>WBZV01000055.1_pt1 | contig 79323 bp, 70 predicted proteins | sample 5204221 | NCBI WGS metagenome assembly WBZV01 (sample SAMN12344360, study PRJNA552823) | activated sludge metagenome | biome: Activated sludge suspended growth; feature: Nitrification reactor; material: Wastewater; isolation source: activated sludge from nitrification reactor of wastewater... | reverse complement strand
ACAACCAGCATCCCAATCCCGGCTCCCATGTCCCTCATGGAAGCCAATGTGAACCCTCCGACCCGGGGGTCCCGATTGGACGCCGATCACCCCGAATACGGGGTCCTTATTCCACGCCGATTCACAGCCTCTTTGGCCGCTTCGGAGTGACGAGCCCTGACGCGGGTCTTCACGTTCTTCAACCTTCCATGTCTCCCCTAGCCACGACCCACCCTGAGGCTGGCCGGCCGTTCGGCGTTGTCCCCGGAGCTTCACACCTTGAATTACTCCGCAGCATGTCCGGGTAGGGGCACCTCGACACCAGAGGGTCCGGCGGGGGAGGGGACTCCGCCGCCGGCACTCCGATCCCAACCCTTATGATCCTTTCCCAGTCTGTGTGCTCAAACCGGAGAAGGTTCCTGGTCGCACTAGCCTCCCTCCGCCACTACGTTCTGGTTAACAGATTGAGGTATAGTCAGGTTTTTTGCGCCGTTTAACGCTACCCTCAAGACCGCCCTCACTGGTGCTCTAGCTGTAAGTCCCCATCCCTGATCAGCCCCTTCGCAGTTGGTGCTGCGCTTGGACCACCGTCCTCGTCGTCGGCACCTTAGTGCTCGAGGCCGACAGCGCTGGCTGTGGAGGGTCGCAACCTGCTTGCCCTGCTATTTCAAACGGGTGAGAAAGACGCGGCCGGTCCGCCGCTCGGCCGATACATCCGCGAGAGGGTCCTGGACGGCAAGGCAAGGCCCCGACGGCGGCGCGGAAAGGCTCCGGTGAAGGATCACCCGACGCTCGGACGGGGCTCGCGCCGTCCAGCAACCTGAACCAACAATTCCGCCCGCCTCTCTGGCCCCGCCTTGCTCGTTTATTTCACCCTTGTACGCGAGGCCGGGCCAGCATCGGACCGTAGGCGCCGAGGAACACACCGAACGCCGCCGTCCACGCGACAGCGGAGGTGAGGAGCAGCGGCGTAAAGACCGTGACGTCAAGCGACGCGGCGACGCGGCTGACCCCTGCGAGCAGGATCAAAAGGTAGAGGACGGTCGTTCCGGCACCGGCATGGAGCGCGCGGCCGGTGTGGCCGAGGGTCGCCCGGGTCATCACGGCCAGGATCATCGTCGCACTGGCGCCGGCAGTCAGGGCGTGAAGACCCGCGGACGGCGAGACGGCACCGTCGAATGCCGAGATCGCGAGTAAGCCGAGGCCGGCGGGGATCCACAGGTAGCCGACGTGGAGAATCCAGAGCAGCGGCTCAGGGGCCGTCCGTTCGCCCGCCCAGCGAACAAGGCGTACCAGATTGCACGCCGAAGCGATAGCCGCGGCCGCTCCCGTCACATGCGATAGCGGATCGAATGTCCAGCACGCCATCGCCGCCACCGTCACGACGAGCGTGAGCTTGTCGAAGTTGCCGAAGCTCGCCGGCAGCCGGCCTTGTCCCTGCTTTGCCAGCCAATTCCGGGTAAAGCTCGGAATGATGCGTCCGCCAATCAGGCAAATGAGGACGACGAGGACCGAGATCGCAAGGCGCGCCGGCACGTCCGTTCCATACGCGGTGAGGGCTCCGATGTGGAACGCCATGTTGGAGCCGCAGAGAACAGCGAGAGCCGCCACGATGGGAAGGTTTCGCCAGTTCCGGCCAGCAACGATCTCACGGGCGACGGCAGTCAGCAGCACGGCCAAAAAGGCGACATCGACGACGGCTGCCGTCCAGCCGCCGATAATTGCCGACGTGATCACGGCAGTGCGTCCCGCCAACCACAGCCCGACGAGAAACAGCAGTGGTCCTCCCTGCAACGGCAGCCGCCCCGTCCAGTTCGGCACCGCGGTGAGGATGAAGCCGGCGACCGCTGCTGCGGCGAAACCGAACAGCATTTCATGGGCGTGCCAAGCGAGGGGATTAAATACCGTCGGCAGGTCAAGAAACCCCAGGAACGACAGCATCCAGAGCGCGAGCGTGGCCAGCGCCCAACCGCTGGCGAGAAGAAAGAAGGGGCGAAAGCCGTAGCTGAGCAGCGCCGGTCCAGCCGTGGTTCGCAGTCTCGGAACCGGACCTGCCGTCGAGGCCGTGGTCATGACTTAGCTACCCTCCCGATCATCATCTGCGATCCCCGGACCCAGCGGCCTGTCCGCTTCGACTGGATTTGAACATGTATGCCGGATGCATCTTGTGCGGCGGCGATTAAAGATGTATCAAACATACATCTAATTGGCAAGAGCCCCCGAGCATGCGGGAGGGGACGGCTTCCCTGCCGAGGCCGGTCGAGGCGCGAGCGACGGTCGCAAATGGCGATCGGGTGATGCTCCCTAACCGCCATCCGCCGGCAGGCGAGAGAGGAGATTCTGAGTTGCACAACATCCGTCGGCTTTGGATCGTGCTCGCGATCATCGTCGTCACGTCGTTCGTTGGCCTGGGCTTCGTCGGCCGGCAGATTTGGGTGCACCGGCCGCCGATTCCTTCCGCGGTGGTCACGCCGACGGGCGAGACGCTCTTCGCTGCCCAGGATATCGAGCGCGGTCGCCAGGTGTGGCAGTCGATGGGGGGTCAGCAACTCGGCTCGATCTGGGGGCACGGCGCGTACCTCACGCCCGACTGGTCGGCGGACTGGCTGCATCGCGAACTGACCTTCATCCTCGACCGCTGGGCCATGCGTGACTTCGGCGTGCCCTTTGCCGAGGTAAACCGGGAAGTTCAGGCGGCGCTTAAGGAGCGGCTGCGTGAAGAAATCCGCAACGACCGCGCTGATCCGGCGACGGGTGTCCTGACGGTCTCGGATGATCGCGCCGCGGCGATCCGCGCCAATCAGGCGTACTATGAAGGTCTGTTCGGGGCGGCGCCGCAGCAGTCGGTGCTGCGCGAGCAGTACGCCATGCCCGAGAACCCGATCCCCGACGCGTCGCGGCGCGCGGCGTTGACCACGTTCTTCTTCTGGGCATCGTGGGCGACGGCGACCGACCGGCCCGGCGACACCGCCACGTATACGATGAACTGGCCGCACGAGCCGCTGATCGGCAACCTGCCGACGACCGAAGCGGTCGTGTGGTCGGTGGCCTCGTTCATCGCGCTGATCGGCGCGATCGGCCTTCTGGTATGGTATCAGGCTGCCCAGATTCACGAAGAACCGGCGGCGGGTCCCCCGGCCAGCGATCCGATGGAGGCGCTGCGGCCGACGAAATCGATGCTGGCGACGCGCAAGTATTTCGCCATCGTCATGCTGCTGTTCCTGGTGCAGATCGGTCTCGGAACGCTCACCGCGCACTACACCGTCGAGGGCCAACACTTCTATGGCTTCCCGCTGGCCGACTGGCTGCCGTACGCCGTCACGCGCACCTGGCACACGCAGATCGCCATCTTCTGGATCGCCACCGCCTGGCTCGCCACAGGCCTCTACATCGCGCCGGCAATCTCGGGCTACGATCCGGTGTGGCAAACGCTGGGCGTCAACGTCCTGTTCGCGGCCCTGTTGGTCGTCGTCGCGGGCTCGCTTGCCGGCGAATGGCTTGGGGTCCAGCAGCAACTGGGGCTCGATACCAACTTCTGGTTCGGCCACCAGGGCTACGAGTACGTGGACCTCGGGCGCTTTTGGCAGATTCTGCTGTTCGTCGGACTCCTGCTCTGGCTGTTTCTCGTCGGTCGCGCCCTGTGGCCGGCGCTGCGCAAACCCAACGACAGCCGCTCGCTCATCGCCTCGGTCTTCGTCTCGACCGTCGCGATCGCGCTGTTCTACGCGGCGGGTCTGGCGTGGGGCAAGCACACCCATCTCGCGATGGTTGAGTACTGGCGCTGGTGGGTCGTCCACCTGTGGGTCGAGGGCTTCTTCGAGGTGTTCGCGACCGCCGTCATCGCGCTGCTGTTCATGAAGCTGGGCCTGGTGCGAGCGAAGATCGCGTCCTCGGCCGTGCTGGTTTCGGCCATCATCTTCCTCTCCGGCGGCATCATCGGCACGCTGCACCACCTCTACTGGTCAGGCACGCCGGCCTCGGTGATGGCGTTCGGCGCCGTGTTCTCGGCGCTGGAGGTGGTGCCGCTCGTGCTGCTCGGTCTCGAGGGTTACAACAACTATCGGGTGACGAAGACGGCGACGTGGGTGTTCGCCTACCGTTGGCCGATTCTGTTCTTCGTCGCCGTCGCCTTCTGGAACATGCTGGGGGCCGGCGTTTTCGGCTTCCTCGTCAATCCGCCGATCTCGCTCTACTATATCCAGGGACTGAACACGACGGCGGTGCATGCACATGCCGCCCTGTTCGGGGTCTACGGCATGCTGGGGATCGGCCTGATGCTGTTCTGCCTGCGCGGGCTGACAGCACGGGACGCCTGGGACGACCGGCTGCTGAAGTGGGGCTTCTGGGGCCTGAACGTCGGCCTTGCCATGATGCTGTTCTTCTCGCTGCTGCCGATCGGCGCCATCCAGGGCTGGGCGGCGGTCGCCGAGGGGTTCTGGTATGCGCGGTCGGTCGAGGTCGTGCAGTCGCCGCTGGTGCGCACGCTGGTGTGGATGCGGGTTCCCGGGGACATCGTCTTCGGGTTGGGGGCGCTGCTGATCGGGCTCTTCCTGTTCAAGTTGTGGCGCGGCAGCCTGGGGCGGGTGCCGCTCGCAGCCGGGCGCAAAGGCGAAAGCCCGCTCGCGGCTGAGTGAATGCGATCCCTGCCAGCGAATCTCGCGGGAAGACCGGTGCTCTTAGACGGATTCGGTCAATTCGCGACGTTCGCTGGCGGGTGCTCGATATGGACGGGAAACGATCGTGACAAATCTTCGGCTGGTGCCAGCAGGTCCGCGAGTGTGTACCCGTCGAGGGTCTCGAGAAAGCGGCTAAGGGCTTCTCCCAGCGCATTCTGAAGGATGCAGGTCCTGACGATCCGGCAGTGGACGTCGGTGGTTCTGAAGCACTCGACGAGCGCCATGTCCGGCTCCATCCGCCGGATGATTTCGCCAACCGTGATGGCCTCAGGACGCCGCGCCAGCCGGAGCCCGCCGTTTTTTCCGCGAATGGTCTCGACGTAGCCAAGCCGACCCAGCACATGGACCAGTTTCATCAGGTGGTTTTTCGAGATGCCGTATTGCTCAGCAATCTCCTGAATCGTCGAGAGCTCGTCGCCGCGTAGCCCAAGGTACATCAATACTCTGAGCGCGTAGTCCGTATAGGTCGTCAGGCGCATTTGCAGCTCCGGGTGACATGCCGCGAATCCTCGCCAAGCATATAGGTGTTTAAATACATATATTAATGATACATCTTTCATCAGGTAGGAGGGAGATTGGAATGCCCGAGGCGCTGTTCCCACAATCAACGAAGCAACTGGCCAAAAAGCGACGCGACCTGGCGCCGGAAATCGAAGCGGCGTTCGACCAGTTCAGCCGGACGGTGTTCAAGGATGGGGCCCTGCCGGCGAAGACGAAGCAGTTGATCGCCGTGGCTGTCGCGCATGTCACCCAATGCCCGTATTGCATTCGCGGTCATGCGAAGGCGGCACGCCGCAGCGGGGCGACGGCGGAAGAGATCATGGAGGCGATCTGGGTGGCTGCAGAGATGCGCGCGGGAGGCGCCTTCGCCCATTCCGCCCTGGCCCTCGATGCAATCGACATTGAAGCGGAGACCTGATGGTCGCCGTTAACTGGCACGCCTATCTCATCAGCGATCGCCGGTTGAACCGCCGACCTATTCTCGGACCGATTGCATGCAGAAGATGGACAAACTCGCTCACGCCGCCAAGGTCGTCGCACTGTGCTTGCCGCCAGTGATGATGTCACTGATTGGACTCGCGGCGCTGTCGCGAAAGAAGGGCGGGATAGTTTCGCCCCTCAAGCAGCGAACACCGACGCCGCGCCCGACATCTCGCAACCGCGGATGATGCCTGGACCCGACGGCCGGTGCTGCTGCCCGCCGGAACCGTATCGTCAGCGGCTTGTCGCCTCTCCTGTCGTGGCGGCGGCCCCGTCCTCGGCGACGAGACACCAGCCTGGTGTATCGTCTGGATGCTCGGACTCGATGGCGTGCTGATCGCACCCGGGCCAGTAGCGGCGCCGGCAGTTGCGGTTGCGGTCGGTGATCCACCGCCGGGCGCCGAAGCACCGCTGCCAGTTGCCGTCGCTTTCGCCCGCCCCGGTCAGGTAGATGTTGCGCAACCAAGTATGGCCGACGGCTTCCGTAAGCGGCAGCAGGTCCAACACCCACGCGCGCGGGGTGACCTGCGCCGGACGGGCGAGGCCGACGGCGCCGCGATCGACGGCACGCCGATAGCCCTTCAGGAAGTGCGATTCGAGCCGCACGCCAAGGTCGCCGATGCGGGTATCGAGGACCAGCTCGGCCACCAGTTGCTCGCAGCGCTGCGGCAGCACGAGTTCGGTCGGGAGCATGAGAGGCTGACCAAGAAATGTGCCGATCCGCGCAAACGGATCGATATCGAAGAAGAATCCGATGATGTGCATCTGGCGAGCGACCGAGCGGACGTGATCGGCGACGGCCCGCTCATCCAATCCGGACCAGTGCTCACTAAGCTCGGCCCAGACGCGGATCGCCGCCGCATGGTCCGGATCGACCAGCGACAAATGCCGTTCCAGCGCCGGTGAAATGTCGCGCCCATACCCCTGCCGGGAGCGCCCGATCATTTCGACGATCGGTTCGGTCGCGCCGGCGATACCCCACGACACCACATGCACCAGACGATGCGGGTCGGACCGGGCGTTCAGAATGTCCTGCGCGAGAAATCCCAGGGCCTGGCTGATGACCGCACCCTGGCTCTGGCCGGTAAAGAAGACTTCGCCGCCACGCTCCGGGTCGCGGGCGTAGTCGGCGGCGTCCCTGGCCAGCAGGAGACTGGCATTCGAGACGAACTGCGGTCGGGCCATCACCAGACCTGTGGCCCAATCCCGATAGTCGCGGTTGATAAAGACCTGGGTGCCGGCAATCGCGTAGATGCGGTGATGCGAGAGGCGGTTTTCGAAGGCGACGGCCTTGAGGCCCGAAAAGCGATCGACATACAGTTTCTGAACAGTATACCCGGGCAGCTGCCGGCTGACCAAGTCGGGATCAAGGTGCCCGGCGGCGCCAAGATCGGAGAGGGTTTGCTCCTCGATGTCGTAGGCCAGATCGGCAGCGACGACGGTTTCCTCGACGATGGCCGCCGCATCGCCGAGGCTGGACCGCGGGTCGTCCACGAATGCGGCGCCGTCCTCCGCGGTGGCTCTGACCGCGGTCTGAGCCTGACGCGGAAGAGGAAGGTCGCGCAGGTCGCGCAGCACGAGTTCGACGCCGGCGAAGCGGGTGCCTGCCGAAGGGGACGCCGTGCTGTTCCGGCCTATGTGCTCCGAACCGGCCGTGGGAGCGGGCGGCGCGCGCCCCTGCAAACGAACTTCCCGGGTCGGCTCTGCCTTGAGCCAATCAACCGCATCGGCGCAGAGCGACGACGCCGCGCCCGTGACCACGCGGTTGGCGACGCTCTGATCCGACGTCGAGGGGGGAAGCTGCGGCAGCGCCTGACAACCGAAGGTGCCGGCGACGGTCAGGACGAGGGCGCCCGACCGTATCCATCGGATCAGCGAAACCGGTCGTCGCGGGCTGAGGGGACCGGCGAGATCCGCGCGCCGATCATGACCTCCGCCTTTCAGGGTTCGACCGCCATACGTGTGAGCTTCAGACCGTTCCACGATGCATCGGCCATCAGGCCGTTATCCCCGACGACGAAGCTGTATGCAGGCGCTCCCTCGATCAGGCCGATCTCCTGAGCGGTGACGACCTCCATGTCATCGACCGACTCACCCAGGGTGAGCCCGAAGTTACGGCGGGCGTCCCAGCCCGAGATGGTCTTGAAATTCGCAAGCGCGCTGGGGGTCATGAACATGATGACGGCCGCCCGTTCCCGATAGCCGAGCTGCAGGCCGATCGACGTGCCGACCAGGCTGTAGTAGTCCGTCGTCGTGCCGCCTTCCAAAAGCCCGCCCTCGCCGTAAGCGCCGCCGAGCACGAGCGCCCCTTTCGCGATGTCCGGCATGACCAGCACGCCTTCGGCGCGGGCAGCGGCTTCGCTGCACTCGCTCAAAGCCTGGCATTTGCTCAAGGTGTGCTGAATGTCGGCATCGAGCTGTGCACGGTCGGCACCCGAGACCGAGCACGCCGCAAGGCTCGCCCCAAGCGCCGCACCGGCGCCCCTGCGCAGCACCCCGAACACAGACATCCGCGCTCCCTTCCTTCAGGCAGTCGTTGAACACTGCCGTTTATTCTGACGCCCGAGCAACTTCCCGCTGGAGGACGGTAGCGGCGCTGGCAGGTGTTGTCGAGACGCCGGGGGCCCTCTCGTGTCGGCCAAGCCGGAGACGGGCCACCCTGGTAGCGGCAAAAGCGCGTTGCGCCGCTTTTGGCACAACGCGCTCCCCTTCCGAGAGGCTGAGCAGCAGGTTATACGTCGGGGCGGACGGCACCGCCGGGCGGGCGGGCGCTGCCCGGCAGCCTAACTGCCATGCGCGTCGCCCCAACGGAAGCGCCCCGCGAAGGCGATTTCTCTTCCGGGCTTCGGTCGCATCGGTGGCCCTCAGGGACAGGCGAGGCCATCGCCTGCGGCTCGTCTTCCGCAGCGTTCTGGTCGTCGCGCCCCATCAGCATGTCCTGTAATGCGGTGCGCGCCCTGGCTACCCTGCTCTTGATCGTGCCGATCGCACAATTGCAAACCTGCGCCGCGTCTTCGTAGGACAATCCGTTGACGACGACGAGAACCAGCGCTTCCCGCTGCGCCGGAGCTAGTTTGCGCATCGCACTGTCAAGATCGCGCAGGACCAATGCGTCGATCTGGTTTGGCGCAATCTGGCAGGTACTTGGGTTATCAACTTCCGCAGAGGCGATCTGAGGCCTCTTGCGGCGGAAGTTCGAGATGTTCTGGTTGTGCATGATCGTGAAGATCCAGGCCTTGAAGTTCGAGCCCGGTTGAAACTGGTGCGCCGCTGTCAGTGCCCGAACCACGGTGTCCTGGACAAGATCATCGGCCAAATCATCGCGCCGGCAGAGAAACCGCGCGAATGAGCGCATCCGGGGGAGGCATGCGGTAAGCTGTGCGCAGAATTCGCTAGAAGGGGTATGCGTACAGGTATCCATTATCTCCTCCTCTCAAGACATTGGTCCCCTGAGCACCTCACTTTTTCTGGCCCTTGCCCAATTCTCCAATGATCCGCAGCCATTCATCTGGAATCGGCTCGTTCACAACCGGTCCATAGAGAACCTGGAGCTTATCCTTCAACCATCGATCGAACGGTTCTTCAGCCGCATCGTTCGCCGGCTCGCCCTGCTGACATGGTCCTTCTTTCCGTTCGTCGCCAGCAGTTCGGCGAGTCGCCCGATATCTGGTCTTCTGCGGTGCCATTATCAGACCCCCGCCTGCTGTTGGTTGCACGCGACACAGCAATACTCGGCGATAATGCATGGCCCGGATCATGAAAGATAGATATATGCTCGTTAAGCAGTGGCCAATTGGCTTGACTGAGAACGTAACGGCAGACGCGACGGAAAGTTCCCTGCGCGAAAAAAAGAACGTCGCGTCGGCACCGCTTTGGTGCATTGGAACCTTCAGCACGTCATTCTTTCTGTGCTAGGATCCGCCCTCAATCGACCGACGCTCGACGGCGAAGAAACACCTCCTCGGATGAGGCGCGCGACATGACCTCGTTGGACGCAAAGGAAATCGTCAGTCTTCTGCCGCACCTGCGCCGCTACGCACGGGCGCTGACCGGATCGCAGAAGCGCGGCGACGCCTATGTCCGGCTATGCCTGGAGACGATTTTGGCGGAGCCGAACCGGCCGGCGACGCACCCGACAAAGTTCGAGCTGTTCAACGCGTTCCACGAAGGGTGGAGGGCGATCAATGCGCGGACTCCCGTCGCCGATGTCGACCAGACGGGAACGGTGCCGCGTATCGAACATGGGCTCGCAGAACTGCCGACGGTCGAGCGGCAAATCCTGCTGTTGACCATTCTCGAAGGGTTTTCCTTAGCCGATGCCGCGGCGATCGTGGGTCTCGGCGTTGAGGAAGCAGAGGAGCTTCTGGAGAAGGCACAACAGGCTCTTCAGCTGGAAACCTCTGTCCCGATCATGATCATCGAGGATGAGCCGCTCATCGCCATGGATCTGGCAAGGATCGTTATGGAGATGGGGCATAAGGTCTGTGCGACGGCGGCTCGGCAGGATCAGGCGATTGAACTTGCGGCGGCGACCAAACCAGCCCTGATCCTCGCTGATATTCAGTTGAGCGGTGACGGCAGCGGCATCGTCGCCGTCCGGGACATCCTCAAGAGGACCCAGGTGCCGATCATCTTCATCACCGGGTATCCGGAGCGTCTGCTGACCGGCGAAAATGTCGAGCCGGCGTTCGTCATGACCAAGCCCTTTAATCCGGAGGCCGTGAAGATGTTTATCGGGCAGGCCCTGACCGTTCTGCCGCCGCCGCTGGCGCCCAGCAAGGACGTCGCGTGAGGCGGCTTGGATTGGGATCCCGACCGCGCCGCCGGTCGTGCGATCAACGGCGCTGAGCATCCTTTGACACCGCCCGCTTCGCCCTGTCGACAAGGTCGGTACACGGCGTGTCCTTCCCGACTTCGGTGTCGAAGGGCGGGAGCACGCCAAGGAAAGGCATCAGGACAGCATTGATGATCTTGTCGCCGAGCGTCTTGTTTCCGGAGCCGATGGGGTCCGGAAAGGGCTCGGGGCTGGCGAGAGTTCCTCCGATCGAGATCGGGGAGCGCAGCGTCAAGGGGCTGAAGTCCTTGGCATAGGGCCTCATGGTCAGATCGAGCGTCTCGTCTTTCATGTTGATCGCACCTGATCCGACAATGACGGTGTCCCCAGTGTCCAGAACGAGCGGCTCCGCTTGGAACACCCCCTCCCTCACCGGCAGTTCGGCAACGAGGCAGCGGATGGGCGTCGTCTTGTCGCCTTCGACAAGCAGACCAAGCGACTCCGCGACATCGAGGCCGGCCAGCTCGACCAGTAGGAGGCTCATCTTTCCGCCGGACATGACCAGCGACGTCTCGCCGTTGGCGTTGCCGAGGATATCGGCGACCGAGGTGCCGGTAGAGGACATCTTGGCGCGGCCGCCGAAGATGCCGGCGCTCTCCTCGACGAACGGCGTGTTTCTGAGCAGGTCCTTGAGGTTGATCTGATTCACGCGGGTATCGATATCGACGGCGACCGGCTGGCGGCTGCCGTAGAGCGACGTGTACAGATCCACCCGCCCCTTGCCGATTTCAAAACTGACCGGTTGCAGCCGCAGCGTGCCGTTGTCGAGCGTCAGCGACGCGTGGAACCGATCAAGAGGGATTGTCGTGGTGAGAATCCGACTGGAGCGGAAGGTGACGTCGGCATCCATTGCCCGGAGCCGGGACAGATCGATGTTCTTGTCGGGAAGAATACGGCCGGGTCTTTCGGACGTTTTCACCTCCCCGTCCGGCTGGGGATTCCGCGGCGCTCCAACCGACGGCAGGAGATCGGCGAAATCGAGTTTGTTCGAGCGCAAATCCCCCGTCAATTTCGGCCGCTCGCCGCCCAGATCGACCGCGATCGAGCCCCTTAGGTCGCTGCCACCCAGGGTCCCTTCGAAATCGGCAAGGGACCAGGCGGTCTGCCGGTGGGCTAGCAGGCCCTTGATGCGGTACGGCGGGGTCGGCGGCAGCGCGAGTCCCAGCAGGGGAAAAAGGTCGGCCGCGTTCTCCGCGCTGAAATCGACTGCCAGGTCCAGGTTCTGCATTTTGGCAGGATCACCGATGCTTCCCGACACCAGGGCCTTGTTGTTGCCCGCCTTCAGGTCGACCTTGAGCGGGAAGGGCTTCCCGCCGCGCAACTCCGCGAACGAGCCGGCGTTGACGCGGAGCCGGAGTGGCTGTTTCTGGTACTGCCCGTCTGCGCTCAACCGGATGTCCTGGTTCGGCGGCTCCTGGCGCAAGGTGAGCGTGTCCACGATCAGCTCGACGTCCTTGCCGGGGTCGGGCTGCTCAAAACGGATCAAGGCATTTTTCGTGGTGAATTCCTCGATGATGGGCAGTTCCCCGCGGCCGCCATCCGAGCTGCTGCCTCCCCCACTGCCGAAGGTCCAGTTGTTCTGCCCCTTCTGGTTGCGGGCGAGGGAGATGTGGGGTGAGTCCAGCGACACCGAGGGGAGACGGACGTGGCCCGTCAACAGCTGGCTTACGTCAATGGCCGCGTCGATCGCAGCAATCTGAACCATTTGCGGCTCTCGTGCCCATGGGGCGTTGGCGACGGCGAGATCTTCGATCTTCACCCGGGTGATCCAGCCGATATCGACATCGAGGTCGCCGCCAATAGCAACTTTGCGACCAAGCGCAGTACTCGCGATCCGTGAGACCGGAGCCCGCAAATCATTCCAGTCATAAACCAACGCGATAATAATACCTGCAGCGACTACGACGGAAATGGTGCTCAAAACCGCTGCAAGAAGCCAAATGGCGGCCCGACCAAAAGCACGAGACATCCACACCTCCGCCCCTGTAAACCCGTTGCATGGCGCTGTACACGACAGCGTCCTTGCGAGAACGTTGCACGCAGGCTTCCGTTCCAGTCAGGAGGAGACGCGAGAGGTTGCGGTGGATGAGACCTTGTCCGTATCGTCGCGGCGAAAGAACGCTCTGATTTTCACGACGAGAGCACCGGCCTCCACCGGTTTTGGCATGACCGGAACGTGGTTGTATCGTTCGGGCAATGGGGGTTCTTTTCGACCGTCCGTCATGAAAATCATTGGCACGCCGCGCTCTCGGATCCGGTCGGCGGCCGGATAAACTGCTGCGCCCTTTAAGCTTGTGTCCAGCGCCGCAGCCTCGAACACGTTGTCGGCAATCAGGGCCATGAGTTCGTCTAAGGAAACCGCCGGCCCGACGACGTCCACTCCGGCGGAAATCAGGCTGGCGGCAAGTTCGAGGGCGACCAACGATTCGTCTTCAGCGATGAGGATGCGAATGCGGCCGAGACCCTCGCGCCCGGCATCGTCGTCGTTTGTCGCGCCGTCGGGGGACGGGGAGGAAACACCATCGACCGCTCGCCGCGTCAGCGGCAGTTCGATCCGACAGATCACCCCTTTCGGGTCAAAGTCAAGGCTGGCACTGGCCTTCGGCTCTCCCGCAAGCGCGCTCTTAACGAGGGTTGAGCCAAAGCCAGTGCGTATTGGCTTGGCGACAGCCGGTCCATTTTCTTCGCGCCACTGCAGATGCAGACACGGCCCGCCATTTTTCTGCCCGAGCTTCCACGATACCGTCACCAGACCCACCGGGACCGAAAGCGCCCCATATTTCGCCGCATTCGTCGCCAGTTCGTGAAGGACGAGCGACAGGTTGAGGGCGACGCGTGGCCGGAGGATGAAATTCGGCGGTTCCCCCTGGATGACGACGGACTCCGGCCGTTGTCCGTAAGGCGTAAGTTCGTCTTCGATCAGCCGTTGGAGGCTCGCACCCTTCCATTTCTGCTGGGTCAGCAGGCCGTGTGTTCGCGCCATCGCCGCGATCCGTCCGTGCAATCGCTTTACGTATTCTTCCTTGGTTTGCGAGCCCTGAGACGTGAGGGACACCATCGCCTGGATGGCGGCAAGAATGTTGCGGACCCGGTGATCCAGTTCCGCCATGAGCAGCGCTTGGCGTTCCTCCGCCGCCTTTCGACCGCTGATGTCGATGCAGACGCCAACCCATTCGCGCACGCTGCCATCTCCATTCAAAACCGGGAGGCCACGCGCGTTGTACCAACCGAAGTTTCCCTCGGCATCGCGAATCCGGTACTCGGTATTGTAGGTCCCCGTACTCCGTACCGCCGTCTGCCACGCTTCCAGCGTTCTCAGGCGATCCTCGGGATGAATTGCGTCGAGCCAGCCCCAACCGGCCGATTGCTCGATGGTCTGTCCCGTTGCTGCCCGCCAGTGAGGCATGTCGATTGCCGTACCGTCGGCGGCCGTCGTCCAAACGAGCGACGCAATCGCTTCGGTCAGGACCCGGTAGCGCTCTTCGCTGACACGCAGGTCTGCTTCCGCCTGCTTCTGCCGGGTAAGATCGACGACGTAGCATATCCAGGCCAGATCGGCGGCTTCAACCTTTGCACATCCAATCAACACATGGACCGAACGACCACTCTTATGAAAAAAGGCCTTTTCATAGGGCTTGCACTCACCCTTTTCCGAAATCTCCCTGTTCGCAGCGGTATCAACCGCCTGAAATTCTGCCGGAGTGAGTTCGCACCATCTTTTCTTCACCTCACCAAGTTCGGCACGGGTGAATCCGATCATTTTAAGGAAGGCATCGTTTGCCTCCACCAGCTCGAGTTCAGTCGCGACGACGATGCCGATGAGGTTGGCATCGATCAGGCGGCGAAATCTCATGTCCCTGCGCAGGATTTCCTGATGCGCCTCTTCCGCCGCGCGACGGGCTCTGCGCTCCCATTGCAGCTGAATCTGCGTCTCCACCTTCTCCCGCTGGTTCGCCGCTGCCTTCAGGAGTGAGCGATGAACGTCCGCCACCTCCGATATGGAGGCGTCTGCCGTATAGGCCACGCTGCCGCTCACGATGCCGTCGGCATTTCGGGCCAGGCTCTGCAGCGGCAAGGTGATCCGGCGGCCGATGTACCAGGCTGCCGCCGTCGCAAACACCAGCGATGCAAGCCCTCCAGCCGCCACCACAGCGGTCGCTCGCCCGACAGGCGCCCGCAGGAGCTCGGTGGGCTCCATCACCACGGTCGTCCAACCGCTCAGGCCCGATTGCGCAAAAGCCGCCTCGACCAGTGTGCCGTCACGGGCCGTCCCTTCGGCGACGCTGATCGCATTGGTTTTGCCCTGGCCGATAAACCACGAGGGGGCCGGCTGGCCCACGTATTCCTGCCAATCACTGGACCGGGCGACAAAAATGCCATTGCGGTCAATGATCTTGCTGACCCAGCCCGCCGGCAACTTGTTGCTCGCGAGGAGTTCGCTGAGGCGTTCCGGAGTGAAGGTCATGTCCAGGGTCGATATGATTTTTTCATCGCGGACGACTGGAACCACCAGCGAGATCACCTGCCGGCCGGCCGCGCGTCCGAAAAAAAGGTTCGAAACGACGGTTTCACCCGTTTCGAACGCCTTGGCGACGGTTTCCGGATTCGCTGTCTTCGGTAACGGCTGACCCAACGGCAGAAGCGTATTCATCAGCTGCTGACCGGACATGTCTGTGAGCACAATCCAGCCGTCGTGTGAACGCCCCAGCTCCGCCGCCCGGGGATACAGTCGCGACAGATCGTAATCCTGGGCAGCGGCCGAGTTGGCCAGGGCGAGGAGAAGAGATCTGACCCCGCTGAGTTCCCTGTCCACGGCGAGCGACAGCGCTGCGGCGGTGCTTTGCAAACTTGCTTCCACCGTCTGGCGCTGAAGACGAATATTCCAGGCTCCGTACGCCGCCATCAGAGCCAGGACGGGGAGAACGACACAGACGACGAGCGCTCCAATGATAAGCCGGACCTTGGGCAGTTCTTGCCGCATCGAACGTGTTGCTTGTCCCACCCCCTGCATCCTTCGGCTCTGGTCCGACGCCTTCGCAGATTTACGGCATGGCGCCGCCGGCGGCGGTTTTCCCGATCCTTCCAGGAATCAATCGAACATATCAATCCCTGCCAACTTTGTCCGGCAACTTCTCGGCGTCGACAGCGTCCACCGCGTCCGTCAGCGGACTCTTGTGCTCTTCCTTAACGAACCGCTCAGCGGCGATCTTGGCTTCCTCTTCGCTCACTTTGCCGCTCACGTAGACCGTTTTGAGAGGAACCTTGTGAGGCCGGCCGTAGGAGTCGGTTTTGTGCCGATACATGGTGACCTTATAGGGCTTCGATTTCGCTTCCGATCCCCCCAGCAGCTCAGCGGCGGAGATCACCCCGATCAGCCTGTGTTGTCGGTTGATGACGGGCAGCCGGGAAATCCCGTGTTCGTCCATCAGGTTCCGCGCTTCCTCCGACGACTGGTCTTCGAAGCCGCAGATCACCTCCATGGACATGATATCGGCAGCGCACACCGATTCCTCCGGCTTCTCCAAGGCAATGCAGCGCACGACGATATCGCGGTCAGTCACCACGCCGACCAGCCGCTCCCCTTCGACAACGGGGACGAGGCCGACGTCAAAACTCAGCATCAATCGGGCAATCTCGACCACTTTTGCGTCCGGATGAACGCTGTGAACCGGCTCTGGTGAGAGCAACTCCTTGAGTAGCATGGCGCTTCCCTATTTGAGCAATGATGGCCAAGTCAAACGTGGGGGATCGGTAGCAAGTTCCCCTGTCTGGAACCCGCGGTGTCTTCGTCCGTTCCTGCGTGAAGAGCACCACTCGCCTGGCATCCGCCGGAAGCTGATCGAACGGCAATTGAGAGCACGGACAATGGAAGACACCGATACCAGGCCGCCGCAAGTTCAGGAGCGACAGCCAGGGATTGAGCGCGCGATGCATCCTAAGCCGGAGGTCAACCCCCGTTTTCGGGGATCCGATCGGCTGGCGGGCAAAACTGCGATCGTCACCGGCGGTGACAGCGGAATTGGCGAGGCGGTCGCGGTCCTCTTCGCGCGGGAAGGGGCAAACGTCGCGATCGTCTACCTCGAAGAACACGAAGATGCGCGGGCCACCGCCCAGCTGATCGCTCAAGAAGGGGGCGACTGTCTCCTTATTGCCGGAGATGTCGCCAACGAAGACTTTTGCAGACATGCCGTGGCGCAGGTTGTCGATCGCCATGGTCACGTCGACATCCTCGTAAACAATGCCGCCGAACAACATCCTCGCGGTGATATTACCGAGATTCCGAGTGCGCAGCTCGAGAGGACGTTTCGCACCAACGTCTTTGGTTACTTTTACATGACCCAGGCCGCACTGCCTCACATGCCGGACGGGAGCGCGATCATCAACACGACCTCAGTGACTGCGTATCGCGGCAGCAAGCACCTGTTGGACTACAGCGCCACGCGGGGCGCTGTCGTCTCTCTGACGCGATCGTTGGCGCAATCGCTCGTGGACAGAAACATCAGGGTCAACGGCGTGGCGCCTGGTCCGATCTGGACGCCTTTGATCCCGGCGAGTTTCGATGCGGAGAAGGTACGAACCTTTGGGAAGAACGTTCCGATGGGCCGGCCCGGGGAACCGAACGAGGTTGCTCCCTGCCACCTGTTTCTCGCCTGCGCAGACTCCTCCTATATGACCGGACAAATTCTCCACCCGAACGGCGGCGAAATCGTCGGCGGCTGACGGATCGCTCTGCAGGTGGCGCCGACAACGCGGAACCGATACGTCCCCGAGCGGTTAACGGTGAGTGAAGCTTGCATGGAGGGTAGACCGATGACCGACAAGAATCAGGGCGAGGGGAACAGGGAAGCGGCTCGTGAGTACAACGAGCAGACGCGCCAATTCGTGGAAGCCGGAAACGTTGACGCGAAGGCGAAGGAGGCAGCCCGGGCTCTCGACAGCGCCGAGGCGGAGCAACTCAGGGAAGCTGAGCAGAAGGGTAGAGCGAAAGCTTCGGAAGAAGACCCGCAGGTTCACCGCGACCGATGAGGGTCGACGTGGCCGCCCGGTAAATCTGGCGCAGAGGGATTGCGCCTTCCTAATGCTCCGGCGGCTTTGGTGCTCTTGCTGAAGCCGCACCTTGCCGGGAGGCCAGAAGCGCTGGGCCGCCACCCTTCGGCAATATTCTAGTTCACGTAACTTTTCGCGAGGTCCTTGCGATGACGGCCGATCGTACTCCGACCGAGGCTAGGCAGGCGAAACCCGAGGGCGTGGTTCGTTATGTCCTAGCGCTTTCGCTGGCTGGGGCCGTCATCGCGCTCGCCATCATATTCTTTCTTTTCACTTGAGCCTTTTCACTTGAGCCTTTTCGCCTGAGCCGCGGCAGAAGCGCGCCGGCCTCAACCCGGGCTCACATTCTGCCGTCCGATTTGCAGGCGCGGCCAGGGACGCTTCCATTCATCTGCCATCCACCACTACGGGAACCGAGTCTCTCCGCCCTCGTTTTGCTTGCACTTCCCACGGCGAGCAGCAGCCAGCCATTGACGAAGGAGTTCTCAGGTGTTGACGGCTTCTGAGCAAGATCGCGGTAGTCACATTGAAGCATTGAGCACAACTAAGCCGGCCTCCGGACGGGCGCGCCAGAGCGCGACGCGGCGGTACCCCATCGGGGCGGAGGTGGTGGATGGGGGCGTCCATTTTCGCGTTTGGGCACCCGACCATGAGCGGGTCGCGGTCGTGATCGCCGACGGAATTGAACAACTAACCGCCACGCCCCTCGCGGAGGAGGGGAACGGATACTTTTCACTCACCGTTCCCGGGGCGAGCGTGGGCACGCTGTACTGGTTTCGTATCGACGATGACGAAACCCTGTGTTCCGACCCCGCGTCCCGGTTCCAGCCGGAAGGCCCCCTGGGGCCGTCACAGGTCATCGACCCCCGCTTCCGCTGGACCGACGGGGACTGGCGCGGCGCTCCTCTCGAGGGCCAGGTGATTTACGAGATGCATATCGGCACCTTCACCCCTGGCGGGACGTGGCGCTCGGCGATCGCGGAGCTTGCAGCTCTCAAGGCGGTCGGAATCACCGTCCTCGAGATCATGCCGATCGCCGATTTCGTGGGAACCTTCGGGTGGGGCTACGACGGCGTCAACATGTTTGCCCCGACCCGTCTGTACGGCGGTCCAGACGACTTGCGTGCTTTTATCGATGCCGCCCACGGCCACGGATTGGCTGTCATTCTGGACGTGGTCTACAATCACCTTGGTCCCGTCGGCAATTTCCTGGAGAAATTTTCCAAATATTACTTTACTGATAAGTATGAGACGGATTGGGGAAAGCCGCTGAATTTTGACGGTGACCAGTGCGATCCTGTGCGAGAGTATTTCATAACGAATGCACGATACTGGATCGACGAGTTCCACTTTGACGGACTCCGTCTTGATGCCACGCAGAACATTTATGATTTTGATGGAACGCATGAGCATATCCTCGCGGCAGTCACCGGCGCGGCGCGTGCGGCGGCAGGCAACCGAAGCGCGATTATCGTGGCGGAAAACGAACCGCAGGACGTCCGGCTGCTTCGCTCGCCAGAGGAAGGTGGCTTGGGCATGGATGCGATGTGGAATGATGACCTGCATCATTCGGCGATCGTCGCCCTGACCGGTCGCAAGGAAGCCTACTATACGGACTACCACGGTAATCCGCAGGAGTTCGTCTCGGCGGCCAAGTACGGCTTTCTTTATCAGGGACAGAGATATAAATGGCAAAAGAGCAGGCGCGGCACTCTCGCCTTCAGTTTTGCGCCTTCGCACTTCGTCACCTTTATTCAAAATCACGATCAGATCGCGAATTCGGGGGTCGGCGATCGTATCCACAAACTGACCCGACCCGCCTTGTGCAGGGCAATGACTGCATACATCCTGCTTTTACCAGGAACGCCGATGCTGTTCATGGGGCAGGAATTCGCGTCATCTGCACCTTTTCTTTATTTTGCCGACCACGATCCGGAGCTTGCTGACTTGGTGCATGAAGGTCGAAAGACCTTCTTGCAGCAGTTTCGAAGTCTCGCCACGCCGGAGATGCAGGAAAACATGGCGGCTCCCGCCGATCGGCAAACCTTCGAACGCTGTAAGCTCGATCCGGCCGAGCGGGACCGGAATACGGAATGCGTGCGCCTTCATACCGACCTCCTCCGGTTGCGGCGAGAAGATCCGGTGCTCCGTCGGCAGGTGCGACACGGTGTTGACGGTGCCTGTCTCGGGCCGGGCGCTTTCGTTCTGCGCTTTTTCGGGGAAGAGAATGACCGGCTGATGCTGGTGAACCTTGAAGTCGATCTGCATCTGGACCCGGCACCGGAGCCCCTTCTCGCGCCGGGCGGCGGCGAGACATGGGAGTTGATGTGGTCCAGCGAAGATCCCGCTTATGGCGGCTCCGGGACACCGCCAATTTACGGGGAGGAAGGATGGCGGCTGCCCGGCAACGCGTGCGTGCTGATGCGGCCTGTCGCGCAGCCGCCCGAAGAGGCCGGGTCAGACGCTGAGGCGACTATAGGGGCAGCAACAATCTAGGAGCAGGAAGTCGATGACGGATTCTATTCGCGTTCTCGATTGGCGCTCCGGTGAAATCCGAGGGGATGCCGGGGCTCCACCCGAATGGCTCGTCGCCAACGGCCTGGGCGGGTATGCCTGCGGCACCGTTACCGGTCTGATCACCCGCCGATACCACGGGCTGCTGATGGCGGCGCTCCCGGTGCCCCTGGGCCGGACGATGATGCTCAACGCCTTGAGCGAGAGCGTTATTCTGCCGGGCGGGCACCCTGCCAAGCTGGGCGTGGACCAGGCCAGCGATGGCGAAGCTGCCGGAGAAGATGATGGGCTCGTGGAGTTTCGCCTGGAGTTGGGCTTGCCGGTCTGGCGCTTCGCCCTGGGGGACGTTGTCCTCGAACGCCGTCTGGTCATGCCGCACGGTCAGAATACGGTGCTGATCGCCTGGCTGCTGATCTCCGGAGCGGAGCGCCTGGAGTTGAGCATCCGGCCGTTTCTGAACATTCGCTCGAGCGATGCCAAAGTGAGCGAGGGAATCGCAAGCCCCTATCGGATCGTAAGCCAGGGGGATCGCCACGAGGTTCAGGCCGGGGACGGCGTGCCCAGCCTGAAGCTGATGCTGAGGGGGGACAACGCGTCCGTGACGCTCGACGGAGGATCGCGGCAGGAGATTTTCTACGGTTGGGAGAGCAAGCGCGGCTACGACTGTCGGGGCGGGTTGTGGACGCCGGGTTTGTTCAACGTCACTTTGGTTGCGGGGCACGAGACGGTGCTGACCGCCTCCACCGAGAGCTGGGAGGCGGCCACTGCGCTTCTCCCGGGCGAAGCCCTGGCGAAAGAGGTCGCCCGACGGCGCTCTCTGATCGAAGCGGCGCACCCCAGCCTGCGCGCCGCGCCGGCAAATGAACTGGTGGTCGCTGCCGACAGTTTCGTCATCGAGCCACCCCGCGAGGAGACGCAAGCCACGGCGTCAAGCGACGATCCGTACCGCACCATCATTGCCGGTTATCACTGGTTCACGGATTGGGGGCGCGACACGATGATCAGCCTGGAAGGGCTGACACTGGTGACGGGCCGGCACGTCGAAGCGCGGGGCATCTTGCGCAATTTCGCCCAACACATCCGGGACGGCCTGATCCCCAATCTGTTTCCTGAGCACGAGAGCGAGGGGATCTACAACACTGCGGACGCGACGCTGTGGTTCTTCCATGCGATTGATCGATACCTGGAGACGACCGGCGATCGCGCGTTGCTGCGCGAGCTGCTGCCGAAGCTGGTCGATATCGTGCGCCACCACCTCGCCGGCACGCGGTTCGGCATCGGCGTCGATCCTTCCGACGGATTGCTCCGGCAGGGAGCGGAGGGGTATCAACTGACGTGGATGGACGCCAAGGTCGATGGCTGGGTGGTGACGCCTCGGCGCGGCAAGGCGGTCGAGATCAACGCGCTGTGGTACAACGCCCTTCGCCTGCTCGCGACCTGGGCGAGCGAAGAGGGCTACAACGCCGATCTCCCGCCCCTTCCGGATATCGCCGATAAGGCCTATCAGGCCTTCAACGCCCGCTTCTGGTACGAAGCCGGAGGCTACCTTTACGATCTCGTGGACGGGGAGCACGGCGACGACGACAGCCTGCGTCCAAACCAGATTTTTGCGCTGTCGCTCCGTCACCCAGTCCTCGACCCCAAACACTGGCAGGCGGTCCTCGATGTCGTGGAGCGCGAACTCCTGACCCCGGTCGGGCTGCGCTCACTCGCCGCCGGCCATCCCGATTACAAGCCGCGCTACTGGGGCGACCTGCACGCCCGGGATGCCGCCTACCATCAGGGGACGGTCTGGGGCTGGCTGATCGGCCCTTTCATCGATGCCTGGATCAAGATGCACCCGGGTGACCGGGAGCAAGGCCGTCGCTTTCTCGATGGATTCAACGTGCACCTCAACGCCGGGTGCATCGGCTCGATCAGCGAGATCTTTGACGCAGACCCTCCCTATGCGGATCGCGGGTGCGTCGCCCAGGCCTGGAGCGTCGCCGAGTATCTGCGTGCGTGGCGTCAGACGGCCGCCTGAACGGTTCCGGAGAAGGGCCGACCCGCCTATTCGTCGGCCCCCGCCTCGTGCGCATGATCATGCGGTTCCAGATCGCTGATGCCGTGCCCGTGCTCGTGCGGTTTGCTCTCGTGATCCTGATGCTCGTGGTCGTGCACGTCACTGTCGCCGGCGTCGTGGGTGTGAGAATGGGCATGTTGATGAATGTGTGCGTGGGTGTGCTCGTGCACATGCTCGTGCGCGTGCGTCAATTCGCCGTGCCGATGCTCGTGCCGGTGGCTGTGCAGATGGGCATGCTCGTGATGGTGACGATGCTCCTTTCCTTCGCTCATCCACGTTCCTCCGTGTGACAACAGGGCTCTCGTTGGAGATTATGTCATCACGTGAGGGCGGCGTGAATGGTGCGGCATTGGGCACGAACGAGGACTGCTGCTGGGTGTTCGGTTATGGATCGCTGATGTGGCGACCGGAGTTCACACACCTGTCTCAGGTCCCCGGCGTGCTGCGCGGCTTCCACCGATCGTTCTGCGTGTGGTCGCGCCACTGGCGCGGAACACCGGAACGACCGGGCCTGGTCCTCGGCCTGGCACCGGGAGGTCAATGCCAGGGTGTGGCGTTTCGCGTCGCCGCGGCGGACTGGCCCGGCGTGAAGGCCTACCTGGATGAGCGCGAGCTGATGTCCTATGCCTACGCGGCCTGTTGGCTGCCGATCGAGCTGACGGGCGGTGAAGCCGGCGCCGTCGTCAGCGCCTACACCTTCGTTTCGGACCCGGAGCATCCCCACTACGCCGGCGAGCTCCCCGTGGAACGCGCGGCGGATGTCATTGTCGCCGCCCGCGGCGTTGCCGGCCTGAACCGCGATTATCTGATCGAGACCCTTCGGCGGATGGCCACCGAAGGTTTCGTCGATGACACGCTGCACGCGCTGCTCCGTCGGGTTGAATATCTGACCGGCATTCTCGAATCCGGCAGCGGCATTTAGCCCGGCAGACTTGCGCCGCGGTCCCCCCCTGATCTGCTGAAGAATGAGACGCAGGCAGGCTTACAGGCGCGCGCGGAGCCGCGACCAGGCGTGGCTGAGGTCGTCGCGGAATTGCGGGGCAGCGACGGCGATAAGAGCCGCGGCGCGCTCGTCGACCGACTTCTCGCGCAGTTCGGCTACGCCATATTCGGTGACGACGAGATCCATGTCACCGCGCGTCACCCCGACAGGCGTTCCCGCGGGAAATGAGGAAACGATCTTCGAGACCGTCCCGCGTCGTGCGGTCGCTGGCAGCGCAACGATGGCGCGGCCCCCAGGTGAGGCGTAGGCGCCACGCATAAAGTCGACCAGCCCGCCGACGGCGCCGACCTGTCTGCCATCGATTGTTTCGGCGTTGGCCTGGCCGAACAAATCCACCTCGATTACCGAATTAATGGCGACGAAACGCGGGATGGCGCGCAGCGTCGCGATATCGTGTGTCCAGCCGACGGAGGCAAAGCGCACCCGGGGGTCATCGCGGACGAAGCGATAGAGCGCCGCATTCCCCAGAGCGACACCGGCGGTGATGGCATTATCCAAGCGGGAAATGCCGCCTGCTTCCACCAGTCGCAGCAGCGGCGAGGTGATCGCACCGCTGTGGATGCGGAGATCCCGCTTCCCGGCAAGCGCGGCGAAGATCCGCTGGACGCGACCGATCCCCACCTCGATCGTGTCGCCGTCCCTGATCAGCCCAAAAATGTGCCTGCCGATCGTATCGAACACGGGATCGGGGAAATCGTCGTCCGACAGGAGCGGAGCATCGGCCTCGACCACGTAGTCCAGGTCCGAGAAGCGTATTCGCTCAGCGCCGCGCGTCGGCGGCATGTAGTGATTGACGAAAGCCAGTTTGGTGACAGCCTTCGCCAAGACCGCAGGCGTGAAGTCGTTGGCGACCCCCACGGAGACAAGCCCCTCGGCGTCCGGCGTGGTGTGGAGGACCGCAAGGTCGATCCGCATCCGCTCGCGGAGGAAGCGAAACGTCTCGAAGTAGGACATGGGCAGGAACGTGACACGGCCGGCGGCGTGGCTCGCGGCCATGTCGCGGGTGACAAAGAAGGCCGTCGCCCGCGCCTCCGGATGCAGACCCGCGTAGTCGATGCGGTTAATGCCCGGAAGCCAAACACCGACGAACCGGACCTGCCGGCAGGCTTCCGGTGCCGCCCGGAGGGCGGCCGCGAACACCGGCGATTCGCCGGCCACTCCCGGCACATACACGGTCATCCCCGGCCGAAGCAGGTTGGGCAGATCGGCCGGTGCGATGATTTTGGGCAATTCCTATTCCCGCAGGCAAACGTCGAAAGAGGTGCCTGGCGCCCGCGAACGCGCAGCGCCTCGCTTTCCCCATCAGGCCGCACGATCCCGTGCAGTCTCCAGCACGGTCAGAAACTGCGCGAGCCACGCCGGGTGCGCGGGCCAAGCCGGTGCCGTTACAATATTGCCGTCTGTCACCGCAGCATCGACCAGAATATCGCAGAACAGGCCCCCGGCCAACTCGACTTCCGGCGCGCATGCGGGATACGCGGAGATTTGGCGCCCCTTGATTACCCCGGCTGCGGCCAGCAACTGCGCCCCATGGCAGACAGCGGCGATCGGCTTGCCCTCGTAGGCGAAGTGGCGAACGATGGCCAGCACGCGCTCGTTCAGCCGCAGGTACTCGGGCGCACGCCCGCCCGGAATCAGCAGCGCGTCATACGTTCCCTCGTTGACCTCGTCGAAGCTGGCGTTGAGCGGAAAGTTGTGGCCGGGCTTCTCGCTGTACGTCTGATCGCCCTCGAAGTCATGCACGGCTGTTCGAACCTTGTCTCCTGCCTTCTTGCCGGGACAGACGGCGTGCACCGTGTGTCCAACCATCTGCAGCGCCTGAAAGGGAACCATGGTCTCGTAGTCTTCAGCAAAGTCGCCAACCAGCATCAGGATGCGCTTGTTCATCGTCCTCTCTTTCGATTGTGTTCCGCCATCGCCGGATACCGGACGGTTATGTAGGTGCCAGGGAAAGCCGTTGCAGTGGCCGGGGCATTTGCGAAGTTCTGCACGGTGAGTTAACATCATGTAATGCGACAGCTTCTGATGTTCCTGGCTTTCGTGCCGATGATGCTTGGCGGCTGCGCCGAGGTCGTTCAGGGCCCCCGAGTGGTGACCTATAGCGAAGATCGCTTCTATGTCCGCCACGTCCCGGCCACGGATTCCCGTAGCGACGTCGATCAACTCGCCGAGGAGATTTGCCAGGGAACAGGCCGTACCGCCGGCCTGGAAAGCGCGGAACAGTTCGCGCCTCTCGACATCCGGTATGCAACCTACCGCTGCGTCGCCATCGCATCGCCAGCGGAGGCCACAGAACCCAAAGTTGAGGCCGACCCGAACACTTGATCGGCTAACCTGCCAGTTCGCTGGGTCCCGTGGCGTCAGCAACAGCCACAATGCAGGAGCACCGCAGCGTTGCACTCGCGCAACCCTCATCTGGATTCTCTTCGACTATCGTAGGAGGTGTAGACGCTAGGGATCGACAGGCGTATATCAGGATTGTTGAAATTTTCGTTCAGTTGTGTTCATCGGTCCACTCAGGTGGTGCAAATTTTGCCAACATTTTTCGGGGCCTGCCGGCGCGCCGCTGCATTGGCGAGCGTCGCTGTTTTTTTTGCGACTGTGGCCCAGGCTGATCCCCTGACAGTACCGCCGGCGTCGTCGGTGCTTGCCCCCGCTGCGAAAAATCTGACGGGCTCTATCGAAGCGCCAGCCGGATCGCTGGAGCGCCAGTTGCTGCCTTCGCCTGCCACCGGCCAGCGCGGCGTCCAGATGCGGACCAATCTGCTGGACAGCAAGAAGCTGCAGGCCGGCCCCACCTTCGATTACCGTCCTGATACCGCGCATCCGGAAGACCCGGTGGTCGCCTCCAAACGCGATGACGGCAAGCCCGTCGAGCTGGGCGGCTTCGTCGGCTATCTGTTCCACGACGAGGCGACCGGACAGCCAGCCGGGACGGTCGGGATGGATCTGCAGTTCGCGACCGACCCGAAGGGATCGTCGGGCGGATGGCTGGTGCAGCCGGGCCTTGACTACTCGGCTGCCCTGTCTCCTTCCTGGCAATTCAATACGCGGCTGTTTTCGACTTATGCGCCGGAGGGCTCGAACGTCAGCGGGCTTGGTCTGGACCGGTCGGCGGCACTGCGCTCCGGGAGCACTGCCGAACCCGGATTTCAGGATGTCGGTGTCGGACTCGGTCTCGGCTATTCGATTACCGACAACTGGAACATCCAGACCCAGGCGCGTTACCAGCGCATGCTGGGTGCGGGGGAGGCCGACAAGCAGAACGAGCCTTCCCCCCATCAGTTTTTTGGCGGGGTCATGGTTGACTACAAGTTCTAGTCGGTTTTCCTGATCCCTGAACCATCGCCGCGCCTTCCGCTTTGACATCGAGAGTTGCCCTCAAGGCGATGATCCCCACATCTCCTGTCGCCGGGCTGTGGCGCCAGCCGGAGCGCATGACAGGAGTCTCGCATGCAATACCTGCACACGATGGTCCGGGTAGGCGATCTGAACAAGAGCCTGGACTTTTATTGCAACAAGCTCGGGCTTCGGGAAATCCGGCGTATGGACAATGAGCCGGGGCGATTCACGCTGGTCTTCCTGGCCGCTCCGGCGGACGAACAGCGCGCGCGAGACGATGCCGCGCCGCTGCTGGAGCTGACCTGGAATTGGGACGAGGACAAGTACGATGGCGGCCGTAATTTCGGCCATCTGGCGTTTCGGGTCGATGACATATACGCGACCTGCCAACGGCTCCTCGAGCAGGATGTCGTCATCAATCGGCCGCCGCGCGACGGCCGGATGGCTTTTGTTCGCTCGCCCGACGGCATTTCAATCGAACTGCTTCAGAAAGGTGACGCCTTGCCGATAGCCAAACCGTGGGCGGACATGGCAAATACAGGCGCCTGGTAATTGCCGCTGCCGATTGCTCAGGCAAGGCACCCGCGATGCGTGCCCGACGTTACCGAAACCAAACACAGACCATGGGCACAGCAAGATGAAGCGATGGGGCGTTGTCGGCGGCGGAATGCTTGGGCTGACGATCGCCCACCGCCTGGCGCAGGCGGGACATCACGTCACCATCCTGGAAGCGGCCCCGAAGCTGGGCGGATTGGCCTCTGCCTGGCAAGTCGGCGACGTTACGTGGGACCGCTTCTACCACGTGATCATGCTGTCGGATCAGCGGCTGCGCCGGCTGCTCGACGAACTGGGCCTCGATGCCGAAATCGACTGGAAGGTCACCCGCGCCGGCTTCTTCACCGGTAAGGGCCTTTACCAGCTGAACAATGCCGTGGATTACCTGCGGTTTCCGGCGCTCAACCTGTTGGACAAGTTTCGCCTTGGGTTGACGATCCTTTACATGGCCCGGATCGAGGACGGCCGTCGCCTGGAAGCCATCCCGCTCGAGGATTGGCTGACGCGCCTCTCCGGTCGGCGCGTGTTCGAAAACATCTGGCGGCCCCTCCTCGCTGCCAAACTGGGTGAAAACTATAAGAAGGCGTCGGCGTCGTTTATCTGGTCGTACGCACGGCGCTTCTACGCCGCCCGGCAGGGCGGCATGAAGACGGAGATGTTCGGCTATGTTCCGGGCGGCTACGCACGGATACTCGATCAGTTCGCGGTGCTGCTGGCTAACGAGGGCGCCCGCATCCTGACCGGCTGGCCGGTGGAGCGGATCGTGCGGACGGCCGATGGCGCCTTCGAACTCAGCCGCGGAGACGAGAAGCTTGCCTTCGAGCGGGTCGTTGTGACCACGGCTTCGCCGCTGGCGGCGAAGATTTGCGAAGGACTTACCGAAGACGAGCGACGCCGGCTGGGGGAGGTGACCTACAACGGCGTGATCTGCGCGTCGGTCGTGCTGACGAGGCCGCTCGGCGGTTATTATCTCACCTATATCACCGATCGCGACATCCCGTTCACGGCCGTGATCGAGATGTCTTCCCTGGTGAATCCGGAGAAGCATCTGGGCAGCAAGACGCTGGCTTACCTGCCCCGGTACGTGACCGGCGACGATGAGTTCTGGAGCCTTTCCGACGCCGAGATCGGGCAGCGTTTCCTCGCCGGGCTGCGGAGAATGTACCCGGACGTGAGCGACGAGCAGATCCTGGCGCTTCGCATCGCCAGGGCGCGCCACGTCTATGCCGTCAGCACACTGAACTACTCGGATCGCTTGCCGCCGACCGTGACGTCCGTACCCGGGCTGACCCTTGTCAACTCGGCGCATATCGTCAATGCCAGCCTTGCGGTCAATGAAACGGTTACACTGGCCGAGCAGACGGTTGAACGCCTGCTTCAGATAGAAACCAGTCCCGCCTGACTCACGCTGTCGTCGGTCGCGCCGCAGCAGACAGCGGCGGGAATTCTGGATCTTCGCGGTCCTCGCGCCGCACTGCGGGGTTGTACTTCAGGCAGTTGGGCACGCAGTGACATTCTGCGCCGATCCGGAACGGCGCAATCCGCCCTTCGTTGCGCAACTCGTAGAGACGCGGCACCATCTTGTCGCGCAATTCCTCCGGATCAATGGTGTTCACATAAATGCGGGTGCCCCCCTCGAAGCCGGCCGGATTGGAGATGCGCCACTTGATCAGAATCCGCCACGGCATCGGCGCGTCGGCATCGGGAGGCTTGTAATGCCATTCCTCGTTGCAGGGAATCGCCGAGCCCATCGCCACGTGGCACGCATGGACAAGATTGGACATGCCTCGAAGTTGCTCGGCGGTATGGTTCCAAGGCTGGCTGCGCTCTCCTTTTGAGTAAATCTCCAGCGTCGGAAAGCGGTGACCGAAACCGGCAAATGCCACGGCCTGGTCATTTTCAGCGAAGATCAGATTGTGGTAGCCGGCGTAGTTCACGGCCGCCTCGTTGTAGATGTTGGGATTGGCGCGAGCGAGGCGGATTTCCATGTCGTTGTAGACCCCGCGTGCATCGAGGGCGACCAGTTGCTTGTGGAGGTGGTCGAACGAGGCGCCGGCTGGAGCAAGCCAGTTCTGGAAGACCGCGACAAATCGCACGTAACGATTCTCCAGATAGATATCGCGCATCGCATCGATGGTGAAGCGCAGGTATTGGTAGTGCTCTTCGGGCGAAAGCGACCCGGATCCGGCCAGTTCGCTGTCATGCGTCGCACCGTCGATGAAGTGCCGCCGGGCAATAATCAGTTCGTGTCCGCCGCCGAAAAAGGCGTTTGCCGCCGCCAACTTGTCCTCGACCGGCATCGCCGCGAGAAGCGCGGGATCGACGCCGGACAGACGCATCCGGGTCTCGATAACGTCCAGGACATGGCGGCGCCCCGCTTCCGTGGCGACATAGGCGCGCTTGCGCGCCGCAAGCGGCTCGGCGAGTGCATGACCGAAGTTCTTTTGCCAGTAATCCCAGGAGACGATTTCAAAGAGGTTCGGCACGCGGCGAAATTCCGCCTGCGTCTCTGCAAGATGCTCGATGGAAAGCATCTTCAGCGTTTGCCAGCCGTCTTCCGTCCGCACCAGCCGGGCCTTTTCCGGCGGCGTTTCCAGCATCCGTTTGCTGCAGAAGGCGCAGTGCTCATCCAGATGGGCTGAACGAATGGGCGAGCCGGACTTTTGATGATTCCCGAGAGGTCGATGTCCCCGCCCGGGTACCGTCCAGACCTCGGTGCCGGTGAACGGGTTTGTTTGCTTGACGGTGCCGTCCGGCATCCGCTGCAGATAGTTGGACGGATGAACCATTTCTGGAAGCATCTCGCAACCCTTTGCCGACGTTGTTCCCCGCTCGTATCACACCCGGCTTGTCAATGTCATCCGGACAGCCATCTGCACAAAAGCGGTGCGGGCATGCGCGACGACCAAACAATGGACATGAGATCGCCCAAGTCCGTACTGCCTTGCGAAAGCAAATCATAATGATTTGTTGTCCGTCCATGACAAGAAAAGACGCGGCTTTCGCTAAAAATGTTGCGTCCGCCAGTTGTCTGTGGCCGCAAATAGTGGTTTCCTAATAGGGTCAGCTTGGAGAATAGACCTACTTACGCTTGGGCGCCGGCTGATCCCGAGAGAGGAACGCGTTCGATGCCGATCATTCACTGGACCCCCGACTTCAGCGTTGGGATCAATTCCCTCGATACCGACCACAAGGTGTTGATCAGTCTGATCAACCAGTTGGACGATGCCATACGCTCGGGCGAACCGACCGAGACAGTCAGCAAGGTTCTCGACGCGCTACTTGACTACACGGACTACCACTTCGCCCGGGAGGAATCCTTGATGGAGGCCTGCGGGTATCCCGAGATTGATGCACATATCCGCACGCACCACACGTTGCGAGCACAGGTTCATGATATCCGCGACCGATACCGCCGAAATCCTGAATCGATGCACGGGCGCGAGGTGCTGGCGTTTCTGAAGAACTGGCTGACCGCCCACATCGTGGGCCGCGACAAGCTGTATTCGCCTTTCATGCGCGGGGCGGCGCAGAAGATTCAGGAAGCGGACCGTGCCTTCGGTGCGGTAAGCGACTTCCCTCTGTCGGCGGCCATGGGCCGCTGAGCCGTGGCCTTTCCCAATAGCGCCTAGCTCGCCTTCGGCGGCGGGATCGAGTAGGTTCCCGTCGCATGCGCAACCGGTTGGGCATGACCCTCCGAGTGTAGCCGCACTTCGATCACCGCCAGTCGTTTCCCCAGGCGCAGCATGCTGCCGTCGGCCAGGAGGTCCACCGGCCGCGCTCCATACAGGAAGTTGATGTTGAAGCTGGTGGTGACAGCCAGCTTGACGCTGCCGATGGCCGACAGCACGACGGCATACATGCAGGCATCGGCCAACGCCATGATCGACGGTCCGGAAACGACGCCCCCCGGACGCAGGGAACCGGCATGAAAGGGCAGACGCAAGGTTGCCGCACCATGGGCAATGGCATCGGTACGCATCCCAATCTCGTGCGCCCACGGCAGATCTTCGCGAATGATCTCATCGAACTCGGAGATCGAGATTTTTGGTGCCGACATTTTGCTTCTCGCTCTCTCTCCCACAGGCGAGCGCAAGCGTAGACACCCCGTCCACCAGGTCAATCCCGATCGTCAGCCGTCTTTTTGCCTTGCCGCGGGGACATCGGTGGCAGACATAAGGGAGTGGCGCGGTCGCCGCTCTCGCTACGCGCGAGAAGGAACGGAGCAAACCAGGAGTAACCCGGTCATGCAGACAACGGTGGGAGAGGGGACGAACGTGCAGGCGCGGCTGTTGTCGCGACACGATGCCGGTGGCATCGCCACGCTCACCTTGAACCGGCCGGACAAGTTCAACGCGCTCTCCGTCGCGTTGCTGACCGAACTGCTGAACGAGTTCCGGAGCATTGGCGACGACCGGAGCATTCGCGCTGTCATTCTGGCCGGGGCCGGCAAAGCGTTCTGCACCGGGCATGATCTGAAAGAGATGCGGGCCAATTCCAGCGACGAAGCGGTCCGGTCGCTGTTCCGGCTCTGCGCCGATGTGATGCTGGCGATTGTCGGGATTCCACAGCCGGTGATCGCAAAAGTACACGGAGTAGCGACCGCCGCAGGTTGCCAGCTGGTGGCGACCTGTGATCTCGCGATTGCCGCGAGAGAAGCCCGATTCGCCGTTTCCGGGGTCAACCTCGGTCTTTTCTGCTCGACGCCCATGGTCGCGCTCAGCCGCAACCTTTCCCGGAAGCAGGCGATGGAAATGCTGGTTACCGGCGAATTCGTGGACGCGGCGACGGCAGAACGGTGGGGACTCATCAACCGGGTGGTTCCGGCCGAGGAGCTGGATGCGGCAGTCGCAAAAATGGCGGCTTCGGTGACGTCAAAGTCTCCGGCCGCGGTCGCCCTGGGCAAGCGCTTGTTCTACAAGCAGCTGGAGGTCGGCATCGAGGCCGCGTACGAGCTCGCCAGCGAAACCATGGCCTGCAACATGAGAACCCGGGACGCCCAGGCCGGCATCGACTCGTTCCTCGCCAAGCAGCCGATGCCCGAATGGACGGGTCGATGACCGGCGCGCTTTCTTACCCCGACGAGCTGCTTCGACGAGTCTTTGCCGAGACGACCACAGCGGCGGTGGTCGGCGCATCCTCGAATCCAGCGCGCGCATCAAACTATGTCATGGCTTTCCTGCAGACGCGCGGCTGGCGGGCGATTCCAGTCAATCCGAATGAGGTCGGGCGGATGATCAACGGCGAAAGGGTCTACGCCTCTCTTGCCGATATTCCGTTCCCCGTGCAGTTTATCGACATATTTCGAAACAGCGCCGCTGCCGGCGGCGTCGTGGACGAGGCAATCGCGTTGAAAAACCGGCTCGATATCCGGTTTGTCTGGATGCAGCTCGGACTCCGCGACGATGCGGCCGCCCGAAGGGGTGAGGCTGCCGGCCTGATCGTGATCATGAATCGCTGCCCCAAGATCGAGATTCCTCGCCTGTTTGGCAACGCTGACCGGCTGGCCTTCCTGTCGCAGGCAGGTTGATGGCGGTTTCGGTGCTCGGACCCCCCGATCGGACCGGCATTTTGCTCAACCAGGTCCGGGTGCGCGGTGTCTTTTGTCGAAGCGTCGCGAGAGTCTCGACAGTTGGTACAACTTGACGTACGCTCTTTTTATGAGGAAGCCCGTTGCAGAAGAAGGCCCCGATCCCATCGATCGGCACGTCGGTAACCGCATCCGGGGGCGGCGCGTCGGCCTTCGGATCAGCCAGACGAAGCTCGGTCACGCGATCGGTGTGACCTTCCAGCAGATCCAAAAGTATGAAAGCGGCACCAATCGTGTCGGCGCCAGCAATCTGTTCAAGATGGCCAAGGCGCTCGGTGTCGATGTTGCCTTTTTCTTCGAGGGTGTTGCGTCCGAGGACGCCTCGCTGTCACAGTCATCCGGCTACGCCATGGCGGCCGGCCTGTCCGATGCACCGGCACAGCCGTTCGAGGTGAACCCGATGAATTCGCGCGAGGCTTTCGAGCTCATGCACAACTACTTCCGGATTCCCGATCCGATCATCCGAAAGCGCCTTTTCCAGCTGGTGCGCACCCTGGGATTTAGCGAAGCGCAATAGGCGGCGCGCGCCGTTTCCGACTGCCTCCGATCGTCGACGGCGAAGCGATGAACGGTATCTTCCTCGCCCTTGTGCTGCTGGCCTTCGGGTGCGCTGCCTTTCGCCAACTGGGGATCGCCGCCGCCGACCCCGACACGATGGCCCGGCTGGCCAAGGCGATTGTGGAGGACGCCGGCCAGGCGGTGACGCTCGCCATCGGTCTGGTCGGCGTGATGACGCTGTTTCTCGGGCTGATGAAAGTGGCGGAAGCGGGCGGACTTCTGGCGATCGTTGCCCGACTGTTGCGGCCTGTGCTGGTTCGCCTGTTCCCCTCGGTCCCTCCGCAGCATCCGGCGATGGGGGCGATGATTCTCAATATCGCGTCCAATGTCCTCGGGCTCGGCAATGCCGCTACGCCCTTCGGCATCCGCGCCATGCAGCACCTGAATGCGCTGAATCCGATAAAGGGGGTTGCAAGCAACCCGATGGTGCTGTTCCTCGCCATCAATACATCGAGCGTTACGCTCCTGCCGACCGGCGTGATCGCCCTGCGTGCTGCGTCGGGCTCCAGCGATCCCGCCGGCATCGTCCCGACAACGCTGTTCGCAACGCTCTGCTCGACGGCCGTGGCGATCGCCATGGCCAAGGCCTGCCAGCGCTGGTGGCCGGTCTCCGGCACCGGAGCGGAGAAAGATCGCGCCGTCGCCTCTCCTGCGGTCGATCGCCAGCCAGACGACATTACCCAGGCCGAGGCGCATCGGGATGCCGAACTTGCTGCCGTGGCGGACCCGGCTACAGAATCTCCGGCATGGGCTTCGCTACTGGCGCTCACCCTGGTCGTGCTGCTGATTCCGGCCACGGTTATCTGGGGGCAGAGCGTGGCCCCCTGGATCATTCCGGGCTTGGTGGTCGGCCTCCTGCTCTTTGGCGCCATGCACGGGGTGCTCGTTTACGAGGCCTTCGTCGACGGGGCGCGGGAGGGGTTTCAGGTGGCGATTCGCATCATCCCCTATCTGGTCGCAATCCTGGTCGCGGTGGGCATGCTGCGAGCAAGCGGAGCGCTCGATCTGTTGATCGGGCCGCTGGGCGCCGCAACGAGTCGGATCGGATTGCCGGGGGAAGCGCTGCTCATGGGGTTGTTGCGACCGCTTTCCGGCTCCGGCGCCTTCGCTTTTCTGGCGTCGGTGCTCAATGATCCCGCGATCGGACCGGACAGCTATACCGGGTATCTGGTTAGCACCATCCAGGGCTCCACTGAGACGACCTTTTATGTGTTGGCCGTTTACTTCGGCGCCGTCGGCATCCGCCGGCTGCGCCATGCGGTCGCCGTCGGGCTCGTCGCCGATGGGGCCGGGGTTGCGGCATCGGTCCTGATCTGCTCGATCCTCCATGGCGGCTGAATACGCCCCGGCCGAACCCGCGCCCTCTCCTTAAGTCACCCCCTCGATTCCGCCGTTTGTGAACTGCTTCATAGTTCGAGCAGCCGTTTCCGATGCAAACCGGAAGACGGCGGATGGGATCAGTTCGGGACGCCGCCAAGCGACGATCCGACCAGCAGTTAACGGCTTTTGAAGGTTCCGGTGAGTAAACTTCGAACCGCTCAGACGAGGGCGATGATCATGAGCCACACTCCCGCGGAACGCGTTCTGTTTTCTGACCTGACCCAGCTGTTGCTATCATTGCGGGACGCGCGCTTCGCAGACGTTGAGGCGAGCATCGAAGACCGGTTCCGGGCGTTTGTTCGTGCACAGTCGGGTCAGCCGGGCGGCGACGTGGCAAGCCTCCAGATCGCGTTCACGTGGACGCTCCCGAACGGCGCGGATGATTGGGCAGTTTATATGACAGAATACAAGACGCTTCCTCCGATAGCAGAGGATCGGCCGCAGAGGGCAGCGGTCGGCGGCGGGGATGCCTCGATCATCGCGTTTCCGGCGTCGCAGGCTAGCCATCCGGCCCCGGCTCGGACTGGCCCTGCCCGTGTTATCGCTTTTCCCGGCTGACCCAGGCCGCCGCTGGCCGGATATCCGGTCGCTTCGCCAGCGTCACCGCAATTCTTCTTCCGGACGTCGTCAGGGCAAGATGCCGTGGGGTGCCCCCGGCGCCATGCGTGGCATCCGTGCCACTGATCAGCGCCGTGATCGGCCGCCCGTGCAAGAGTACTCTTCGCGCGCCGCAAAGAAAGAAGTAGGGGCGGAATGGTGGGCGACCCAGTCCCTCGACGCCCGGAGAAGAGGGCGCGAGCGCAACGCCTGCGACCTTTATGCAACGCATTCGGCGCCTCGAATGACGATGCGCGACCGCGAGTTGTTTTACTCCTACCCCAGAACTAATTAACTGCGACAGCGATGTCGCCGTTAGAGAGGACGCGTGTTGCAGCCATGCGGACGGCAGGCGCTAGATTGCAAAGACCCAGAGGACAAGACATGCGTCGTTATATTATCCCGATGGCCGGCGTGCTCCTAATGCCGGCGACTGGCTTTGCCCAAGAAATGGACAAAACCGATCTGCTTTTTGCGCAAGCAAAGCCGATGGCCGCTCCCGCCAAGCCGATGGCGGCGCCTTCGCCGGCGGCCACCCAGGAAATGAAAAAGTTCCTTGTTTTCTTTGACTGGAACAAGGCGACTCTTACTCCGGAAGCGCGACAGATCATCGCCAACGCCGCGGAGGATTTCAAGAAGACCGGCTCGACTCGTATCGTGGCGACCGGCCACACCGATACGTCCGGCTCGGCGCAGTACAACATGGGTTTGTCGATTCGCCGCGCTGAGGCGGTAAAAGCGGAACTGGTCCGCCTTGGCGTTCCCGCCGGCAGCATCACCACCATCGGTCGGGGCCAGGAAGACCTGCTGGTTCCCACCAAGGACAACGTTCGCGAGCCGCAGAACCGGCGCGTCTCGATCGAGTTCCCGGTCCCGGTCGTCGCCAAACCCGCGCCGCCGCCGCCGGCTCCGGTCGCCGCTCCCCCGCCGCCGCCCCCGCCACCGCTGAAGTGGGCGGTAACCCTCGGCCCGTGGTATGGCTACAATCTGAAGGAAGTCGATACCGGCAACGACAAGAGCTCCAGCTTGGTCGGCGCTGACCTCGGCATCTCCTATTACGCCACCCCTTGGCTGCCGATCACGATCAGTCAGCAGGGCTTCAATACGCTGGATACCAGCCATAATGACGGTTGGGGCGGTCGCTCGACCCTCGGCATCGGCTACGAGGCGCCCACCGGGGCGGTGAAGCCGTACATCGGCATTTACGGCGGTGGTGCCTACGGGCGCGGTGTTCAGGATGGCTTCCTCGCCGGTCCGGAACTGGGCCTGAAGTTCGACTTCTCCCGTGAGTGGTTCGGCTATGCCAAGGCCGCCTACGACTTCCAGTTCCGCAACAACTGGGACGAAGGTATCCCGAACGGCGGATTCGGCGCCGGCTACCGGTTCTAGGTCGATCGGTTCCTCGCATCGACGACGGCGGCTCCCTCCGGGGCCGCCGTTTTTTTTGCCGACGTTTGACGACACACGGACTTCTTCTTCATTCTTCCCCTCCAGTCCCGCCTCCCCGCACGCCGGCGAGGCGGACAGCTAAAGGATTCTTCGTTGTGCAGCCTAATTGGCGCGCCCGGCAGGACTCGAACCTGCGGCCTACTGCTTAGAAGGCAGTTGCTCTATCCACTGAGCTACGGGCGCCCTTTTCAAAAATGCAGGTCTTCCCCCCGCTGCACAAGTGCTGGCTGTTCCTGGCCTTCAGTTACCCGGCCGGCCCGGTCATCCATCCCTGTCGGGGATGATGGGCGCTGGGGCGAAAGGTTGCTGCGACCGGGTCCCAGCGCCAGCACCGAATCTCGTGCGTTCGACCGGCTGCAACCGCGACGATCAGCCAGAGCAGGTCAGGCTCGAAAACCATGCTCGCATCATACGCCGACGGTGTGGCGGAACCCTCCGGGTGCGAGTGATAGTGGCCGACGATCTCGTCGTCGCCGTCGCGCAGCCGGCGCATCACCGAGAAGCGCAGGGCGGGGTCGATTTCGAACCGGCGCGAACGCTGGCAAGGGGCGACGTTGTCGCTCTCAGCGACGGCCGTGACGCGCACGACGACGCCCCTGCGGCCGATCAGCAAGCCACAGCATTCCTCGGGATAAGCGCGTTCGGCCGCACTTTCTATGCGCTGCAGGCAGCCTTCGCCGAAAAAAATCATGGCGCCAGAAGGATGCTCCCGAGCAGACGCCCGCCGTTGTCAAAGACGTAAATTCGCTCGCACAGGCCCGTGGGGCCGGTGCGGACGTATAGCCGATCAGCCGTCGGCCGCATTTCGATCGCCGTGCATCCCCCCGGAAGCGGGACCCGGATCTCCCCGAACGCGGCCAAGGGTCCGGCGGCCGTCGCAGATGGCCCGGTTGATAATGGCGGCGGTGGCGTTCCGATCGGCGCCGACGACCCACCGCCTGCCTCCTGCGGCTCCTTAAACTTCGTATAGAATCCCCAGCCGAGCAGTCCCATGCTGATGACGATCAGTATGCCCAGACCCACGACCAGCAATTTGAGCCCCTGCATGCGAACGCGTCCATCTCCATGAGCCTGCTGGCCACCACTTACACTTTTACGGTCGATGCCGACAAGGCGGGAACCCGGCTGGACCGGTTTCTTGCCGCCGCCCTGCCCGAATTTTCCCGTTCGCAACTTCAGGCACTGGTGGCCGCAGGAAATGTCGCCGCCGGCGACGGGCGTCCGGTGACGGATTCATCGTTGCGCGTGCGAGCCGGGACGACGTTTGCCGTCACCGTCCCACCGAATCCGCCCGAAGTGCCGGAGCCGCAGGCGATCGCCCTCGATGTGGTCTTTGAAGATGAGCACGTGCTGATCGTGGACAAGCCAGCAGGATTGGTGGTCCATCCGGGCGCCGGCAATCGCGATCGGACTTTGGTCAACGCGCTGCTCGCGCACACCGCCGGAAAGCTTTCTGGCATTGGCGCTCCGTCGCGACCCGGCATCGTTCACCGGATCGACAAGGACACCAGCGGGCTTCTTGTCGTCGCCAAGACGGACGCCGCGCACCGAAGCCTGGCTGGCCAGTTCGCTGAGCACAGGGTCGAGCGGGGCTATTACGCAATCGTCTGGGGACATCCGGAGCCGCCCGCTGGCCGTATAGAGAAGTCGATAGGGCGCGGTCGGGTGCGAACGCGGATGGCCGTCGTGGCCCGGGGAGGCAAGCCGGCGATGACGTTCTACGAAACCAAGGCTTCCTATGGGCGGTTGGCCAGCTTCATGCATTGCCGATTGGCAACGGGACGAACCCACCAGATCAGAGTGCACATGTCTTCCATCGGTCATCCGCTGATTGGGGATCGGACTTACGCCGGCAGCAGGCGCGACGTGGTGGCAGCCAAGCAGCTCGCTTCCCAGCTCTTGTCATTTCCGAGACAGGCGCTTCACGCGTATTTGATAGGGTTTCGCCATCCCGCATCTGGCGAGACGCTGCGATTTACATCCTCTCTTCCATGTGATATCAATGAGTTAATAAGTTGTTTAGAGCGCGTTTAGTTGGAACTATTTCAAAGCGGGATAGTTGGGTATTGTGATCGTGTCAATCGATCCCCGGCAAACTGCGCTAAGGGATGTCGGTCTGACAGAAGGGATGGAGAGCTGAAAGATGCCTAGCCTCGCAATGGACATGGGCATTTCACCGGATCGAAATCTAGCCCGGTATCTGCAGAATATCCGTAAGTTTCCGATGCTCGAGCCTGCCGAGGAGTTTGCGCTGGCGAAGCGGTGGGTGGACCACGGTGACGAGAAAGCTGCCCACAGGCTCGTGACCAGCCATCTGCGGCTCGTCGCCAAGATCGCCATGGGTTACCGTGGCTACGGGTTGCCCCTCGGGGAGCTGATCTCCGAAGGGAACGTCGGGATGATGCAGGCGGTCATGCGCTTCGACCCGGATCGCGGCTTCCGATTGGCCACCTATGCCATGTGGTGGATCAGGGCCTCGATCCAGGAGTACATCCTGCATTCCTGGTCGCTGGTGAAAATGGGAACGACGGCGGCGCAGAAGAAGCTGTTCTTCAACCTGCGCAAGCTGAAGGGACAGATGCAGGCGATCGACGAAGGCGACCTGTCGCCAGAGCATGTCAGCTCGATCGCAACCCGCCTCAATGTCTCGGAAGCGGACGTGATCCAGATGAACCGTCGCATCGGCAACCCGGACACGTCCCTGAACGCCCCCCTGCGCGAGGAAGGCGAAGGCGAGTGGCAGGACTGGCTGGTGGATCAGGACGAAGGCCAGGAAGTCCGGATAGCCGGCGCCGAGGAGCTAAACAGCCGCCGAGAGCTTCTCGCCGGAGCGATGCGATCGCTGAGCGAGCGCGAACGACAGATCGTTTCGGAACGGAGGCTGAAGGAACATCCGACGACGCTCGAACACCTGAGCCAGCGTTTCGGCATTTCCCGGGAGCGTGTCCGTCAGATCGAGGTGCGGGCGTTCGAAAAGTTGCAGAAGTCGGTGAAGAACGCGGTCATCGAGCAGCGCGTCTCGCATTGACCGTCTTTCACCTCTGGCTCGGTGCGAACGACGGGGAGGTCTGCGGTTTCGGAGGCTGGAAATCCGGACCGCGGACCTCTGGTCCCCACTCCTCCTCCAGGCGGGCCTGAACGCGCCGCAGGCTTTCACGCTTCTGGCGTATTTCTTCGAGTTCCAGGAAGGCAAACAGACTCGGCAGTAGCGCGATAAGAAGCCAGCCAACGGCTGCCGCGGCATACATGACAATCAGCGCGGTGGTGTCTCCAAGCAGATTGGCCGCAGGCAGAGCGTGGGCTTCCCGGGACAGCAGCGCTGGCAGGAACGGAGCGACACCGGCCACATTCAGGCCGCCGACGGTGCAGGCCGTGTTCTGACCTTCGCTCCCATCGAGCACAAAGAGGACGAGGCTCGGCAGCAGTCCGCAAGCCACCAGCGATGTCGCGGCGGGCGCGGCAACCGCGGCTGCGGCCATCCCGAAGCCGAGGAGCAGGAGGACCGGCATCTGCACCCGATTTCTGCGGGATGCGTTTGCGGAGCCCGATCGTCGCCTCGCCGAAGAAGCCGGACGCGCATGGGTTCTTGAACGCAGAGGCCGCGTTCGCGCCTTCGCCTTCGTCCCGGTTTTCGAAGCGGGCATGGCCCCTCCTCACCGCAGGTTGAGCAGGATGGTGAGGCCGATCGAAACAAATGCGGCGCTCAACCCGATCATGGATACGAAGCGCCCGCCGCGACTCTGTGCGGCGAGCTGACGCGCCGGAAGCCGATCCTCCAACACGTCGAGTTCGGCTTCCGCCCGTCGCCATGCCGCGACCGCCGCGCGAAGAGCACGGTCCTCCCGGCGTTGTCGCTGCGGGTCGCAGATCAGCGCCTGCAAGGCGCAGAGATTGCCTTGGGCAATAAGGCGCGCGGCGTCGAGCTCCAGGGCGGCTCGGGTGGGACGATGACGAATGGCGGCCGCCACCGCTGGCAGCTTCCGGCCGATCCACTTGGCAAGCCGCGGCCGTGGCGCCCCGGGATGCAGGCCCTGAATGCGCGCCAGCACCGCCAGCGTAGCTGTTGCCGATGCCGCCGCATCGCTGTTGGCCATCTCGCGGAGAACCTCATCCAGATCATCGCCGCTTCGCGCCGCCATAAAGGCCGCGACATGCCGATCGACCAGCTTGTCGTCCTGCAGTGCCGTCGCGACCGCTTCCAGTTCTGGTAACAGATCGGCGAGCTCAAAAACGCGCGATGGGCGAAGAACCGGCGAGAGACAGTGCAGGCCTGCGTTTTCGGCGTATAGGCAGCGCTCGATACCAAACCCCGGACGAGGGTCGGAGAGATAATGCGCCAACGCCGCCGCCCGACGCGTCTGTTCCGCCATGGTGGGCGGTACCGCGCTCGGCGTAAGCCGGCGCTCCGCCAAGCCGAGCGCGATGGCTTCGGCCAGCGACTGCACTCTGCCACCGTCCACCATCTGCTTCGCAAGCGCGGCGCCGAACCCGTCAACGTTGAACGAAACACCCCTGTAGCGAATTGGCGCCTGTTCATCGAGCAACAGCAGTGTCCGCGCCACCAGCGCGTCATCGCCCTGATTGATGGGCTCCGCGGGGTGATGGCCGGAATCGCCGACGAGCCCATCGATGCTGTTGGCGCGCGCCGTCTCGCGCAAGGCATGCCGGAGCCAGCTCTGCAGCGAGCCGTTCCGAATGATCCGCGAGGCCAGGGGAACATTGCCCGCCATCGCCGTCGCGAGCAGCCGCAACCCTCTGTATGGCTTGCCGTCGAACAGAAGCGGTGTTTCGGCAGTGACCCGAGGCGGAGAGACGCGGATCGGCGGCCGGGCGCCATCGAGCCACGTCTGGACATCGCGGATCGACCAGCGCATGGCCGGGTCATCGGCCAGCATGCCCCGGAGTGGGTCAATGAGCGATTCAGGCACGCGGATACCCTGCGTCAGGGCCGGATAGCTGCCTTTTTCCATCCGCGCAGCAAGCACCTCGGGTTCCGAAAGATCGGACCAGGGTGGAACCTCGGCAAGGAGCCAGAGCACGGTTACGCCAAGCGCGTAAATATCGGCAGCGATGTCGCCTTCGCCGCGTCCCGCGCGCTCGGCCATAGCGCGCTCGATCGGCTCGAACGGCGCCGGCTGATCCCAACCCGCCGGTCCTGTCAGCGCGCAGCCGAGAACGGCGGAATCGGTCGCAAAGTCGCGGAACCAGAGGTTGTCAGGCCGAATGCCGCGGTGCGCGATATCCTTCCGTTGCAGCTCCCGCAAGCCCTGGACAATCGGCCCCACAAGGCGTCGGACCTTCTCGTCGCCGGCCACATCCGGCGTACGGCGGTGACAGACATCCGCCACGGCGTCGCCTGCCGGCTGTTCATAGATAAACACCGGCACCCGGGCCTGTGCCGGCGCCCAGCGGACGATCCCGAACGCGAGCAGTCGAAGCAATCCGGGCACCGTTGCGCCGACGAGAAGGCGCGCCGGCTTGGCACGGAATGGCAGTCCGGACGTACAGACGAGACCAACAAGGTGCCGATCCGGGAGCTTCGTCTCGCACGCGGCGAACGCTTGCGCGCTCGGGCGATCGAACGCCGGCAGAGGCGATTCCGGCCCGATGCGCCAGCGCCCGTCAAGAATCGACGCGCCCGTGTCCGCGGACACTCCGCTGTTGCCGCTCGCTGCCGGCGCCGCCATGTCGCCTTTCCCGCCACCGTGCGCGACAATGCGCGCTGAACCCGCGAGCTTAGTCGCTGCCCGATTAACAAATGGTTTACGCACCGTCGGAGCTGTTGCGGCCGGCCGTATATCTTGCCACCGGCGGCCTCCCGGTGTTCAGTTGCGCCTTCGGAACGAAGGCGTCCCAAGGGCGTCCGCTCCAAACCGAGGATTCAACCGAGGACCGCGCCGATGCCGCTGACCGTCGCCATCCAGATGGACCCCATCGAAAAGATCGACATCGACGCCGATTCCACCTTTGCGCTGGCTCTGGAGGCGCAGCAGCGCGGCCATGCCCTGTGGCACTATCTGCCCCAGGACCTCACCTTTTCCGCGGGCTCGGTGTTCGCACGGGCGCGGCCACTGGAGGTGAAGCGCCAGCGCGGCGACCACTTCCGGCTGGGCGAGGAAGAGGTGCTGGATCTTGGCTCGTTGGATATGGTGCTGATGCGCCAGGATCCGCCGTTCGACATGGCCTATATCACCGCCACCCACATCCTGCAGCACATCCACCCCAAGACATTCGTCGTCAATGATCCCGTCGAGGTGCGCAACGCGCCGGAGAAGCTGTTCGTCACCCAGTTCCCCGACCTGATGCCGCCGACGCTGATCACGTCGGACCGGGCCGCGATCCGCGCCTTCCGCGAGGAGCACGAGGACATCATCCTCAAGCCGCTGTTCGGCAACGGCGGCGCCGGCGTCTTCCATGTCGATCCCGCCGACGACAACCTCAATGCGCTGCTGGAAATGTTCACCCAGTTCTACCGCGAGCCGATCGTCGTCCAGCGTTACCTCCCGGAGATCCGAGAGGGCGACAAGCGGATCATCCTCATTGACGGCCGCGCGGCAGGGGTGGTCAAGCGGATACCAAAGACGGGCGAGGCGCGCGCCAACCTGCACGTCGGCGCCCGTCCGGAGAAGGCGACGCTATCGGCGCGCGACCACGAGATCTGCGAGGCGATCGGCCCGGAACTCAGCAAGCGCGGCCTGCTGTTCGTCGGCATCGACGTGATCGGCGACTATCTCACCGAGATCAACGTCACCTCGCCGACGGGGATCCAGGAAATCGGCCGCTTCGACGGCGTCTCGCTGGAAGCGCAGCTCTGGGACGTGTTCGAGGAGAGACGACGGACCAGCGAAGCATGATCCATTTAAGGTGAAGATTAGAAAATCGGCATTATCAATACTGAACTCGAAGCATTTGCGCAGTCCCTTGCGCGTTTTGCTGCTTTGTGTTAATATTTAACTGTGTATTTAAAGCGCGCCGGAAGCAAATAGGAATAGGGGCGAGAGTGCGAGCGATCTACGATTTGCACTCTAGTAACTAGGGAGGCGGGCATGAATATCCGTAAATATTACTGCGTATTAGCGGTTACGTTGCTCGCCTTTATACAAGGTTGCGCCAGCCCTAAGTATGAGACGTTCTATGATTTTCAGCCGCCGCAAACGTCGGAGGGGCGTGCGTGTATTTTCCAGTGCGAGAACACAAAAATGCAATGTGAGCAGCTAGATCAAATGCGCATTGCCAATTGTGGAGATCGCGCCGATATTGATTTCCAGCGTTGCACTGACCGGGCGAAAGCTGAGTATGATCGCTGTAAGGCGTCTGGTAAACAATACTGCGCCGAAGCACGTTGCGAAAAGACCACCTGTTCTTCTTCCGGTCAGTGCGACACCCAATACCAGCGTTGTTATACGACCTGCGGCGGCAAGGTGACCTCTGAAACTCGCTGCGTTGCAAATTGCGAAAAGTAGTAGAAAGTCGACGATTAGCGAAAGCCTAGCCTGACAGCTCAGATCAGCAGGGGTGTGCCGGAATGGCACTTTTAGTCGCCCGCAGTTTGTTGGATTCAATCCAAACCCCAGAAGGTAGACATTGTTGACGATGATGCATCCTCTGAAGGACGCGGAAGAGTTGCCTGACTTCACCGTGCACCTCACCTTCGCGACCGGCCACGAGCGGGTTGTCCATCTTTCGGCGTCCGTCGGACGCGGAGGTGGCCGCGCCGCTGCGTCCTAGCCCGGAGGTCTTCGTCTCGACGCTGCGGGTGCTGCCGGGTGGTGACGGCATCGGCTGGCCAAGCGACGTCGATATCGACGCCGCCGTACTGTGGTATAAGCTGTTTCCCGAGCACTGAGTGCGCGATTTTGGCGAGCCGGACCGGCGGACCCGCGTCGCGGCGATCGATCGACGGTGGCCGCGATTGGCGCGCGAAGACGAGGCTGAACCACGAAGCGCTTCCGCTATTGATGCGCCGCGTGCTGGAACAGGTGTCGATGCCCCTCTCTCTCGCCTTCCGTGAATTCGGATCCGGACCGCCGCTGGTGATTCTGCACGGGCTGTTCGGATCGGCGCGGAATTGGCAGTCGATGGCGGAGCGGCTGGCCGGGCAGTACCGGGTTTTCGTCTGCGACCTGCGCAACCATGGCGACTCGCCCTGGGCGCCCTCGATGCGTTTCGAGGAGATGGCCGACGACCTGGAGGCGCTGATCGAGGAGAAGGGGCTGGCGCCGGCGACGGTGCTGGGGCACAGCGTCGGTGGCAAGACGGCGATGCTGACGGCGCTGCGCCATCCGGACGTGGTGGACGCGCTGATCGTCGTCGATATCGCACCCGTCGCCTACGAAGCTCCCTTCCTCGCCTATATCGCCGCGATGCAGGCGGCGGACATCGGCCCTGGCCGCAAGCGCGTCGAGATCGACGCGGCGCTGGCAGCAGCCGTGCCCGATGCGGGTACGCGGCTGTTCCTGCTGCAGAACCTGGAGGAGCGACGAGCCGGTGGCTTCGCCTGGCGCCTCAACCTGGGCGCCATCGCCGCGAACATGCCGAGTCTGTTGGGTTTCCCGGACACCGAGGACCTCGCTTACGACGGACGGGCGCTGTTCGTCTCGGGTTCGGGATCGGATTATATCGGCCGCATCCATCACGGAGCGGTGTGGGACCGCTTTCCGCAGGCCGAGTTCGCCGTGATCGAAGGCGCCGGCCACTACCCGCACGTCGAGCGGCCCGACGCCTTCTTCGACAGAATCACCCTGTTTCTCGACAGCGCCTACGCCTGACACGCTATTATGGCCGATCGAATAGTGCAGAACGGTGCTCGCGCCTACTGCGGCAGGCTGACCGCCCAGATGCTTTGGTTGCCGCCATACTCCAGCACGTAGACGGTGTTGCCGATGATTTCCGCGTCGATCGGCTTGTTGAAACCGGCCACGATCCTGGTGGCGTGCAGCGTGTAGGTGCCCCCGCTCTTCGTCAGATCGAGGTGCAACAGGTCCTGGCTCGCATCCTTGAACGGCCCGGCGATATTGTCCCCTGTGGGTGAGCCCTTGGTCCAGCTCAGCATGAAGGCATCGCCGCGGAATTCCGGAGCGAGAACGCCTGCGCGGTCGAAAACGAGGCCGAGAGGACTCCGATGCGCGGTGAACGTGCTGAATCGCTTGCGACGCCCGCTCGCGTCTTTCACGAGCCCATCGACGGGATCGCGATATTTGTCCGCGTCGGGCCCGAAGTTGCGGATCGGCTCGACGAGGGTCACGCCGGGCCGAGGCGGATACGTCGGATCATTCTGGTAATAGCCATTCTTCACCGCGTGCGACAGGGGGTTGAGCAACTTGTCGTCCTCGGGCCGGTAGCCCGCAAACTGCTGCGGGTTGTCATTGCCGCCCATCCGCCACGGAAAGCCGTAGTGCAGGCCCGGGCGCAGCCAGTTCAGCTCCTCTGGGTCATCGCGACCGGGGCCATTTTCCGTGCCGAACAGGTCGCCGTTGGGAGCAAAGGCAAAATCAAACGTGTTGCGAGTCCCTTCGGCGAAGAGAAAGCCGTTGCTCCTCAGCCATTCACGATTGTTGCGGAGAAAAATATTCGCCCCCGATGTCGGCAGCTTGAGGATGCAGGCCGTCAACCCGACCTCGCGCATGTTCGGATATAATCCGCCGGCGGTCTGGATTTCGCCGTGATCGGTGCGCGATCCGCTGTTCACATAGACGAAGCCGCCGTTCGGGTCGGCGATGATGCCGTTGAAGCGGTGATCATAGGCCGTGGCACTTCTTGGATAGGCAGCGCTCTGCGCTAGGACCGACCAGATTCGTGTGCCGTTCGCCTGCTTGATGCCCTTGACGATCGTTGCCCGCGTCCGGGTACCGGCGGCATCGTCGTTGTTGACCAGATAGAAGGTGCCGACGGGGTCGATGGCGAAGCCCTGTAGGTTGCTCTGACCGTGATCCGCAGTCTCGGTGACCAGCGTGCTGGCTCCGCTCGCCGGGTCCAGCCGGAAGATCTGGCCTCCTCGCTTGAGGTAGTACAGTGCACCGTCGCTCGGGTCCCGGACCAGCCGCATCGACGTCGAGCCGGTGGCGACAGAATCTGCAACCTTGCGAAGGCTCACGTCGGACCGCAGCGACTGGGGCGCGGCCAGGGCGCCGGTGCCACCGGCAAAACAGGCGACGATCGCCAGAAGAATGCCGATCAACCGCAATGGTGGCCATCCGGCTCCGTGTTTCGCAGCACCCAATACTGAATTCATCATGAATACCCCCCCTGGGTCAGCGGCCTGACGGCTCCCAGCCTTCCGCCGCCAGTTCGAACCCCTCGAATTGAAAGGCCGGCACTGTCGAACACCCGACCAGGGTAAATGCGCCGGTCGAGCGGGCAGCTTGCCATACCCCTTCTGGAACCACAATGTGCGGTGCTTCGCTGAGAAGCGGATTGCCGCCCAGTATCTTGTGCCGGATCGATTCGCCAGGCGGGGCCAGCGAAAGAATGAGCGGCGCCCCCAGGGAATAGTGCCAGATTTCGAGGGCGTCGATCCGGTGCCACCGTGAAACTTCCCCTGCCTTCAGCAGGAACAGGATGTGGGCGAGACGGCCGCGAGACCCGTCGGCGGGGGTGTCCCGGAAATCCTCGCGATACCATCCGCCTTCCGGATGACGGACGAGCCCAAGGCGATCGATGATGGCGTCGGCGTCCGCTGCTGTCATCGATCCCGCCGGTGGATCCGGACGTACCGCAGACGGTCTTGCACCCGGCATCCGCACCCCCTGGAAAGGCTGCGGAGGACCGGCTGGTTGGCATGGACGGCAAAAAGGCGCATCGACCTGTCTGCTTTAATTCCGTTGGCTCGATCCGTGATACACAACCCGACGGCCGACATCACCGGCGTCAGCCTGCCGCACATCAGCAGAAGGCGGTCCGTGACTCTGGGACCACAGGGTGTATATCCTGCTTTTCCGTTCCTCCTGTCACCGATTCAATGCAAGGCGGGTCAATGATCATCGGTCGGAGACTTTCATAGTGCGGACGGACCCAAAGTACCCGCTCCTCTACCAAATCAACACCCGGGCCTGGCTCACTGCGCTCGGGCAAGACATCGGCCGGCCGGCGACCCTCGACGACATACCGGACGCGAAAATCGAACAGCTCGCGGCACTTGGCTTCGATTGGGTGTGGCTGCTTGGCGTCTGGAGAACGGGAGAAGCAAGCCGCCGCGTTTCCCGCTCGCGACCGGAGTGGCTATCCGAGTACCGGCAACTGCTCCCCGACCTCACGGACGACGATATCCAGGGGTCATGTTTTGCCATCGCCGACTACGACGTGCACCCGACGCTCGGCGGTGAAGCGGCCCTGGACCGGCTCCGGCAGCGCCTCGCCGGGCGAGGCCTGCGACTCATGCTGGATTTCGTGCCGAACCACGTGGCATTGGACCACCGATGGGTCGCCGAGCATCCCGACTGGTTCATCCGCGGCGACGAGGACAAGCTGAGTCGCGAGCCGCTCAACTGGTGTCGGATCGTCGGACCGACCGGCTCGTCCGTGTTTGCATACGGCCGTGACCCCTACTTTCCCGGGTGGCCCGACACCCTTCAGCTCAATTATGGCAATCGCGAGTTGCAGGCGGCCATGCGTGGCGAACTTCTGCGTATCGCCGAGCATTGCGATGGCGTCCGCTGCGACATGGCCATGCTGGTGGTTCCGGACGTTTTTCATCGCACCTGGCACATCGACGCGCCTGCCTTCTGGCCGGACGCGATCGCAGCCGTCCGCGCGGAGCATCCGAAGTTCCGGCTGATGGCGGAAGTCTACTGGGACATGGAGTGGACACTCCAACAGCAGGGCTTCGACTACACCTACGACAAGCGTCTTTACGACAGACTGCGTGCGGGTGACGCAACCGCGATCCGGCAGCATCTGGTGGCCGGGCTCGATTTTCAGAACCGCTTGGTGCGCTTCATCGAGAACCATGACGAGCCACGGGCCGCAACGGTCTTCCCACAACAAGCGCACCACGCGGCCGCGATCGTGGCGATGCTGGCACCGGGGCTAAAGCTGATTCATCAAGGACAGATGGAGGGCAGGCGAGCCCGTCTGCCGACGCATCTGGTGCGCTGGCCCGACGAGCCTGTCGACCAGGACTTGCGGGCATTTTACGAGCATCTGTTGACGCTTCTGCAGCGCCCGGTCCTTCGAGACGGAGCTTGGGCGCGATTGGAGCCGCTGGCCGCCTGGGCCGGCAATCCCAGTTGGCAGGGCTTCGTCGCGTACGCCTGGCGAGGGGCAAACAGCCGGTTGATCGCAGCCGTCAATTATGCCGGGACCGAAGGCCAGTGCTACGTGCGCCTGCCGTTTCCGGAACTGACGACACAGCGTGTGCGCCTGAGAGATCTGATGAGCGACGCCGTCTACGACCGCGACGGCGCCACCTTGACGAGTCAAGGCCTGTACCTGGACCTGCCGCCCTGGGACTACAACGTGTTTGCTTTGGAAACCCCCGGCTGATCGGGTTCAGTACCAGCCGTCGGGAATGCCGGGAATGCGGCAGTTGCCGGGGTGTAGAAATCCGTTACCGCGCAGTTGGCCCACAGCGAGGCGACAACGGTGTGCCGGCCCTACCGCCGGTGCACTCCGCCGGTATGCCACCGCCAACAACCGTCGCAACCGTTCGCTCCGCCACAGGCGATCTATCATCGCATGAGCTACTGGTTGGGAGACCGAACGATGGTCTTGATCGGTCCGCGGGGCCGTCCCGAGAGCTCGGCGATTTTGCGGTCCTGCGCCTCAATCAGCCCGCGGGCGGGCTCATCCCCGTCAAGGCCTTCGACCTCCTCCCGGGCGATCTTCCGGTTCGAACTTCGCGACCCGTCTTCATAAACCACGTCGAACAGAACAAATGCGGTTTCCCCGGACTTCCTACGGACGCCCGCATCAGGTTTTCTGCGTGCCATACCCACTCCCCATTGCCTGGCGTTGCGCATCGGACAACCGTCGGCGGGCAGCGTTTGCGGGTAACCGCAAGCGCCCCCCGGCCAACAGGAGTTGCGGAAGCAGAGCTTGCTTTTCAGGACTCCGCGTCGAGGTTGGCTCGCTACCCCGCCGAAGCGATGGTCACCGCCTCGCGTCCCTTGGGCGTATCGACCACACCCATGGAGACACGCTGGCCCTCGGCAAGATTAGCAATGCCCGACCGTTCCAGCACCGAGATGTGGAGGAAAACGTCCTTGCCGCCATCGTCACAGGCGATGAAGCCGAACCCCTTCTCCGTGTTGAACCACTTCACCGTTCCGACCATTTCGGTGGCGGTGGATGGATCAATCGCTCGGCGCGGCGACCCGATGCCCCCGCCCTGGGCTGGGCGTCGAGGCGGTGCTTGTTGAGCGACCCCGCTGTCGTCAACCTCCAGGAGCCGGGTGATCTGCGGTCCTTTGGCCCCCTGGCCGACCATCACCTTCAACTTCGCCCCTGGCTGTATTGTATCCAGACCGGCGGCCTGTACCGCTGCGACATGAATGAACGCGTCTCCTGACCCGTCGGCCAGCTCGGCAAAGCCAAAGCCCTTCTCGGGATTAAACCACTTAACTGTCGCTTCAGCGCTCGGACCCTCGACCGGCGACGTATCCCGGGGAAGGTCACCGAACGGCCGGCCAGCGGGTCGCATTCCACGTGTCTCTCGGGCGAACGGTTCATCGTCATCGAAGCCACGGCGTCGTGGTTCCCGAAAGCCCTTACCTTTTCGCATCATTGCTCGTCATCACCTTTTCGCATCATTTTCCATCATTACCGCCATCAGCGGTTTCTCTAACCCCGCGCGGCCTGCGCCGTACCGTCTCCTCCTCTTGCTCCTTCTTTTTTTGTCTGTTTCTGTTGCTGCCCGGTGCAGTCTCAATCGGCTCATTACCAGTCCGGCCTGATCCCCGGCACCCGGGCCTTGCATCCGGCGCATTTTAACACGCTCGTCGAGGGCAGTACCGCCTCCACCTGGAGCGAAGAAGGGCTACCTCCCACTCGCCAAGTTTGTCGGCAAACACGCGGACCGGGGATGCGTCCCCAATCACCACTCCCCTGGTTCACAGCGGCATCCTTGCCGCCCCCGTACCAGACCGATTTCGCTGCTGGCATTGATCGCTTCAGGACCTTTCCGAAACGAGCATTCTCCTTACACCATCACCGCGCATCCGGCCTCGCCAAGCGTTACGCCACATAATGCTCATGTGCGTACCGCCAAGGCGCCATTGCAAGAGCGAGCGGACAATAACGAGCGTGGCTGTGCCCCCGTTCGACGATCCTCTCGGCTGCCGCAAAATCGAAGCTCCCGATCCGGACGGGGCGTTAACTTACAGGCGGAGGGCGATATCGGCAAGGCAATGGCGTCAAAATATCGGCTCCGCGGGCAGGTATTCATAGAAATGACGCAAAAGAGCGAATGCGATTCAGCAAATTCTCCGAGTCCGCCGCACCTCAGACGGACGATCCGTTGACGGTGGGAAGCGAATAAGTCATTTCGAACCCTGCTGCGGCAGCTTGAAGGGAAGCGGACGCCGATGTTTGAGGCGATGAACCTGGCGATCATGATCGGAGCCGGACTCATCACCATCTCCACGTTCACCAGTCTCATCTCCTTTCGGGTCGGCGCGCCGCTGCTGCTCGTGTTTCTGGCGGTCGGTTTGGCGGCCGGCGAGGACGGGTTCGGCGGTCTGGTGTTTGACGACGCGCCGGCGGCCTATTTCATCGGCTCGCTGGCGCTCGCGGTCATCCTCTTCGACAGCGGTTTCAATACCCGCTTCCAGGCCGTACGCGCGGCGTTCGGTCCGGCCCTTGTCCTGGCAACCGTGGGGGTGCTCATTACTGCCGGACTGGTGGCGGTTGCAGCCCGCTTCCTGCTTGGTTTGCCATGGCTCGAAGCGGCCATACTGGGCGCCATCGTCAGCTCCACCGATGCGGCAGCCGTCTTTTTCCTGTTGCGCGTCGGAGGGATCACCATTCGCGATCGTGTTCGGTCCACGTTGGAGGTGGAGTCCGGCTCCAACGATCCCATGGCGATCTTCCTTACGGTGACGCTGGTCGAAATCGCTGCGTCCGGCGCGACACTGGATGTCGCGGGCCTGGAAGTCATGACGGCATTTGTTCGGCAGATGGGGCTCGGTTTGTTGGCGGGTCTCGGCGGTGGGCAGTTGATCATCCTCGTGGTCAACCGCTTGAAGCTGGAGGCAGGCCTCTACCCGATCATCGTCCTCAGCCTCGCGCTCTGTGTATTCGCGACCACCGGACTGTTGGACGGCAGCGGTTTCCTGGCTGTCTATGTCGCAGGCCTGATGGCGGGAAACTCCCGTCTGCACGCGATGCCACTGCTGCGCCGGTTTCAGGATGGACTGACATGGTTCAGCCAAATCGCCATGTTCCTTACCCTCGGATTGCTGGCTTCGCCGTCGCAATTTCTCGGCATCGCTTTGCCCGCGCTGTTGCTGGCTTTGTTCCTCACCCTGGTCGGCCGTCCGCTCGCCGTGTGGCTGTCGTTGCTTCCTTTCGGCTTCAGCCGCAACGAAACCACATTCGTCGCCTGGGTCGGCCTGCGGGGTGCGGTATCGATCCTGCTCGCCATCTTGCCGATCGTTGCCGAGCTTCCCAGCGGCCGCATGCTGTTCAACGTGGCCTTTGTCGTCGTCATGGCGTCCCTCCTCGTGCAGGGCTGGACGATCGGGCCAATGGCGCGCTGGCTGGGATTGATCGTCCCGTCTCGTTACGGCCCGGTCGACCGGGTCGAACTTGAGCTGCCCGGACGAGCGAGCCACGAACTAATCGCCTACCGCATCGCTCCGGAAAGCCCCGTCGCCACCGGAGAACGCATTCCGCGATGGGCTCGCCCCTCGTTGATCATCCGCGACGGACGTTCAATCCGCCTGCACGAGGCAGGTCGTCTCAGCGTCGGCGACCATGTGTATATTTTTGCCCAGCCCAAGATGGTGCCTTTGCTGGACCGCCTGTTCGCTCGCCGCGCCGCATTGGATCCCGCAGACCGGGAGTTTTTCGGCGATTTCGCGATTGATCCGGAGACGAAGATGGCGGATCTCGCAGAAGCTTACGGGCTCACTGTGTCTCCCGACGATGCTGCGCTCACCGTCGCCGACTTTGCCCAGCGGCGGCTGCATGGCGTCATCGAGGTGGGCGACCGCGTGCCGCTCGAGGGAATGGAACTCATCGTCCGCGAAATGGGCGAGGCGCGCAAGATTGCCAGCATGGGGCTCGCCGTCGAACCCAGCCGCGCCGCGCAGCCGAAGCTTCCCGTTTTTCAGACGCGTGATGAGATCACCGCCGGGTTGCGCCGGTGGTGGCGCAAGCGGAGAGATCGGCGGCGGCGGAAGACGTCCGACGATTCTTCTGCTTGATCTCAGTGAAGCGCAGCAGGTTTCGGGCCGCCGGTCGCCCAGTCCAGCAACTCGATCGTGTGAACGACAGGGGTCTCGCCTTTCCCGCCGAGCTGGGTAATGCAGCCGATGTTGCCCGTGGCAACCACTGACGGTGCCCTGGCCCTGATTGCGGACAGCTTGCGTTGGCGCAAAGCCGCCGATAGCTCCGGCCGAAGCACGGAATACGTTCCCGCGGAGCCGCAGCAGAGATGCGCCGCCTCCGGTTCGCTCACGTCGAAACCTGCCTGGATCAGCAACGCCTTTGATTGGGTGCGGAGGCCAAGGCCGTGCTGCATCGTACAAGCGGCGTGGTAGGTCACGGGGATCCTCTCGGTAAGGCGCGAGGGCTTAAGGCCAAGTTCCAAAAGCACCTCCGTGACATCTCGCCCCAGGTCCGCGATGCGCGCCGCCTGTTCTGCCAAAGCGGGCTCGTCCGCCAGCAGGTGGCCATAGTCACGGATCGCAACCCCGCAGCCGGAAGCATTGAAGACAACCGCGTCCAGCCCGTCGGCTTCTATTTCGCGACACCAGGCCGCGATATTGGTCCTCGCGAACACCTTTGCTCTCTCGGCGTACTCCAGCTGATGCAAGATCGCCCCGCAGCAGCCGGCGCCGCGGGCGATCACCACCTCGCAACCATGCCGGGCCAAGACCCGGACCGTTGCCTCGTTGATCTCGGGACGAAGAACCTGTTGCGCGCACCCGGTCAGCAACGCCACGCGCATCCGGCGTTCGCCTTCTGCTGGAATGGTTTGCGGCCGGTCCACCCACGACGGGCTGCCGATGCGGCGGGGCGCGTTGACCAGCATCGCCATGAAGCGCTGCGGTAGCCAGCGGGTGACGGGTCGCAGGAATGGTCGAGCGATCCGTCCCGCCAGGGCGGCGAAGCGGAAGAACAGCGGATTGGGAACGATCGTGGCCAGACACCGCCGCAGCAGCCGGTCCCGCGATGGCCTGCTGTAGGTGTGCTCGACGTGCTCGCGCGCGCGTTCGACCAGGTGGGCATAATCGACCCCGGACGGACACGTGGTCATGCAGGAATAACAGGTGAGGCAGCGGTCGAGATGTTTGACGGCTGGCTCCGAGGCCGGCCTGCCCGACTCGAGCATCGTTTTGGCGAGATAGATTCGCCCGCGCGGACTGTCGAGTTCGTCGCCGAGTAGAAGGTAGGTCGGACAGGTGGCGAGGCAAAAGCCGCAATGGACGCAGGTGCGCAGGATGGCATCGGCTTCGCGAAGGCTCGGATGGCTCAGCCGCCCCGCGGCAAATTCAGTCCGCATCGTCAGACATCCGCATACATGCGCCCTGGGTTCAGCACCTGGTGAGGATCGAAGGCGTCCTTGATGCGCCGGGTCAGGGCAGCCAGGTGAGGGGGTTGGGGCTGGAATACGGACACCCGGGCGCGGACCTCGGTCGGAGCACGCAGGAGGGTTGCGTGACCGCTGCTGATGCCGACGGCACCACGCACCACGGCTTCGCAAGCATCAACGCCCGGGTCGAGTGCCAGCCAGATCAGGCCGCCGCCCCAGTCGTAAAACGCGTGGCCCGCCACGCGGCCCAATATCCGCGCCACGACATCGGCGCCCACGGAGGGGGGAACCGACAGCCGCCATACCTGATGCTGCGGGAGGGCAACGAAAAACGATGCATCGCGGATTTCGCGCCATGCGGCGCCGCTCTCCGCCGCATCCAAAACGACGAATGTCCCGAACTGGCCCAACAGCCCGCTCAATTCCCGGGCACGCGACGCGACGGACCGGGCAGGCCCTTCCAGCCGAAGCAATGTTGCCGAACACGTCGCGGCGGCAATCGCCGGAACCGATGACGCCGAAGCGATCCCGGCCGGCAGGTGCGCCGCCCCAGAAACGTCGCAGGCGCTGGTAAGGGCGATGGTCATTGCCCGCCCGCCGTCCGGGTCGGACAGCCCGAAGAGGACCACCGTGCGCGTATCCTCGGGTGCCGGCAGCGCACGCACAGTCAATTCGGTGACGGCCGCCAACGTGCCGAACGAACCTGCGATCAGCTTCGAGAGATCGAACCCGGTGACATTCTTGACCACCCGTCCGCCAGCTTTGAAGCATTCGCCGCGGCCACTGACCGCCTGGAATCCGAGGATATGATCTCTCGCCGCTCCCGCTTTGATCCGGCGCGGTCCCGCCAGATTGCAGAAAAAGACGCCACCCAGCGTCCCGCCTGCGTTTGAGGGTGGCGCGTTCGGGTCGCAACCAAACAACGGGCTCAGGTCAGGGGGCTCGAAAGCGAGATGCTGCCGCCGCTCCGCCAACAACATCTCGATCTCGGCAAGGGGGGTGCCCGGTCTCGCGGTCAGGACGAGTTCTTCGGGCTCGTAAAGCACTCCTCCCGCAAGCCCTGCCAAATCAAGCCGGGTGTCCGCGTCGGTCGGGCGGCCCCATCCGGCCTTCGTTCCGCCAGCGATGACATCCAGCCGCCGCGATTCGACAATCGCTGTCCGGACGGCTTCGGCCACCTGATCGGCGCTTTCGGGTCGGATCGGCGTCGTTGCCTGCATCTCTCGTGAAACTCCTCCGGGCGTCCGCAAGCTTTTAAAAGCGGGGAATTTCGGGGAAGCGGAGTTCGCCACGATGCACGTGCATCCGCCCCAGTTCGGCACAGCGGTGCAACGTGGGATAGACCTTGCCGGGGTTGAGCAGGCTTTCGGGGTCGAAGGCGCATTTCAAGCGCTGCTGCTGCTTCAGATCATCCTCGCTGAACATCTCGCCCATCAGATCGCGCTTCTCGACGCCGACGCCGTGCTCGCCGGTCAGGACACCGCCGACGCGAACACATTCGCGCAAGATATCCGCGCCGAAGGCCTCTGCCCTTTCGATCTCGCCGGGGGCGGCCGCGTCGTAGAGAATCAGCGGGTGAAGGTTTCCGTCTCCGGCGTGAAAGACGTTGGCACAGCGCAGGCCGTGCCGTTGCTCCAGCTCCTGGATATGAGTCAGCACCTCGGGAAGCCGGCGGCGGGGAATGGTCCCGTCCATGCAGAGATAATCGGGACTGATCCGTCCTACGGCCGGGAACGCCGCCTTCCGACCCGCCCAGAAGCGCAACCGCTCTTCCTCGTGCCGGCTGACCTGAACGCTGCCCACGCCGCAGGCCCGCGCGATCTCTTCCACCCGGATGACGAGGTCGTCAACCTCCGCCTCCGGCCCATCGACCTCAATGATCAGCAGGGCCTGGGCGTCGAGCGGGTACCCAGCGTGCACGAAGTCCTCGGCGGCATGCATGGCCGGCGCGTCCATCATCTCCATGCCGCCGGGTATGATTCCGGCGCCGATCACGGCAGCGACACAGTTTCCTGCGGCCTGCACGGATGGAAAGCCCAGCAGGATCGCCCGCGCCATCTCCGGCTTGCGGATGATCCGCACGGTGATCTCGGTGACCACCCCCAGAAGCCCTTCCGAACCGGTGATGACCCCCAGCAGATCATAGGCCTCGCTGTCCAGGTGCTTGCCGCCAAGCCGGACCACCGAGCCGTCGATCAGCACCAGTTCGGCACCGAGGATGTTGTTCGTGGTCAGCCCATACTTCAGGCAATGCACGCCCCCCGCATTCTCGGCAACGTTGCCGCCGATCGAGCACGCGATCTGGCTCGACGGATCGGGCGCGTAGTAGAAGCCGCGCTCCGCCACCGCGTTCGAAATGGCGAGATTAGCGACACCCGGCTGCACCGTCACACAGCGGTTGTCGTAATCGATCTCCAGAATGCGGTTGAACTTGCCGAGCGCCAGCAGGACACCATCGGCGAGCGGCAGCGCGCCGCCAGACAGGGACGTGCCCGAGCCTCTCGGCACGACTTTGACCCCCTCGGCGTAACAATAGGCCAGGATCCGCGAGACCTGATCCGTGGTTTCGGGGAGCACCACCAGCATGGGCGGCTGGCGATAGGCGGTGAGCGCATCGCTTTCGTAGACCCGGAGCTCATCCGGATGGTCGATGACCCCCTCTCCCGGGACGATCGCTCGCAATGCATCGGCAATCGCGCCTCGCCGCACGAGAGTACTGGCATCCGGTTTCGGCATCTGCATGGCCGCGAGCCTCCTCCGCGGCGTCTGGCGCGCCGCTGGTCACCCGGCTCCTGCGTCCGCGCCAGCCACCCCTCGGCGAAGCGGACTTGTCGGCTGCGGTCTCCCCCGCAGACGCCGTGCCTCGCTCGAACTGACGACGCGCAGGCTCTCAGCCTACGTATGTAAGGCTTGACGTGGCGGGGTCAAAGCACAAGCATCGGCGTTGCCTGTCGCAACGCCGCCAAACCCATCCGGGAGGGCCCGCTAGCCCTGGCGGGTCTTGTAACGCGGCTGCTTCTTGTTGATGACGTAGAGGCGCCGCTTGCGCCGCACGACCAGACAGTTGCGCTCGCGGGTCTTCGCCGACTTGATGGAATGCCTGATCTTCATAACGCCTAGTCCAAGAAAGTTCGCAGTCGCGCCGGGCGTCCCGTCGCAAGGCTCGGCACCATACGCGGCGAAGCAGCGCCGGTCAACGGCGCGAAGCATCGCCTCCGCATCGCCTCACCGGCCTGCGGAGGACTTGGCCGACCGCGAAAATCGCCGCGGCCGGTTGCGCGGCGAGGACAGAGAAGTCAAAACCGAGGCCATCTGGAGGAAGGCCCGACTCAGGGGCACGGAAGGTTATGATTTGGATCGATGGTGTCGCGATCGACGAACGGGCGTTGGAGGAGTGCTTTGTCCGCGCCTCGGGGCCCGGCGGACAGAACGTCAACAAGGTGTCGACAGCGGTGCGCTTGCGCTACGACCTGGCTCGTGCCGAAGGCCTGAGTGAGGGTACCCGTGAGCGGCTGCGGCGGTTGGCGGGCCGGCGACTGTCTCGTGATGACGTGCTCGTCCTCGATGCTCACCGGCACCGCACCCAGGAGCGCAACCGGAACGACGCGCTGGCCCGCCTGGCAGCGATGATCCGCCTCGCCGGACATGCGCCGAAGCCGCGCCGCGCCACCTGCCCCAGCGCCGCCGCGCGACGCCGCCGGCTGGAAACAAAGAGACGCCGCGCCGAAACCAAGCGCTCGCGCGCCCAGCCGCTGCCCGAATAACCGCCGCCATCAACGCGGTGCCGCGGCAATATTTCCGCCGTCTACGGTCAGCACAGCACCGGTGGTCTTCGGCGACAGGGCCAGATGGACGAAGGCCCGCGCCACGTCGGCTGCCGTCACCTCTAGGCGCAGCAGATTGCCGGCCATGTACTCTTCCTCGCTGACACCGCGCGCCCGGGCGCGCTGCGCGACCAGCTTGTTGTTGAGCAGGCCGCTCCGGATCCGATCGGCGTTGACCGCGCACGAGCGCACGCCATCGCGCCCATAATCGACGGCGTACTGACGCATCAGCGCCAGCGTTGCCGCTTTGGCAATGCCGTAGGGGCCGAAGTCCGGGCCCGGGTCGAGCGGTTGCTTGGAGGCATTGAACAGGAGCCACCCTCCCGTCGCCTGCGCCCGGAAGATTCGCACCGCCGCGCGCGCCACCGACTGGTGTGCCCAGAAGTTCAGATCAAAGCTGTCGCGCAACACCGCTTCGTCAACCTCGCCAATGCGGCCGGAGAAGGCACCCCCGGCATTGGAGACGACGATATCAACGCCGCCGTAGACCTCGGCGACGCGGTCGAAGGCATGTTCGACGGCCTTCTGATCGGTGACATCGCAGCCGACAGAGAGCGCCCCAAGCGGCTTCGCAACCGCCGCCGCCGCATTGGTGTCCAGATCGAGTACCGCCACCTCGGCTCCCTCCGCATGGAAGGCGGCCGCCGTCGCTGCACCAATGCCGGAACCGCCGCCCGTGATCACCGCGATCCGCCGCGCCAGAGGCCGCTCAACCGCCTTGCCGAGCTTCGCCTGTTCGAGAGACCAGTACTCGATATCGAAAATGTCGGACTCCGGGATGACCTCGTAGGTATCGATGGTCTCGGCGGCAGCGATGACGTCGATGTTCGTCTCCGCCAGATCCGCTGCGACTTTGGCTTCGGCCTTGGACGCCCCGAGGCCGAACAACCCCAATCCGGGCACCAGAACCACGCGCGGCACCGGATCCAGCATCGTCTTCCGGCCCTGGTACCGCGCTTCGTGACGGGAGAAGTAGGCCTTATAGTCGGCCTGATAATCGGTGAACGCCTGCGCGGCCGCGGCCGCAAAGCCCTCCAGGTCCTCGGCGTCGGGTGCGGGAACGATCAGCGGCTTTGGCTTGATGCGGATGACATGGTCGGGAGTGGCGGTGCCCTGTCGGCCGTACCGTGTCAGTTCCTGGCCACTGACAAAGTCCTCGATCTCCGGTCCGGAACGGAAGTCGAGGATGAAGCGACGGCGGCCCCCCGTGCCTTCCGGCAACGCCGCCAGCCCGCGCAGGATCGGAGCAACCGCAGCGACCGGGGCAATCCGCATCGGCAGCGGCGCCGGATGAAACGATTTTGGCTGGTGCCGGCCCAGGCCCTTCGGGAGATGAACGCCGGCGACGCTGACGCGCCTTGCGTCGGCGATGCGCCCTTCCGCCGCCGTCACCACCTGGATCATGCGGTCATAAGCTTGGCGCGCCGTGTCGCCGAATGTAAAGACGCCGTGTTTCAACAGGACCATGCCCTGGACGTCAGGCCGCTCGCGATACGCTGCCAGCGCCACCTTCGCCAGCGCGAAGCCAGGCATGACGTAGGGGACCAGCGTCATCGTGTCGCCCCAGACCTGCCGGCACAGAAGCTCGCCGTGCGGCTGGTCGGTAAGCGCAAGCACGGCGTTGGCATGCGTGTGGTCGATGTAGGTGTGGGGCAGGAACGCATGGAGGAGGGTCTCGACCGAAGGATTCGGCGAGGCGGGGTCGATCAGGTTGGCGCGCTGCTCCCTCACCATGTCCTCGTCGGACAGACTGTCGAGATCAACCAGCCGGCGCAGCGGTTCCAGGCGCACCGCGGGCAAGCCTGGGGGCTCAATGGCCGCCATGTCCCAGCCGGATCCCTTGACGCAGATCACTTCGATCGGATCGCTGAAGCGATCGCTGACCGTGGTCTTCACCGATGTGTTGCCGCCGCCATGAATCACCAGCTTCGGCTCTGAGCCCAGCAGCCGGGTCGTGTAGGTGCGCAGCGCCAAGTCCATGCCGGCACCCTGCTTGGTCCAGCGCTCTATCGCCGCTTCCGCATCCTGATCCGACCAGCGATTGTCCATGCTCGGTCTCCCGCTAGAGAGAAGGGTCCGGGGCGCGGTCGCGCGCTCCTCACAGTATTATAGCAGGAGCGAATAACGCCGAGCGGTTTTCAACTCGTCTGCTTGGGCTGCAAGGTCGTAACAATCGGGAACTCCGCCGCAATCGTCTCCCGGCGAAGCGGCATGCGGATGAAGCGGCGCTCCCGCCACAGCGGAAGTTGGTCACAGAAATTGTCGCTGCCGAGCCAGCCGTCATTTCCGCCAAGTAACGTGAACCAGTTGGCATCCGGATCGGACATGTCGGAGATGTGTCGCGCCATCGAGCCGAAGGTGGCAGCGTGGCGGCCATTGACCAGGCCGTGCGCCATCTTCATCGGGGTTTGCCGCGAGCCGCCTGCCGGCAGGTTGGCGACGATAAAGGCGCCGCGCAGCACCGGCAGCCGGGAAAGCTGATGGCCGAGCCGCAGCCGATGCATGTCACCCCAGGTGGGATAGCGGTCGGCATCGCGCTCCGCCGCTTCTGCCGCCCCGCGTAGCAACTGCCGCCGCGCGGTGGGATCGAGTTCCGCGAGGTCAGGCATCAGATAAGTGGTGAGATAGCTCCACTGGCTATAGAGATCTGGCAGGTCAGACGGTCGCTTTCCGCCGTAAAGGCGCAGCACGACATGATGTAAGAACGTTTCGAAAGCGACGGCACCGCTTGATGCCTCGCAATAATCTCCGTCCCACGCCGCCAGCTTCATCGTGAGCGTCGTCGTGGCACCCAGGGCTGCTTCCAGTTGACGGGCAAGCGCAAGCGACAGCCCGGCGGCGTCGGGCGCATACGTGTCGGTTTGCAATCCTGCAAGATCCTCGAAGCCCAGCTTCTCCCGTTTGGCCAGCAGGTCGTACAGACGGCGGATCCGATCTTCCGAACCGAAGGTGAATCCGATCGGCACGTCGGTCCCCGCCGGCCGGTCGTTGGCTGATGCAATCACTCCCGATTCCGGATTGAGCCTCACGGGCAAGTCCATGACGCCCGCGAAACCGCGCCAGTGGGTTGCCGGATCCCGGGCGTCCAGCACCAGGTCGTCTTTCGGAAAAGCGGTTCGCACGGGCTGCGTGACCGCCAGGATGTGGCCGATGTCGCCAGAGCGCGTGGCGAACAGCATATTCTGGCCTGACACACCGTAGCCGATGAATGCGCGACGGAACTCGTCGGCGTTCCGGGCTCGGGCGCAGTTCATAAAGCTCGTCATTTCGTCGTTGGGTTCGTGGCCGACCCAGCGCAGCGCGATCGGCCCACGGCCGCCGCACTTCACCGTCTTCGAATCGGAAATAATTGGGCCGAACGCGCAGCGACGGATTTTGCGGGTCGTCGAGCGCCAGAAGCGCGAACGAATAACCGTCTCCCTCGTTTCGAAGGAATTCTGGTCAAGCCCCGACACGTCGTACAGGTCGCTGGAAGCAGCGCGGAGGTTGGTCCCGCCCCAGGCCAGATCGGGGTTGCGGCCAAGACCGAGCATGGGAAGACCGACGATCGAAAGCCCGACCACGTCGAAGGTGGGAGAGCGCAGTCCAACCAAGATCCACAAATTCGGCAGTGACAGGCCGAGGTGCGGATCATTGGCGATCAACGCCGCATTCGTCTCGCTGCGGCCTGGCGAAACGACCACCGAGTTGCTACCGGAGCGTGGCGTGTTCAGCAACAGGTCTTCCAGCTCGGCCCCCGGGGCGTCGGGCCGGCTGCTCGACGTCGGGGTTTCCCCTGTCTCCAAGGTACGGTTCCAAAGCTTCGCGAAGCCCGGCTGACCGCGCCGTTCCAACAACGGAAAGTAGTTCAGCCAGGTGAAATCGGTACCAGCGAAGCGAGAGCCGACAAGAATGTCCCGAAAGGTGAAGGGCTCCGGCTGCATCCCCATCAGTCGAAACTCGGGGGGCAGCCGGGGCAGACGATCCTGGTAGGCGTTCAAGCCATCGACAAAAGCCTGAACCCAGGCGCGCGTCTCTTCGGGCATGCGGCGCTCCCACTCAGCCGCGGCGTGCCCATAGTCCAGGATGCGGATCGCGTGATCGAGATCGCGCGCGAGCGGCCCGGCCATCTCCGAAATCCGGCCACAAAAAAACCGCTTGAAGAGGGCGATCTGTCCCAAACGCAGGTGGGCATGGACCATGCCGAAGGCAACGGCGAGATCGTGATCGCTCTCCGCCTCGATGTAAGGCACCTGATGGTCGTTCCAGCGGATGACCACGGTCTTCTCCAACGGCAGGCCTTCAGTCGGAAAGGCGGCCAGCCGCTCTTTCGTGGACGCGGCATCAGGAACCAACGCGCCCAGCGTTTCCTTCAAGGGGGCCGGCAAGACCGGGAGAAGACGGCGGAGCAGGCGAAGCGGAGTGCGGGGATCCATTGATCTCTCTTGCGGCAGAACGCCTATCGGCGGGCAAGTTAGACAAGCCGGGATTACACGCTCATCGGTTCGCGCAGGGCTGCCGACGTCGCGCGATGATCAGGCGGCACGGAAGGTTGGAGAAAGCATCGTGCGTCTGGTAAGTCATAACTTATCCGCTGGCGACATGTCGCGCATTCGTTCTCTCGTTCTTCGGAGATGGCTGCCCTTCCTCCGAAGAACCGATCCCGGACAGGAAATCTCTCGCCCGTGATCAGGCTGGTCCGACTGTTTTTCGCGTTTAGAGGCGCCAATCCCTGGATGGTGGTGGTGTGCCTGCTGTTCGCGAGCATTGCCCAGGGATTCGGCATCGCCAGCTTGGTGCCCCTCATTTCCATGGTTGGCGACGATAAGAGCCACACAAGCTCGCTCGCCGGTCGCACCGTTGTCGATGTGCTCGCGAGCGTCGGCCTGTCCCCCAGTCTGGAAGTGCTGCTGGCGGTCGTCGTAATTGCCGTGGCCGTGAAGGCGGCATTAACCGTCCTCGCCATGGTCTATGTCGCGCGGGCCGTGGCGAATGTCGGGAACAAGCTTCGCGAAGATCTGATCAACGCGCTGCTGAAGGCCCGCTGGAGCTATTTCACCAGCAAGCCAACCGGGACACTAGTCAACGGTGTCGGCCTCGAATCGACGATGTCGGGGATCCTCTACCTGATGATCTCCCGCTACATCTCCAATGCCATTCAGACCCTGATCAATGTCGCCGTCGCGTTCGCCGTCTCGTGGCAGCTTGCGTCGATTTCAATCGTCGTCGGCGGTGTGGTGGTGTTGTCGATGCATTCCTTCGTTCGCATGGCGGACAAGGCCGGGCGCCGCAACATCAAACGCTCGCGCGAACTCGTCACGCGGCTGAGCGACGCAATCATCGGCATAAAGCCGCTGAAGGCGATGGCTCGTGAAGACGAATTCGCCAAGCTGTTTCACCGGAAGATCGAGCAGATTCGCACGGCAGTCCGCTGGGAGATGATCAGCAAGAACCTGCTCAACAATCTCCAGGAGCCGCTGCTGATGATCATGATGGCGGCCGGCTTCTACATCTTGATCACCTACGGACAAATGCCCATCGCGACGGTCGTGGTCATGGGCGTCCTGTTGCAACGCACGGTCCAAACCCTTGGCCGGGTTCAGGCGCAGTACCAGGAGGCGATTGCCGCCGAAAGCGCCTATCGCTCCGTTCAGGCCATGACGGAGGAAGCCGAATCGGCGCGCGAGCCCATTTTCGGCGCAAGAATCCCTTCGCTGGACGTGGGCTGCACCTTCCGGAATGTCAGTTTTTCGTTCGGCGACGTGCGGATCATCAATAAGCTCAATCTGCGCATTCCGGCGCGCAAGCTGACGCTGATTGTCGGTGCATCCGGCACCGGCAAGACCACGTTGACCGACCTGCTGCTGGGGTTCTACAAGCCTGACCGGGGCGAGATCCTGATCGACGGCACCCCTCTCGGCGAGATCGAGCTGCGAGCGTGGCGGCGGGTTATCGGCTACGTTCCGCAGGAACTGATCCTCCTGCACGACACCATTCTCGCCAACATCACGCTGGGTGACCCTAGCATCGGCGAAGCACGGGCACTTGAGGCGCTGCACCTTGCTGGCGCCGGCGACTTTATTGCCCGTTTGCCGGATGGCCTGGCCACCGAGGTTGGCGAAAAGGGGGCTCGCTTTTCGGGCGGACAGCGACAAAGGATCGCGTTAGCGCGTGCCATCGTTCATCAGCCGAAGCTGCTGATCCTGGATGAAGTGACGAGTGCCCTGGATTCGGAAACGGAACTGGAGATTTGCGAGAACATCAAGCGCATCTCTCGATCGATGACGGTGTTGGCCATTTCTCACCGACAGGCCTGGATAGACATTGCCGATGAAGTCATCCTGCTCGAAGGTCAGGATTCCGAGCCCGTGCCGGCAAGCTGAGCGAGCCCGGTCCGGCCTTCCTTGTGGTAAGCTATCGTTTGTGAACACCGCCCTGATTCCCCTGAATGCTCCCAGCAAGCGGATGGTTCACCGGTCGCCAGACGGCTACTGGGAGTCCTTTTCGGACACTGGCCTAGCACTCTAGGCATGGACCGCAATTTGAGTTCCAGCGTTGGCAACAGGTTGCCCTTGGTCTCGGTGATCGTGACCAACTACAACCACGGCCGCTTCTTGCGCCGGCGGATCGAAAGCATCCTGGCGCAGACCTACAGCCGGTTCGAAGTCATTTACATCGACGATGGCTCGACCGATGAGAGCGGGGAAGCCATCGCGCCCTTCCGCGCCGACCGGCGGCTGCGCTGCTTCGAGAGCGAGCGCAACAGCGGCTCGCCGTTCATTCCGCTCAACCGCGGCGTGCGCATGGCCCGAGGCGAACTGATCTGGGTCGCTGAAGCCGACGATTATGCGGATGCGCGCTTCCTTGAGACCCTCGTCGGCGTTGTCATGAAGAATCCATCGGTCGGCGTTGCCTACTGTCAATCCAATGAGATCGATGAGAACGGCAACTTCCTGTCAACCGTTGATTACTGTAGCTTAAGCAAGGACGAGCGATGGCAAACCGGATTTGTGAACAGCGGAATAGAAGAATGCAGACGATATCTGCTGTACCGGAACACCATCCCGAATTTCAGTGCCGTCGTTTTTCGCAAGGACCTATTCGAACGAATCGGCTTCGCCGACGAAACGATGCGCCTCAGCGGTGATTGGCTCGTTTGGATCAAGATGTTAGCGCTGGGCGACATTGCTTTCGTCGCCCAGCCACTGAATTACTATCGTCAGCACGCCGCTCAAGGCGCCTCCTTACGTCGGCGGGTCGATATTGTGAGCCACGCCAGTGAACTCTACCGCGTCGCCGCCTACTGCCGGAACCATCTCCCATTTGGCGAGACCGAATGGGACGTGATGCTGACCAGAATTATGAAGTTCTGGCTCAGAGGCTGTCTTGAGAAGCGTCCGATGGATCAGCGCTTTGGCGACTTCGTGCGCATCTGCAAGGTGGCGAGGGGAGCTGATCCGCGATTTCTTGGCCGCCTGCTGTGGTGCCTGGCGGATCGCGTTTCCTTTGGGCTGACCTTGAGGGCACGCAGCCGGTTGGGTTGGGGAGCGCTCACCTGTCCACCGTCCTCTGGGGGTCAACGGCCGCCCGAAAGATGTTGAAACCAGCCAGCCTGATGCAGCACGAGCGTGTCATTTCGGTCACCGGCCTCGGATACGTCGGCATCCAGGTGGCCTGCGCGTTCGCCCGGCGAGGGTGCCGCGTTGTCGCCTTCGACGTGGACGTTGACCGCGTCGCCGAACTGCGAGACGGCATAGATCGGACTGGAGAAGCTGAAGCTGCGGACCTTGCGCTGCCCCTTCTCCGCTTCACGGCAGAGTCCCGGGACCTCTCCACAGCGGACTTTCACATCGTCTGCGTACCTACGCCGCTCACCGAGCTGCGCAAGCCTGATTTGAGGCCGCTGCTGGCGGCGGCCCGTTCGCTGGGTGCCAGCCTGCGGCGAGGCTCGATCGTCGTGTTCGAATCCACCGTTTATCCAGGCGCGACCGAGGAGGAGTGCATTCCGGAACTGGAGCGGGCCTCGGGACTGGTTTGTGGCGAGGACTTTGATGTCGGTTATTCGCCCGAGCGGATCAATCCCGGCGACCGCCAGCACAGACTGGAGACTGTCATCAAGGTGATCGCCGCGCGGAATGCTGAAACGCTGTCGATCGTGCGCGCGGTCTATGGCACCGTCATCGATGCCGGATTGCACGAGGCCCCCGATATCCGGACCGCGGAGGCTGCGAAAGCCATTGAAAACACGCAGCGCGACCTGAACATCGCGCTGATGAACGAACTGGCGATGATTTGCGCCCGTCTTGGCATCGATACGCGGGACGTCCTCGCCGCAGCAGCGACCAAATGGAACTTTCTGCCGTTTTCTCCAGGGCTCGTCGGCGGCCACTGTGTCGGGGTCGACCCCTACTATCTCACCGACCGCGCGGAGAGAGAGGGGTACCACCCCGAGGTGATCCTTGCAGGCCGCCGGATCAACCACGGCATGGGTGCCTGGATCGCCCGAGAGACGATCAAGCGCCTGCTGCGGACGCGGCCAGCCGGCGCTGGCGCCGGCGACATCATCGTTCTGGGGATCACATTCAAGGAAGACGTTCCGGATTGCCGGAACTCGCGTGTTCCGGAGCTTGTTGAAGAACTGCAGGCTCTTGGAGCTCGGGTTCAGGTCGCCGATCCGGCCGCCGACCTCGCCGATGTGGAAGCGATGTACGGATTGAGGCTCGTTCCCACCGCGCAGCTCCGGCAAGGCGACGCTGTCGTTCTCGCGGTCCCACATCAGGCTTATCAAGCGGCCGGCTGGCCGCTCATCCGCAGTCTCCTCACCAACGGTGTCGGGTTCGTCACCGATGTTCGCGCCTGTCTCAATCGGGAGGGGGCGCCGCCAGGGATCCATTTATGGCGGCCGTAGCCGGCAGCTCAGCCGACTGAGTCCGACAATCCGCCGGAACCGGCATTCGTGCACCAATGCTCGTACCATGCCTGGAACATCAACAGCGCCCACAGGATCCGTTCGTGATTGTGCGTCCGGGAAAGGTGCTGTTGCCACAGCCGAAGGATCGCCCGGGACGAAAGCAGGCCCCCCTGGTCAAGCCGGCGCCCATCGAGCAGCGCTCGCGCCCAATCGCGCAGGGGACCCCGCAGCCATTCGGCGACGGGCAGCCCAAAGCCGGCTTTCGGCCGTTGCCAGAGCGATTCGGGCACGGACCGGCGAAGGAGGTTACGAAGCACCAGCTTGCCACCGCCGGGCCCGAACGTCATCCCTGAAGGAAGCGAGAGCGCGAACGCGACGATGCGCCAGTCCAGCAAAGGACAGCGGACTTCGAGCGCCACCGCCATGCTCGCCCGATCCACCTTCACCAGGATGTCGTCAACAAGATAGCCTTCGATGTCGACCTGTTGCATCGCCTTCAGGGGATCCAATCCGTCCGCCTGCCGCTGCCCGTCGGTGAGGACCGTGGGCAAGTCCCGCGCCCCGAGCACCAGCAGGTCCGGCCGATCCCAGGCACTGCGTTTGGCGGCGAGCATCGCGACGGGCGTGGCACCGCCCATCCGGACAACGCGATCCGCTATCCCTGCGGCCACCTTGCGGGCACGACCATCCCCCAGAAAACGGGCAGATCCGCCCGTGTCGAATGCCCGCGCAAGCTGGGCCAACCCCTGGCGCATCCCTGCCGGCAGCCGCCTCCCGCTTTCCCATTGCTCAAGACACCGGCGGTAGGCCGTATAGCCGGCGAACAGCTCATCGCCACCATCGCCGGTCAGTGCCACCGTCACATGCTCTCGCGCCATGCGAGAAACCATGAAGGTTGGAATCTGCGACGGGTCGGCAAACGGCTCATCGAAGAGCTGCGGTATCTGCGGGACGAGAGCAAGGCAATCCTGCGGGCTCAGGTAGAGCTCGGTATGGTCGGTGCCCAGATGGCGGGCGATGGCCGCGGCATGCTCCGCCTCGTTGACTTTGGCTTCATGGAATCCAATGCAGAAGGTTTTCGTCGGCCGATCCGCCAGCGCCTGCATTACGGCGACGACGGTCGTCGAATCGATGCCGCCCGAAAGCAGCGCTCCGAGGCTGACATCGGCGACCATCCGCTTGCCGACGGCGTCGCTCAGCAGGATGGCAAGTTGGTCCGTTGCCTCTTCGAGATTGCCGTCGAATGGATGGCGCGCGCCGGATTCGGCCGCTTCCCGCGCCGACCAGTAGGTTTCCGGCTGCGCCTCTGCGGCATTCGTGCCGGCGGTGAGCTCCAGCAGGCTCGCCGGCGGCAGCTTTCGGACGTTCTTGAAGATGCAATGGGGCGCCGGCAGATAGGCGTAGCGCAGATAGGTGGCGAGGGCGTCGCGATCGATCTCGCGCCGGAATGCCGGGTGCGCCACGAGCGCCTTCAGTTCGGAGCCGAACAGCCAGGTGCCCCCAAAGCAACCGTAATAGAGCGGCTTTTTGCCGAGGCGGTCACGCGCCAGCGTCAGCGTGCGGCTTTCCTGATCCCACAGGGCGATCGCCAGCATGCCGTTGCAGCGTTCGAGCGTATCGGGCAAGCCCCACTGGCGAACTGCCGCCAGCAACACTTCGGTGTCCGAATGCCCCCGGAAGCCGTGTCCTAAAGCCTCCAGTTCGTCCCGGAGTTCGCCGAAGTTGTAGATCTCTCCATTGAACGACAGTACGAACCGGCCGTCAGCACGGACCATCGGCTGGTGACCGGCCGCCGAGAGGTCGACAATCGACAGTCGCCGATGGCCAAGCGCAATCCCCGCGGCGGGATCAGTCCAGACGCCCGAATCATCGGGGCCGCGATGCGCAATGGCGTCCGTCATGGCCACGGTGACGGCGCGCAGCGTTTCCGCGCTCGCCGTCGCGTCCGGCAAAAGGAAACCGGCGATGCCACACATGATGCTGGTCCTCAGCGGCGTAGGGAATGGATGGCGTCAGCCCGCCATGACCGCTTCAAAGCGCCGCACCGCCCGATCCAGCGAAAACTCGCGCGCTCGATCAATCAGGCGCCCCCGAGCCGGGGCAGCGCTGAGGGCAGCAAGAATCGCCTTGGCCATGGCGTCGGCGTCACCCACCGGGACGAGGGTGCCAAAGCGGCCGCCGTCGAGAATTTCCCAGGGGCCGCTTGGACAGTCGGTACTGACCACCGGGCAGCCGCAAGCCATTGCTTCGATGAGCGCATTCGGCAGCCCTTCCCAGATTGACGACAGGACGAACACCGAGGCTCGCCGATAGTAGGCGAACGGATTGTCGACGTGTCCCGGAAAGTCGACATCGGCGGCAATATCAAGGCTCTTGGTCAATTCGCGCAGCTTGCTTTCACCCTCGCCCTCGCCGAGCACGATCAGCCGCGCGGGCCGCTCGGCGCGCACCTTGGCAAAGGCGTGAAGCAGCGTCGGAAAGTCCTTTTGGGGCTTGAATTTTCCGGAGCCAAGAATGACGGGCTCATTACCCTCGACCAGCCAGGGATGGTCGACAGGGGCTTCGGCCATTGCGACCAACTCCGGCCGGAAGACCGGATTGTAGATCACGGCGATTCGGTCCAGGGCGATCCCGGTTATTGCAGCCACATCCTGGGCGACTCCCTGGGAGGGCGTGACGATGGCATCCGCTCGCCCGAAGAGCCGGCTCATCAGGCGAGGCACCGACCGCACCCACGCGGACTCGTTAAAAGCGGCGGCTGCCGACATGTGATTCCGAACGCTGACAACAAAGCGTGTCTTGCCGCGATGCAGTGTGGCGACGAGCAGCAGGACGGCGTTCGGATAGTTGAGAAAAGACAGGACCGCATGCGGCTGCGATTTGAGATAACGTCGAATGGCGGCAAGCGGCGGCGAATCCTTGAACAGCAAAGCCGCCACGGGCCCCAGACAGGCATCGCCCTGCGTTATGAGGTTCCTGGGAGCCGTAAGGACGTACGTCAAGAACGTCCGGATCTGCAGCAATCGGTCGGTAATCCCGTCGCGGGAGTTCTTGCGCAGATCGACCACGCAGACACTGTTGGCTTCACCGCCTAGTTCGCGCCTAAGCCAATCCCCACTCTCCTCCACGAGGAAATCGACCTGATGGCCGCGAACGGCCAGACCGCGGGCAACGTTAATGGCAACCCGCTCTGCCCCCCGCGCGGACTCGACACTGCGAATGTAAATAGCCAGGCGCATATCCAGGGCCTAACCGCGGCATTGTCAACGGCACCACAGAGCGCGCAGGTGCGCGCCAAGCGCAGCCTCCCGGTCGCCGACAACGGGATCGGCTAAGAGACAATGGTCGCCGGCCGACGGGAAGTTCGACCTCGTAGCACACGTGGTAAAGCGCAGCAAGAAACGACTGGCCCCTTCGAGGCAGAAGGGGCGTCGCGGCCCGAACCTGCCAAGCGAAGATCAGGCAGAGCGGCGGAGAGAAGAAAGGGCCGGCTCGGTGGCCACTGAAGGGGCGACAAGCGCCGTTGCCTCGATGAGGGAGCGAACACGGCCGACCGCCCGGTCCAGACAGTCCAACGCCGGCAGCGGACGATCCTTGCGCGTCTCGTCGCCCAGCCACACCGCCCGCCCGCTATCGACAAGATACCCGTGGATAATACGGATATCCCGGCTGAGCCGCTCCGGCCCGAAGCGCATCATCTGGCGATACAAAAACGCCTTGATATGGGTGCCTTCCAGCGGGCGGTTTGCGTCTCGCGCGCGCCGCAGAGCGATGGCCGCTTCCGCGGTTTCCGGCCGCATGGCGTTCTCGCCTTCCCCAAGGTCGAAAATATGGACCGACTTGCGGGTGGCGCAGGCCTCGGCGAGCATCGACATGCTGTCACCGGTCACGATAACGTGCTCGGCCGAGCCCAGGAAGGCGAAATAGGGATTGTCTTTGCCGTTCGGCTCCCAGCGGAACAGGAAGTGCGGGACATCCAGATTCTGTTTGAGCACATCGATCGTCGGTGCCGGTGTCCTTGCGCTCGTGGTGATGAGCAACGAGCCACCGACCCGCCGGGCAAAATCACACGCATCCTTCGCCAGCCTTTCGGCCGCGCGCGTGCAGAAGCTGTAGGGGCCTGAGCTGCCACCGACGACGACAGTGACGAACGGCCGCGGAAGATGGGCCAGCCGATCCTGCCAGCGCGCCGCCTCCCGCACGAGGCGCTCCCTGTTCACCCGATGCAGCGGCGTCTGGTTGTGCAGGACATTGGGCCGCACCGGCAGCCGGTACTGCGGAGTGGTGATGATCAGGTCGAAATGGTGCAACCGGCTCCAGGGGCGGCCGACGTGAACCGTTTTGACGGTCTGCGGCGCCTGTTTCTTGATCCACCGGGCAATCGGCTCGTTGCGCCGGCCAGCGGAAATGACCAGATCCGGCCACGGAGCCTCCAGGGGGCTCGACTGTTCCCGGTCGATCCCCGCGATCGTCGACCGCAGGAGCATGTTGGGCACGATCTCGAAGCGCGTATGCACGAACCGCTTGATCTCGAAAGGCCAGCCGAGCGCTTCCGCCAGTGCGAGCACCTGAGAATTGTCGCCGGCCTTGTTGCCGGTCAGCACCCAGACGCGAGGCGCAGCGATTACCGATTCCGATGGGACCAATCCGTGCGGCATTTTCTTTTCCTTGAGGAGGCGCTCTGCTTTAGAGCGCACCAACACCCTGATTTGATCGCAATCGTGAGAACGATACTCAAATCAATCATTGTTTCCGTTTGTTACGCGCAGCGCCTCTCCACCCTCGGGATCGCAGCGCTGCGGTGCGGTGCAGGGGCCGGCGCGCAGAATCACGCGACTGCCGGATAATGCTGATTTTCCCGCGATGTGGCGCGGTAGGCACATGGAGTGGACCGGTGGTCACAGAGAGGCCTGCGATTGGTTCGCAGGAGACCGGGCGGAAATTAGGGCGGGCCGGAGGCGGTTGCGAAGCGCAGGTGCGCTCGCTATAGCTGATTCACGACGATAGCAGAAACATTTTCCCGGGACTGTCCGCCATGAATATGGCCTTTCGAACGACTATGCGCCATTTGATCTCGTCCTCGCTGTTCTTCCTGCCGCAAGAGCGACGGACGCGGATCGAGCGCTGGCTCCGTGGCCACGAGGACGCCCGCAAGCTGGCGCTGGCCGACTGCGTGATCATTTCCTTCGGTAAGAGCGGGCGCACGTGGCTGCGTGTGATGCTGTCGCGCGTCTATCAGGTGCGCCATGGCTTGGCGCAGCGGCATTTGATCGCTTTCGACAACCTGCACAACCGGGTCCCGGCGATTCCGCTGATCTTTTTCACGCATGACAATTATCTGAAGGACTATACGGGGCAGCCGGGCACCAAGCGGCCTTACTACGGCAAGAAAGTAATTCTTATGGTCCGTGACCCGGCCGACGTCGCGGTCTCACAATACCACCAGTGGAAATTCCGGATGACGGACCGAAAAAAAACAATCAACAATTATCCGCCGGCGGGTGCCGATGTCTCTTTGTATGATTTCGTGATGATGCCCTCGTGCGGTTTGCCCAAGATCATTGATTTCATGAACGAATGGGCGCGAGAACTGGGTCAAATCCGTAACCTTATGGTGATTCGCTATGAGGACCTCCGCGCCAACCCCAAAGAGATGCTGAAGCGCGTCCTTGAGTTTATCGGGACCCCCGCCAGGGAAGAGGAACTGCAGGAAGCGGTGCAGTTCGCGTCCGTGGATAACATGCGGGCGCTGGAGCAGAAGCGCGTGTTCTGGCTCAGCGGCCGCCGCATGCTGGCGAAGGACCGCAACAATCCCAATACCTATAAGGTGCGCCGAGCCAAGGTCGGAGGTTATCGCGACGACTTCACCCCGGAACAGCTTGCGGTTATCGATTCGCTGGTGGCGACCCGCCTGCTGCCGGGGTTCGGGTATGGCAGTGGAGAGGGTGGTTCCGATGTCAGCCGGCGAGCGGCCGGGTGACCTTAGACCGATCGATGCAGCGGAAAATGCAGGAAGCGAGGTTCGGACGTGAAGCCCACAGTCTTCATTCACACCAATGAACGGCAGATTGTCGGAGCGCTTGTTGCCGAATATGCCCTGAAGCGCAACTCCCGCAGCCCTGGCGCCTTCGATACCCGAATCATCGAGACGAAGAACTTTCCATTTCTGGCCGCCAGGGAAGGTCAGCCGTTCCGCCGGGACGGCATCATCCGCATCTGGCGAAATGACGATCTGCAGTCCTTTACGCCCTTGCGCTTCGCCCCGCCGGAACTGATGGGATACGAGGGCCATGCCCTGATCATCGACCCCGACATTTTCGCGGTCGGCGACGTCTGGGAACTGCTATCCCGCGACATGCAGGGTGCGGCGATCATGTGCCGCATGCGGAACGGCCCCAAAGGCAAGTTCGGCTACTACGCCTCCAGTGTCATGCTGCTAGATTGCGGCAAGCTGCGGCACTGGCGGTGCGAGGAACAATTCAACGAGCTGTTTGACTTAAAGCGCGACTACATGGATTGGGTGTCGCTGAAGCTGGAACGGCCCGAAACCATCGCTCCATTCGAGAACGAATGGAACGATTTCGACCGGCTAACGCCACAAACCAAGATGCTGCATAACACGCGGCGCCTCACGCAGCCGTGGAAGACCGGCCTGCCGATCGATTTCGAGCCTCCCGACGCCTTCAAGCCCATCCCCATGTACGCCTGGCTGATGCGATTCGGCCGGCTTTTCTTTGGCCCCAACCGCCTCATCGGCCGCTACTGGCGCCACCCTGACCGCAATCAGGAAGGGTTGTTCTTTGGACTGCTGCGTGAGTGCCTTGAGAGGGGAATCGTGACCGAGACCATGCTGCGCGAAGAGATGCGTCGCAATCACGTCCGCCATGATGCCCTGCAAGTCCTCGAGCGGACGCAGCCGTTAGCGGCGTGAGGTCGGTCGCCCTTTCGCCCGATCACAGCAGCGCTTCGGCTCCGGAAGAGGACGGCGAACGGGGCTTCCTGCTGGCACACCTGTCCGATCCTCACGTGCCACATCGGCTTGCTGCAAAGCCAATGGCAATGCTGAACAAGCGCGTCTTCGGCTACCTCAGCTGGCATCTGCGGCGGGTACGGGTTCATCGCCGCGAGGTCCTCGACGCGTTGGCGATCGATCTGGCAAAGCACGGTGTGGATCACGTCGCGGTCACGGGCGATATCGTCAACATCGCCCTTCCCAGCGAGTTCAAGTGCGCCGCCGAGTGGCTGCGGACGCTGGCTTCGCCCGACGGACTGACCGTCGTCCCGGGCAACCACGACGCCTATGTCGCAGTCAGCTGGGATCACTCCTGGGCGGCGTGGCGCGATTTCATGACCAGCGATGACCAGGAAAGCCGGTTGCCGGGGGATGCCCAATCCCACTCCGGCAACATCGACCACGGCTTTCCAATCTTCCGGCGCCGTGGCCCAGTCGCCTTGATCGGGATATCGACCGCCGTGCCGACCATTCCCGGAAGATCGTCCGGCCGCGTCGGAAAGCGGCAGCTTGAGCGCCTGGGGGAATACCTTGAACGAGCCGGTGACGCGCACCTGTTTCGAGTCGTGCTGCTGCACCATCCGCCACGGGCTCACGAGGCTCCGAAGCATAAGCAACTCACCGATGCCGAGGAATTCCGGAACGTGATTGCGGCAAAAGGCGCCGAACTCATTCTTCACGGCCACGAGCATCGCTTCCGTTACGTCCAACTCGCAGGCCCACGCGGCATCGTGCCGGTTTTCGGCGTGCCCTCGGCCTCGATGCTGCCGATCGCTGGCGGCAGCATCGCCGCTCAATATCATCTGCATGATATTCGACGCCACGGCGCCCACTGGTCGATCCGCACGCACATCCGCAGTTTCAGCTTGGCGCACGGGGGATTTACGGAGAGTCATCGTCGGTCCGTGGTACTGCCGGCAAGAGCCGCCAGCGAAGCACAACCGGGTTCGACATCCGCAGCGTCCTTATGCTAAGGGAAGAATGAATATCCGACCTCCCGATTGAGCTTTGGACGATCGCCCGCGCCGCTAGCGACGCAAACCGCCTGAAGCCGTCAGCCCGGGCCGGAGGCGTTCTGGACACCTCAGGATCGGCAAGCCGGGGCGTCGGTCTCCCGCAGCAAGTTCCGCAGATCAGCCGATGCGCACTTACGACCTCTACGTCCTTCGGCAAACGGTCAAGCCGCTGACGCTCGCGCTGGTGGTCGCGCTGCTGGTGCTGCTCATCGAACGCATGCTGCGCCTGCTCGAACTGTTGCTGGGCGCCCAGGGTCCCCTGAAACTGGTCCTGGAAGTCATGGCCTATCTGGTGCCGCACTATATCGCTCTGGCCCTCCCTATCAGCCTCCTGATCGGCGTCATGTTGGCGTTCAACCGGCTCAGTCGCGATGGAGAGATCGACGCGCTGCAATGTGCCGGGGTCGACCTGGAGCGGCTTGCACGCATGGCTTTGGTCGTCGCCTTGGGTGTTGCGATCGTCACAGGTATCGTCCTCGGATACCTGAAGCCTTACGGCCGGTATGCCTATCAGGCGATGATCTACACGGTCACCAACGCCGTCCTTCAGGCTTTTGTGCAACCGGGCGTCTTCACCTCAATCGGTAATACGTCACTCCTGGTTCATGATTTTGACGGTGAGAATCGGAACTTCTCCAAGATCTTCGTTTTTCAGGGCGACGAGGATCGATCCACCGCAATTACTGCCGGCGCGGGGATGCTGACGCGCGCGGATGATGGGTTGCCGGTGCTGCGTTTGTTCGATGGCGTCCGGCTCACGGAGAACCGCGAGGCTCCCGCTCAGGAGCACGGTGCGGACGCAAGTCCGGCAGTGGGCGTGCTCCGCTTTGACCAACTGCGCATGTCTCTCAGCGACGCTCGCGCACCGATGTTCCGCCCCCGCGGAATCGACGAGCGCGAACTGACGATCACCGAGCTTTGGCACAAGCGGAACGCGCCGCCGCCAGGGATCCGCTCGTCGGACGTGATTGCCGAGTTCAATGTCCGCCTCGCTCGAACATTTTCCGTCCCATTCCTGCCGCTTCTGGGAATTCCGCTGGCCTTGGGACGTCGCCGCAGCGATCGGTCATGGGGAATCGCCGTCGGTCTGCTGGTGCTGATCCTCTACAATCAGATCCTCGACCTTGGGAAGAATCTGGTCGAAAGCGGCGAAACGGGCCCCCTGACCGGCATATGGCTGCCGTTTATGGCCTTCGCGGCGGTGAGTTGCTGGCTGCTCTGGCGGGCTTCCGCGCGGGTGCCGCAGACCAGCGGCGTTGTCTTCCCATCCTGGGGCCCGCTCAGCGGAGTCGGCAGCGCTATTGCGCGATTGATGAGACGGCAATGACCCCGATCCTGGGCAGATATTTGTCGGTGCGGTTCATTGCGTCGTTCGCTTTTACGCTCGGGGCCTTGATCGCCGTTGCCTTGACACTGGACCTCATGGAGGAGGCCGACAGGGTGTTGGCGTCTGAGTGGGGCGGCGTCCCGGGGCTGCTTTGGTACAGTGCGCTTCGCCTGCCTGACCTCTTCGGCCAGATGCTGCCGATCGCGACTCTTCTGGGCATCGTGATCAGCCTAGGCCAGTTGCTGCGTCACAACGAACTGGTGGCCATGTGGGGCGGCGGCGTTTCTCCTCTGCAAATCATGGCTCAATTGCTGCCGGTCGCCCTGCTGCTTGGGGTCCTGGGGTACTTCAACGCGGATTTTGCCGTGCCGGAGTCCCGTGCGTCGCTGAGGACGTGGGACGTGGGGGAAGCCCGCAAGACCGGCATTCTCGCCGACGATGGCAAGCTCGCCTGGATGGTGAGCGGCACCGATGTGGTGCGCACGCCAAAGCGCGCCGCGCCTTCCGGCGAACTCCGCAATATCACGATCTTCCGCCGCGACGGTCAGGGACGTCTGCTCGAACGCCTCGATGCTTCTCGCGCGGAGCCCCGGAATGGCGGCTGGCAACTCCACGGAGTCCGTCGTGTGGACACCAGCGCCGCCACGGCTTCGGAAATCCCCGAACTGTTCTGGGATGGCGAGATCGACGTGTCGGCGCTGCCGCTGATCGTCAGCGACGACGGGGATCTGACCAGCGGCCAATTGCTCAGCCTGATCCGCAACGAAGGCTATGGACAACGTCCGGGTTACCGCTTCGACACCTGGCTGCAATCGCGCGTGGCAGCGACCTTGACGCCGACCTTGATGGTGTTGCTGGCCGTCTCGCTGGCGCAGCGTTTTCGTCGCACGGGTGTGTTCGCAACGCTGTTCCTGGCCAGCATCGGTCTCGGGTTCTTGTTTTTTGCCCTGGACGGCGTCGCCTTCGCCATGGGGGAAACCGGGCTCCTGCCACCCTGGTTTGCCGCCTGGGGTCCGAAGGCGGCGCTCGCCGGTCTCGTCGGTTCGATCCTGCTGAGCAATGAGGCCTGACCCGACGCCTTCGGACCCGGCTCTCTGCGAGCTGGGATTGCCTTCGATCGAATGGACCCTTTAGGCTTCGGGCAGTAGGCAAAACAGGCAATGCTTATCGCCATCCGAGCTTGCAATATAACAGCACTTTGGCATCCAGCCCATGCGTCTCCACTACTTCCTATAGTATGAGCTAGGTCCACGGAGGCTTATTGTGTTTGCACCACGCGGCAGACTTGCTGACTACTGGGAACGGGTCAAAAACTCCTATTGGTTTGTGCCGTCCGTTATGTTCATGGGGGCTATATTGCTTGCCTTAGCCATTGTTAGGCTTGATCTTTACCTGGCGCGCACCGATTTCTTGACCGACAGCCCCTGGTTTCCGAAATTCGAGGGCGACGCGGCACGATCGATTCTCTCCACCATCGCATCGGGGATGGTGACGGTTACTGGACTTGTCTTTTCTCTGACAATCGTCAGCCTGCAACTTGCTTCATCGCAATTCGGACCTCGGCTGCTGCGAGCGTTCATGGGCAGTCTGGGCAACCAGATCGTCCTCGGGACTTTTACGTCCACATTCATTTACTGTCTTATCGTCGTAGGAACCGTGCGGAAAGGCCTTGGATTTGTCCCGCAGCTTGCAACAACAGTAGGAATCTTGCTCGCAATCGTCGATATAGCTGTTCTTATTTACTTTATTCATCATGTCGCGAACTCGATCCGCATTGAAACCCTGATTGGACGAGTCTGCGGAAATTTACGTGAGGTTATTGAACGGGTATTTCCCAGCGAGATTGGGGAAGCAGCCCAAGAAGCTCCAACCAGCAGTTCCGATTATGTCTCCCTCTGCGGTCCGTCCAAAGAAGTGCGCGCCGATGCGGCCGGATACATCCGACGCGTCGACAGTGACATGCTGATAGCGATTGCATCAGAGCACAATCTCATCCTGCAAGTAGTCGGCAGACCCGGTGATTTCGTCGTTGAAGGCAGCGTCCTGTTTCGTGCTTGGCCAGAAGAGCACATCAGCGATGAGATCGCGGTCCTTGTGCGTCAGAGCACCGTACTTGGTCAGGATCGCACGCCGACGCAGGACGTTGCATTCGCCATCCGGCAACTGGTCGAAGTAGCGCTGCGCGCGCTGTCGCCCGGAATAAATGATCCGTTTACAGCAATCGAGTGCATAGACCGCCTGGGCGAAGCTCTGAGCATCGTCGTTCGGCGCCGTTGGCCGCCGGCTCATCGTCTCGATCCATTCGGCAAGCTGCGAATCATCGCCGAGCCGGTGAGCTTTCGGGAAATGCTCCATGTCGCCTTCGACTCGATCGCCCGGTCTGGGGGATCTAACGGGGATGTGGCCGTCCGACTGCTCGAAACGATCGCAACCATCGCATCATGCGCGACCAGATCAGAAGACCGGAACTACGCGATAGGCTTCGGCCAGGATCTGGAACAGCAGATGCGCGGGCAACTTCCGCTCGAGCGCGACCGCCGTGCCGTGGCAGAACGCTTTTCCGCGGCACTTGACCGGATAAGTGGAAATGACAGAGGGCAGCCCGCCCAGGGCTCCGACGCGACCTGAGTCTGCAGTATTATTGCGGCACGTTCACTTCGCGTTTCGTGCCAACTAGATGAATTGATTGCAGAATAATCGCACGAGTACAGTCCGTGAGCTGCATCAAAGAAGCAATTCGGAAATTTTCCTGCGGCCGAACGAGGATCAAACTGCTGCAGGCACCGATCAAGGAAGGATTTCGAGGGGATCCCGAAGCGGCCGCTGCGGCGGTCCTTGCCGCTCCAGTTCCGTCTCTTCAGTAAAGACGTCGACCACGGTGTCTTGTTCCTTCGTGCCAAACGACGGTCCCGGAGGCGCCCCGCTGGCGCAAACGTGTGGGCGGCAGCGGGGCTGGGGCTCGGCCGTCGAAAGGACGGCCGACGGGAAGTCTAGA
>WBZV01000054.1_pt1 | contig 79369 bp, 61 predicted proteins | sample 5204221 | NCBI WGS metagenome assembly WBZV01 (sample SAMN12344360, study PRJNA552823) | activated sludge metagenome | biome: Activated sludge suspended growth; feature: Nitrification reactor; material: Wastewater; isolation source: activated sludge from nitrification reactor of wastewater... | reverse complement strand
GTCGAAGCCCTTCTCCTCCACGAAGCGGCCGGCGAAGCCCACCAGGAAGCGCCCCTGCAGGCCCAGGCGCTCCCGCCAGGCGGCGCAGGCGGCCGGGTCGGGCGGCGGCAGGTCCACGGGGGCGTAGATGAAGTGCAGCTGGTCCCAGAGCGGGGCCAGGAGACGGCTGGAGGCGGCATAGTCGCGCGTCTGCGGGATCAGGCCGCTGGCCATGCGGCCGGCGGCGCCGGTCATCCGGTAGTACAGCCATTCCAGGGGCCGCTTGAGGAGGCCGGCGGGCAGCACCAGGTCCCCGTTGTGGGTGAGGAAGACCGAGGCGCCGGCCTGGCGGGCCAGGGCGGTGGCGGGGTAGACCTCGGGGAAGGGGATGTGGATGCTGACGGCGTCGATCTGCTCGTCGGCCAGGAGGCGGCGCAGGCGCGGCAGGAGGCCGGGGGCGATCACCGAGCGGCTGACGCTGAAGCGCGCCGGCACCCGGTGCACCCGCACGCCGCCGATCTCTTCCTCCAGGGGCAGGTCCGGGGCATGCTGCACGGCGAGGGCGTGGACCTCGTGACCACGCGCGGCCAGGCCCTCGGCGATGCGCCCGGCGTAGCGGGTCAGGCCGGTCCAATGAGGATAGTAATAGGTCAGGAGGAAGAGGATGCGCATGGGCCGCCAGGTTGGGGGGGTGGGTCGGCGGCCAATCGTATCGCCGCGGGCAGGGGCTGTCAATTGGATCGGACGGCATTTTTGCTCAAGTCCGTGATCGTTTTCTATCATTGGGCCCCATGCTGAGCACGAGCGAGCTGACGGCCAGTCCGGCCATGCAGCGCTACGCCGCCGAGATCTACCGCCTGCAGGAGCACCACCCCTTCGTGGGCCTGGCGGAGATCGCCGAACACCTGGACGTCTCGGCCCAGGCGGTGTCGCGCATGGTGCAGCGCCTCAAGGAGGCCGGCCTCCTGGTGCACAAGCCCTACCGCGGCGTCCGCCTGACCGAGGCGGGCGAGCGGGTCAGCCTGCCGGCCATCCGCCGCCACCGGCTGGTCGAGGTCTTCCTGGTCAAGGTGATGGGCTACGACTGGTCGGAGACGCACGGGGTGGCCGACACCTTCGAGCAGGGGGTGGACCAGGCGCTGGAGGACCGCATCGACGCCCTGACCGGCCACCCGACGCGCTGCCCGCACGGGGACCCGATCCCCAGCCGCGAAGGGGTCATCGAGCGGCTGGACGACTTCAGCCTGGTCAAGCTGGCCTCGGGCGAGACGGGGGTCATCAGCCGGGTGCGCACCCATGACCCGGCCCGCCTGCGCTACCTGGGCTCGATCGGCCTGCGCCCAGGCACGGCCTTCAGCCTGCGGAGCTGCGCCCCCTTCAACGGCCCCCTCCGCCTGACCTACGCGGGCCACGACGAGGTCCTGGGCCACGACCTGGCCGCGTCGATCTGGGTGCAGCGGCTGCCGGCCGGGAACTGAACCGGCCGACCCCGACTCAGCGGCAGGCCACCACGGCGGCCAGTTCGGCATAGATGGCGGAGAGGGCCTGGGCGTCCTCGGCGATGTAGCAGCGGTCTGCCCGGCCGGCGATGGCCCGCAGCTGCTCGACATCGGCATCGCCGCCGAAGGCCACGGCGTAGATGGCGATCCCCCGGCTCCTGAGGGCCCGGCCCAGGCCGGCCAGGTCGGCGATGACGGACTGGCGGCCATCGGAGAGCAGGACGATGGCGGGGCGCCGCTGCGTGTCGGTCCGGGCGGCCAGGAGATCGCCGGCGGCCTGCAGGCCGAGGTCGATGCGGGTGCCGGAGCCGGTGCGCAGGGTCAGGAGCGCGGCCTCCAGCTGGTCGGGGTTGCCGGTGAGGGGGCTGAGCACCTGGGCCTCGCCGGCGTAGGCCACCAGGGCGGCGCGGTCGAGGGGCAGGCTGAGCAGGCCGACGAAGCGCCGCGCGGCGTCCACGGCGGCCTGCAGCTTGGCGCCGCTCATGCTGGAGGAGCTGTCCAGCACCAGCACGATGTCCGAACGCTGGGTGGCGGGCAGGCAGTGGCCGCGGGCCAGGAAGGGCAGGTAGGCCAGGTGTCGCTGGGGGACGATGACCTCCACCTGGGGACGGGGAAAGACGTAGCGCCGCCGCACGCCGTCGCCGTCGGTGTAGTCGGCCCAGGCGATCTCGCTGGGCTCCACCAGCCCGCCCTCGCTGAGTCGCAGGCTGTAGCTGACCATGGCAGGGCTGCCGGCCAGGAAGGGGATGCGCCAGCGCAGGTCCCGCCCCTCGCCGGGGATCTCGGGTTCGCGGGGCAGGCCGGTGCCGGGAACGTAGGCGGCGATGCGGCTCAGCCGGTCTCCCAGGACGATGTCGGTGACGGAGACGGCCCGGATCATGGCCGCGATGTCGAGGTAGATCTGGGCCAGGGCGGCGGCATCGGGGGCGAAGCGGTAATGCGCGGGGCTGGTGGCGATGGCCCTCAGCTCCTGCTCCTCCACGTCCTGCCCCAGGCCGATGGTGAAGAGCACCATGCCGCGGTCCCGAGCCTGGGCGGCGGCCTGGCGCATGGGTTCGGCGGCGCTGCGCCCGTCGGTGAGCAGGACGATGATCCAGACGGCCTCCCGCCGCCCGGCCGCGTACAGCTCGCGGTCGGCGGCGCCGATGGCCGCGCCGATGTTGGTGCCGCCGGTGGGCTGGCCGCTGTTCTTGAGGGCCAGGTCCAGGTAGCTGCGGTTATGGGTCAGGGACTGGGCGACGTAGGCCCCGTTGGAGAAAGGCACAAGGCCCACCCGGTGCTGCGCGAAGTCCACGTTGTCCAGGAACTGCCGCACGGCGGTGTGCGCGGCGTCGAACTTGCCGCCTTCCAGCATCGAGGCCGAGTGGTCGACCACCAGCATGATGTCGGCCTTGCCCTTGACCGAATCCGGGCAGCTGGCCTGCAGGATCAGGGCCATGCCCAGGGCCTGGCGGATCTCCATCCGCGTGGTGCCGGGGCGCTGCTCCCCGCTGACGGTGCAGAGGCCGGGCCCGTCGACGGGAGTGGCGCTGGGGGTGGGCGCGGGCGCGGTGGGCGAGTCGGCGGTCCGGGCGGCGACCGGCCCCGGCGCCATCCGCCCGAAGCCGGCCAGGACGGCCAGGACGGCGGCCACGGCGACCGCGGCGGCGGTCAGGCCGATGCAGCGGCGCAGGGGGGCGGGAGACATGGCGGGCAGGCTCCGACGGGTGGGGCGGGTGGGGTGACGCGGGCTGTGCGGATGATAGACGGGCGAAGGCGGTTGGGCGTTGTGGTGGAAGCTGGATGGGAGGCCGCTCGACTCCCGGAGCCTACGGACGCTCGGATCGTGGCAGCGCTACCGGCACCGACGGAGAACGCCCCCGCGCCAACCCTCCGTCACCGCCGCCTGCCCCAAAATGCCTCCTCTGGGCAGGGCAGCACGCGGGCGATGCCCCGGTAGATGGCGGCCAGTTCGGCGGCGCTGGGAGCATGGTGGACGTGGGCAGGGCTGGAGGCCATCCGGGTCAGCGAGCCGAGGTCGACGTCCTCGCCCAGGCCGATCGTGAAGAGGGTGATGCCCGCGGCCTTGGCTTCGCGGGCGCGCGCTTCGGCCACCTCCGGGCCTACCGGGTTGGCGCGGCCATCCGTCAGGAGGATGAGGGTGGGCGCGTTGCCGGGTCGGGCGCGCGGGCCGACCAGCTCCTCGGCTGCCGTCACGATGCCCAGATCGATGCGGGTGAGCTGGGCCACTTCCAGGCGTTCGAAGGCCTGCTCGACCGCGGCCCGGTTGCCTGTGAGCCCTTGCAGCAGGTGCGCCTGGCTGTTGAAGGACACCAACCCCGCCTGATCGCCGCGCTCGGTCGCCAGCGCTGCCAGGAAGGCCGTGGCCGCCGCCCGCGCTGCGTCCAACTTGCTCCCGCCCAGTCCCGAGGGCGCCAGCATGCTCGTCGATGCATCCATCAACAGGACCACGTCCACCTGCTGCACCTCCGGCGCGCAGGACTCGCGCAGCAAGAGCGGCAGGTAGATGTCACGAGGCCCGCGCGTCGGCGAGGGCGTGGCCGTGGGCGAGGCGCTGACCGTGGCCGATGGCTGACGCGAGGGGCTGGCCGACGGGGGCGCCGTGGCCGAGGGGCTGGCTGTCGGGCGCACCGTGTCGGTGGCCGTGGCGGTCGGGAGCAGGGCGCAGAGCTCCTCCAGGTCACCGAGGTGCATGGTCTGTGGTGTCCACTCGTTGTCCGCGAGGGCGCGACGGACCAGACTGGGGCCTTGCGCGCCACGGTGGACATAGCCCGGGCAGATCCCCTCTTGGCTTAGCTTGTTGCCGCCGGCAGGGTCCAACCAGTAGATGGCCCCGTAGAAAGGACTGGGGAAGCCCGTGTACTGCTCCGTGGTGTTCAAGGCCGTGATCCCCAATTGGTTCCGGTGATGACCCAGAGCCAATGCGCCGAGCGCGCTGTGGCTGGCGAAGCGGATCGAGTCGTCAAATGGGTGGGCAGACCCGTCGAGGAAACGCCAACCGTCACCTTCCGGATCGGCTCTCAGCACATCGCCCGCGCCGAGGGGGTAACCTTCCTCGGCGATGGTCACGCCGGGCAGCAGCAACATGTCAGCCAGCCGGTCCTTGAGGCCGATGATGAGTCGGCCTTCCGTGTCGAGCTCTATGTCCGAGAGCAGCGGCATCGGGTAGATGGTATAGGTCTGTGGTGGGGACGGAGCGACGAACCGGCCGGTCCAGGGCTGCCAGCGCAACTCGGCGCGCTGTCGCCACATCGGCTCCTCGATGAGTCCCCGCGGCCCGTCCAGCCCGACGCTGGCCGCCAACCGCAGGTCCGATCCGTCCGGCGCCGACACGTAGACGTAGGCCCGCAGGTCCGCCGGCTTCTGGCTCAGCTCCGCGCTGTGCACCACCCCGTGGAAGAGGCGACCCCCCGCCATCTCCAGGCCGAAGGGGCGGGCCTCGGCCGCCCAGGGTTCGGCCGCCGCACCGTGGGCGAAGGAGCCCAAGAGCTGTCCATCTGGCAATGCGTAACGGTAGATCTGGCGGTCGCTGAGGTTGCTGACGTAGAGCTCCCTACCGTCCTCGCTCAAGTCCAGGTCTCCCAGGCTCGTCTTGCCCACCCAAGCTGCCGCCCCACGGTCTTGGCGAGGTCCGGTCAAACTGCGCTCGTGCCGGTCGGGCCCGGCATTCGGCACGGTGGCGAAGAGGGTCACGGCACCCGTCCCCAGATCGATCCGATAGATGGCCCCTGGTCCTCCGGGACCGAAGCCCACCAAGCGCTTGTGGTATGCCGCGGCGTAGACGGCGCCCTCCACCTCGCTGTAGGCCAGACCCCAGATGGCGCCGACCGCCGCCTGGTCCGCCAAGGTAACATGGGGCCTGTCGGCGGGGGTGTCGCGGAACATCAGGACCGAGGTAATGTCGCGCAGATCGTTGGGCCGGATGGGGTAGCAGGCCGTGATGTGGAAGGGCTGCTCGCCCTGGCAGGCCGTCCGCCAGTCCGGAATGTCGGCCCGCGGCGCCCGGAGGCCCGGCCCGCCCGCCGGCCTGATCAGCAGCAGGGCCAGGGTGCCGGCCACCGCGAGCAAGACGGGGAGCCGGCGACTGGGCCCTTGCGCCCGGCCAGTAGAGACGACATCGGTCCCGGACATGAGCCACATCCCTTCGTCCACGTCTGTCAGCCCGCGATCCGGCAGCACGACGGAAGCGCGAGTGGGTCCTTTCAGGCAGCCGAGCACCTGCATCCGGTCCGCCGGCCGGAGGCATCAGGTGCAAGCCCTCGCGTGCAGCGTCTGTGATCCGTGTGCAGCGCCTATGATACCGAGGCCGGGCTCAGGCGCAAGGGCCGGTCAAGAGAGACCCCAGACGGTCCGATCTCCTCGCCACGCAGGCCCTGGCGCCTATCCCCGCATCGCCCTGGAGCCAAGAGCCCCATGCTGAACCTCTCGAGCCAGGAGGCGCTCGCCCTCCGCCTGGCCGCCCTGCTCCTGCACGCGCCGCCCGGCCGCCCGGCCGCCGGCCCATCCGGCCCGCGAGACGTGGCCGGCGTCGTCGGCTGGTTCGGAGCCATGCAGGCGCAGGACCTGGCCAGCGGGCTCTGGTCCCTGGGGGCCCGCTTGCCGGCGATGACCCTGGCCGATATCCAAGAGGCCCTGGAGCGCCGCGAGGCCCTGCGCACCTGGCCGATGCGCGGCACCATGCACCTCGTGCCCCCGCGCGATGCCCGCTGGATGCTGGCGCTGATGGGCGAGCGGGCGCTGCAAGGGGCGGCGGCGCGGCGGGCCTACCTGGGCCTCGACGAAGCGACCGCCGAACGGGCCGTCGAGGTGCTGGGCGCGGCCCTGGCCGGCGGCGGCCGCCTGACGCGGGCGCAATGCCTGGCCCAGCTGCAGGAGGCCGGCATCTCCAGCGCCGGGCAGGTCGGCTACCACCTCCTGTGGTACGCCAGCCAGCGCGGCGTCACCTGCGTCGCCCCCAACATCGGCAAGGAGCAGAGCTTCGCCCTGCTGGACGAATGGGCGCCCGACCCCCTGCGACCCGAGCGCGACGAGGCCCTGGGGATGATCGCCCTCCGCTACTTCCAGAGCCATGGCCCCACCACCCGGCAGGACTTCGCCGGGTGGACGGGCCTGACCGCGGACGACGCCAGGCGGGGCATCGCCGTGGCCGGCGCGAGCCTGGCGACGGTGCGGGTGGAGGGGAAGGAGATGCACCTGGGCGCCGAGTTGCTGGAGGCGCACCGGGGGGCGGGGGGCGGGGCGGTTTCGACGTCGACGTCGATATCGACAACGGCAGCGGTTACGGAACCGAGCGATGACTATCTGGCCCTGCCGGGGTTCGACGAGTACCTGCTGGGCTACAAGGACCGCACCCTGATGCTGGACGAGGCCCACAAGCAGGCCATCATCCCCGGCGGCAACGGCGTGTTCCAGGCCACCCTGCTGCGCGGCGGCCGGGTGATCGGCACCTGGAAGCGCAGGGCCGGGCGGGGGAAGACGGTGGTCGACCTCTTTCCGCTGATTCCCCTGGCCGCCGCTGAGCGCTCCCGGGTGGAGGCGGCGATGCAGCCGTACGGACGCTACCTGCAGAGCCCGCTGGAGTTGCGCTGGCCCTAGGGCGACCGTCGCTCCCCTGCCGGGGACCCCCTTACCGGTAACCGAACCAGCAGAAGTATCCCCCCACCAAGGTGCACACCACCCAGACCACGTGGATGAAGCCCGCCTGCCCCAGGACGCGGGCCTTGGCCACCACCAGGCGCGGGAAGAGGATCAAGGCCGTGGCCTTGAGCATGCCGCCCCAGGCGATGATCCGGATCAGCACGCCGGCCAGGGTGGAGACGTCCCGATGCAGGATCGCCAGGGCGGTGGTGGCCATCAGCAGGGCGACGGGGAAGAGGGAGAAGGAAACGGTGTGGACCTCCTCCTCCAAGCCGGCGAGCATGCGCTTGAAGTGCTCGCGGTCGATGAGGATGGAGATCCCGCGGATGAGCAGCACCGGGCCGAGGATCTTGGCGAGGAGGAGGGTGCTTTCCATGCGTTGGCTCCTTGTGCAAGGGCTGAGCGGCCTCACGCCCGCCCGCTGCTCCTGGTCTTCTTCGCCCGCTTCGGGGCCGGCAGGGGCAGCGCCGCCGCCGTCGCCACGAGGAGGTCCCTCAGGCTGTCGGCATCGTCCAGCAGGTCGTCGGCCAGGAGATGGGGCCTGGCCCCGGGGTAGGGCGGCTGCCGCGGCAGCTCGGCCGCGAGGGCGTCGGTGGCCGGCGTCGGCTTGATGAAGAGGCTGTTGTCGCAGGCCAGGGCCACCACCTTGCCGCCGAGGTAGAGGGCGTACTCGCCGAACATCTTCTTGTAGCTCAGGTCGGCGCCCAGACCGGACTGCTCGTGGACATAGGCGACGAAATCGGCGGTGGTGGCCATCGTCTGCTCCTCTAGGCTCCTCTAGCTCCCAGGCGATCTTAGCACCGCGGCCGGAGGCCCGTCCATCGCCCGGATCGCGCGCGCCGGCGGGCCGTTGTCGGACACCCGGCCGGGTCGGAGCGCCCTGGCAACGTTTGCCACCCCCCGCCGCCATCTGATACCCTAAGCCTTCCTGCTGCGGGCCGGGTGACGTACTCCGCGTCGTCAACCAACACCCTCACTCAGGGAGACCAGCAAGCGCAGGCGTCTTTCTCCAGGCCACCGAGGCCCGGGCCCTCTCTCCGGAGGCGGCCGCGGGCGGGATGTGCGACCGGAGGCCGGCCCCAGCGGCCGGGGCGCCCGGCTGTCACCCACCTGCTTCATGCAGGTTGAGAGACCGGCGTCATCTGCCGCGGCGGGAGGAATCATTCGGCGTCAGCTTCATCGGACGCCATCGTCATCGGAGGCCGACCGGCCCGGGGCCCTCATCCTCCCTGCGGAGGGCGGGGGCCCTTTCATCGTCCGCGTCTGCCCTCCCGTCCGCCTCGCCGGTCCGGAGCCCCGCCCTCCCATGCCAGCCCAACCCGCCCCGTCCCCGGACCCCCGGGGCGCCGGCCCCGTCGCCGAGCCCTTTCCCCGCCTCCATGCGCCCAGCGTGCAGGAGGAGCTGGTGGATGCCGGGCGCTGCCGGCGGCCCGACGGGGCCGTCGAGCGCTACAGCGTGCACCGGGACCCCGAGGGCCGCCACCTGGTTCGCGTCGCCGTCGCGCCCGCCGAGGGGGAGGCCCCGGGGGCTGAAGGGCCTTGGACCGACCCCGTCGCCGGCGTCCTGCCCGCGCCATCGCTCTGGCACCTGGTGCTGGCCCCCGACGGCCGGCCCGAGCGGATGGAGGCCCGCTGGAGCCAGGACGGAAGCCCCGTCGAGCTCGCCCTGACCTTCTTCCCCGACGAGGTTCTCCTCTGGCGCCGCGGTGCCGAGCCCGCGGCCGAATCCCTGGCACTGCCGCCCGGCTTTCGCCTGCTCTGGCCCCCCGTCAGCGGGCGGGAGGCCTGCCTGACCGGCCTGGACACCCTCTTGGACGCCGAGGGCCGCGGCCTCCTCATGGTCTGCGCCCTTGGCTGCCGTCCCGCCGCCCGCGGCGGCCTCAGGGCCCGGCCCGTCAAGCTGGGCCTGAGCCTGGCCGCTCCAGCCGCCGCCGACCCACGCGATCCGTCCACCGCCGAGCCCGCCGCCCCGCCCGCCGGCGATCCCAGCGGCGCGGTCGAGCTGACCCTCAGCACCCCCGGCTGGCCGCCGCAGCGCCTGAGCCTGGACCCCGCCGGCCGCCTGAGCGCCTGGCAGGTGGGCGAGGACGCCGTCACCTGCCGGCGGCCCTGGCTGCCCTAGCCCCCTTCAAGCCCCACCCTCGGAGCCCCGTCATGTTCGACCGCGTGCCCACCCAGAACGACTGGCCGGCCATGGAGCGCCGCATCCTGGCCTGGTGGAAGGAGACCGATGCCTTCGGCACCCTTGTGCGCCAGAACGCCGGGGGCCAGAGCTGGTCCTTCCAGGACGGGCCCATCACCGCCAACAACCCCATGGGCGTCCACCATGCCTGGGGTCGCAGCTTCAAGGACCTCTGGTGCCGCTTCCACAGCATGCAGGGCAAGGAACTGCGCTGGCAGAACGGCTTCGACTGCCAGGGCCTCTGGGTGGAGGTGGAGGTGGAGAAGGCCCTGGGCTTCAAGAGCAAGCGGGACATCGAGGCCTACGGGATCGATGCCTTCGTGCGGCGCTGCAAGGAGCGGGTGCTGCGCTACGCCGCCGTGCAGACCGAGCAGTCCATCCGCCTGGGGATGTGGATGCACTGGGACGACCCCGCCGACCTCCGCTTCCTGGCCGACCACATCGACCAGGCCGAGCCCCTGACCGTCCAGACCCCTGCCGGAACGGTCACCGCCACGGCGGAACAGCTGGTGGGCAGCCTGGGCAAGTGGCCCTGGAACCGCAGCTACTTCACCTTCTCGGACACCAACAACTACCTGATCTGGCGCTTCCTCAAGGAATGCCACCGCCGCGGCTGGGTCTACCGGGGCACCGACGTCATGCCCTGGTGCGCCCGCTGCGGCACCGGCCTCTCGCAGCACGAGATCGCCACCGAGGGCTACCAGGACCTGACCCACCGCAGCCCCACCCTGCGCTTCCCCCTCCTGGACCGCCCCGGCGAGAGCCTCCTGGTCTGGACCACCACCCCCTGGACCCTGGCCGCCAACGTCGCCGCCGCCGTCGGCCCTGCGCTCACCTACCTCAAGGTCCGCCAGGGCGAGGAGGTGTTCTACCTGGCCAAGGGCGCCGCCAAGGCCCAGCTCAGGGGCAAGGAGGGCGAGGACTGGACCGTGCTGGCGGAGCTGCGCGGCGAGGAGCTGCTGGGCTGGCGCTACCGGGGCCCCTTCGACCACCTGCCCGCCGCCGCCGAGGCCACTTCCGCCCACCGCGTCATCGCCTGGGAGGAGGTGGGCGAGGCCGAGGGCACCGGCATCGTGCACATCGCGCCCGGCTGCGGCGCTGAGGACTTCGGCCTGGCCAGGCGCGAGGACCTGCCCATCGTCGCCCCCCTGGACGAGAGCGGCATCTACGGGCCGGGCTTCGGCTGGCTGAGCGGGCGCTCGGCCCTGGAAGTGTCCGAGGAGGTCATCGGCTGGCTCAAGGAGCAGGGCCTGCTCTTCAAGGTGGAGGGCTACCAGCACCGCTACCCCACCTGCTGGCGCTGCGGCTCGGAGCTGGTCTTCCGCCTGGTCGACGAGTGGTTCATCCGCATGGGCGAGGTCTACGAGACGCCGCGCGAGGAGCTGACCGAGGCCCAGAAGGCCGCCAGCCTGCGCTACCAGATGATGGACGTGGTGGACCAGATCCGCTGGATCCCCGGCTTCGGCCGGGAGCGGGAGCTGGACTGGCTGCGCAACATGCACGACTGGATGATCTCCAAGAAGCGCTACTGGGGCCTGGCCCTGCCCATCTGGGCCTGCCAGGACCCCGCCTGCGGCTGGTTCACCGTGGTGGGCGGCAAGGACGAGCTGAGCGCCCGGGCGGTCAGCGGCTGGGAGCAGTTCGAGGGCCACAGCCCCCATCGGCCGCACGTGGACGCCGTGGAGATCCTCTGCGAGGACTGCGGCGGCGGGGCGCGGCGCGTCAGCGACGTGGGCAACCCCTGGCTGGACGCCGGCATCGTCTCGCTCTCCACCCTGCCCGCCGACCCCGCGGACGAGGAGGCCTTCGAGGCCGCCAAGGCGCGGTGGTTCCCGGCCGACTTCATCACCGAGAGCTTCCCCGGCCAGTTCCGCAACTGGTTCTACAGCCTCCTGGCCATGAGCACCGTGCTGGAGGGGCGGGCCCCCTTCAAGACCGTCCTGGGCTTCGCCACCCTCTATGCCGAGGACGGCCGGGAGATGCACAAGAGCTGGGGCAACGCCATCGAGTTCAACGAGGCGGCCGACACCATGGGTGCCGACGTCATGCGCTGGATGTACCTGGCCCATCGCCCGGAGCAGAACCTCAACTTCGGCTACGGTCCCGGCGCCGAGGTGCGGCGGCGCTTCCTCATCCCCCTGTGGAACGTCTACGGCTTCTTCGTGCAGTACGCCAACCTGGCCCCCGCCTGGAGCCCGCCCCCCGTCTGGGCGGCCACCCGCCCGCCCCAGGCCGGCCGGCCGCAGGCGGCGTCGGCCGCGGCCGCCGAGCTGGACCGCTGGATCCTGGCCCGCCTGGAGGCCCTGCTGGTGGAGCTGACGGAGCGCCTGAACGACTACGACGGCTACCGCGCCGCCATGGCGGTGGAGGCCTTCGTCGAGGAGCTGTCCAACTGGTACGTGCGCCGCTCGCGGCGCCGCTTCTGGGAGGGCGACGGGGCCGCCCTGGACACGCTCTACACGGTGCTGGTCACCCTCAGCCGGGCCCTGGCGCCCCTGCTGCCCTTCACCGCCGAGGAGCTCTACCAGAACCTGGTCCGCCGCGCCCATCCCGACGCGCCCGCCTCGGTGCACCACGCCGCCTGGCCCCAGGCCCCCGCCCCGGCCGACGCCGACGGCCGCCTGCTGCGCGAGATGGCCCTGGTCCAGTCCCTGGCCGCCCTGGGCCGCGAGGCGCGGGCCCGGCAGGACCTCAAGCTGCGCCAGCCCCTGGCCCGGGCGACGGTGGCCCTGCGCGCCCCGGCCGAGGCCGAGGCCCTGGAGCGCCTGGGCGGGCACCTGCTGGAGGAGCTGAACGTCAAGGCCCTGGACTGGGTGCTGGGCGGCGCGGGCCTGGTCAGCTACAGCCTGCGCCCGGTGCTGCCCAAGCTGGGCCCCAAGTACGGCAAGGAGATGGGCGCCCTGCGCGCGGCCCTGGCGGCCCTGGACGCGGCCGCCGCCGCCGCCGACCTGGCCGCCGGCCGGCCCCTCAGCCTGGCCCTGGCAGATCGGACGGTCACCCTGCTGCCCGACGAGGTGGAGGTCATGGCCGCGGCCCAGGAAGGCCGGGCCACTGCCGAGCAGGACGGCTACGTGGTGGAGATCGACCAGACCTTGACCCCCGAGCTGCTCAGCGAGGGTCTGGCCCGGGACCTGGTGCGCCAGATCCAGGAGCTGCGCAAGCAGGCCGGCCTGGAGCTGAGCGACCGCATCCAGGTCCACCTGAAGGCGGCGCCCGAGATCGAAGCAGCGGCCCTTGCCTGGCAGGCCTACATCAGCGGCGAGACCCTGGCCGAGGCCCTGCACCTGGCAGAGCCGCCCGCCGAAGCCCTCGCCCGCACGGAACTGCGCCTGGAGGGACAGGAAGGGGTGCTGGGCCTGACGCGGCGTTGAGAAAAGGAGAAAGGGGGACGACGGTGGCGCCGGCGGTGGTGCCGGGGCCGCTTCAGGCCGACTGCTGGCCCACCGGCTGTCGCATCAGCGCTTGCAGGGCCTCCAGCAGGTCATGGTGCTTGACCGGTTTGGTCAGGTAGGCGTCGAAGCCGCTCTCACGGGCCTCGGCGGCCTGGCCCTGGTGGTCGAAGGCCGTCAGGAGGACCAGGGGCAGCGGGGGGATGCGCTCGTCGGCGCGGATGGTGGCTGCCAGGTGGAAGCCGTCCGTCTGGGGCATGGCCAGGTCGAGGATGGCCAGCTGGATGGGACGGAGCAGGGCAGCGGCGTTCCGTAGGCCGGCCAGGGCCTCGTCGGCGCCGGCCACACCGGCCACGATGACGCCCCAATGGCTGAGGTAGCGGCAGAGGATGTCGCGGTGCGCAGGGTTGTCGTCAACCACCAGCACGCGCAGCCCGCGCAGGCTGCCGTCGGGCCTGGCCCGCGGCGGACGATCCGCCAGGCGCTGCGGTAGACGGAAGGGCAGGAGCTTGCCCGGCATTGGTCTGGTGTCGATGCCCATGGATGGCGATGCCGATCCTCGACCCTCCGAAAGAGGGACCGAAGATCATAAGGACACCGACGGACCGTGTCAAATCGTGCGAAGCGGTGTCCGTCGCGTGCGCCCCGGCCGCCGCGCGCGTCAGGACGCCGGCTCCTCGCCCGCGGGCATTGCCTCCAGGGCCAGGGCCAGCCAGCCCCCGCCCGCCGGATCCGGGACCACCGTCGTCAGCCGCCCGGGGCGCCGGCGCCCGCCCGCGGCCCCGGGCGGCCAGGGCGAGCCGGCGGGCAGGGGCTCGGCCAGGCGGACCTGTCGCAGGACCTGCCTCAGCCGGTCATAATGCTGCTGCCGGGCGATGACCTCCTGGCCGATGTAGCAGCCCTTGCCGAAGTCGACCAGGGACTGCAGTCCCAGCTCGAGGGGGTTGGCCCGGCCGTCGATCTCGGCGCCCTGCATGGGCAGGAGCCGGGCCACGCGCGCCTGATCGTAGGCCAGGGCATCGGCCTCCTGCACCCCGCCGGCCCGCAGCCGGGCCGCCAGGTCCTGGGCCCGCGCGCGCGGCAGCACCAGGTCCAGGCCGTCCAGCCCCGCCCCCGCTGCATGGCGCAGCACCCAGACCTCCTCGTCCCCCTCGCCCCGCTGCCGCCAGGCGCCCGGCTCCGGCGGCGGCAGGGCCTCGGGGCCGGCGATGGCGGCGGCCCCGGCCTCGGCTCCCGGACCCTGCAGGCGGCAGAGGACCACCTGGTCCGAGGCCTCGGTGACCGTGACCCGGTCCCTGAGGCGGTAGCGCAGCAGGTGGGCGCTGACCAGGGGCGCCGCCGCGCGGCTGGAGCAGACCAGGGCGGCACCTTGGTCGCCGGCATGGCAGGCCACCAGGTCCACCGCTCGACCCTCGTCGGTGGTCAGGACCGTGGCCGCGCCCTGACCGGGGGCCAGGTCCCGCAGCCGGCCGGAGCCCATCCGGTCCAGGAAGGCCAGGCGGTCCGGGCCGCCCAGCCAGACCAGGCCCTGGAGGTCCAGGAAGAAGCGGGTCATGTCGGGTCTCCCTTCGGCTGCGCGGCGGCGGGCGTCGGGGCGGTCGACGGGCCCGCGCGCTCCCTAGCGTCCATGCGCCCGCGCGATCTCGTCCAGCAGGGCCTCCGGCCGGTCCCGGAAGGCCTCGCGGGGCCGGCGTCCGGCCGCCAGGTCGGCCACCAGGGCGCTGAGGCCGGCGTTGACCGGGGCCGCCAGGCCCAGCTCGCCCGCCGACCGCGCCACCGCCCCGCCCAACCACTCGCATTCGGTGCGGCGGCGGCCGCGGGCCAGGTCGGCGGCCGGGCCGGGCAGGCGGTCGCCGCGGCCACCGGCCAGCCGGGGGGCCAGCAGGCGAAAGCGCAGCGGGCCGGGCAGGCGGCGGACCAGGGCGGCATAGACAGGGACGGGGTAGCCGGGCAGGGCCAAGGGCCTGAGGCCGAGGGCGGCCATCACCGCCAGCGCCTCCCGCCAGGCCACCAGCTCGAGTTCGAAGAGGCGGCGGTCGGCGAAGACCCGGGCCGGCGGCCAGCCCAGGATGGCCGTCGTCGCCGAGCCCAGGAGGTTGAGCAGCAGCTTGGACCACTTGAGGGCCGCCCCGTCGTCATAGCATCGGGCCGCCAGACCGCCGGCCGTGAAGGCGGCCACCAGGTCGGTGCCATCGCCGCCGGCCACCCATGCCCCATCCGTCCCCTCGGCGCCATCGGTCTCACCCGTCCTGTCGGGCGCATCGGCCCCAACCCCCCCGGCCTCCCCGCACTCCAAACCCACCCCCCCCTTCATCCCGGCCCCGACGACCCCCGGCGCCGCTTCCCAGCAGGCGGCGGTCAGGCTGCCGGCCAGCACCCGGTGCCGGGGCAGGAGGGCCTGCAGCCGGGCCTCGTGGCCCACGCCGTTGAGCATGACGAGGAGGCGGGTGGGCGGCAGGGCGCGGCCGATGTCGGCGCCCAGCGCCTCGACGTCCATCCCCCTGACCGCCAGCAGGACAGCTGCGAACGGCCCGGCGACGGCGGCCTCCTCCATGCTCTCCACCACCTCGGCTCGCACCCGCCAGGCCTCCGCCCCCCGCTCCACCCGCAGCCCTTCCGCTGCCAGCCGGCGGCCCCGCTCGCCGCGGGCCAGCCAGGTCAGCTCCGCCCCGCCGCGACTCAGGGCGGCGCCGAGCAGGCCGCCCACCGCGCCGGCGCCGACCACGAGCACCTTCATCCGCCGGCCTCGGTGCGACCCTCCGCCTCCGTCACCACCCCCACCGCGCCCGCGCCCGGCTCGCCGCGGCCGACCGCCGCGCCTGCCTCCGGCTGGGCGGGCCGGCCGTGGCCCCCGTAGCGGTAGACCAGGAGCAGGAGCAGGACCAGGGCCACCCGTGCCGCGTTCATCCCGAAGCGGCCCATGGCCCAGCCGATCAGGAGGAAGACGGCGCCGGCCACCAGCCAGCGCGTCCAGCTCAGACGGCTCATCGGTCGTCCACCCGGATCTCGCGCCCCTCGCGCAGGCGGCGGAGGTTGGGTCGGAGGGCCCAGGTGACCAGGGCCAGCTGCCCCAGGCCGTAGAGCAGGAGGAGGGGGGGCCTTTGGCCGCTGGCCACGAACCAGAGGCAGCAGCCGAGCAGGGTGGCGCTGAGGCTGAGGCTGGCCACGGAGGCCATGCGGCTGAACTTCCAGACCGCCCCGCCGATCAGCGCCGCCGCCAGGAACCAGGCCGGATGGGGGCTGAGGGCCAGGAAGGCGCCGATGTTGGGCGTGCTGCCGGCCCCCCCGGCGAAGCCCGCGAAGAGGGAGTGGTTGTGGCCCAGGATGGCGGCCAGAGCGGCCAGGGCCGTGGCCAGGGCCTGCTGCGAGCCGGGCTCCGGGACCAGGCGCAGGGCCAGCCAGACCGCCAAGGCCCCCTTGAGGCCGTCGCCCAGGACGGTCAGGATGGCGGGCAGGGCCCCGGCCGTGCGGTAGACGTTGGTGCCCCCGGTGCGCCCGCTGCCCACCTTGCGCGGGTCCTTGCCCAGGGGGCGACAGATCCAGACGCCGCAGGGGATGGATCCCAGCAGGTAGGCGAGCAGGACGGCCAGGAGCGTGAGCAGGGTGGGGTTCATGGCGGGCCTTTCGCGCTGGGGATGGGGCAGGGTGCGCCGCGCTCGCAAACGATACCATCGGCGGGGCGGGGCCGGCCCCGCCGCCTCCTCCGACCGCGGTTGACCCAGCCCACCCATCGGGTTATAAGCTGCCCATGCCCCGCAGCGCCCCGCCCTCGCCCCTGCCGGTCCGGGACCTGATCGGTCGCCTGGCCAGCCCCGACCTCAGCACCGAGGAGGCCGAGCCCCTGCTGGCGGCCTTCGACGGCCGCGAGGGCGAGAGCGCCCTGGCCCTCTTCGGCCTGCTGCACGACAGCCGGGAGCCCGCCATCCTGCGCACCGTGTCCCGCGTCCTGGCGCGCTGGTCGGAGCTGCCGGTGGCCCGGGCCCTGGTTCCGGCCCTGGAGACCCTGTTGGATGAGCCGGCCGTGCCCCCGCTCAACAAGATGACCGCCGCCGGGCTCCTGGAACTCTACGGCTCGCCCGTGGACTACCCCGGCCTGGTGGAGGGCCTGGACCCCGAGGCGGTGGGCCGGGTGACCGACGAGGCTCTGGCCCTGCTCCTCAGCGGCCCGCAGCGGGCGGTCACGCTCAGCAACGCCTTGGAGCGCATCGGGGGCCTGCCGCCGGACCTTGCCTTGAACCTGGTCGACGACCTGGGCCGTCTGGGGGACGCGCGGGCCGAGCCCTTGCTGGCCGCCCTGGCCCATGCGGCCGATGCCGACATGGCCTTGGCGGCCATCGCCGCCCTGGACCGCCTGGCGCGCCCCGAGTCGCACGACGCCCTGGTCCGGGTGGCGGCCCATCACCACGACCCGACGGTGCGCGCCCAGGCCGGCCACAGCCTGGCCCGCCTGGGCGACCTGGCCCGCCGGGGAGGATCCGCGGAGACGGCCGCGCCGGCGGGCAGATCCGTCCCCGCTGTCTCCGATGACCGCGTCGCACCGGACCGCCCCCCGCCGCTGCGCGCCTTCGGCCGTCTGCCCCAGGACCACGCGCCGGGGCTGCTGCTCCTGGTGCTGGAGCATCCCCACCTGCCGGAGCTCTGCGACGGCTTCGTGGCCGTGCTGGACCGCGAGCGGGGCCTGCGCAGCTACGCCACCGCCGAAGCCCTGGGCCCCGAAGCCCTGATCTCCCTCCGCCGACGGCTGGCTCTGGGGGAGGAGTTGTCCGGCGAACCGTTGGTCGCCCTCAGCCTGGCCGAGGGCCAGTGGGCCCTGCAGGAGGCCGCCGTCCAGGCCCTGCGCCGCGGCGACAGTGGCGTGGACGTGGTGCCGGCCCTCTGGCTGCGCTTCCTGGGCCGGGCCCTGCAGGCGGAAGGATGAGCGGGGCACCGCTTGGACGAATCTCTGACCGCACCCGGCCCCGATCAGGCCGTCAAGGTGTTGGACAGGCCCAAAACGGCTGTGATATACTCGGCCGCGCTCCGGCAGAGGTTCATCGTCGGCGCGGCCCGGGCTGCGCGTTCGCCGCGTCGCGTCGAGGTCCCGCAGCCCCATGGCTCGCCTGACTGCCTGGCTGCGGCGCCACCGGGTGCCGGGACTGGCCGGCAGCTTCTATGCCCTGCTCCTGGGGCCGGGGTTGCTTGGACTGCTGTTGGACCGCCTGGCAGGCACCCTGCCCGGTGCATCCCTGGCGGGGGTTCTCGTCGGGGTTTTTTGTGCGACGTTGTACCTGGTCAAGGCCATGGCCGCGCGTTACGAGGCCCTGGCCCCTGATGTCCCCGCTGAGGCGGAGGGGGCGGAAGGCGACCAGGCGAAGGACTGAACGGACGGTCCGGACGAAAAGACGGGGGAGCCTGCGGGAACCCCAGGAGGAAGAAGGCCCGATGTCCAACCTGATGAAGCCCAAGATCCTCATTCCCACGCTCATCGCCCTGGCGTTGATGCTGGCCAGCAAGCTCTACACGCCGGTGCCCCTGCCCCATATCCAGGTGCCCGCCGAGCCCTTGTTCAAGATCACCGAGGGCTTCTACTTCACCAACACGATGCTGGCCCTCCTCTTCGCGGATGCCATCCTCATCGTCCTGGGCCTTCTGGCCGTGCGGTCGATGAAGGATGTGCCCAGCGGCCTGCAGAACGTCTTCGAGGCCATTGTCGAGTTCTGGCAGGGCCAGGCCGAACAGCTCATCGGCCCCAAGCTGGCCAAGACCTGGCTGCCCCTCATCCTCACCCTCTTCCTGGGGGTCATGTTCGCCAACTGGGCCGAGCTCATCCCCGGCTTCGACACCGTGGGCATCGTCTGCTCGCACGGCAACTGCCCGGGCGAGGGCGACGAGAGCCTGCCCAAGACCGAGCACACCCAGTTCAAGATCAGCACCGTGATGGGCCTGCCCGCCGCGATGCGTCGCCTGACCGCCGAGGAACTGGCCGCCGCGGGCGAGGACCATGCGGCCGAAAGCGAGGACCATGCCGCCGAAGGGGCCACGGACGCCGCTGCCGGCACGGACGACAGCCACGCCGCCGCGGACGACCATGCCGCCGAAGCCCACGGCCCGGACCCGGTCGAGGCCGGCAAGGGCGCCTTCGTGCCCTACCTGCGCGCCGGTGCCACCGACCTCAACTTCACGTTGGCCCTGGCCATCATCGCCTTCCTGGCCATCGAGATCGCCGGCTTCCGCCAGTTGGGCCTGGGCTACCTGAAGAAGTTCTTCAACTTCGACTTCAGCCACGGCGTCGGCCAGGGCTTCCTCAACATCTTCGTGGGGCTGCTCGAATTCGTGTCCGAGCTCTCCCGCATCGTCTCCTTCGCCTTCCGACTTTTCGGCAACATCTTCGCCGGGCAGACCCTGCTCTTCGTCATGCCCTTCCTGATCCCGCTCTTCCTGGTGTTGCCGATCTACGGTCTCGAGCTCTTCGTGGGGATGATCCAAGGCTTCGTCTTCGCCATCCTCACGTTGGCCTTCATGTCGCAGGCGGTCGAGGATCACAGCCATTGATCCAGGCCTCAGGGCCGCCCCTCTTGCCGTCCAACATGCAACCCCCGTCTTCGATCTGCACAGCCGGATCCCTTTGAGGAGGAGAAGACCTCATGAACGGTGATATCGTCGAAGCCATGAAGCTGCTGGGCGCCGGCCTGGCCATGGCCGGCATGATCGGCCCCGGCATCGGCATCGGCCTGGTGGTCAACGGTGCCCTGCAGGCCCTGGGCCGCAACCCCGAGGCCGGTGGCGAGCTCCGCACCAACATGATTCTGGGCATCGTCTTCGCCGAGTCCGTGGCCATCTACGCTCTGGTGGTTGCCCTGATCCTGATCTTCGCCGTCTGATCCACGGCGCCACGTCCGAACAAGGGAGGGATCCGTGAAACCACTAGGCATTCTCCCCTGGAACCTGGCCGTCCAGATCCTGCATTTCCTGCTCCTGATGTACCTGCTGAATCTGCTGGTCTACAAGCCGATTCTCAGGATGCTCGAGCAGCGCAAGGAGCGGATCCGCCAGGCGCTGGAGGAGGCCACCCGGGTGAAGGACGAGGCCGCGGCCGAACGTGCGCGCCTCGAGGCCCAGATCGGTGACGAGCGCCGGACCAGCCAGGAGCGCCTGCGCGAAGCCGTGGCCCGCAGCGAGGAGGCCGCCGAGCGCCGCCTGGGCGAGGCCAAGCAGGAGGCGGAGAAGATCCTGGCCGCCGCCCGTGCTGAGGCCGAGCAGACCCGTGCCCAAGCCCTGGCCGGCCTGCAGGGCCAGATGGCCGACCTGGCCCTGGCCGCCGCGGCCAAGGTCCTGGGCGAGGGCATCGACGAGAACAAGCACCGCAGCCTGGTCGACCGCTTCCTCAAGGAGCAGTTGGGAGAGCTGGCGTGAGCGGCATGCTTGACGACCTGAAGGGCGTGGCCCGCGACCTGGTCGCACAGGTCGGCGAGAAGGCCGGCATCGGCGGCTTGCGCGATGCCCTCGACCAGCTCGAGCAGGCGGGGCGCAAGCAGCGGGTGGACGCCCTGGTGCGCTCCGCCATCCCCCTCACCGACGCCGAGCGCCAGGCGCTGGAAACGCGCCTGCGCGACCGCTACGGCCAGGACCTGCCCATCGCCTACGAGGTGGATGCAGCCATCCTGGGCGGTCTGGTCCTGCGCGTCGGGGACCGCTACATCGACGGCTCGGTGGCCAACCGCCTGGGCCAGCTCCGGCGGGCGCTCACCGGCGGCTCGGCCGGCTAAGGCCGGCGGCCCAGGGCCTCCCTCGTTTGCGGGGGGAGCCTCGGACACGGCACCGACAACATGAGGACAGAGCAGCATGCGTGTTGAAGACATCGCCTCGATTCTCAAGGACCAGCTGGACAAGGTGCAGTTGGCCACCAGCGCGGCCGACGTGGGCACCGTGGCCGAGGTGGGCGACGGCATCGCCCGCATCAGCGGCCTGAAGGGCTGCGTGGCCGCCGAGCTCCTGGAGTTCCCCAAGGAGGGGGGCAACGCCGTCTACGGCATCGCCCTCAACCTGGAGGAGCATTCCGTCGGCGCGGTGGTCCTGGGCGACGCGACGGCCATCGAAGAAGGGGACATTGTCAAGAGCACCGGCCGGGTCATCTCGGTGCCGGTGGGCGATGCCCTGGTCGGCCGCGTGGTCAACGCCCTGGGCCAGCCCATCGACGGCAAGGGGCCCATCCAGACCACGGCCACCCGGCCCGTCGAGCGCATCGCACCCGGCGTGACCGAGCGCAAGAACGTGCACGAGCCGGTGATGACGGGCGTCAAGGCCATCGACGCCATGATCCCCATCGGCCGCGGGCAGCGCGAGTTGGTCATCGGTGATCGCCAGACCGGCAAGACGGCCGTCGCCATCGACACCATCATCAACCAGAAGGACTCCGGGATCATCTGCATCTACGTGGCCATCGGCCAGAAGCGGGCGCAGGTGGCCAACCTGGTGGGTATCCTGGAGGCCAACGGCGCCATGGGCCACACCATCGTCGTGGTGGCCTCGGCCTCTGACTCGGCGGCCATGCAGTACATCGCGCCTTACGCCGGCACGGCCATGGGCGAGGAGTTCATGGAGAGCGGGCGCCATGCCCTCATCGTCTACGACGACCTCTCCAAGCATGCCGCCGCCTACCGCCAGGTCTCCCTGCTCCTGCGCCGCCCCCCGGGCCGCGAGGCCTATCCCGGCGACGTCTTCTACCTGCACTCGCGCCTCCTGGAGCGCTCCGCCAAGCTCTCCGACGAGCGCGGCGCGGGCTCGCTGACCAGCCTGCCCTTCATCGAGACCCAGCTCTCGGACGTCTCGGCCTACATCCCCACCAACGTGATCTCGATCACCGACGGCCAGATCTACCTGGAGCCCGAGCTCTTCTACGCCGGCATCCGCCCGGCGGTGAACGCTGGCCTCTCGGTCAGCCGCGTGGGCGGCGACGCGCAGTACAAGGCCATGAAGCAGGTGGCCGGCAAGCTGCGCCTGGACATGGCCGCCTTCCGCTCCCTGGCCGCCTTCGCCCAGTTCGGCGGCGACCTGGACGCGGCCACCCGGCGCCAGCTGGACCGCGGCCTGCGCCTGCAGGAGCTGCTCAAGCAGGGCCAGTACCAGCCCGAGCCCTTCCCGCAGCAGGTCACCCTGATCTATGCCGTCACCAACGACTTCGCCGACGAGGTCCAGGTGGCGGACATGAAGGAGTGGGAGAAGGGCCTGGTCAAGTTCATGGCCGACACCTACCCCAACGTGGGCCGCCTCATCGACGAGCGCAAGTCCTTGGACGACGAGATCCGCGGGCTCTTGGACGAGGCGCTGCGCGCCTACAACCAGAGCTGGCAGGCCACCCGCGGCGCCTGAGCCGCCGGTACCCAAAGCCTAGGAGCTACGCGTGGCAGGTTCGAGGGAAATCCAGCGCCGCATCAAGTCGGTGTCCAACATCGGCAAGGTGACGCGCGCCATGGAGGCGGTCAGCGCCTCCAAGATGCGGCGGGCCCAGGAGGCCACCCTGCGCAGCCGGGCCTTCGCCCAGAAGGCGGCGGAGGTCCTGGCGCACCTCAAGGCCCAGTCCAAGGAGTCGGCCCCCCTGCATCCTCTGCTGACGGCCTCGGGGCGCGGCAAGCCGGCGGTGCTCCTGATCACCCCGGACCGCGGCCTGACGGGCGGCCTGGTGCTCTCCGTCATCCGCTTCGCGGTGCGGTCGGCCGAGGACCGCCTGGGCAAGGACCTGGCCTGGGTGGCCTTGGGGAAGAAGGGCCGGGACTTCCTGGCCCGGGCGGGGGCGGACCTCAGGGCGGCCTTCGTCAGCATCCCCGACACCCCCTCGGCCCTGGAGGTCTCGCCGGCGGCCCGCCTGGCCGTCGACGGCTTCCTGGACGGCGAGTTCTCCTCGGTGCACCTGGTCTACGCGGACTTCGTCTCGGCGGTCAAGCAGCTGCCCACCTGGCAGCAGCTCCTGCCGGTGGAGGTGCCGGAGGACCTGCCGCCCTCGCAGGCGGTCTTCGAGTTCGAGCCCAGCCCGGAGGCGGTGCTGGACGAGATCCTGCCCCGCCTGGTGGAGACCCGCATCTACCAGGGGGTGCTCGAGGCCCAGGCCAGCGAGCATTCGGCGCGCATGGTGGCCATGCGCAACGCGACGGACGCGGCCAAGGAGTTGGTCGGGGAGTTGACCCTGGCCCGCAACAAGGCTCGCCAGGCGGACATCACCAGCGAGATCCTGGACATCGCCGGCGGCGCCGAGGCGCTCAGGCAGTCCTTGGCGAAGCAATAAGCTACGGAAAGCGAACGGAGGCAAACCGTGACGAAGAACGGCAACAAGGGTGACGTGATGCTCGGTGAGGTCACCCAGATCCTGGGCTCGGTGGTCGACGTGCGCTTCCCCAAGGAGGGCATGCCGGAGACCTACTACGCCGTCGAGATCCAGCTGGGCGAGAGCGACAGCCTGGTGGCTGAGGTGCAGCAGCACCTGGGCGACAACATGGTCCGCTGCGTCTCGATGGGCTCGACGGACGGCTTGCGCCGCGGCGCCCAGGCCCGCAACACGGGCGCCCCGATCATGGTCCCCGTGGGCGATGCCACCCGCGGGCGCATCTTCAACGTGCTGGGCCAGCCGGTGGACGGTGGCCCCGCCATCCCGGCGGAAACCGAGCGCTACCCCATCCACCGCGAGGCGCCCAGCTTTGAGGAGCAGTCGACCAAGACGGAGGTCTTCGAGACGGGCATCAAGGTCATCGACCTGGTGGCGCCCTTCACCCGCGGCGGCAAGACGGGCGTCTTCGGCGGCGCCGGCGTGGGCAAGACGGTCATCATCATGGAGATGATCCAGACGATGGCCCTGGAGCATTCCGGCGTCTCGGTCTTCGCCGGCGTGGGCGAGCGCTCCCGCGAGGGCACGGCCCTCCGCGGTGAGATGATCGAAGCGGGCGTCATGGACAAGACCATCATGGTCTTCGGCCAGATGAACGAGCCGCCGGGCTCGCGCCTGCGCGTGGCCCTCACGGCCCTGGCCATGGCGGAGTACTACCGCGACCAGGGCATGGACGTGCTGCTCTTCGTGGACAACATCTTCCGCTTCGTGCAGGCGGGCTCCGAGGTGTCGGCGCTCCTGGGACGCATGCCCTCGGCCGTGGGTTACCAGCCGACCCTGGCCTCCGAGATGGGCGCCCTGCAGGAGCGCATCACCACCACCCGCAAGGGCGCCGTGACCAGCCTCCAGGCCGTCTACGTGCCGGCGGACGACTACACGGACCCGGCGCCGGCCACCACCTTCGCCCACCTGGACGCGACCATCTCCCTGGAGCGCTCCATCGCTGACAAGGGCATCTACCCGGCCGTGGACCCGCTCTCCTCCACCAGCCGCATCCTCGACCCGCAGATCGTGGGCGACGAGCATTACCGGGTGGCCCGCGAGGTGCAGCGCGTGCTGCAGCGCTACCGCGACCTGCAGGACATCATCGCCATCCTGGGTGTGGACGAGCTCTCGGACGAGGACCGGCAGCTGGTCAGCCGGGCCCGCAAGATCGAGCAGTTCCTGAGCCAGCCGATGCGCGTGGCCGAGCAGTTCACGGGCATCGAGGGCAAGTACGTGCCGCGCGAGGAGACGGTGCGGGGCTTCAAGGAGATCCTCGAGGGCAAGCACGACGAGTTGCCGGAGCAGGCCTTCCGCATGGTGGGCTCGATCGACGAGGCGGTGGCCAAGGCCGCCACCCTGCGCGGCTGAGGCCGCCCGGAGGTAAGAACCCCATGCCGATGATCCTGGACATCGTGACCGTGGAACGGGCCATCTACCATGCCGACGATGTCGACGTGGTGGTGGTGCCGGGCACGGAGGGCGTGATGGGGATCCTGCCCCGTCACGCCCCGGTGGTGACGGCCCTGAAGGAAGGGGAGTTGGAGATCGTCCGTCCGGGAGGGCGCGAGGTCCTGGCCATCGGCGGCGGCTTCATGGAAGTCCGCGAGTCGCAGGTGGTCATCCTGGCCGAGGCCGCGGAGCATGCCGACGAGATCGACATCGCCCGCGCCGAAGCAGCCCGCGCCCGCGCCCGCCAGGCCATCGACGAGGCCCCGGACAAGCAGGACATGGAAAAGGCCATGGCGGCCCTCAAGCGGGCCGAGGTGCGCCTGCGGGTGTCCAAGAAGCGGGCCCAGCAGGCGACGGGGTCGCATTAGCGGAGGTGCGGGCGGGGTGGATGCGGGCCAGGCGCGGGGCTCGGCGACGTCCGGGCCGGGTCGACCGGACGTCAACGAGCAGGGCTCCCAGACGGCCTTGGCGTCGGCGGAGGACGACGACGCCCTGATCCGGCGTAGCCAGGTCGCCCGGAGCCACGGGCTGAGGCAGGAGTTTGCGGAGGCCCGCCGCCTGCTGGCCGAGATCGAGCCGGCCATCGCCGCCGCCGGTCCCGAGGCTCGGGTGCGCTACCACCTGGAACTCGGGCGGACCTATGCGTCGGCCACACACCCTGACCACCTCCTGACACCCGAGGCCCTGGCCCGGGCCCGGCAGGCCTACCAACGCGCCCTCGACCTGGCCCGGGCCGCCGGCCTGGACGCCCTGGCCATCGATGCCATCCACATGTTCGCCTTCGTCGACCGCGCGCCGGCCGACCAGTTGGCTTGGGCCGAGGCCGCCCTGGCCGTCGTCCTGGTCTCGACACAGCCCGAAGCCCAGCGCTGGGAAGCGAGCATCCGCCACAACCGGGGCTTTGCCCTGCACAGCTTGGGCCGCTACGACGAGGCCCTGGAAGAATTCCAGCGGGCCCTCGCCCTCCGCGAACGCAGCGACAACGCGGCGGCGACGCGGGTCGGACGCTGGATGGTGGCCTGGACCCTGCGCAGCCTCGGGCGCATCGACGAGGCCCTGGACATCCAGCTGGGCCTGGAGCAGGAGACCGCCGCCGCCGGCCAGCCGGACCCCTACGTCGTCGAGGAGCTGGAGGCGCTCTACCGGATCAAGGGCGACGAGGCCGCGGCCGCGCGCTACGCGGCGCGCCGGGCGGAGGCGGGGGGCGGGGAGGGGTAGGGCCTTGGCCAGGCGTGGGCGATCCCTGATCGAAAGACCCATCGCCACCGACAGCGTCGAGGCAGCCACTTCTCCTTGCAGGGCTCGCCACCAGCACCCATACTTATCCTGCCCGCACATCTGTTCTGGCTTGACCCCTGCCGGCATCAGGGCCATGCTTGGTGGACATCCGTTCGGCCCCCCATCCCTTCGGGCATCATGGCCTCCCATTCCCCCTTCGCCGCCACCCCCGCGCCGCCCTACTACGCCGTGATCTTCGCCTCCCGCCGGACGGAAGGCGACGAGGGCTACGCGCGCATGGCCGAGCGGATGGTCGAGCTCGCCGCCCGGCAGCCCGGCTTCCTGGGCATCGAGAGCGCCCGCGGCGCCGATGGCTTCGGGCTGACCGTGTCCTACTGGGCCGACGCGGCGTCCATCGCGGCCTGGAAGGCCCAGGTGGAGCACCTCGCCGCCCAGGAGATGGGTCGGCGACGCTGGTATGCGCATTACGAAGTCAGGGTCGCGAGGGTCGAGCGGGCCTACGGCAGGGCGGGCGCCCAGGGCCCTCGGTCCGCGACCCGGTCCTGACCCCGCCCTTCGACACCCGGCACGCGGATGCCGACCGTTCGACGCACCGTTATCGGAGCCATCCATGAGTCCTGCGATTCCCGCCCAACACCCCGCCGACAGCCATGACCTCATCCGAGTCGAGGGCGCGCGGGAGAACAACCTGCAGGGCGTCAGCCTGGCCATCCCCAAGCGGCGGCTGACCGTGTTCACCGGCGTCTCCGGCTCCGGCAAGAGCTCCCTGGTCTTCGGGACCATCGCCGCCGAGTCGCAGCGGATGATCAACGAGACCTACAGCGCCTTCGTCCAAGGCTTCATGCCCACCCTCGCCCGACCCGAGGTGGACCGGCTGGAGGGCCTGACCACCGCCATCATCGTCGACCAGGAGCGCTTGGGGGCCAACGTGCGGTCCACCGTGGGCACCGTCACCGATGCCAACGCCCTCCTGCGCATCCTCTTCAGCCGCTTGGGGCAGCCGCATGTCGGCCCGCCCTCGGCCTTCGCCTTCAACGTGCCCACCGTGCATGCCAAGGGCGCCATCACCGTCGAGAAGGGTGCCGGCGCACGGGCCGTCGCCTCCTCCTTCTCGCGCACCGGCGGCATGTGCCCCCGCTGCGAGGGCATGGGCCAGGTCACCGACATCGACCTCGCGCAGCTCTTCGACGACAGCAAGTCCCTGGCCGAGGGCGCCATCACCATCCCCGGCTACAAGACCGACAGCTGGTGGACCGTGGGGATCTTCATCGAGTCCGGCTTCCTGGACCCGAACAAGCCCATCCGCGACTACAGCGCCAAGGAGCGGCACGACTTTCTGTACAAGGAACCCACCAAGGTGAAGATCAAGGGCGTCAACCTCACCTACGAGGGCCTGGTGCCCAAGGTCCAGAAGTCCTTTCTGAGCAAGGATCGCGAGGCCCTGCAGCCCCATATCCGCACCTTCGTCGACCGGGCCGTCACCTTTGGCACCTGCCCCGACTGCGGCGGCAGCCGCCTCAGCGAGGGCGCCCGCAGCGCGCGCATCGCAGGCCTCAACATCGCCGAGGCCTGCGCCATGCAGATCAGCGACCTGGCCGCCTGGGTGGGCGGCCTCCAGGAGCCCGCGGTGGCCCCTCTGTTGGCCGCCCTCCGCCACCTGCTGGACGCCTTCGTCGAGATCGGCCTGGGCTACCTGTCCCTGGATCGCCCTTCCGGCACCCTCTCGGGCGGCGAGGCCCAGCGGACCAAGATGATCCGCCACCTCGGCTCCGCGCTCACCGACGTCACCTACGTCTTCGACGAGCCCTCCATCGGCCTGCACCCCCACGACATCCAGCGCATGAACGCGCTCCTCGTCCGCCTGCGCGACAAGGGCAACACCGTGCTGGTGGTGGAGCACAAGCCGGAGACCATCGCCATCGCCGACCACGTGGTGGACCTGGGCCCCGGCGCCGGGGCGGCCGGCGGGCGGATCTGCTACGAAGGACCGGTGAGCGGGCTCGGCCGGAGCGACACCCTCACCGGCCGCCACCTGGGCGACAAGGCCGCCCTCAAGGCCCGGCCGCGGGAGGCCAAGGGCCGGCTGGAGATCCGCGGCGCCGCCAGGCACAACCTGCAGCAGGTGGACGTGGACATCCCCCTGGGCCTCCTGGTGGTGGTCACCGGTGTCGCCGGTTCCGGCAAGACCTCGCTGATCCACGGCTGCCTGCCGGCCGGCGCCGGGGCGGTGATCGTGGACCAGGGGGCCATCCGCGGCTCCCGGCGCAGCAACCCCGCCACCTACACCGGGCTCCTGGACCCCATCCGCCAGGCCTTCGCCAAGGCCAACGGGGTCAAGCCCGCCCTCTTCAGCGCCAACTCCGAGGGCGCCTGCCCCAGCTGCAACGGTGCCGGCGTGATCTACACCGACCTGGGCATGATGGCCGGCGTGAGCAGCACCTGCGAGGACTGCGAGGGGAAGCGCTTCCAGCCCGCCGTCCTGGCCTACCGGCTGGCGGACCGCGACATCGCCCAGGTGCTGGCGATGCCGGTGACCGAGGCCGCGGCCTTCTTCGGCGCCGGTCCGGCCCGGACCCCGGCCGCCCACGCCATCCTCACGCGCCTCGCCGACGTCGGCCTGGGCTACCTCAGCCTCGGCCAGCCCCTGACCACCCTCTCCGGTGGCGAGCGCCAGCGCCTCAAGCTGGCCACCCAGATGGGCGAGAAGGGCGACCTCTACATCCTCGACGAGCCCACCGCCGGCCTGCACCTGGCCGACATCCGCCAGCTCCTGGGCCTCCTGGACCGCCTGGTGGACGGCGGCAGGTCGGTCATCGTCATCGAGCACCACCTGGCGGTCATGGCCCACGCCGACTGGATCATCGACCTGGGCCCCGGCGCCGGCCACGACGGCGGCCGCATCGTCTTCGAAGGCCGCCCCGCCGACCTCGTCGCCCGCCGCCACACCCTGACGGGGGAGCACCTGGCGGCGTATGTGGGGGCATGACAGGATTGCATATGTTCAGAGTGTTGTGTAAGATCTCGCATAGAGCGAGGCCAACATGGAGAACATCAACGCCACGGAAGCCCAACGGAGCTTCGGCCAGATCATCGACAGGGCGCATGGCAACGAGGCCATCGTGGTTGAGCGGTACGGCCGGCCGAGGGTGGTCATTCTGGAGTACGAGCGCTACACGCAGCTCGTCAGCTTCGAGCGCGACGCATTGCGCGCGCGCCTGCGCAGGGCGGCCGCCGCCGTACAGGCTCGGGCCGGGGGGCTGACGGATGCCGAGGTGGACCGCTTGCTGGACGAGGCCCGTGAAGAGGTGAACGAAGGGCAGGATTGAGCATGGTTCGCGCTGTGGTCGATACCAACGTGCTCATCCGCTACCTGATTCGGCCCAGTGTCGCCATCCGCGTCTTGATCGAAGACCTTTGGATCGACGGGTATTTCCAGATGGTTACCTCGCCCGCCCTCCTGTCCGAGTTGGCGGAGGTCATGGCCAGACCACGCATCCGGAAGCTGATCCACCCGGCTGACGCCGCCGAACTGCTTTCGATCCTACAGGTCCTGGCTGAACCTATCACGCTGCCGCGGACCATCCCCGAATACACCCGGGACCGCAAGGACGACAAGTTCGTGGCCTGCGCGCTTGCGGCAGGGGTGAACTACCTGGTGACGGTCGACCAGGACATTCTGGTGCTGGCGTCGTTGAACGAGACCAAGATGGTGACACCGGCGGACTTCGTTGCCGCACTGTCCCCTCAGTGAACGGCTGCGGGCAGGGTCGCGTCAGGGTGGATGGGGCGTCGCTGTCATGGCGGGTGTCGGGGACGTTCAGCCCACGGTCCTCTCTTCCACCGCCCCGCTCAGCTCCAGCCCCCCGGGCAGCGCCCTGCCCGCCGCGTCCTCCACGCCCTCGGCCGTCAGGCGCAGGCGGCCCTCGCCCACCGCGCGCACCGTCTCCAGGATCAGGGGCAGCTCGCGGGCGTAGCCGGCGGCGCGGAGGGCCCGGAAGAGGGGGTGGGTGGAGGCGCGCTTCAGGGCCCTCTCCCGGGCGATGAGCGCGGCGCGCTCTGCCGGGTCTTGCGGCAGGAGGGCCCAGAGCGGGTCCAGGGCCGCCGAGCGCAGGGGGTGGCGGCACCAGCTCACCACCGGACCCTCGTCCACCGCCGTCGTCACCCGGTGCAGCATCACCCCGGATTCGGTGGCCTGAGAGGCGATCAGGTCCCAGACCACGTCGAACCACATCTTGCCCAGAGGCCCGGAAGGCAGGGAGGGGTGCAGGTTGACCCCGCGCCGCGCCGCGCATTGGGCCGGGCCCCAGATCCACATCGCCCCCAGGAGCAGGTCCAGGTCCGCGGCCGGCAGCCGAGGGGCCAGGCCGGCGTAGAAGGCGTCGCGCCAGGCGTCGAGTGCGGCCCCGTCCCCCGCCGCGCGGGCCACCCGCCGCTCCTCCGGCCGAAAGCCGGCCGCCGAGGCCCGTAGGATGGGCAGACCCGGATAGGCCGCCGCCAGTTCGGCCGCCGCCGCGTCTGTCTCGGGGGCCTCGCCCTCCCCGCGATCGACCAGCAGGAAGGCCGCCTCCGCCCCGCCCAGGGCGCCCCCCGCCATCGCCCCCAGCACCGCCCGCAGGAGGTCCCGCGAGCCGACGCTGGTCAGGCTGCTGAAGAGGCCGATGCGCTTGGCTGCCATCCCCCCGCCCCTCCTCCGCGGCGTCACGGCCCGGCATGGCCGCAGGGCCATTATGGCCGCCGCCGCGGTCCCGTCAAGGCCTCCGCTATCATTCGCCCTTCGCCTTCGGGCCCGCGCGCATGGGCCCGTCCCCACCCCCGCGGTGAGCGTATGCACGCCTACGATCCCCAAGCCATCGAGGCCAAGTGGCAGGCCCGTTGGGAGGCCCGCGGCACCTACCGCGTGCCCGGCCCCGGCGACGCCGGCTTCGACCCCGCGCGGCCCAAGGCCTACGTGCTGGACATGTTCCCCTACCCCTCCGGCAAGGGCCTGCACATCGGCCATCCCTTGGGTTACATCGCCACCGACATCTATGCCCGCTACCTGAGGATGCGCGGCTACAACGTCCTGCACCCCATGGGCTTCGACGCCTTCGGCCTGCCCGCCGAGCAGTATGCCGTGGAGCACAACGTGCATCCGCGCCTCACCACCGAGGCCAACATCGCCACCATGGTCGCGCAGCTCAAGATGCTGGGCCTGGGCTACGACTGGGAGCGCAGCATCCGCACCATCGACCCCGGCTACTACCGCTGGACCCAGTGGATCTTCCTGCAATGCTACGGCAGCTGGTTCGACCCGCAGGTGCAGGCCGCGCGGCCCATCGCACAGTTGGAGGCCGAGCTGGCCACCGGCGACTGGCGGGTAGACGCCGAAGGTGGGCTGCTGGCGGCGGGGGATGTGGGGGCGGCCGGCGCCGCGGGCGCTCGCCCCTGGGCCGACCTCGACGATGCCGAGCGGGCTTCCGTCCTGGACGGCCGCCGCCTGGCCTACCTGGCCGAGGTGCCGGTCAACTGGTGCCCCGGCCTGGGCACCGTCCTGGCCAACGAGGAGGTGACCGCCGAGGGCCGCAGCGAGCGCGGCAACTTCCCCGTCTACCGGCGGCCCCTGAAGCAGTGGATGCTGCGCATCACCGCCTATGCCGAGCGCCTCCTGGCGGACCTGGAGGGCCTGGACTGGCCCGAGGCCACTCGGCTGATGCAGAAGCACTGGATCGGCCGCTCCGAGGGCGCCCTGATCCGCTTCCCGCTGGACGAGGCGGACGCGGGCGAAGTCATCGAGGTCTTCAGCACCCGGCCCGACACCCTCTTCGGGGCCACCTACATGGTCCTGGCGCCCGAGCATCCCCTGGTGGACCGGCTGACCAGCCCCGGGCAGCGGACGGCCGTGGCCGCCTACCGCGCCCAGACCGCCGCCCGGAGCGAGGTGGACCGCCAGGCCGAGCTCAAGGTCAAGACCGGGGTGGACACCGGCGGCCGGGCCCTCAATCCCGCCACGGGCGAGCGCATTCCCGTCTGGATCGCCGACTACGTGCTGATGGGCTACGGCACCGGGGCCATCATGGCCGTCCCGGCCCACGACGAGCGCGACGGCGACTTCGCCCGCGCCTTCGGCCTGCCCATCCGGCCCGTGGTCCTGCCCGATGCCGCCTGGCTGGCCGCCCAAGGCGCCGCCCTGGGCCGGCCGGGCACGCCGGAGGATTACCTGGCAGCGGCGGCCGCCTACCCGGCCTTCACCGGCGAGGGCCGGGGGGTGAACAGCCAGGGCTCCGGGCTGAGCCTGGACGGCCTGCCCTCGGAGCAGGCCAGGCGGGCCACGATCGCCTGGCTGGAGGCCGCGGGCCTGGGCCGGGGCAAGGTGCAGTACAAGCTGCGCGACTGGCTGTTCAGCCGCCAGCGTTACTGGGGCGAGCCCTTCCCCATCCTGCACGGACCTGACGGCCGCGTGCGGCCGGTGCCCGAGGAGCAGCTCCCCGTCCTCCTGCCGGACATGGAGGACTTCAAGCCGGAAGGCTCGGACGACCCGGATGCCCCGCCGCGGCCGCCCCTGTCGCGGGCGCCCGAGGCCTGGCGCAAGGTGGTCGTGGACGGCCAGGTCTACGAGCGCGAGCTGAACACCATGCCCAACTGGGCCGGCTCCAACTGGTACTACCTGCGCTACATCGACCCCCACAACGACGCGGCCCTGGTCGATCCGGCCAAGGAGCGCTACTGGATGGGCGAGAGGGGCATCGACCTCTACGTCGGCGGGGCCGAGCATGCCGTGCTGCACCTGCTCTACGTGCGCTTCTGGCACAAGGTGCTCTTTGACCTGGGCCACGTGGGCAGCCCCGAGCCGGTGCAGCGCCTGGTCCACCAGGGGATGATCCAGGCCTACGCCTATACCGACGAGCGGGGCGTCTACGTGCCCGCCGACGAGGTGGAGGAGCAGGGCGGCGCCTTCTTCCACGAGGGTCGCCCGGTCAACCGCGAGTACGGCAAGATGGGCAAGAGCCTGAAGAACATGGTCACCCCCGAGGCCATCGCCGGCCGCCAGGGGGTGGACGTGCTGCGGCTCTACGAGATGTACATGGGGCCGCTGGAGGCCTCCAAGCCCTGGAGCACCCGGGACATGGTGGGCATCAGCCGCTTCCTGGGCCGGGTCTGGCGTGCCCTGATCGACGAGGCCGACGGGACGGTGCGCGTGGTGGACGCGGCGCCCAGCGAGGAGCAGCTGCGGCTCCTGCACCGCTGCATCGCCAAGGTGAGCGCGGACATGCCGGCCCTGCAGTTCAACACCGCCATCGCCGCCCTCATCGAGCTGACCAACGCCCTGACCGGCCAGGCCGCCCTGCCGCGCGAGGTCGCCGAGACCCTGGTCCTGCTCCTCGCGCCCATGGCCCCCCACCTGGCCGAGGAACTCTGGGAGCGCCTGGGCCACGAGGGCTCGGTCACCCTGGCCCCCTGGCCCGAGGCCGACCCGCGCTACCTGGCGCGGGACCAGGTGGAGATCGCGCTCCAGGTGCTGGGCAAGGTGCGGGCGCGCATCCAGGTGCCGGCGGACACGGATCGCCAGGCCCTGGAGCGCCTGGCCCTGGCCGAGCCCGCCCTGCAGCCCTACCTGGTCGGCAAGACGGTGCGGAAGGTGATCGTGGTGCCGGGCTCCCTGGTGAACATCGTCGCCAACTGAGGGCGGGGACCCTGCGCGCGGCATCCGGCTCTGCCGCGGTTCTAGTGCTTCTCAGGGCCTCGGGCTGCCACCTGGCGGCTCTGCGCATGTATCCTTGAGGACCGCGGCGGGGCCGTCCCGTCGCCTTGGGCCGACCATCAGAGGTCATACGCTATGCCGCGCCTGATCAAGAACACCGTCATCTACCTGTCCATCGTCCTCCTGCTGCTGGTCCTCACGACGCGGCTGGCGGACCTGGGCGGCGCGCCGCAGCAGAAGGATCTGTACCCCGATGTCGTGAAGCTGCTGCAAGAGGGAAGGGTGGCCCGCATCGCCGTGGACCCCAACCAGCAGACCCTCAGGGTGACCCTGAAGCCCGAGGGCGAAGGCGGCCAGGCGGTCACGCTGATCAGCCACAAGGAACGCAACCCCGCGCTGCGGCAGGCGCTGTTGGACCTTGGGGTCACCGAGGCCCAGCTTTCCGACGTGGTCCAGGAGCACAGCGATCCGCGTGCATGGGACCGTTTCCTGGCTGTGTTGGTGCCCGTGGCGCCCCTGCTCCTCTTCGGGGTGCTCTTCCTCTTCCTCTTCCGGCAGGCCCAGGGGGGCACCAACCAGGCGATGGCCTTCGGTCGCAGCCGGGCCCGCCTGATGACCGGAGACACCCCCACCGTCACGTTCGACGACATCGCCGGAGTGGACGAGGCCAAGCAGGAACTGGCCGAGGTGGTCGAGTTCCTCAAGGAGCCGCAGAAGTTCGTGGCCCTGGGCGCCCGCATCCCTGCAGGCGTGCTGATGGTGGGCCCGCCCGGCTGCGGCAAGACCTTGATGGCCCGGGCCGTGGCCGGTGAGGCAGGGGTGCCCTTCTTCAGCATCTCCGGGTCCGAGTTCGTCGAGATGTTCGTGGGCGTGGGCGCCAGCCGGGTCCGGGACCTCTTCGAGCAGGCCAAGAAGCACAGCCCCTGCATCATCTTCGTCGACGAGATCGATGCGGTGGGCCGGCAGCGCGGCGCCGGTCTGGGCGGCAGCCACGACGAGCGCGAGCAGACCCTCAACCAGATCCTGGTCGAGATGGACGGCTTCGACTCGGACACCAACGTGATCGTGATCGCGGCCACCAACCGGCCGGACATCCTCGACCCGGCCCTGCTGCGCCCCGGGCGCTTCGACCGCCGGGTGGTCATCGACCGGCCCGACCTCCGGGGACGGCGCTCCATCCTGGGCATCCACAGCAAGGGCAAGCCCTTGGCCGCCGACGTGGACATGGACGTGGTGGCCAAGCAGACGCCCGGCTTCTCCGGGGCGGACCTGGAGAACCTGGTCAACGAGGCGGCCATCCTGGCGGCACGGCGCAACAGCCGGGCCATCTACATGGAAGACATCCAGGCGGCGATCGAGAAGATCATCGCCGGCCCCGAGCGGCGCACCCGCCGGCTCAGCGACAGCGAACGCGAGATCGTGGCCTACCACGAAGCGGGGCACGCGCTGGTGATGCATGCCCTGGAGCATTGCGATCCCGTCCACAAGGTGACCATCGTCTCCCGCGGCATGGCCCTGGGTTACACGATGTACCTGCCGGAGGAGGACCGTTCGGTCATCCCGCGGGCCAAGTTCGAGGACGACATCGCCGGCCTCCTGGGGGGGCGGGTGGCCGAGGAACTGATCTTCGACGAGGTGACCACCGGGGCGGCCAACGACCTGGAGCGGGCCACCGGGATGGCCCGCAACATGGTCACCCGCTTCGGGATGAGCGACAAGCTGGGGCCGGTCACCTTCGGCGACCGTGAGGAAATGGTCTTCCTGGGCCGGGAGATCGGCGAGCACACCAACTACTCCCAGGACATCGCCGAGGAGATCGACGGCGAGGTGCGTCGCATCATCATGGGTGCCCATGAGCGGGCCACGACGGCGCTCCGGGCCAACCTGAGCCGACTGCACACCCTGGCCAAGCGCCTGATGGAGGCTGAGACCGTCGACCGAGGCGAGTTCGAGGCCATCGTCGCGGCCGGCTGAGGCGGACCGGGCAAGCCGCTCTCCCCGAGGGGGTCGGTGCATTCCTGGACGGTTGAATCCTTCGATCGACGAACGACGGGCCGGCCCGACGCAGCAGCGTCAGGTCGGCCCGTCGTCTTCGTCAGGCCCGGCGCCAGGGGCGCTTGACCCGCGTGTCACACCCAATCGCCAACCCAAGCGGATCCAAACCAATCGGCTCCGGACCCAATCAACGCGAGCATCGGAGGCCAGGGTGAGGGCCGTCGACTGACCTCAGTGAAGCCGAGCTTCCGCTCCTTGTGACGCAGGCCGCCCCTTCGGCGATACGGGTCGAAAGCTTAAGGTTCTGTTGGGGAAGCCCCTCAGCCACGGATTCGCCTGAACCACTGGCGCCCCACGGCCGTTATGTGGACGCGGGAAAGCGGTTGACAGGCCTTCCGGCCGTGCGATACAATGCGAAAACCGTTCGTCCCTGTCGGCTCGGGATCGTCCCGCTCGGTCGACACCCCCCCAAGATGCCCGCCGGGAATCCCTGGCGGGACCGTTTGATACGGAGGAGCAACGTCCCATGAAGCGAACCGCAACCGTCTTGTGCTCTCTGAGCCTGGTTGCCCTCTTGGCCGTCGGCTGCAAGAACGAAGCGCCGGCGTCCGAGGAGGAGCCCACGGCTGCCGTCGAGGAGGTGGAGGCCCCGACGGAGCCCGCCGCCGAGACCCAGACCCAGGATCCCCTGGCCTTCGAGCCGGCTGCCAAGGGCGGCACCCTGGTGGTGGGTCAGATCCAGGAGCCGGAGACCCTCTACAGCCTGGGCGGCAGCATGCTGGCCGCCAGCCACGTGCTCAACGCCATCTACGACGGGCCCATCGAGGGCATGAGCTACGACTACCAGCCGGTCATCCTGGAGAGCCTGCCCAAGCTCGAGGACGGCGGCGCCGTCATGGAGACGGTCTCGGTGGAGGCCGGCGCCCAGTACGTGGACGCCGAGAAGCAGGAAGTGGTGACGGCGACGGCCAAGGTGGACAACCTGCCGCAGCTCACCGTGACCTTCAAGATGAAGCCGGGCATCAAGTGGCAGGACGGCACGCCGGTCACGGCCGCCGACTCTGTCTTCGCCCAGAAGCTCTCCTGCGACCCCGATACCCCCTCCAGCAAGTACACCTGCGAACGCACGGCCAAGTACGAGGCCACGGACGACGTGACCATCGTCTGGCAGGGCCTGCCGGGCTTCACAGACCAGACCTACTTCACCAACTTCTACTCGCCGCTGCCGCGCCACCAGACCAACGAGGCGGGCACGAAGATGGAAGAGGTCCCGGCGGCGGAAGTCCTGGAGGACGAGACCTTCACCCGCAAGCCGCTCTCCTTCGGCCCCTTCCAGATCGAGGAGTGGGTGACCGGTGAGAGCATCAAGCTGAAGCGCAACGAGAACTACTGGCGCGCTTCCGAGGGCCTGCCCTTCCTGGACGAAGTGATCTTCAAGATCATCCCGGACTCGGCCTCCCTGGTGGCGGCGCTCAAGAGCGGCGAAGTGGACGTGGGCACCCAGACGGGCCTCGACCTCGACCAGTTCGACGCCCTGACCGAGGCCGAGACGGCTGGTGAGATCGTCAACCACTTCGTGGTGGGCACGGCTTGGGAGCATATCGACTTCAACCACCAGCCGCTCGATGACAGCCCGGCCTTCGGCGCCTGCAAGGACTTCCGCCACGCGGTGGCCTACGGGACGGACCGCCAGGCCATGGTCGACACCATCCAGAAGGGCAAGACGAAGGTCCAGGACACGGTGATCCCAGACACGCATTGGGCCTTCCCGCCGGCCGGTACCTTGACCGCCTACGGCTATGACGCTGAGAAGGCCAAGGGCCTGCTCGAGGGCATGGGCTTCACCGACAGCGACGGCGACGGCATCCGCGAGGCCTCCAAGGACATCACCTGCACGGTGACCACCGGCCTGGACGGCGCGACGGCGGACAAGGTGATCAAGCAGGGCACCAAGCTGGAACTCACCCTGAACACCACCAAGGGCAACAAGATGCGGGAGGACTCCACCCTCCTCTTCCAGGCCAACATGAAGGACATCGGCGTGGGCATCAACCTGGAGTACCAGGACGCCGCGGTGCTCTTCGGTGACGGCCCGGACGGCACGCTCTACGGCCGCAAGTTCGACCTGGGCCAGTTCGCCTGGCTGACGGGCGTCCAGCCGCCGACCAGCCTCTACTGGTGCTCGGAGATCCCCTCCGAGGAGAATGCCTGGGCCGGCCAGAACGAGACCGGCTGGTGCAACCCCGCCTATGACCAGGTGGCCAAGGAAGCCGACAACACCCTGGAGCGGGCCGCGGCCCTGCCCAAGTACCACGAGGCGCAGAAGATGTTCACCGACGACCTGCCGGTGATGCCGCTCTTCGCCCGCGTGAAGGTGATGGCCACCGCCCCGGACGTGGTGAACTTCCGTCCCGACCCCACGGTTAACTCGGAGACCTGGAACATCGAGACCTGGGGCTACAAGGAAGCCCGCCCCACCCAGTGATCCAGGCGCCGCCGGCTGGTGCCGCCAGGCCCCGCCGGCTGGGACAACCCAGTAGCCTGACCCAACCTTGACCTGGGGGCCGGCCCCACGCGGGCCGGCCCCCAGCCTTTCCCTCCAGTTCGTACCGAACCCCCGGCCCTCGCCGGCCCGGCCCGCCACAGCGGGGCCGCCGAGGGCCGTGGGTTGGGCGCCCCCAGTCGCCTTCCCGCACCGCCCCTTTTCGGGTCGATCTACACCCCGCCGGAGGACCCCATGTCCGCATACCTCATTCGCCGTGTGATCCAGATGGCCTTGGTGCTCCTGGTCTCCTCCATGGCGATCTACGGCCTGCTGCTGGCCGCGCCCGGAGGCCCCTTCTCCGAGCTGCGCCACGCGTCATCGGACAAGAAGAGCGGCTTCAGCGCCGAGCAGATCGAGCGCATGGAGCGGCTCCTGGGCCTGCACCTCCCCAAACACCTGCAGTATGTGGCCTGGCTGGCCGGCGACGACTGGATGGGGCGGATCAACCCCGACTACGCCGGTGACCGCAAGGGCGTGCTGCGCGGTGACTTCGGCAAGTCCTTCGCCGAGCGTCGCCCGGTTCTGGTGATGATCCGCGAGCGGCTGTTCAACACCATCCGCCTGATGGGGGCCTCGGCCATCATCTCGCTCATGATCGCCATTCCCGTGGGGATCTACTCTGCAGTACGGCAGTACTCCAAGCTGGACTACGCGTTCACCTTCGGTACCTTTTTCGGCATCGCCATGCCAGGGTTCTGGCTGGGGCTGATGCTGATCATTCTCTTCAACTACCAGTTCAAGAAGTGGGGACTGCCCTTCCTGCCCGGCTCGGGCACCATCAGTACGCGCATCATGCCCGGCAGTATCGAGGCCATCCTGGGGATCTCGCGCGGCTCGTGGGGTGATGTCCTGACGCATCTCATCCTGCCCACCCTCAGCCTCTCCGTGCGCTCCATGGCCGGTTGGGCCCGCTTCGTCCGCTCGAGCATGCTCGAGGTGCTGCGCCAGGACTATGTGCGCACGGCACGGGCCAAGGGCCTGGCCGAACGGGTGGTGGTGGCCAAGCATGCCCTGCGCAACGCCCTCATCCCCTTGGTGACCATCATCACCTTCGAGATTCCGGCGCTCTTCGGCGGCGCCGTGATCACGGAGAGCGTCTTCGGGTATCCAGGCATGGGCCGCCTCTACATCGAGGCCATCAACGCCAAGGACTTCCCGGTGATCCAGGGCTTCCTCATGATCTCCGCCCTCCTGGTGATCATCGCGACCCTGCTCAGCGATGTTCTCTACACGGTGGTGGACCCGCGGATCCGCTTCGGTTGAGCGCCAGAGCCGCCATCACCCGTGTCGATCGTTCTCCTCGGACGATGACCGCTGGCCTTCGATCCCCTTCGCGACTTACGGAGCGACTCTCATGACCGCAGCGCAACTGACGTTCGGCGCGGAAGAGCTGGCCCGACCCCAGGAGGACTCCCAGCTGGCGATGATCTGGCGGCGCTTCAGGCGCCACCGGCTGGCCGTTGTGGGCCTGGTCATCGTGGCCTTGCTCTTCGCGTTCGCCTTTGTCGGACCCCTGCTCTCGCCTTACGGTTCCACCGACATTCCGACGGCCGACCTCGTGAAGGCCCGGGACCTGAAGCCCGGGGCCTGCTGGGTGGACGGTGCGGGCGTGCAGCACTGCCATATCCTGGGCACGGACAGCGTGGGGCGTGACTACATGACCCGGCTGATGCAGGGGGGGCGTGTGTCGCTCTCCTTGGCCATCATCGTCGTCCTGACCGAGATGGTCCTGGGGATGCTCGTCGGGGCCATTGCCGCCTACTTCGGCGGTTGGGTGGACGTCGTGATCATGCGCGTGGTGGACTTCGTCCTTACCCTGCCCGACCTGCCCATCTTCGTGGTGGTCTCGGTGATCCTCGCCGACTACATGCCCTTCATCCCCGGCGGATCGGTGACGGTCTTGGGGGTCATCTTCATCGCCTTCGGTTGGACGGGGGCTGCGCGCCTCACACGCGGCATGGTTCTCTCCCTCAAGACCCAGGAGTTCACCGATGCCGCCCGCGCCTTGGGCGCCTCCGACCGCTCCATCATCTTCCGCCACATGCTGCCCAACTCCTTGGCCCCCATCTTGGTGGCCGCCACATTGGGAGTGGGCGGCGTCGTGGTGGGCGAGGCGGGGCTCTCCTTCCTGGGCTTCGGTGTGAAGGCGCCCTATCCCAGTTGGGGCAACCTGCTCCAGGGGACCCAGAGCTACATGTTCAGCCAACCGCTGCGTGTCTTCTATCCTGGCTTCTTGATCCTGCTGATCAGCCTCTCCTTCAACTTCATCGGCGACGCGCTGCGTGATGCCTTGGACCCGCGCCTCAAGCTCTAGGCTCCTTGCCCGATCGGGCGACGCGATGCCACTTGACGCTGACCCGCGAATCCTGACAATCCCCCCACCCCAAGCCGTGGCCAATATCGGACCGGAGGTCGGTGCGACATGAGCAAGACGACAGACCAGGGCCCTCTCCTGGACATCCGTGGGCTGAGGACCTACTTCTTCACCGAAGGCGGTGTGGTCAGGGCCGTGGACGGCGTAGACCTGACCGTGCGCCGCGGCGAGACCCTGGGCCTGGTGGGCGAGTCCGGCTGCGGCAAGAGCGTGACCATGTTCTCGGTCATGCGCCTGATCGGCCAGCCCGGCCGGCTGGTGGACGGCGAGGTGCATTTCGACGGCCGGGACCTGACCAAGATCAGCGATGCCGAGATGCAGGATCTGCGCGGCAACCGCATCTCGATGATCTTCCAGCAGCCCCTGACCAGCTTGAACCCTGTCTTCCGCATCGGAGACCAGGTGGCCGAGGTCTTCGAGATCCACGAGAGCGTGAACAAGGAGCAGGCGCGGGCGAAGGCCATCGAGATGCTGCGCCGGGTGGGCATCCCCGATCCGGAGCGCCGGGCCCAGGCCTTCCCGCACGAGATCTCCGGTGGCCAGGCCCAGCGCGTCATGATCGCCATGGCCCTGGCCACCAACCCCGAGCTGCTGATCGCTGACGAACCCACCACCGCCCTGGACGTGACCATCCAGGCGCAGATCCTGGACCTCATGCGCGAGCTGCGTGACAAGTCCAACACCGCCATCATCTTCATCACCCATGATCTGGGCGTGGTGGCCGAGATGGCCGAGAACGTGGCCGTCATGTATGCCGGCCAGGTGGTGGAGTACTCGGATGTGCGCACCATCTTCGCCCAGCCCCGCATGCCCTACACCCAGGGCCTGTTGGCCTCCATCCCTGTCCTGGGCGAGGCGCGGGAGCGCCTGGCGGTCATTCCCGGCACGGTGCCCAGCCTGGTGGACCTGCCGCCTGGTTGCCGCTTCGCCGGCCGCTGCGCTTCGCGAATCGAGCATGGCCTCTCGATCTGCCAACAGGAGACCCCCGAGCTTCTGCCCGTGGAGGAAGGGCATGTGGTGCGCTGCTGGCTGTACCACGACCATCCGCCGACTGGCTACAAGGCACCCTTGGCCACCGGCCGCTCCCAGGACGCCGCCAGCCGCCACTGGCGTGGCCAGGGCGCCGACTGAATGCGGGCCGGTCTGAGATGATTCGCGGCCCACGGCAGGTTCCGGGGCTCAAGACCCACCACCACCACCATCCTCCGAGCGAGAGGGAAGCATCCCCATGACGACGAACGGCAAGGGCAAGGGCAAGGACGTGCTTCTGGATGTACAGGATCTGGTCAAGCACTTCCCGGTGCGCCAGGGCATCCTGCAGCGGGTGGCTGGCTGGGTCAAGGCGGTGGACGGGGTGTCCTTCCAGATCCGGCAGGGCGAGACCTTCGGCCTGGTCGGTGAATCGGGCTGCGGCAAGACCACCGTCGGCCGAACCATCCTCCGGCTCATCGAGCCCAGCGGGGGCAAGGTCTACTTCCAGGACAAGGACGTGGCTCACCTGGACAAGGCCCAGATGAAGGGCATGCGCAAGGACATGCAGATCATCTTCCAGGACCCTTTCAGCAGCCTGGATCCGCGCATGCCCATCGGGACCAGCATCCAGGAAGGCCTGAACGTCCACGGCATCAAGGGCGAGGCCGCCGACAAGGTGGTCCAGCAAGTGCTGGAAGAGGTGGGCCTCCACCCGGAGCATGCGCGACGCTATCCGCACGAGTTCTCCGGTGGCCAGCGCCAGCGCATCGGCATCGCCCGCGCCCTGGCCCTTCGGCCCCAGCTCATCGTCTGTGATGAGCCGGTGTCGGCCTTGGACGTCTCCATCCAGAGCCAGGTGCTCAATCTGCTGGACGACCTGCAGAAGGAACACGGCCTCACCTACCTCTTCATCGCCCACAACCTGAGCGTGGTGGAGCATATCTCGGACCGCGTGGGGGTCATGTACCTGGGGCGCATGGTGGAGCTGGCCGGGCGGCACGAGCTCTTCGCCAACCCCCTGCATCCCTACACCAAGGCCCTGATCTCGGCCATCCCCATCCCGGACCCCACGGTCAAGCGTGAGCGCGTCATCCTCCAGGGCGATGTTCCCAGCCCCCTGAACCCGCCGGCCGGCTGCAACTTCCATCCCCGCTGTCCCATCGCCGAGGCCCGCTGCAGCCAAGAGGATCCCCAGTTGCGCCGCGTGGGACCGCCCGAGGCCGAGCACTTCGTCGCCTGCCACCTGGTCGGCTGAGATCACGGTCCGAAGAGGCCTGCTCCGGCGAGTGTCGACGCGCCCGACACACGAGGCCCTCCCAAAGCTGACGCGATTCAGACCTGCTTGACGGTGCAGGGCTTCTGCGGTACATTCCGCCGCAGGGGCCACCCGTCGGCAACTCTTGCCGCGTCTTGGATGCGGTCTGGGTCGGCGCCGTAACGACTCTCAGAAGACCAGGAGGAAGACTTCGTGAAGCGAGCCATCATCTTCGGCGCTGTCCTCAGCACAAGCTTGGGCTTGGTGCTGGCCCAGGGTCGCCAGGCGCCCACCCAGGCCCAGGGTGGGGTGACCAAGGTCACCTTGAACCCCGTCGCGGACACCTACGTCGGCCGGGGTATCAAGGATTCCCAAGGAGACTCAAGGCTCAGGGCCGGCGTGCGCGTGGGAGTGCCCTATGCCGCCTTCCTGCGCTTTGATTTCCCTCCCAGCATGGGCGCCGGGGCCAAGATCGTCAGCGCCAAGCTGCGCCTCTACTGCGTGGAGTCCATCCTGGACACGGACAAGACCCCCAAGCTCCAGCTCAGCGTCGTCCGCCAGGAATGGAACGAGGACGTCATCGAGAAGGACCGCCCACAGGTGGAGGGGCCGAACCTGCCATGGGAACTGGACGCGTGCACGGGCGCCGGCCAGTGGAAAGAACTGACCGGCACCCCGGACATGGTCGAAGTTCTGCAGCGTTGGTTCGACGGCGACAAGAGGAACTTTGGGTGGCAGCTGGCGAAGACCGATGAGGAAAAGGCCGGACTTTTCGGCTTCGAGAGCTTCGAGACTGGGGGACGCTTTCCCTTGGGCAACGGGCCGCAGCTGATCCTGGAGTTCACGGGCGGCGCCACGGTGACCCCCACCGTGACCCCCACGGACACGCCCTCGAGCACCCCCACGCCCTCGGACACGCCCGTGCCCTCCGAGACCCCCGTTCCCTCGGACACGCCGGTCCCCTCGGAGACGCCCACGCCCTCGAACACGCCCGAGGCCACGGAGACTCCCACTGTCACCCTGACGCCCACCGCCACGCCCACGCCGAAGGGGATCTACCTGCCGCTGGTGCTCTTCGGATACGACCTGGCCAACGGCTGAGGCCGGACCCGACCGACAGCATCGCGAGCGACGGCCCTCGCCTGGCCAAGCTCTGAACTGAAGTGACAAAGAAGAGGGCGCGCCCCCCGCGGGGGGCGCGCCCTTCTGTTGACTCTGTGTCTTTGGCGATCGGGGAGCGCGGCGGCCAGGCCGGATAGCGCCGCGCTCCTCTCCGCCCGCCCCGCTCAGCGACCCACGTTGGGGATGAAGATGCGGTGATCGGGGACCGCCGGATCGGTGGGCTTGGGGGCCGTGGTGGGGACGGCGGTGGGCTCGGGCGGCGTGGTGGGGTTGACCACCGTGCCGTCCAACTCGCTCGCCAGGCCCAGGAAGTTGAAGGCATGGCCCGGGAAGACCTCGGCGATGCCGGTGTTGCCCGTGCGCTTGAGCAGGATCTCGCCCAGGATGTCGCGGTACTCCGCCGTGCGGGCCAGGTCGCCGCGGTCCAGGTTGTCGTCGGCGAGTCCGGGCCAGCGGTTGAGGTAGACCTTCTTGCCGCGGATGCCGCGCCCGAAGGCGAACATCACGTTGCCGTGGCCGTGGTCCGTCCCGATGCCGCCGTTCTCGAAGGCGCGGCGGCCGAACTCGCTCATGACCACGATCGAGACACCCTGCTTGCCGGATCCTGCTTCGAAGCGGTCGTGCAGGTCCGTGATCAGGGCCGAGATGCCGCCGGCCAGCTCGCGCATCCGGGTGGCCATGTTGCCGTTGGTGACATCGCCGGCCACCACCTGGTTGGCATGGGTGTCCCAGCCGCCGATGTCCACGCAGGCCACTTCCAGGCCCACCTCCGCCTTCACCAACTGCGCGATCTGCATCATGCCGCGGCTGAAGCCGTCGTTGCCGTAGCGGGCGCCATTGGCGGGTGTGTAGGTGGTGCCGCCGATGGACTTCTCCAGGAGTTCCAGAGCGGCGAAGGTGGCCTGACCCTGCTGGTCCAACCAGTCATCGCCGCTGTAGAGCATCTGCAGGTGCTGCTGGAAACGGGCCACCTCGCTCGTGCGTCCCTGGAGGTGGAAGTCGGCGATGGACTGCAGGGCGATGGCCGGCACCGGGCCGCGCAGGCTGGCCTGGAGCTGGCTGCCCAGGCCGACGGCGCGGAAAGGCGACTCGTTCTGGTTGGCCAGGGTGGAGAGGTGGCGGCCCAGCCAGCCGTCGCGGGCCTGCTTGGAGCCGGGGGTGCCGCGCTCCATGAAGTCCATGGCGTCGAAATGGCTGCGGGTGTCGTTGTCCATGGCCACCGCGTGGGCCATGGCCAGGATGCCCTCGTCCCACCACTCCTTCCAGCGACCCTCGTCGGGGTTGCCCAGGGCTGGATGGAGGCCGAAGCGGCCGTCCAGGTCGATGGCCTTGCGCGGCACGTTGGCGTCCGGCGCGGGGATGCCGATGGTCGGACGGAGGCGGTTGTAGTTGCCCTCGTCCAGGTAGGGGATGACCATGTTGAGGCCATCGTAGCCGCCGCGGGCGAAGACCACGATGAGGATATCGCCCTTGGGGGCCTGGTTCTCCTTGCGGAAGGCCATCCGGGGCATCCAGCTGGGCCAGACGGCCGTGCTGAGGGCCAGGACGCCGCTACGCTCGAAAAGGCTGCGCCTCGTGATTGCCATTGTCGCTGTCTCCTTGTTCCGGGCCGGCGGCCTTAGCGCCACTGGAAGTACGAGCTGTCGAAGATGAGGGCGATGCCGCTCTGCAGGCGCCCGGCCGGCAGACCGCCGAGGGCCGTGCCCTCGCCGCGGCCGTCGCTCAGGTAATCGATCAGGGCCTGACGGTCATCCGCCAAGAGGGTGCGGTGGAGGATTCGGTCGACCCAGAAATCGACGGCCTGGCCCACGGTGGTGGCGGTGGCCGGCGTCTGGGCAGCGATGTCGAAGCCGTTGACCAGAGAAGCCCCGCCGCGGGCGCCGCCCACACCGCAGAGCTGCAGACCGAAGTTCCAGCGCGTGAGCATGCCCACCGAGGAACCCCAAGCCTCCTTGTAGTCCGGGTAGCCGTCGGGCGTGGGCCAGTTGAAGGGCCGCTGCCCCATCGCGTCATAGGCACGGACGATGTTGTTGTACATCGCGTTGCCCGCCACCTTGACCACGAACTGGTTCTCGGGCAGGCCGGAGGCGCGGAGCACGCGGGCCATGTAGTCCGTGGGCCGCGACAGGCGGCCGCCGTAGCTGCCGAAGCTGCGGGCGAACTCCTGGCTGGTCAGGATGACGTAGAGCATCTCCTTGATGTCGCCCTCGGTGCGGGTGAAGGTCTCAGCCACCCGATCCACCAACTGCGGCACCTGGCCCACCGGGTCGTCGGTGACGAAGCGGCGCACCAACTTCATGGCGATGTACTTGGCCGTTGCCGGATGCTTGCAGAGGATGTCGATGACCAGGTGGCCCTCGCTCTTGCCGCTGCCGGGGATGGTCTGACCGAGGACGCTCTTGACGCTGTTGTCGTGCAGGTTGGCGGCGAACTCGAACTCACCCCAGCGGGCTGCCGTCTGTCCGCGGATCCAGTTCCAGCCGGTGAAGCACTTGGCCACCTGCTTGACGTCGGTCTCGGTGTAGGGATAGCCGTTGACCGCTGCGCCCAGGGTGTGCAGCTCCATGATTTCGCGGCCGTAGTTCTCGTTGGGTCGTCCGACCGTGTTGACGTCGTTGTCCAGGTAACGCATCATGGCCGCGCTCTGGGCGGAGGCGGTGAGCAGGTCCTTGAACTTGCCCAGGGCATGCTTGCGGATCACGTCTCGATCGTCCGCCGTCTTGAGCCAGCGTACGTCGTCGTTGTCCATGCCGATGTTGAAATGGTCCGACCAGAACTCCACCATGACCTCGAAGAGCTGGCGAGGGCTGTAGACCTGGCGGTAGAGGCTGCCCATGATCATCTCGGCATGGGGCAGGCCACCGTTCTGCATCTGGTAGCTGGTCCAGATCTGGCGGGAGGTCATCGACAGGGTGGGCAGGTCGCGGCCGACGCGATCCTCGAGGGCGCTGACGTCCAGCTTGTCCGCGTCCAACTGCTCGTCCACCCACGCATAGGGCTGGGCGAGACCACGCACCCGCTCCACGTCGCCGGGGCGGGCGCCGAAGGCGGCGCGGGAAAGCAGAAGGCTGGCCAGATCGGGTTGAGGCATCTCGGCTGCGGTCCGCGCCCGCCACTGCAGAGGCGGCCGCTGGAGCTCGCTCAGCCCGACACCGGCGGGGACGGCTGCTGCGGCCGCCCCAACGCCTCCGAGATGAAAGAATCGTCGCCTGGAAATCTGTTCCATGCGCGCCCCTCCTTTTAGGGCCTGCTGACGAAGAGGTGAAGGTGGGACAAGTATCGGGAGATCCTGTGGGCCCGCCCGCAGCTTTGGGCTGGAGGGTAAGGGTCCTTCTGGTAGACCTTACAACCCGCGGGATTGCCTGAGGGTTAGACACCGCAAGGGTGGCTCGAACTTAGGTTGCCAGTTCTCTACCAAGGCCGCAATGTCCCCATTGCGGCGATTATATCGTAGGTACGTCTTGGTGAACAGAGGACCACCGCGAGGTTTCCGCCAACCGTTCAGCCTTGGAAGAAGCCCGCCAGCACCTGGCTGCGCCGGGGATGCCGCAACTTCGCCAAGGCCTCCTGCTCGATCTGACGAATTCGCTCGCGGGTCAGTTCGAACTTGCGACCGACTTCCTTGAGGGTGTGCGGACGGCCCTGGTCCAGGCCGTAGCGCAAGCAGAGGATGCGGGCCTCTCGTGCTGTCAGGCAGAGCAGCAGTTCGTCCAGGCTGGCACGCAGGCTCTGGAACGCGGCCAGCTCCGCCGGATCGGGGGCCGAATCATCCTCGATGAAGTGACCCAACTCGGAGTCCTGGTCCTCGCCAACCGGTTTTTCCAAGGAGAGGTTGCGGCGGGCCACCTTGAGCAACTGCTCCACCCGCTCCGGGCTCAGACCCATCGCCTGCGCCAGCTCCGCGGCCTCGGGCCGCCGTCCCAAGCGCTGCTCCATGGCCTGGGCGATGGCGAAGAGCTTGCGGATGCGGTCCGAGAGGTGCACGGGCAGGCGAATGGTCCGTCCTTGGTTGGCCAGGGCTCGGGTGATGGCCTGACGCACCCACCAGGTGGCATAGGTGCTGAACTTGAAGCCGCGCCGGTACTCGAACTTGTCGGCGGCCTTCATCAGACCCACGTTGCCCTCCTGGATGAGGTCCAGGAAAGGGACGCCCTGGCCACGGAACTTCTTGGCCATGCTGATCACCAAGCGGCTGTTGGCTTTGACCAGGTGGTCCCAGGCGGCCTGGCCGAGCTGCCAGCAGCGCTCGCAGCGGACGCGCTCTTCCACCGAGAGCTCGGCTACGGAACGCAGCCGCTGCAGGGCCTCGCGACCGGCTTCGATACGCTGGGCCAGGGCAACCTCTTCCGCCCGGCTGAGGAGGGGGATGCCGCTGACCTCACGGAAGTAGAGGCTGATGGTGTCGTCCTCGGCGATGCCCTCCAAGCTGGAGGGTTCCGCGAAATGCATCCCTTCCGGATCGTCGTTGACCTCCGCGATGAACAGGGCGATGCCGGAATGCTCCCCTTCCTGGAATGCGAAGGGGGGCTGACCTGGACTCTCAGCCGAGGTCGCGGCGCCCACCATGAGCGCCGTGACGAAGCGGGCATCCGGAGGCTCGTCGAGGGCCGCAAAGGGCCGAGTCTCCTCCCGCACCGAAGCTCGGACGCTCACATCGCTCATCGGAGGTCGCCCCTTTTCTGCCGCGGGCCATGGTTGCCGCGGCTGTCGTCGTTCTGGCTGGCCGAGGGGTCGGAAATCGGTCGTGAATCGTTACATAACATTATACAGAGGGGGCAAGGGCGCGTCAATAGCTCCACCCAGCCGCTATAATCCCCCGCCATGATCGCCAGGCTCAGCGGTACGGTGGTGGCTCTGGAGGAAGGTGCGCTCATCCTGGACGTGGCCGGGGTGGGCTATCGCGTCCATGTCCCTGCCGGTGTCCTGGCCGAGCAGGGTCGCCTGGGCGAGGCGGCCACCCTGCTCACCCACCTGCACCTGCGCGAGAACGAGATGGAGCTCTACGGGGCGGCCGATGCCGGCACCCTGAGCCTTTTCAAGCAGCTCCTGGCCGTCAGCGGTATCGGCCCCAAATTGGCCTTGGCCGTGCTGTCGGCCCTGGACCTGAGCAGCCTGCGCCGCGCCATCCTGACCGAGGACCTGGCCCGACTCACCGAGGTGCCGGGCATCGGGCGCAAGACGGCGGCGCGCATGGTGCTCGACCTCAAGAGCCGCTTGGAGGCCGAGGGCCTGAGCCCCGAAGCCCTGGGCGGCGGAGGGTCGGCTCGCCCGGGCTTTGCCGAGGACACCGAGGCCCTGGAGGCCCTTCTGGCCCTGGGCTACAGCCGCCCCGAGGCCCGCCGCGGCCTGGCCACGACGGATCCGGGCCTGCCCCTGGAAGCACGCCTGCTGGCGGCGTTGCGGGCTTTGTCGGCTGGCTGAGGTCGGCGCAGGCATGCGCGGACTGGGCGCCGCAGGGCCCGCAGCAGGCGATCAAGGCTCCCCCAGCCAGGCCTCCAGCCTGGCCAGCAGCGGATCGCTGGGCGCGCGGTCGCGCAGGGCGGCCCAACGCTCGACAGCCTCCGGCCGGGCGCCGGTAGCCGCCAGGGCCAGGATGGCCGCAGGATCCAGGCCGGGCGCGTCCGTCGCGAGGCCGCGTTCGTCCTGGACCGCGGCCACGAAGGCCGCAGCGTCCACCCCCTCCGGACCCAGGGCTCGGTCGAGAAGACGGAGGGCCGCCTCCCAGTCCGCCGCAGCTAGGGCCATCCGCAGCGCGCCCGCCGCCGCCTCTGCCGACCCGGCGTTCAGATTCCAGGCCTGGTCGTAGGCCTGCCTGGCCTCTGCCAGCTGCCCCAGGCGCTCCTGCGTTCGAGCCAGTCCCAACCAGGCGGGAGGGCTGAGCGGGTAACGCTCCAACGTCGCCCGGTCGTCATCGAGGGCTTCGCTCCACCAATGCCTTGCTTCCTCGGCAGAGGGGGAGCTGCCGCCCAGAGCCAGGTCGCCGCGGCCGCGGTAGAGATCGGCCAAGGGGGTGAGAAGGCTCTCGAGGGGGGCAAGAGACCGGGCCTGCGCCAGGGCCTCGCGGGCCAGGGCGAACTGAGCTTCGACCTCGGCGGCGGAGGCTCCTGGCGCTTCCATCCGCAGGCTGGCGACACCGGCCTGGACGAAGAGGACCATCGGCTGGTCGGGCCACAGGCGCCGGGCCGCCGCCAGAGCGTCCGCTGCTTCCGCCAGATCCAGCTGCGCCGCCTCCTCCTGGCCGGCTCTCAGGTGGCGGTCGGCCAGGAGGGGCCGACCGGCCCAGCGCCAGGCCAGGGCGCCGAGGCCCAGGGCGAGGATGGGCAGGAGGACCAGGGCGCGCCAGCCGAGGCGCGGCCGGGGCACGGGAAGGGGGCCCGCGCCGAAGCAGGCGCCACCGACCAGCGCGCCCAGCAGGCCCGTTCCCCAAGCGAAGCTCTCGGCGCCCAGCCTCCCGCCGCCCAGGCCGAGCCCGGCCACCGTCAGGCAGGGCGCCAGGCCCCAGGCCGCCGGCCGCCACCACCAGGCCTCCGCTCCTGCCGCCGGCCGGACCCCGCCGCGTCTCCGCGGCGTGACGTCCCGCTGCGAGGCGGCTTCAGCGGCCGGATCGCCGCCCAGCAGGTACAGGGAGAGGAGGCAGGCCACCGGGATCAGCAGGAGTCCCGGCCGATCGAGGCTGAGCTTGGGGTCCGGCAGGAGGATGGGGGCCAGAAGCACCGCCGCCAAGGCCAGGCCCTCGGCACTGCCTGCGGCCGCCGTTCGCCAGGCCGGGGGGATGGCGGCCGCGGAGGGTCCGGTCGTCGGTCCCCCCGGCTCCGCTGCCTCCTCGTCCTCGGCCCACCGCTGGCCGGCCACGGCCGCCAGGGCCAGCACGGCGACCAGTTCGGCCGCCACCGTCGCCAGACCGAAGGCTCCCTCGACCAGGTGGGCCGTCATGAGGCCCACCGTGCCGATCGAGAGCCAGGTATCGGCGTTCGGCCCGCTGCCATCCATGGCCTCCGCTCGCGGGCGGGGGAAGACCGCCGCAGGAGCGCCGGGAGGGTGGCCGGCACGCAGGCCCCAACCCCAGGCGCCCAGCATGCCGGCCAAGGCTCCCGGGACGGCCAGAACCAAGGTCAAGGAGGCATTGCCGGTCAGGAGTGGCGGGATCCCGGCCAGCATGGCGCCGCCCAGGCCGAAGGCCAGCAGCCGACCCGCCCGCTGGCCGGCCACCCTGCCCAGGCAGAGCGCCAGGCCCAGCAGGGGCAGCAGGGCCTCGACGCCCAGGCCCAGGAGACCGCGGGTGGCCAGGGCATCCCAAAAACGGTTGTGGGCCCGGTCGAAGTACTGGTCGGCGCTGAGCTGGACCAGGCGCTCGGAGAGATGAGGGCCCAGGACCAGGGGAAGGCTCTCCGGACCGGGGCCCCACAGCCAGGCCGGCGCATCTGCCTGGGCCATCAGCCGCGCGCTGGCTTGCCAGACCAGCAGGCGTTGCTCCACCGTACGCCCCCGCCCCAGCTGTAGACCGTCCAGGCCGCGCCAGCCCAGGGCCAGGGTCGCCAGGCCGAGCAGGAGGGCCGCCAGCGGGAGGGCGAGGGCGCCCTTGCGGGGCCGGGCCAGCGCCCAGGGGAGGACCAGGCAGAGGGCGAGGCCAGCCGCCGCACCCAGGACGGCGCCTCGGCTGGCGGTCGCCGCCAGGCCGGCCAGGCAGGCCAGCAGGCTGAGGCCGGCGCCGAGAAGCAAGTGGCCGCGGCCCTCGCGGCGTGCCGGCCAGGCCCACATACCGAGGGCCATTGCCAGGGGTGCCAGGAAAGCCAGGTAGGCCGCCAGGAAGTTGGGGTTGCCCAGGCTGCCGAAGGCCCGCTCCGCACTGCTGCTGCCGTAGGTGTTCCAGCTGAGGCTGTCGATGCCCGCTCGCTGGAGCAGGGCGTAGGTGGCGGCCGCGGGCGCCGGCACCAGGAGCAGGCGCCAGAGCTGGCGCCGGGCGCCGGGACGACGTGCCAGGGCGGCGGCCGCGAAGAAGATCAGCCACAGGCCGGCATCGGCCAGGAGCCCCTGACCGCGGCGGTAGCTGCCCCATAGGCCCAGGGCCGGCCAGGATCCCATGGCCCAGGAGAGACCGAAGGACAGCAGGCTGCAGAGGCCGAGCAGGAGCAAAGGCTGGCGTGCGGCGCGGCCAAGGGCGACAGCAGCGGGCAGGCCGTCCAGCAGGAACCGAGCCAAGGTGGCCCACAGCAGGACGAGGGCCAGAACCAGGAGCCAGTTCCACTTGTCGGGTTCGAACACGCGCGCAGAGCGCGGGTTGAAGTAGAGGGGACCGATCAGGGCCGTCGCCAGGACCGCCACCCTGCTCAGCGCCAACAGGAAGGCCTCCGGCCAGGACTGGCCTCCTGCCGCTTGCCTCTCCATGCTGCCGCTCCCTGCGGATGCTCCGTCGGGTCAGTCCAGCCGGCTGACGAAGCGATAGCCGGATCCCGGATCGGTGACGATGGTGTCCGGCGTGTTCGGGTCTTCCTCGATCTTCTGCCGCAGGCGCCAGATGTACTGCTTGAGGACCTCTGTCGGTCGCTCCTCCTCCAAGGGCCGCTCCCAGACCGCGGCCAGGATCTGGTCGTGGTCCAGGGTCTGGTCCTTGTGGCGGATGAGGTGGGCCAGCAGACGGAACTCGCGCGGGGTCAGGTGGGCACCGCGGCCGCGGACCCAGACCTGATGCGAGCCGAAGTTCACCCACAGGCGTCGATCGGCGTAGACCGCCACCTCTTCCTCGGCCGCGAGGCCGCTGCGGGTGTCGGTGCGCCGCAGGACGGCATCGCAGCGGGCGGTCACCTCGTCCACGTGGGCGTCGGACAACAGGCAGTCCTCGGCTCCCAGGGCGAAGCCCCGCCGCAGGGCGCCGGCGCTGTCGACGATGAGCATGAAGCGACCGCTCAGAACCTCGGCATCGGGCCAGTCGGCGCCGGCGCTGACATCCACGAGGGTCAAGTCGGCCTCGGTGGGGGACTCCAGCCTCTCCTGCTGCAGCACCTGGTAGCCGGCCTGGCCCAAGGCCTGGCCCAGGGCTTGGGCGGCCTCGGCATGCGGCGAGACGATGAGGATGCTGCGCTTCTGGGACACGATGGACCTCGTCGACGGCCCCGGGCCGGGCCGGAGACGATTATAGACGCCCTCCGGCTTCGTCCCGCCTGGCCGCCGCGCCGCCGATCAGGGCTTCAGTCCTGATTGTGCTGGGTCTGGAAGCGGTAGCCGATGCCGCGCTCGGTACGCACATAGCGCGGCCGACGGGGATCGGGCTCGATCTTGCGCCGCAGGTGGTGCAGGTGCACCCGGAGCGTGGCCTCGCCGTCGTCGTAGCTTTCGCCCCAGACCGAGGTCAGGAGGTCCTGGCTGGCGATAGGCTGGTTGGGATGCTGCACGAGGTAGCGCAGGAGGTTGAACTCGATAGGCGTCAGGGCGACGGCCTGGCCGTCGACCACCACGTCGCGGGTGGCCAGGTCGACCATCAGGTGCTCGTCGGCGTAACGGGCCGGGCGCTCCAGGTAGGGGCGCTCCTGGGCCCGCTTCATGACCGCCCTGACCCGCATCTGCAGCTCGTCGATGTCGTAGGGCTTGGCCAGGTAGTCGTCGGCACCCAACTCGAGGCCGCGCACCCGGGCCTCCAGTTCGGAGGAGGCGGTGACCATGATGATGGGCGTGTCCCAGACCTCGCGGATGCGCTGGCAGGTCAGCCAGCCGTCCATGAGGGGCATGGCGATGTCCAGGATGATGAGGTCTGGCCGCCGCTCGTAGGCCAGGCGGAGGGCCGAGAGGCCGTCGGCGGCCTCGATGACCTCGATGTCCTCGGCCCTGAGGGCCATGGTCAGGAGGGCGCGGGCATCGGCCTCGTCGTCGACGACCAGGATGCGCTTGCGCTGGAGGGTGGGACGCGGCTCGGCGACCAGGCCTGGGGCGGCCTGATCGCGGCGACTGCCGCCCAGGCCTTGGCGCGGCAGGCTGAGGCCGGCGGGCGCGGGAGGGCTGATCTGCATCAAGCGGTCTCCTCGACGGCGGCGGCGGGCAGGGCCAGGCTGAAGCAGGTGCCGGAGCGGGAACTGCGCGAAACCCAGAGCTTGCCGCCGTGGGCCTGCGCGATGTTGCGGGCGAGGTAGAGCCCCAGGCCGTAGCCGGCCTTGCCGGCCGAGCTGCGCCCGCGGCCGAAGGGGGCGAAGATCCGTTCCATGTCTTCGGGCGCGATGCCCGGACCGGTGTCGGCCACGTGGGTCAGGACGAGGTTGCCGGCCTGCTCCACGCGGACGGTGATCTGCCCGCCCGGGGCGTACTTGGCGGCGTTGTCGAGCAAGTGTTCCAGCACCTGGCCGATCTGCACCCGGTCACCGCGGGCCGGCGGGCAGCCGGGCGCGATCTCGACCGAGAACCGGGTGCCGCTGCCCTGCTCCACGGCGGCCAGTCGCAGGGGCTCGATGGTCTGCGTGGCCAGGGCTGCCATGTCCAGGGCCTCGGGCCTGAGGAGCATGCGCCCGTCGGCGGCCACCGCCTCCAGCAGGGCCTCCAGCCGCGCCACGAGGCGGCTGCTCTGGGCCTCGATGATCTTCAGGGCCTGCTGCACGCTCTGCAGGTCTCCCGCATCCAGGTTACGGCTGGCTAGCTGCGCTCCCACCCGCACCATCGACAAGGGCGAGCGCAGATCGTGGCCGATAAGGGCCAGGAACTGGTCGCGTGACTGGTCGTCCATCCGCCCGGCGGTGGCCACCTCCATCCCCAGGTCCAGCATGGAGGCCACGGTCTCCAGCAGGGCCAGGGCATCGCGGTCCCAGGGGCCGGGGCGGAGCAGGGCCAGGACCCCGCCGGCGGCAGGATGGCCGGGGATGGGCTGCAGCAGCCAGTCGCCGCTGAGCACCGGGCTGCCGCCCAGGGCCTCCTCCAGCGCCGCCCGCGGCGGCCCCGTCTCGACCCTGGCCTCGGGCGCTCGGTAGGTGGAGGCCAGCACAGGGCCTTGCTCGTTCAGCCAGATCTCGCAGGCCTGCGCCTGGAAGAGGCCTACGGCCGACCGGGCCACCACGGGCAGGAAGGCCATCCGGTCGCCTGCCCCGCTGGCCGCGCGCGCGATCTCGGCCAGGCCGGCCAAGGTGGCGCCGGAGGCCGCGGTGCCGGGACCGGCGAGCAGCGAAGGCTGGTGAAGTGTCTGGGTCATGGCGGGGGTCCGTCTCCAAGAAACAAGCGGCGATAGCCAAGCTTCTAAAGATTATTTTTACCACGACAGACCCCCCTTTGTCCAGTGCCTTCGGCGAGCATCCGCCGCCCCGAACGAAATTCGCACGCCGGCGCACGCGTGCGCACGGATGGCGGTGGGCGGGGGGGGGCGACAACCCACACCCCCGCAACCACCGTCGTAGGGGCGACCGGCAGGTCGCCCTTCCGTTGCGGACCCAATGGTGGTTGTGGATTGTGGGGGGGGGGGGGCGACCTGCCGGTCGCCCCTACGGTCACGCCCCGGCGCGGCCACGCCCCCGCCGATCACCCCCCGCGGCCACGCCCGCGGCCACGCCCGCGGCCACGCCCCCGCCGATCACCCCCCCTGCGGAACCGGCGGCACCGTCGGTGCCGCCGTCGGTTCCTCGGTGGCGGGGATGGTCGGCTCGTCGGTGGGGGCCGGGGGATCCGTGGGCAGGGAGATGGCCGTGGGGCTCTGCACCGGCCCGGCGGTGGGCCGCGGGGTGTCGCTGGGACGGGCCGTGGCCGCCTGGCTGGGGCCTGGCGTGGCCTCGGCGGCGCGGACCTTGATGCGCACCGTGCGCTTGACCTCGGAGCCGTCGGGCAGGGTGGCCGTGAGGGTATAGGTCGTGGTTTCCTTCGGACAGACCTTCTCGGAGCCGCTGTCACCCGCCTTGCCGGCCCCGTCCAGCGAATAGGAGCGCACACCGGTCACCGTCCAGCGCAGCTGGGTACACTCCCCGGCCGTCAGCTCGGTCTTGTCGGCCGAGAGGTTGACCACGGCTGCCGCCAGGGTGGCGCTGGCCGTGGGGCTGGGGGTCAGGAGCGGCGCCAGGGTGCGGGTGGGCACGGGGCTGAGCCTGGGCGAGGGGCTTGGGCGCAGGACGGGTGGGGTCGTCGCGGTCGCCGTCGCCGCCGCCCCTGACCCCTCGTCGATCGACACCTTGTCCAAGGGGGCATTGCACACGAGCCCGACCGTGCTCAGCCAGCCCTGGGCATCTTCCGCGCCGCGGACCAGCAGCCAGTCGCCCGTGGCATCTCGCTCCAGGACCGCCAGACGCTCTCCCGCCTCGATCGCGGCCCCGTCCGTGCCGCCCGGCTGGGTGCCCAGGACGGCCCCGCCTTCCGGCGCGACGCAGCGGAACAGGTGATCGGCCGGCCCGACGTCGGCCACCTTGCCGCTGGCGTAGTCGTCATACCAGTCGTTGAGGGCCTCGCGATCCAGGTCGGCCACGGCCGGCAAGGCCCCGTCGGCCGCCACCGCTGCCGCCTGGCCTGCCTTCAGGCGCAGGCGGTCCTCGCCGCGCTGCAGCCAGGCATTGCCCTTGACCACCGCCACCCAGATCAGGGGGAGGGGCTCCGTCTGCAGGCTGACGATCACGTCCGTGGGGGCTTTCTTGAGCTCGATGAAGGCCCAGTCGTTTGTCTGGATGCGCACCTGCAGCGGCAGGTCTTCGCCCAGGAGACGGTAGCGCACCGTGCCCGCCGCCTGGTCCATCACCGCCTGGCTGCCCTCGCGGAACACCTGGCTGACCAGGAGATCGGCCCCCGAAGCCAGGTCCAGATCCAGGAACTCCGGCCAGAGTGCATGCCCGTGGCCACCCTCGCCGCTCAGGATTACAGCGCCGGGCCGAAGCTCCAGCGAGTCGCCCTTGGCCAGGGCCTGTTCGGGGGCCTGCTCGCGGACCCGGATGCTGAGGGGGGGCCTAAGGGCGGTCAGGAGGCCTGTCTCGCCCGCGCCGGCAGCCGCGGGCGGTGTACCATCGCCGGGGTCCGAAGGCGCCTTTCCGTCACGACAGGCGCCGAGGAGGAGGCCACCGAGGGCCAGGAGCGCGGCCCATCGCCGCGGGGTGACTGCCTTCATGGTTCCGCTCCGGTGGGCTGGAGGAGCCGGTCGGCGTCACCCTCAGGCCGGGCGCGCGCCGTCGCCGCCCAGGTGCGGGCAGCCGGGCGGATTATACACGGCCGCGAGCGGCCGTCGCCGGGCCTCCCGCGAGCCGGTGCTATCCTCAGCCCGCCGGGAGGCCGGCACCCATCGGCCACGCCTGCCTCTCGCTCCACGCTCCCCTTGCTCCGGGCCCCCGGTGGCCGGACCGCCCTGGAGACGCCGACCCCGCATGCCATCCCTGCGTCTTGCCGCCCTGCGCCGCCTGCAGGAGAACCTGAGCCGCTGGCGGGAGATTGCCGCCATCCTGGTCAAGTACGGCTTCCAGGATGTCCTGGACCCCCTGGGTCTGGGTCCGCTGGGCCACTGGCTGCAGGGCCAGGGACCGACCGCAGAGCTGTCCCGTCTGCCCCGGGAGGTCCGCCTGCGCCTGGCCCTGGCGGAGATCGGAACCACCGGCATCAAGCTGGGCCAGATCCTCAGCACGCGGGCAGACCTCGTGGGCGCCGAGCTGGCGGCCGAGCTGGAACACCTGCAGAGCGACGGGCCTGCGGACCCGCCGGAGGTGGTGCGGGCCCGGGTGGCGGCTGAACTGGGGCGGCCGGTCGACGACCTCTTCCAGGGCTTCGACGACTGCCCCCTGGCCTCGGCCTCCATCGCCCAGGTGCATGCGGCTCGCCTCCCCGGCGGCGAGGCGGTGGTCCTCAAGCTGCGGCATCCGGGCGTGGCGGAGCGGGTGCGGGTGGACCTGGCCATCCTGGGAGACCTGGTGGCCCTGGCGGAGCGGGTCCCGGACTTCGCGACCTACCGCCCGCGGCAGGTCTTCCAGGAGTTCCGCCGCACCCTGCTCAGGGAACTGGACCTGTCGCTGGAGCTGGCGCACATGCGGCGCATCGCTGTCATCTTCCAGGACCAGCCGGGGATCCGCGTGCCCCGTCCCCACCCCGCGCTCTGCAGCCGCCGCCTCCTGACGATGGAGCGCCTGGATGGGATCCGGGTCAACGACCAGTCGGCCCTCCAGGCCAGCGGCATGGACCTGGAGAAACTGGCCCGGCGCGGCGCCGAGATGTACATGGAGATGATCCTGGGCCACGGCTTCTACCATGCCGACCCGCATCCCGGCAACCTCATCGTCCTGCCCGACGGGGCCATCGGGCTCCTGGACTACGGGATGGTCGGGCGCCTGGACGAGCGGAGTCGCGACGACATCGAGGCCCTGATGCTGGCGGTGATCGACCAGGACGCGCCGGGGATGGCCGAGGCGGTCCTGCGCATGACGCGGGCGCCGGGCGAACTTGACCGCACGGCCCTTGGCTGGGACCTGGACGAGTTGGTCGCCGGCTATGCCCACCAGCCGGTGGAGCGCTTCGACATGTCGGGGGCCCTCACGGCGCTGCTCGAGCTGGTGCGGGGCTACCGCCTGGTGCTGCCGGGAGAGATCGCCCTCCTGATCAAGGTGCTGGTCATGCTCGAGGGCACCGGCCGCCAGCTCAGCCCGGGCTTCAGCCTGATCGAGGCCATGCGGCCCTACCGCCGCCGCCTCCTGCTGCGGCGGGCCTCGCCGCCCCGGCAGCTCCGCCGCCTGCTGCGCTTCGGCCAGGAACTGGACCGCCTCCTGGCCCAGCTCCCCAGCAGCCTGAACGAGGCCCTGGACCGGATGCGCAGCGGGCGCTTCTACATGCGCATGGACCATCGCGGCCTGGAGCCATCGGTGAACCGCCTGACCCTGGGCCTGCTGGCCAGCTCGCTCTTCCTGGGCTCCTCCCTGCTCCTGTCCTTCGACGTGCCTCCCCTTTGGCACGAGCTCTCCCTGCCCGGAGCGGCGGGCATGCTGCTCAGCGCCTGGCTGAGCCTGCGCCTGCTGCGGGCCATCGACCGCTCGGGGCATCTGGACGGACGCTAAGCAGCCTTGTCGAACGTGGCACAGGATGGAGTGGCGCAGAGACGGTTCACTTGCCCACCAGGATACTGTGCATCGTTCCACGGTTCTGCTTAGGGCAGCCGGATCGCTGCGGCGGCCCTGCCCCTGAGCGGAGGCGGTCGTGGAGCGGTCCTTTGCACCTCGCCCCCGGCCCTCAGTCGTCCAGGCCCAGCTCCAGCATCGCCAGGGCGGCCCGGGCGCCGTCCAGGGCGGCGCTCATGATGCCCCCGGCGTAGCCGGCGCCCTCGCCCACGGGAAAGACGTTGGCCCAGCCCAGGGCGCGGCGGCTCACGGGCTCCCGCGGGAGGCGGAGCGGTCCGGAGCTGCGCGACTCCAGGCCGATGAACTGTCCCTCCGGCCCGGCGAAGCCAGGGACCAGGCGATCCCAGCGGCCCAGGGCCTGGGCGATGGCCTCCCTGAGCCAGGGGTCCAGGAGCTGGTCCAGGCGGGCGGACGTGGTGCCGAAGGGGTAGGTGGAGCGGCGCAGGCCGTCCTTGCCTACGCGCCCGGCCAGGAAGTCGGCGGCGCTCTGGGCGGGGGCCACGTAGTCCGCGCCGCCGGCGGCGAAGAAGGCGGCCTCCAGGCGGCGCTGGTAGGCCACCCCGTCGAAGGGGTCCTGGCCGAAGCGCTCCGGCCCCACGGTGGCCACGATGGCGGCGGTGGCCCAGCCCGAGGAATGGGCGCTGTTGCTCATCCCGTTGGTGCAGAGGAGGCCGGGCTCGTTGATGGCGGCCACCACCCGGCCGCCGGGGCACATGCAGAAGCTGTGGGCGGCGGCGGCGGGGCCGGCCTTGGAGACGAGGTTGTAGGCGGCGGCGCCCAGGAGGGGCTGCGGCCCGCCGTAGCGCCCGCGGTCGATCAGCTCCTGCGGATGCTCGATGCGCAGGCCCAGCTGGAAGGGCTTGGCCTCCAGCTGGATGCCCGCGCGCCCGAGCATGGCCCAGGTGTCCCGCGCGCTGTGCCCGATGGCCAGGACCAGGGCGGCGCAGGGCAGGGCGCCCTGGTCCGTGCGGACGGCCCGGAGGCGCCCGCCATCCGCCGCGGCCTCGATGCCCAGCAGGCGGGTGCCGAAGTGGAAGCGGACGCCCAGGTCCTCCAACATCGCCCTGAGGCGGGGCAGGAGGCGGTGCAGGCGGTCGGTGCCGATGTGGGCGCCGCTGTCGTAGAGGATGGTGGGCGGGGCGCCGCAGGCGACGAGGAGCTCGAGGATGGGCAGCTCCAGCGGGTCGTCCACCCGGGTGTAGATCTTGCCATCGGAGTAGGTGCCGGCGCCCCCCTCGCCGAAGAGGAGGTTGGCCTCGGGGTCCAGGTCCCGGTGGCGATGGAAGCGCACGAGGGCCCGGCCGCGCTCCTTGAGGGCGGGGCCCCGCTCCAGGAGTTCAACGGGCAGCCCTTGGCGGGCCAGGACATAGGCGGCCAGGAGCCCGGCGGGCCCGGAGCCGACGACCACCACGGGGGCCTCCGCGGCGGCGGCGCGCAGGCCGGGATGCACCCGGGCCGGGTCCAGGCTGCCGGCGGGCGGGGCCTCCTGCAGCCGGCCGCCCTTCCGCTCCCGTTCCATGACGGGGCTGCGCCCCGCGGCGTCCAGGGCGGCGTCCAGGTGGTAGACCCAGCGCAGGCGCCGCTCCCCGCCCCTGACCCGGGCGTCCAAGGCCCGCCGCACGATGCGCAGCCCTCGCAGCTCGCCAGGCTCCACGCCCAGCCGGCGCGCAGCCGCCTCGCGCAGCGCCTCGGGCGGATGCTCCAGGGGTAGCAGCTCGATGCCGAGCAGGCGCCACCAGTGGGCGGGCGCGGCGGGGGGCGGAGGTGTGGGGTCGGGCGCGGGGGGCGGTGGGGAGGGCATGGGAGGGGATGATAGTGCAGGCTCGGCCGGGATCTGACCGAGCGATGTCTCCGAGCCAGCCTGATCAGCCGCCAATGGGTTACCTGGTGTTTGTAATGTCTTGTACTAAACTGTACAATATCATACAAGATGGAGCGAACCATGACCGAAGCCCATGCCCTGACGACGCAGACCATCGCCGCCTCCGAGGCGCGCCAGCAGTTCAGCCAACTCCTCAACCAGGTGTTCCGTCGGGAGAAACGGGTCATGATCGAGAAGAGCGGCATTCCTGTCGCTGCTATCGTCTCGGCCGATGATCTGGAGCTCCTGCGGCATTTCGAGCAGCTCCGACGCGAGGAGTTCGCCGTCGTCCGCCGGATTCGAGCAGCGTTCCAGGGCGTGCCGGCCGATGAGGTGGACCGTGAGATCGCCCGCGCGGTCGCCGATGTGCGACGAGAACGGCGCGAGTTGGCCAAGCTGGGCGATTCGGATGCCTGATGCGCGTTGTTCTTGACACAAACACCCTGGCATCAGGCCTGCTTGGGCATTCCGGCTCGCCGGCTTCGAGGCTCATCGATGCCTGGCGAGACGCGGCCTTCACCCTCGTCGTGTCGGCGGACATCCTGGCCGAACTGGCCGGCGTGCTGGCCAAGCCGTACTTCGCGACACGGCTCGACCCCAATGACGTGATAGCCTTCCTGACCTGCTGGCCACCACCTCGAGCGTGGTGGTCGTGAAGGGCTCGGTCGTCGGCGTGGCAGGCCATCCGGAGGACGACCGTATCCTCGAATGTGCTCTGGTCGGTCAGGCGGTCTACCTGGTCACGGGAGACAAGGAACTACAGGCTCTGCGAGCGTTTCAGGGTGTTGAGATCGTCACCCCACGGCGCTTCGTCGAGGTACTCGAAGCGGCTCCGCGTAAGCCTTGAGGCCATGAAGGTCGCAAGATGGCGGGCGCCGAGCGGAGAAAAGAGCTGCGTGTTACCCGTGGAGCAGAGGGGGATGAGTCGGTCGACGCCTCCGACCTCGATCCATACTGCCCGCTCTCGCCGGTCCCCACCCTGGAGCCGCCCATGACCCCCGCCACCGCCGTCCGCTACCAGGTCCGCGCCAGCTTCGTGGATGCCGCCACCGCCGATCGCTTCGTGGCCTGGATGCGCGCGGAGCACGGCGACGAGCTGCTGGCCGTGCCCGGCTGCCTGGAGTACCGCGTCTACCGCCGCGACGAGCTGGCCGTGGATGCGGAGTACCTCTTCACCGACGCCGCCGCCCTGGAGACCTACCTGGCGACGCAGGCCCCCGCCCTGCGCGCCAAGGGCCGGGAGCGCTTTCCCGCGGAGCTGGCCGACTTCACGCGGGCGGTGGCGCCGCTGGTGGCGGAGGGACGGCGGGCGGGTTGACGAAGCCGATGATCGCGGGCTGACGGGACCGGTGGACGGGGCGGCCGGTGGTCGCGGGGTCGGCCGCCCCCGGAGCCCTCGACCGCCTCCTCACCCCTTCACCCCATCGGCAGCCTGAGCCCCTCGCGCGCTGCCGTCTCGCGGGCCAGGGCGTAGCCGGCGTCGGCGTGGCGCAGGACGCCCATCGCCGGGTCGTTGGTCAGGACGCGGGCCAGGCAGCGGGCCGCGCGGGGCGTGCCGTCGGCCAGGGTGACCTGGCCCGCGTGCTGGCTGAAGCCGATGCCCACGCCGCCGCCGTGGTGGAAGCTGACCCAGGTGGCGCCGCTGGCCACGTTGACCATCGCGTTCAGCAGGGGCCAGTCGCTGACCGCGTCCGTGCCGTCCAACATCGCCTCCGTCTCGCGGCGCGGGCTGGCCACCGAGCCCGTGTCCAGGTGGTCCCGGCCGATGACCAGAGGCGCCGAGATGCGGCCCGAGGCCACCGCCTGGTTGAAGGCCAGGCCCGCCCGGGCCCGCTCGCCCTGGCCCAGCCAGCAGATCCGCGCCGGCAGGCCCTGGTAGGCCACCCGCTCCCTGGCCATGCGGATCCAGCGGGCCAGGGCCTCGTCCTCGGGAAAGAGCTCCAGGACGATCTCGTCCGTCACGGCGATGTCCGCCCCGTCGCCGGAGAGGGCCGCCCAGCGGAAGGGGCCCTTGCCCTGGCAGAAGAGGGGGCGGATGAAGGCCGGGACGAAGCCCGGGAAGTCGAAGGCGTTGGTCACCCCCGCGTCGAAAGCCCGCTGGCGCAGGTTGTTGCCGTAGTCGAAGGTCACCGCCCCCTGGGCCTGGAAGGCCAGCATTCCCCGCACGTGGTCCGCCATGCCGGCCATGCTCGCCGCCTCGTAGGCCGCCGGGTCCGCCTGGCGCAGGGCCGCTGCCGCCGCCGGGTCCAGGCCCGCCGGGACGTAGCTCAGCACGTCGTGCGCCGGCGTCTGGTCCGTCACCAGGTCCGGCCGCAGGCGGGGATCGGCCTCGGCCATCCGGGCCAGGCGAGGGAAGAGTTCCGCCGCGTTGCCCAGGAGGCCCACCGACAAGGGTTCGCGCGCCGCCTTGGCCGCCAGGGCCAGCTCCAGGGCCTCCTCCAGGTCCGTCGTCCAGCGGTCCAGGTAGCGGTGCTCCTGGCGCCGGGCCATCCGCCCCGGGTCCACCTCCACGCAGAGGGCCACGCCGCCGTTCATCGTCACCGCCAGGGGCTGGGCCCCGCCCATGCCGCCCAGGCCCGCCGTCAGGGTGAGCGTGCCCGCTAGGCTGCCGCCGAAATGCTGCCGCGCCGCCTCCGCCAAGGTCTCGTAGGTGCCCTGCAGGATGCCCTGGGTGCCGATGTAGATCCAGGAGCCCGCCGTCATCTGGCCGTACATCATCAGGCCCTTGGCCGCCAGCGCGTCGAAATGCTCCTGGGTGGCCCAGTGGGGCACCAGGTTGCTGTTGGCGATGAGGACGCGGGGCGCCTCCTCGTGCATGCGCAGGATGCCCACCGGCTTGCCCGACTGCACCAGCAGGGTCTCGTCGGCTTCCAAGTCCCGGAGGCAGGCCACGATGGCGTCGAAGGCCTCCCAGGAACGGGCCGCCTGGCCCCGGCCGCCGTAGACCACGAGCTGCTCCGGGATCTCCGCCACCTCCGGGTCCAGGTTGTTCATCAGCATGCGCAGGGCGGCCTCCTGCGGCCAGCCCTTGCAGCTCAGGGTGCTGCCGCGGGGGGCGCGGACGGTGCGGGCCTGGGACATCGCTTCCTCACAGGGGGGTGCCCGGAAAGGCCGGGCCGGTGGCGGTCGAGGGGGGCCGCGGAGGGGGCCCGGCGGGGATTCTAGTCGCGCCGCCCGCCGCTGGCCCTGTGATAGACTGTCGCCGCTCGGGGACGCCGCGGGGGCGTCCCTCCCCCTGACCATCGGCAAGGAGTCGACCATGCGGCACAGCCAGGAGAACATCGAGCGCGTCTCGGAGACCATCCGCCGCGAAGGCGTGCAGTTCATCAACCTCCAGTTCACCGACATCCTGGGCGTCGTCAAGAGCGTCGGCATCCCCGTGGAGGTCTTCCCGGACGTCCTGGACCACGGCCTCTGGTTCGACGGCTCCTCGGTGCAGGGCTTTGCCCGCATCGCCGAGAGCGACATGCTGCTGCACCCGGACCTGGACACCTTCGCCGTCATCCCCTGGGACACCGACGTGCCCACCGCCCGCGTCATCTGCGACGTGCACGAGCCCAGCGGCGAGCCCTTCATGGGCGACCCCCGCCAGGTCCTGCGCCGCGCCCTGGCCGAGGCCGAGGCCATGGGCTACCGCTTCTACACCGGGCCGGAGCTGGAGTTCTTCCTCTTCAAGCCCCATGCCGACGGCTCGCTCACCCCGCTGGTGCCGCATGACAGCGCCGGCTACTTCGACATGAGCACCGACCTGGCGCATTCGGTGCGGCGGCAGATGGTGCGGGCCCTGCAGGCCTTCGGGATCACGGTGGAGGCCCTGCACCACGAGGTGGCGGTGGGCCAGCACGAGATCGACTTCAAGTACGACCACGCGCTCAAGAGCGCCGACCAGGCCATCACCCTGCGCGTGGCCCTCAAGGCCATCGCCCAGCAGAACGGCCTGCACTGCACCTTCATGCCCAAGCCCGTGGCGCGCATCAACGGCTCCGGCATGCACACCCACCAGAGCCTGTGGAAGGACGGCGTCAACGCCTTCGCCGACCCCGCCGACGCCTATGGCCTCAGCCAGCCGGCCAAGCATTACATCGCCGGCCAGCTGCACCACGCCCGGGCGCTCTCGGCGGTGATCGCCCCCCTGGTCAACAGCTACAAGCGCCTGGTGCCCGGCTACGAGGCGCCGGTCTACCTGAGCTGGGCCCGCACCAACCGTTCGGCCCTGATCCGCATCCCCAAGCTCAGCCCCGGTAGGGTGAAGACTGCCACCCGCGTGGAACTGCGCTGCCCGGACCCGGCCGCCAACCCCTACCTGGTCTTCGCCTGCATCCTCATGGCCGGCCTGGACGGCATCAAGCGCCAGCTCCCGGTGCCCGCCGCCCGCGAGGAGGACCTCTACCATCTGGACGCCGCCGCCCTGCAACAGCTCACCGCCATGCCCGGCAGCCTGGGCGAGGCCCTGGCGGAGTTGGAGGGCAGCGAGCTGATGCGCCGGGCCCTGGGCGAGCACCTCTTCCAGCATTACCTCGAGGCCAAGCGCCAGGAATGGGACGACTACCGGCTCTCGGTCTCCCAATGGGAACTGGACCGCTACCTGACCACCTACTGAGCCGGTGGCGGGGGGCGGGCAGGAGAGCATGGCGTCGGAGGAGCGGGTCGGGCCGGACGACAAGCCCCTGGGCCGCAGCCTGGGCTGGCGTCTGCACGCCACCCGCTACCTCTACCAGAGCCAGTGGTTCGACCTGCGCCAGGACGAGATCAGCCTGCCGTCGGGGGCACCGGCCACCTTCACCTACGTGGAGCATCCGGGCTTCGTCACCGTGGTGCCCCTGACCACCGCCGGTGAGATCGTCCTCATCCGCAGCTACCGCTACACGGTGGACGACTGGGCCTGGGAGCTGCCGGCCGGCGGCTTCGGCAACAAGCAGGGCCAGAGCGCGGCCGAGGTGGCCCGGGCCGAGCTGCGGGAGGAGACCGGCTGCAGGATCACCGGAGAGCTGATCCCGGTGGCCCGCTACTACGACGGCATCGGCAACACGCGCACGGAGGCCCAGATCTTCCTGGCCACCGGCGTCGAGCTGGGCGGGCCCCAGGCCCTCGACGAAACCGAGCAGATCGAGGTCCACCCCCTGCCGGCCCGCGAGGCCCTGGCCCTGGCCCGCTCGGGGGCCATGACCGACGGCGCCTCGGCCCTGGCCCTCCTGCTCTGCGCCGAGTTGATCGAGGCGCGGCTGGCGGGCTGAGGGCGGCGGTGTCGAGCCGGCGAACATCCGGCGACGGCACCCGTTCCATCGGCGCCGTTCGGCCCCGACTGCGTCCCGCCCTCCTGGTCCTCCCCGCCCCCCCCCATCCTGGAGTCCCCCATGCCGGACACCCCCGCCTTTGCCGATGCCGCCGCGCAGTGGAACCGCCGCTTCCAGCAGGAGGGCTTCCTGTTCGGGACCGAGCCGAATGCCTGGCTGCGCGAGCAGGCGGGGGCCCTCCCCGCCGGCGGCCGCGTGCTCAGCGTCGCCGACGGCGAGGGGCGCAACAGCGTGTGGCTGGCCCAGCGGGGCTTCCGGGTGGACGCCTTCGACATCGCCGAGTCGGGCGTGGCCAAGGCCCGCGCCCTCGCCGCGCGCCAGGGGGTGGCGGTGGACTACCAGGTGGCCGACGCCGACGGCTTCGCCTGGCCCGAGGGGGCCTACGACGGTGTCGCGGCCATCTTCATCCAGTTCGCCGATCCGCCGCTGCGCGAGCGGCTGTTCGCGCGCATCGTCAGCAGCCTCCGGCCCGGGGGCGTGCTGATCCTGCAGGGCTACACCCCGGAGCAGCTCACCCACCGGACGGGCGGCCCGCCCTTCGCGTCGCACCTGTACACCGAGGACCTGCTGCGCGCCGCCTTCGCCGACCTGCGCATCCTCACCCTCCGAACCTACGAGGCCGAGCTGCGCGAGGGCAGCGGACACCACGGCCGCTCGGCGCTGATCGGGCTGGTGGCCCAGCGCTGAGGAGCGGTCCTGTCCCTTCCCCGCCCCGGTTGCGCCCCAGGAAACCGGAAGGAACCGATCCTCAGCGCCAGAGGAAGTAAGGGCTGTCCAGGATCAGGGCCAGGGTCTCCGGCAGGCGGCCGCGCATGGCGGTGCTGAGACTGTCGCCGTCGCTGCCGCCCGCGGTCAGGAAGTCCACCACCGTGGCCCGGTCGGCCGCCAGCATCGGGCGGCCGAGGATGCGCTGGATCCAGTAGTCCACCACCTGGCCGGCGCGGGTCAGCTCCGGCGGCGTGAGGGAGGCGGGCAGGAAGCGCGGCTTGAACGAAGGGCTGGCGCCGCAGAGGGCCAGGGCCAGGTTCCAGCGCTCGATCATCGGTGCCGAGGCCACCCAGGCCTCCTTGATGTCCGGGTAGCCGTCGGGCGTGGGCCAGTAGAAGGGGAGCTGGCCGCAGCCGGCCAGCATGCCCCGGTTGCCCAGGATGAGGCTGCCCAAGGAGCCGAACTCGGCGGCCGGCCAGCCCAGGACCCGCAGCATGCGCGCCGCCTGGTCCAGCGGCCGGACCAGCTTGCCCCCGAAGCGGCCGAAGGAGGCCTGGAACTCGGGCGAAGCCACGATGAGGCGCAGGAGGGCCGGCACCGAGCCGTCCTTGCCCCAGGCGGCCGCCACCCGATCCAGGAGCTCCGGGCAATCCGTCTGGGGTTCGTCGCAGACCAGGCGGCGCAGGAGCTTTGTCCCCACGTAGCGCGGCGTGGCCTGGTGGCGGCAGAGCAGGTCGATGACCAGGTCGCCGTCCACCTGGCCACCGCCGGCTGGGATGACCTGGCCCAGCACCTGCTTGGCCCCCGTGTCGTGCTGCCCCGCCTGGAAGACGAAACTGCCGGCCGGCTTGCCGTTGGCCTCGCGCAGCAGGTAGGTCCAGCCGGTGAAGCAGCGGGCCACCTCCTTGACGTCCTTCTCGGTGTAGGGGTAGCCGTTCACCGCCGCGCCCAGGCTGTGCAGCTCCATGATCTCGCGGGCGTAGTTCTCGTTGGGCTTGCGCTTGCTGTTGGCATCGTTGTCCAGGTAGGACAGCATGGCCGGCGAATGGGCCGAGGCCGTCAGCAGCCGGCGGAAGCTGTCCAGGGCCAGGGGCCGGATCACCTCCCGGTCGTCCACGGTCTTGAAGGCCCGGGCGTACTTCTCCCGGATGTCGATGCTGAAATGGTCGCTCCAGAACTCGACCAGGGTCTCCTGCACCCGGCGGCGGCTGTAGGCCAGGCGGAAGAAGGCGGCTCCCTGCATCTCCTGGGCGATCTGGGCCGGCTTGTCGTGGCTCAGGAGCTGGGCCGCGCTCATGCCGAGGGTGCTGAGGCCGGCGAGGTACGCGTCCACCGTCTCGTCGCCGATGTCGGCCGGCCTTAGCTGCGCCTCCAGCCAGCCGTCAGGCCCCAGGAGCCGCAGGTCCTCCCGCTCGATGGCCGTGGCGCCGTAGGCCAGGCGGCTGAGGATCAGCTCGCCCAGGTCCGGCCCCGGCATCTGGGCGCTGATCCGCGCCTGCCAGGCCACGCGCGGCCGCGGCAGCTGGGCCTCCAGGGCGGGGGCCGCGGCCAGGGCGGCGCCGGCCGGCACCTGGCCGGCCAGGGACAGGAAGCGGCGGCGGCTCATGGTGGTGGACATGGTGGCTGGGTCCTGTTCCGGGGGCGGCGGGGGAAGGCGTCCCGCGGGGGCGGGGATCATAGCCAAGTGTGGGTGGGTGGCGCAAGGGCCTGCCGCCAGGCGCCGGAAGGGACGCGTCAATTCTGGTCCCCGTCCCACGCGGTCGATATACTGGCGAGACCTGCATCCGCCCGACCACCACAGGGTCGGGCCATTCGAGTCGAGGATTTCGCGATGCCGAAGCACGACCGCCGCCGTCTCTGGCGGATTCCCCTCCTGGCCCTCGGCTTGCTGCCGGTCCTGGGCGGCGCCCCGATCCGCCGCACGGGCGGCCCGTCGGACATCGCCGAGGCCGCCCCGGCGCGGGCCGCGCTGGACTACCCCATCGTCTACGTCCGCCAACCCCGCCTGGGCGACGAGACGCAGATCGTCTGGCCGGAGGTCTTCCAGCCCGGCCGGGCCCAGATGGGCTCGGACCTCATGCTCCTGCATCCGGACGGGCGCGAGGAGGTGCTGGTACCCGGCGGGGTGGGCGCCGTGACCGATCCCTACATCAGCCTGGACGGGCGTTCGGTCTACTACTCCTACTTCCACGACCTGCGCCCCGAGGCCCTCAACCCCCAGCGCGGCTACCTGCCGCTGCAGGGTGCCGACATCTACCGCGTGGACCTGGTTACCCGACAGATCCGACGGCTCACCTTTCAGGAGTTCAGCCCCAACACCGCCGCCGGGCGCTGGCTGGAAGGCCATCCGGCCGACGCGCCGGAAAGCTACAACCGCCTGGGCTACGGCATCCTGAACCTGGGGCCCGCCCCCTTGCCGGGCGGCCAGGTCATCTTCGTCAGCAGCCGCAACGGGCTCCTGCCCAACAAGAGCGGCACCCTGCCCGGCCTCCAGCTCTACGTCATGGACGAGGACGGGGCCAACGTCACGGCCATCGCGCCCATGACCAACAGCAGCGCCATGCACCCCACACCGCTGCGCGACGGCCGCGTGGCCTTCTCCAGTTACGAAGGCCAGGGCCTGCGAGACGATCGCCTCTGGGGTATCTGGGCCGTCTGGCCGGACGGCCGCATCTGGGAGCCCGTGGTCAGCGCCTTCAAGAGGGACCAGGCCTTCCACTTCATGACCCAGCTCTCGAACGACGACCTGGTGGTCGAGGACTACTACAACGGCTCCAACGCCGGCTTTGGCGCCCTCTATCGCCTGCCGGTGTCGGCGCCCGGCGGCGGGCCGCGCTTCTACGGCCCGCGGCCGGACCAGAACCCCGCCATCCAGCAGACCAATGCCCTGGGCATGCTGGAGCCCTTCCGGATGGCCTTCACCCCCAAGGGCATGGTCTCCCTGACCCCCTTCACCCATGCCGATGACGCCCCGGCGCCCATGGGGGCCAACGGCCGCCGGGTGGGCAAGTTCACCCACCCCTCGGGCGCCCCGCGGGACGACCTCCTGGTGGTCTGGTCGCCTGGCTCGGTCAACCTCTCCGGCGCGGACGAGGGCGAGGCCGCCATCGACTCGGGCATCTACCTGATGCCTGAATCCCGGCCCATCACCAGTCCGGCCGGCCTGCTCCTGGTCAAGGACGATCCCGCCTACAACGAGGCCTGGCCCCGGGCGGCGGTCTCCTACGGGGCGGTCCACCACGGCGACCTCGGTCCCTACCACTTCCCCTGGCTGCCCAACGACGGCGTCGAACATGCGACCCTGCCGGCGGGCACGCCCTACGGCCTGGTGGGCACCAGCAGCTTCCTCAACCGCGAGAGCGCGCCGGGTTTCGCCGCCGCGGACAGCGGCTTCGACGGGCTGGATGCCTTCAACAGCAGCGACCCGGCGCAGAGCAGCAACTGGCGCTGGCAGGGTGCCGACGCCGGCCGCTACGACGACGACGATGTCTACGCCGTGCGCCTGGTGGCCCAGGAGCCCAGCAGCGATCGGGCCTTCGGTCCCCAGGCCGGGCAGCATTTCTTCAACCACGTCAACGAACGGCTGCGCATCCTGGGCGAGATCCCCCTGCGCAAGACCGGACCGGACGGCCGGGTGCTGCGCGACCAGACAGGCCAGCCGGACACCAGCTTCCTGGCCCGCATTCCGGCCGACACGCCCTTCACCTTCCAGACCTTGGACCGCAACGGCATGGTGCTCAACATGGCCCAGACCTGGCACCAGGTGCGTCCGGGCGAGATCCGGGCGGACTGCGGCGGCTGTCACGCCCACAGCCGGCGGCCGGTCTACCTGGCCCAGACGGCGGCCTCCCGCCCCGACTACCAGCCCTGGGACCTCACCGCGAGCCGCCCCCTTCTCAGCCGGGACGCGTCGGGCCAGCCGACCCTCAGGCAGGTGGAGGGCGGGGCGGTGAACGTGGAGTTCCACCGCGATGTGCGCCCCATCCTCAGCGCGCATTGCGTCGCCTGCCACAGCCAGAAAGCGGCGGATCCGCCGGGCCGCCTGGTCCTGGACGACCTGGCACCGGTGGCCGGCCCGCCGGGGAGCGGTCTCCGCTTCCCCGGTGATTACGCCCGCCTCTGCTACGACCCGACGGCCCAATGGGGCTACCCCCCCCTGGCGGCGGCGGGCAAGACACCGCGTTGGCGCCAGACCAACGCCAGCCGCTACGTGCGCGTCTTCCAGAGCCGGCGCAGCCTCTTGATCTGGAAGGTCTTCGGCCGCCGCATGGACGGCTGGACGAACGAGGATCACCCCACCGAGGCCCGGCCCGGCGACCTGTCCTCCCTACTGCCCGGCATCGACCCGAACCTGGTGGACCTGGACTACAGCGGCAGCATCATGCCGCCGCCCGGGAGCGGCGTGCCGCCCCTCAGCGCCGAGCAGAAGCTGACCCTCGCCCGCTGGGTGGATCTGGGCTGCCCCATCGACGGTGTCGGCGCCCAGGATGCGCCGGACGCTGCGGAGGCCGGGCCGGGAGGCGACACGGCACCGCCGGCGCCGCATCCCTACGGCTGGTACCTCGATGAGGTCCGCCCCACCCTGACCGTCAGCGCGCCGCGGGCCGGAGCCAGCGAGGAAGTCCTGCGCACCATCCGCATCGGCTTCACCGATGCCTACAGCGGCATCCAGGCGGATTCCCTCTCCGTCCGCCTGGACCAGCCTCTGATGGGCCGCCCGCCCGGCGCGGAACTGGCCGACCTGGCCCAGCCGGCGGGCGAGGGCATCGTCCTCATCCCCATTCCTCAGGGCCTGTCGGGCGCCCATCGGGCCACCCTGACGGTCACCGTCGCCGATCGCCAGGGCAACCAGACCCGCCAGACGGTCACCTTCTCCATCCGGGCGCACAAGGCCTACCTGCCGCGATTGGGGCGCTGAGGACGGCGCCTCAGAACCCTTCCAGCAGGCTCAGATCCGCCACCGACCGCGGCAGGGCGGCGATGCGGGCCAGGAGGGCCAGGCGGGCGGCGCGCAGGGCCGGGACCTCGGCCATGACCATGACCCCGTCGAAGAAGGCGTTGATCGGCCCCGCCAGGCGGGCGATGACCGCCAGGACGGCGCCGGGGTCGGCGGCGCGGTCGGTGACGCCTTCCAGGGTCGCCGCCTCGGCCTCCCAGGCCCCCAAGAGGGCCAGCTCCACCGGCTCCACCAGGTCGGCCGCGCGGAGCGACGCCGCCCCCTCGCCCTGGGTGCGCACGATGCGGGCGCAGCGGGCGTAGGCCGTCAGGGTCGCTTCCCAGCCGGGAGCGGCGATGGCGGCCTCGAGGGCCTTCAGGGCGCGCGCCGCCGCCGCCGGGCGGGTGGGCTGGGCCGCCAACACTGCCGCCACCGCGTCGGCGGCATGGCCGGCTTCCCTGAGCTGCCCCTCCAGGCGGCGCAGCAGGAAGTCGAGGACCTCGGCGCGGATCTCCGGCGCGAGCGGCAGGGGGAGCAGGGCGGCCGCGGCGTCCACCGCCTCGGCCAGGTCCAGGTCCAGGTCGCGCTCCACCAGGATGCCGCAGATGCCCAGGGCCGCCCGGCGCAGGGCGTAGGGGTCGTTGGCGCCCTTGGGCCTGAGACCGGCGGCAAAGAGGCCCACCAGGCTGTCCAGCCGATCCGCCAGAGCCAGGGCCGTGCCCGGACCGCTCTCCGGCAGGCGGTCGCCCGCGCCGCGCGGCAGGTACTGCTCCTCGATGGCCAGCGCCACCGCCTCCGGCTCGCCCGAGCGCAGGGCGTAGGCCCGTCCCATCACCCCTTGCAGGCTGGTGAAGTCCACCACCATGCTGGTGCAGAGGTCGTTCTTGGCCAGCCGGGCCGCGCGCAGGGTGGTGGCCGGATCGGCCCCCAGCCGGCCGGCCAGGCGGGGGGCCAGTTCGGTCAGCCGCGCCGCCTTGTCGGCCATCGAGCCCAGCTTCTCCTGGAAGCTGAGGCCGGCCAGCCCGGCGCCGAAGGCCTCCAGGCTCTGCGCGCCGTCCTGGCGCCAGAAGTAGGCCGCATCGGCGAAGCGGGCGCGGATGACGGCGGCGTTCCCGTAGCGGACGGCGTCATCGTCCAGGGACGCCCCGTTGGCCACGGTGATGAAATGCGGCAGGAGGCGGCCATCCCCGCCCTGGACGGGGAAGTAGCGCTGGTGCTTCTTCATCACCGTGACCAGGAGCGGGTCAGGCAGCTCCAGGTAGGCGGCCTCGAAGTCGCCGCGCAGGGCGCGCGGCTGCTCCACCAGGTCGGCCACCTCGGCCAGGAGGGCCTCGTCCTCGGGCACCGTCCCGCCGACCTCGGCCGCCAGGGCCGCCACCTGGCGGGCGATCTGGGCCCGCCGCGCGGCGCGGTCCACCTCGATGCCCAGGCTGAAGAGCAGCTTGCGGTGGTCCTCGGCGGTGGCGACGCTCAGGGGGCGGCTCTCGGGCCGGGGGCCCCGGGTCAGGCGGTCGGCCGCGAGGCCGGCCCAGGTGAGCGGCAGGACCTGAGGCCCATGCAGGGCCAGGATCCAGCGCAGGGGGCGGCTGAAGCCGGCGCCCGAGGCGTTCCAGCGCATGGCGCGGGCGGCGGGCAGGCCGGCGATCAGGGCGGGCAGGGCCTCGCCCAGCACCGCGGCGGCCGGGCGGCCGGCCACGTGGCGGGTGGCCTGCAGGCGGGCCTCGCCCTTCTGGGTCACCTGGCGCAAGTCGGCCAGGCTCACCCCGGCGCTCTTCGCGAAGCCCTCGGCGGCCTTGGTGGGTCGGCCCTCGGCATCGTAGGCGGCCTTCAGCGGCGGGCCCAGCACCTCCTCCACCAGGTCCGCCTGACGCGGCGCCAGAGCAGCCACCTCCACCACCAGGCGCCGCGGCGTGCCGCCCACCTTCAGGCCGCCGTGCTCCAGGCGCAGCTCGGCGAGGAGGGCCGGCATCCGGGCCTCGAGGGCGGCCACCGCCGCTGCCAGGTCGTCCACCGGCAGCTCCTCGACGCCCAGCTCCAGCACGAAGTCGGCCGGGCCCTCGGGGGCGGGGCCGGGGGCGGCGGCGTCGCGCGGACCGTCGACCGCCTGGGGAGCCTGGACCCCGGCCACCCAGTGGCGGGCGGCGGGGTCGGCGCCCAAGGGGAAGCCGGCCGCCTCGCGCTCGGCCAGGTAGGCCTCGGCCACGCGCTTGGCCAGGCGGCGCATGCGGCCGAAGAACTGGGCCCGCTCGGTGACGCCCACCGAGCCGCGCGCGTCCAGCACGTTGAAGAGGTGCGAGCACTTCAGCACGTAGTCGTGCGCCGGCCGGACCAGCCCCGCGTCGAGCGCCAGCTCGGCCTCGGCCTCGGTCAGGGCGTAGAGCTGGCGCAGGCGATCGACGTCGGCCGTCCGGAACCAGTACTGGCTGGTCTGGACCTCGCCTTGCAGGAGGATGTCGCCGAAGGTGACGTGGTCGTTCCAGCGCAGGTCCTTGAAGTGACGCACGTCCTGCAGGGCCATGAGGATGCGGTCCACCCCGTAGGTGATCTCCACCGAGTTGGGCGACAGCTCCAGGGACCCGGCCTGCTGGAAGTAGGTGAACTGGGTGATCTCCAGCCCGTCCAGCCAGACCTCCCAGCCCAGGCCCCAGGCGCCCAGGGCCGGCGACTCCCAGTTGTCCTCCACGAAGCGCACGTCGTGGCGGGCCAGGTCCACGCCCAGGGCGCGCAGGCTCTCCAGGTAGAGGCCCTGGGGGTCCCCGGGATCAGGCTTGAGGATGACCTGGAACTGGTGGTGCCGCCCCATGCGGTTGGGGTTCTCGCCGTAGCGGCCGTCATCGGGCCGGATGCTGGGCTCGACGTAGGCCACGTTCCAGGCCTCGGGGCCCAGGACGTGCAGGAAGGTGGCGGGGTTCATGGTCCCGGCGCCCACCTCCTGGTTGTGCGGCTGCCAGATCAGGCAGCCCACTGCCGCCCAGTACTCCTGCAGGCGGAAGATGGCGTCTTGGAAGCTCAAGCCCTTGTGGCTCATGGCGGCGAGGTCCTTCGGCGGCTGGCGGCGGATGGAAGGGAGATTATAGGGTGCGCGGCGGTCGGGCCGCGGAGGCGCGGTGCCTTGCGCTGGATGTTGGCTGGCTTTAACATTCAGCCCGGCGACAAGACCCTGCCATCGGGCGAGGGGCCGCGCCGGGGGCTCCATGGAACGAAGCGAGACCTTCGCAGCGGTGCTCGAGGCGGGCCTGACCCGCCGCGCGGCGCTGCGCGGCGGCATCCTGGGGGGCCTGGTGGTCCTCCTGCCCTGGGTGGGCAACAAGCGGCAGCTGCCCGTGCCGCCGGCCCCCGGCGGCCTGGCCTTCCGCCCCCTGCCGCCCAGCCGCGAGGACCGCGTGCAGGTGGCGGAGGGGCATCGGGCCCAGGTGCTCCTGCGCTGGGGCGACCCCATCGTCCCCGACGCCCCGGCCTTCGACCTGGCGGGGCAGACGGCGTCCAGCCAGAGCCGGCAGTTCGGCTACAACTGTGACTTCGTGGGCTACCTACCGCTGCAGGCGGGCGGCGGCGCCTCGCAGCACGGGCTCCTGGTGGTCAACCACGAGTACGCCCTGCCCGCGCTGATGCTCCCGGGCGCCGACCCCGGCAAGCTGAAGCGGGCCGAGGTGGACACCCTCCTGGCGGCCCAGGGCCTCAGCTTCGTGGAGGTCTACAGCGATGCCGAAGGCCTCTGGCAGGTCAACCCCCGCTCGGCACGCAACTGGCGCGTCACGGGCCTGACGCCGATGCTGATGGCCGGGCCGGCCGCGGGCCACCGCTGGATGCGCACGCCCGACGACCCCAGCGGCACGCGGGTGATCGGCACCTTCGCCAACTGCTCGGCGGGCATCCTCCCCTGGGGCAACGTGCTGAGTTCGGAGGAGAACTTCCACCTCTACTTCGGCGAGACGGGCGACGTGCCCTCCTCGGACCCGCGCTACTGGGGCTATGCCCGCTACGGCTTCTCGCCCGGCGTCTCGCAATGGGGCTACGAGCAGGCCTACGACCGCTTCAACGTGGCCAAGGTGCCGGGCGAGTCCTACCGCTTCGGCTACGCGGTGGAGGTGGACCCGCATGACCCGTCCTGGACGCCGCGCAAGCGCACGGCCCTGGGGCGCATCCGCTCGGAAGGCTCGACGGCCACGGTGACGCCCACGGGGCAGGTGGTGCTCTACTACGGGGACGACATCGCCTTCGAGCACGTCTACAAGTTCGTCACCCGCCAGGGCTGGCGCAAGGGCGATACGGAGCACAACCGCCAGCTGTTGGACCACGGCACCCTCTACGCGGCCCGCTTCCTGCCGGACGGCCGGGGCGAGTGGCTCCCTCTGGTGGCCGGCGTGGGCCCGTTGAAGGCGGCCAACGGCTTCCCGGGCCAGGCCGAGGTCTGCATGCACGCGGTACAGGCGGCCACCTTGATCGGCGCCACGAAGATGGACCGGCCGGAGGACATCGTGGTCCACCCGCACACGGGCAAGGTCTACATCGCCCTGACCAAGAACCCGAAGCGCGGTGATCCGACGGTGCCGGAAGCCGAGCTGAATCCGGCCAACCCCCGGCCGCAGAACAAGGCGGGCCACATCATCGAGCTGGAGGAGGACGGCGGGGACCACACGGGCGTGCGCTTCCGCTGGCGCATCTTCCTTCTCTGCGGGGACCCGGCGGATCCGGACACCTACTACGCGGGCTTCCCCAAGGACAAGGTCAGCCGCATCGCCTGTCCGGACAACCTCTGCTTCGACCTGGACGGCAACCTCTGGGTGGCCACGGACGGCCAGGCGGAGATCTACGGCGACCACGACGGGCTGTACGCCGTCCCCACGGAGGGCCCTGACCGGGGCTACGTGCGCCGCTTCCTGAACGGCGTACCGGGCTCGGAGATCACGGGACCCTGCTTCACCCCGGATTGCAGCACCCTCTTCGTCTCCATCCAGCACCCCGGCGAGGGAGGCACCCTGGAGGCGCCGATCTCCAACTGGCCGGACGGCCGCCAGCCCCCGCGGCCCTCGGTCCTGGCCATCACGGCCGACGACGGGCGGCAGGTGGGGACGGGACGGGCTCAGGCAGGCTGAGCCGATCGCGGACCCTCATCGCTCCGGTAGCAGTCCTCCATCCCCCGCACCAGCCCCTCCCAGCCGTAATCGCGCTCGGCCCGCGCCCGGGCGGCGCGGCCCAGTTCCGCCCGCCGCGCCCCGTCGCCGGCCAGCGCGGCGATCGCTCGGGCCATCGCCGCCGGCTCGTCCACCAGCAGGGCTTCGCGCCCATCCGCCAGGTCCAGCCCCTCGGCTCCCAGGCCGGTGGCCAGGATGGCCTTGCCCGCGGCCATCGCCTCCAGCACCTTCAGCCGGGTCCCGCCCCCCACGCGCAGGGGGACGACGACGATGCCCGCGCGGGCGATGAAGGGCCGCACGTCCGGCACCGCGCCCGTGACCTCGATCCCCAGGGCCGCCGAGGCCAGGGCTCTGACACGCGGCACGGGGTCACGCCCCACGATCGCCAGCCGCAGCGTCGGCCTCAGGGCGCGGGCCAGGGGCCAGACTGTCTCGCAGAACCAGGCCATGCCGTCGATGTTGGGCCGGAAGTCCATCTTGCCGGTGAAGACCACCAGGTCCGCATCCTCCGCATCCGCGGGCCCTGGCCGGTAGAGGTCCAGGTCCACACCGTTGGGCACCACCACCGGGGTCACATCGGAGGCCAGGGCGCGGAGGACCTCGGCGTCGGCGGCACTCACCGCCACCACCGCATCAGAGGCGCGCAGCAGGCGGCGCTCGTAGCGGCGCAGCTTGGCCGTCTGGATGAGGGAGTAGACCACGCCCGGCAGCCCGGCGAGCCCCCGCCCCAGGTCCGCCCGCCAGGCGCGGTCCTGGAGGATCCACTCGGCGTTGTGGGCATCGTAGACCAGGCGCGGCGGCCGTCCCCGCCGCGCCAGCCGATCGCGCAGGGCCAGGCCGAAGGGCGCCATCTCGATGCCCTCCACCTGCAGCACGTCCACCTGACCGGCCGGATCCGTCGCCGGACCCGCGGCCAGCTCCGCCAGGCAGCGGTCCATCGCCGGCGAGGCCAGGCGGCGCAGGAGGTCCGGCACCGGCTGGCTGGGCAGCTCCCAGAGCCGCCTGAGGAAGGACCGCGGCGGCGGCGCCGGGACGACGGTCACGGCCACGCCCCAGTCCGCCAGGGGTCCGCGCTCCGCCGCCGGGTCGCCGAAGCAGACCAGGTGGACCTGGTGCCGCGTCGCCAGCACCCGGACCAGGTTGAGGTTGCGCAGGGCCGTGCCCTGGTTGGGCGGCCAGGGCAGCTGGGGGGCGAGGAGGAGGAGGCGCATCGATCAGAGTTGAGTCAGGGGAGGGTCGGCAGATAGCGGAGGGGAGGAGAAAGGGCCTCGCCGCCGGCGCCTGCGATCTTGCGCGAGGCCGGGCGGGTCGCCCGTCAGCGACGCGCGCTCGTGAGGAGGGGCAGGTAGAGCCGGGCTGTCACGCCAGCCGGAGCGGTCGGCTCGACCGGAGCGGTGGCCGATGGCTCCAGCGGCGGGGTTGCGGAGGGCGGCGCGATCGTCGCCGTCGGCGGCTCATCGGTGGGTGTCGGCATCGCGGTCGGGGGCTCGGTCGGCATCGCCGTCGGAACCTCGGTCGGCAGCCCGCCGCCCGGCTGCCGGGCCTGGCCGCTGTCGGGGTCGATCATCAGGCCGGAGGCGTCCACCACCTCGAAGTCCGCCCCGCGGACGCGCTTCAGCTCGCGCAGCAGGTCGTTGTTCCAGCGCTCGTCCGGCACGCCGGAGATGAACCAGTTGGAGCCGTTGTCGGCCAGGATGAGGCCGTAGTCCTTGAATCCCTGCAGGATGACCCGGACGGGCGGGCTGAAGCCGCTCAGATCGACGTTGGCCTTCAGGCGCAGGCGGGCGCCCATGGGGGGCACGTCGGGGTCGCGGATGCTGGAGGCGTAATGGCGCGCCGGCCAGAGGTAGGCCCGCTGCGAGCGCTGCACCGTGAAGCGGATGGCGTGGCGGATGGCCCCGGCCGCCACCTCGTCGTAGCGGACCAGGCCCGGCAGGATGGGCAGACCCGCCGCATCGGCGCTGGTCCAGGTGTCCGGGCGCAGCTTCGAGCTCTTCAGGTCGAAGATCGCCCCCGAGCCGGCCCGCCAGCCGGCGCCCTCGGGGTAGGTGGACCAGGTCTCGTAGAGCCGGCAGTTATCCCGGTCCAGCACCAGGATGTGGCGGTCCCCGTCGCTGGCCGGCCCGCCCTCGATGGGCGCGTCTTCCGGGATGGGGTAGGGTCCCGGGTCGCTCTCGTCGGCGTACTCGAAGCGCACCGGCACCCTGGGCTGCGTCCCCGGCACCAGCACGAAGGGGATGCCGATGGGTCCGCCGTTCCATAGTCCGGAGCCGAAGTCCGGATGGAGGCCGGTCTCGGCGCCGATGCTCCTGATCCAGGCCGCCGACCGCGGATGCAGGGGGAGGTCGTCCACCCGGGTGTTCCAGATGTCGTCGGGCGGCAGCAGGGGGCAGCCGGCCAGGCCGGGGCCGCCTGCCTGCCGGAGGGAGGAAGGCGCGGACGAACGCGGCGCGGCGGCGACGGGCGCGAGCGGGGCGGCGGCGGCAAGGAGCCAGGCCAGGGCCGACAGGGAAGCGGTCCGCGCGATATCCGTGCGATGGGGGATCGCGGCGAACCGAGCGATCGCGGCGGGGAGCGGGCGGGACATCCGGCACCTCCGGGGGCGGGGCGGGGCAGGGCGCCTGGGGGGGAGGTCGCATTATAGGCCCGGCGCAATCGTGGCGCGGCGGGACGATCTTGCAACGCCGGCGGCCTAAGCTCCCCCGTGGGCACCGACCCTCCTCCTCCCCTCGCCCGGGCCGCAGCTCAG
>WBZV01000052.1_pt1 | contig 79655 bp, 55 predicted proteins | sample 5204221 | NCBI WGS metagenome assembly WBZV01 (sample SAMN12344360, study PRJNA552823) | activated sludge metagenome | biome: Activated sludge suspended growth; feature: Nitrification reactor; material: Wastewater; isolation source: activated sludge from nitrification reactor of wastewater... | reverse complement strand
AGAAGATAAAAAGTTGAATTAAAAAAAAGAGTATAATCATCTTGTGTTCCTATTTTCCATATTTATCAATAGAGAGTTTTATTTTCTGCCAGATAGCAGCTTGTATTTGTTCTGGAAATGATTTCCAGACCATATTAACATGTCCAGAATCAATTTCTACATAAATACATGTTGTTGCAATTAAATCGTGAATAGAATTGACAGATTTTTGTGTTTTTTGGACTAATAACCAAATAAATAATAACTTGCATAGCAATCGTTGGTCACATGTCCATGAAGTATATTTTTGCCACAAGCGAGCGGTATTATCATTTGAAGCAGTAAGAATATATGTTTCATCTTTGTTAAAACGTGCTGAATATACACAACTATCATGATTAAAAAGAAGAGCATAATAGACTTTATGCGTAATTAAATTGAAAAAAATGAGAAGGGTTTTCTTGTTTAACATCTTGATAACCTGAGTCAAATCGTTGACAAGTTTCTGTTGGAAATTGTTGTATAGCTTTTTCTTTATCAATAATCGCTTTATCATGCACGCTACCTCCATATGAGGCTGAAATGTCTAAAAATTTTCCCGTTTTCGATATAGTTATTTGAGTTTTAATTGTATGCTTCTTTTTTTTCCTGAGTAATAATGTTTTTTGTGTTTCATAATTCTCTGATCGATAACATTGCTGTTCCGTAACGTCCGTTGAAACATCCTTTTTCATCCAACCATTTTCAAGCCGATTTGCCAAAATCTTAAATTTTCCAAAGGAAGGCCAACTGTTCGTTGAAATGTGTTTTTTTTGATAAGACTTTCTAGAAATTTCATTAGCCAAAGTCCCTTTTTTAAACGATTGTGATTTTGACCTTTTTATAACATATATTTTTTTCTGTCAGCGTTTTTCTAATTACGCATGAGGTCTAATCATTTTTAGTCTTACTTTTTAATTTTGGTGTATTGTCTTGTTTTGATGTTATTATGATAAAAAATGCGAAAATAATCTATTTTTTATTGTTTGAAAATTAAAAAACAAAAGGATGTTTTTATGAAAATTGAAAATATTATTGCCAGAGAAGTTTTTGATTCTCGTGGTATTCCAACAGTAGAATGTGAGATTCATCTTGATGATGGTATGGTCGTAACTTCATCTGTTCCGTCTGGTATTTCCCGTGGTATTCATGAAGCATTTGAAATGCGTGATGGTGGAGAGCGGTTGATGGGTCTTGGTGTTGAAAAAGCTGCAGCTATTATAGAAGAAAAGATTGCACCGCTTTTTATCGGCAAAGAACCAGATCTTATTAATTTTGATGTTGATATGATAGAAAAAGATGGGACTAAAGACAAATCTCATCTTGGCGCAAATGCTATGCTTGCAGTGAGCATGGGAATGTGTAGAGCGCAAGCATATATTGAATCAATTTCTTTGTATGAACTTATTGCGCATTTATGTAATTTTGAAACAGTAACACTTCCTATGCCCATGATGAATATTATTGGTGGTGGCATGCATGTGAATAATAGACGTGCAATTCAAGAAATTCTTCTTGTTCCTACTCGTACGCAGACATGTTGGGATGCTTTGGAAATGGCAGCCCAAGTATTTTATACATTAAAAGAAATTCTGCGTGTTCGTGGTCAAATTATTGCAACAGGATATGAGGGTGAATTTGTGCCTTCTTTTGCGGATGAAAAACAGGCATTCGATCTTGTGATGGAGGCTATAGAAAAAGCAGGAATGAGTAGCTCAATGATGATATCTTTAGATGTTGCAGCATCACATTTTTATAACATGGAAACAGGGTTATACTATTGGCAAGGCCAGCAAGTATCGGCTGATATTCTTATTCAATGGTATAAAGAATTAATTGACACTTATCCCATTTATTCCATCGAAGATGGACTGAGTGAAGTTGATTGGAATAACTGGAAAATTATGAAAGTAGAACTTGGTAATCGTGTCAGGTTGATTGGCGATGATTTATTTGTAACAAATGCTGAGCGCATTTGGACAGGCATCGAAAATAATGTTGCAACAACGTGTTTAATTAAACCCAATCAAATTGGTACTATTACAGAGGTATTACAAGCAGTGACTTTATGTAAGGAAAATGAGTGGGATATTATTGTCTCACACCGTTCTGGTGAAACAAATGATACTTTTATTGCCGATTTAGCAGTTGGCGTAAGTGCGTCTCATCTTAAAGCTGGTGGTCTATCGCACGGTGAACGTGTTGCAAAATACAATCGGTTGATACAGATAGAAGATGAATTATTGTCGGGGCAAATGTTTGAATAAAAATTTCATCATTACTACTTTTTGTAGCAAATATAGCATAACTCATTTTTTTAATTTAATTACGCATAAAGTCTATTATTTATCTATAGTACAAAAATAAAGAAGCATAAAAAATCCTCTTTCTGTAATTGCTAAACTTTACGGTCGGCTTATACTAAAAAAAGTAACTACATATACGCCCTACAAAAAGGAAAATCATGACAACTCAAAACCTGCAACAAAACCAGCAACCCAAATATCACGATGAACATATATTAGTCGTAAGACGCTCGCATTTATTTCTTCAGGGTGATTGGCATGGTCTTGCAGATATCGATTTTGATCATTACATGCACATTATTGATCATAAAAAAGAATTTCATCCACGATCATTAATGGAAACAGATCCAACATTTAAGCAGATTATCCCCTATTTAATTTTTACCCATGACAATAAATTTTTTTTAATGCAACGCTGCACAACAGCATCTGAAATGCGCCTACAAAATAAATTATCACTGGGAATTGGTGGCCATATTCGACAAGAAGACCTTAATGAAACCTCTCTTTTTTCATGGGCAACACGCGAGTTTCATGAAGAAGTAACTTATTCAGGAAATCTTTCTGTCAAACCACTTGGCATACTCAATGACGACTCAAATGATGTTGGTAAAGTACACATAGGTTTTGTTTTACTGCTCACAGGAGATTCATCTGATATTTCCGTTAAATCAGAACTTAAAAGTGGCACTCTTGTCTCTCTTGAAGAATGCATCGCACAAAAAGAACACATGGAAACGTGGAGTCAGTTTGTCGTTGACTTTTTGGCAAGCCCATCAAAGGAACAATAATGAATGACTCAACGACAACCATTGAAACACTCAAAGAAAAAGTTAAAAAATTCATAGAAGAACGCGATTGGCAACAATTTCACAATCCTAAAAATTTGAGCATGGCCCTCGTTTCTGAAGCAACTGAAGTCTTGGATCTTTTTTTATGGTGCGACAATGAAGAATCTTATAAAGAACTTGAAAAACGTCGGCAAGAAGTTGAAAACGAAATTGCCGACGTTGCTACTGTTCTATTGGCATTTTGTAACCATCATAACATTGATCTGAGTAAAGCAATCACCGCAAAGCAGGTTGAACAAGCAAAAAAATATCCCGTTGAAAAATGCAAAGGTAAGTGGACTAAATACACAGAATTATAGAAAGTTATGCAGCAGTTGCAAATAATTGCCCAACATGCTTGCGCCATGCATTAAGCGCCTGCTCACGCATTATTTTTTCTTCTTCTGTTTTTCGACGCTTGTTTAAAGCATTTTCAACTGCATCATCAATATAGTTTGTTGATGCAGACGCATAAGCAGATTTACCAATTGAACGAATCATGTCTGCAATTTCAGCATGCGACAAACCTTCAACGCGATTTGCAATTTCATTAATTTTTTCAGCTGAAAAAATTGCTTGTAAATGCTTATCAAGTTCTTGTTTTACATACGCAGTAATCAATGCAATACGCGTTGCAAAACCAGGAAGTGGCATATCAACTCTATCTTGAAAACGCCTCCCCATCGCACTGTCCATAACTTTGGCGTGATTTGTTGCTGCAATAAGCATAAATTTATTGCTTCCTTGTCCTGTCATAGCCAATATATGACTTAACACTTTGTAGTGATCAGAATCAGGACTTAATGTGTCGCGATCAACAAACAATGCATCTGCTTCGTCGATGAACAAAATTAAACCATATTTACTCTTTTGTGCCATGCGCATCATATCATTGAAATATTTTATACCCTGCACACCAGACTGCAACAATGATGCTGCTGTGGTAATGATAATATCCATATCAGTCAGATCTGCAAGTACACGTGCAAACAAGGTTTTACCGGTGCCCGGTTCACCACACAACAATAAATTGTCGTACGTTAATTGCTTTTTTTTGTTTTTTCTTGTTCTGTTATGTGCGCGAATTTTTTTTGTTTTTTCTTCTATGTCTGTAAGTCTCACCTCAACTGATTCATCACATATCATTACAGGAGTTTTATACCCATTCCACCACCGCTGTGTACGATCCCACCATCCATACGTTGTTCCCGGAAGAACAATCACCGGCTTAGGATTAAAAACCTTATAGGTAATCAATTCCCACAAAAATTTGGTAAAATAATATCCTGTCACGGCAACAGCTATAGAAAGTGCAACAGTACCACCAAACTGCCACGCATTGCGTGGATTAATCGCTGTGCCCAAAAAACCCCTAAATGTTTTACTCATCTCAGGGTACAATTTTCCATCCGCCTTTTCGTTAAATGTTTCAAATGCATTGCCCATATTATCAGCAAATCCACCCATTCCGCGAGACAAATCATTGCAATATTCTTGACCAGACATTGTATCTGCAAATGAACGCGCACCAAGACTAAAAACTTGACCCACACCAATCCCTAAATCAGCACCCACCGAGCTAAAATCTGGCTTAAAAGTGATAGGCGTTGAAGTATCAAGTTTTACATTAAATGCAAACGGCAGTGAAACATCGGGCTGCTTTGTATCAACTGCACAAACAAACTGCGCATACAATACACATAACAAAAGTAAAAAACGAATAATATAAATAGTATACATAACCTCTCAATTCCCCATTATGAAAAAAATACATTTTTTTATTTTTTATACACGTACAGCAATATTGCTATAATTGAAGCAAAAAAAACACCTCTACCAATAAGTATCCGTGTTCTTTTTTATTATCACTGACTCGATTGCTTGGTAGTGCTGGTTGTTTATTTTAATTATCAACCGCCACGCAGAAGCGCCCTTACTCGCATTGGCAAAAATATTTCGAGAAGTATTACGAATTTCATTACCTTGAATAACCTTTTCAAGCCCCCGCAAACTTCCCTTAACTGTCCTTTCCGTTACATTCTCTACTAATGCTTCCGCTCCCTCGACAAACTCTTCACTCGCTTTTGAAGCAAGTTGCTTCTTAATGTCTTCAATATCTATTTTAATTTTTACCGTAGGCTCAGCCAAAACAACTGCTATGCGCTCAATAACAGCGCCAGCAAACAATATCCATAAAATTTTTTCATAATACCTCCATTTGGAACAATAACATAAATACTTTTATATACCATTAAATATAACAAAAGTATTCAAATTGTCAAACGAAGTCGTCCATGAGACAAATTAAACAAGCGTTCCTTCTATAACCGTCACCACTTTATGTATCATTGCTTCTACCGCATCAGCCCCTTCGGAAAAATTACTGAGCACATAATCACTAACATCTTCCTTATTTTCAGGACGACCAATACCACAGCGAACGCGCACAAAATCAGAACCACATATACTCATAATAGAACGCAAACCGTTGTGTCCCCGATGACTACCGCCAACTTTTAATTCCACAAAACCAAACGGCTTTTCTAGTTCATCATGAACAACAAGCATATTTTGCAGGGTTAAACCCTGTTTTAACAAGGCGGGAACCACCTTGCCTGAATTATTCATAAATGTTTGCGGTTTAACTAAAGTAATCTTTTCTCCGTTCACTGTAATATCTACTACTTCTTTGTCACCTTTTATGTGCCATGACGCATTATATTTATCTGCCAATGCATCTAGCACCAAGAAACCAATATTATGTCGTGTAAAATGAAATTGTCGGCCTGGGTTTCCAAGGCCGACGATTATTTTTATTTTATTCATTTTATTCTTCGAGGTTTTTTTATGGGGGCTGTGTGAGCCCCCAAACCCCTCACAAAACCGTTCCGGTTTATCACCTTAACGTCGTACTCAGGGCCGCAGTCTGATAAGAATCAGCCTAAGCCCGTGTCGGACTCCTGCTGAGGTAACTACATAAAAAACTCACATTGTGAGTTTTAAAATGTAAGTACTTAAGCAGGCGTACGAAGATGTAGGCTGTTTCTTAACAGACTACGTTTGAGTTATGCCGAAAAGAGATCAAACAGGATGTTTGTGTGTGGGGTTTGGGGGCTCACAAAGCACCCATAAAAAATATTAAAAAATATTAAAAAAATTAACTTTTGACTATAGAAGAAGAAACTTTTTTATTATCAGCAACTCTCACTGCCTCTTGTTGCTTCTTATTCTGCGCAATTTTTACCTGATGATTCTTATTTACTTTGTTCAATACTTTTTCAGTATAATCAAATTCTTCTGACACATAAATTGCACGACCTGTCATTTTGTCAAACACAATGTCTATATTCTCTTGTTGCGCCAACTCTACAACAGCTACTTCCATTTCTTGAACCAACTTTTCTGTTGCAATTTGCATGTCTAACTTAAGCTCTTCTTCTTTTTCACTGACCATGTTTTTTAGATCACGGTCCATTTTCATCAGCTTCTTTTCTTCTTTTTCACGCGCAGCATCAGTCATGGTGGAAGATTTGCTTACATACTCATTTTTTGCTTTTTCAAGTTTTTTAGATTCTTCTTGAATTTCTTGTGTTGCTAGATCACGCTTTGCTTCAATTTCTTTGCGATAAATTTGTCCCGATTCACCTTCTCCCATAACAGTAAATGTTTCAACAAAGCGTACATTCGCTTCAAGCTTAACTGAATCTGTCATAACATCAGTGGTTTTTAATTCACTTTTTTTATCTTCTGATTTTACTGCCCTTTGACTATCAGCATTAACGGCACAACCAAATAAGCCAACACATAAACCAGTTACCAATAAAACACGATTTTTCATCATCTTCCTCATTAAAATAGCGAGATATTTTCTCATATCATAACATTTGCAATCTACCTTTTTTAACCGCATCAGTCAATCTAGAATATGCAAAGCATCATGTTGCGCATGCACACATCACCACGGATCTTTTTGTACAAGATTTTTATCAAACAAAGAAAATCTCTTTTCAAGATCTTGTTTTGATAGCAGACCAGTTTGTGCACCAAGGTGATTAATCACACTGGTGCTATTAATAATACCCATCCATAGTGCATCTTCAAGAGAATAGTCATACCATAAATGAGCTACAAAGGTTGAACAAAATGCATCTCCTGCGCCAACAGTACTCACTACTTTTGTGCGCACACTTGGATGATAATAGATCATTTTGGTATCACTTACATACACACCATCTGCACCATGAGTCACCACAACAATAGAGGTTCCTGATGCATGAATATCTGCAAAAAAATTGCGTAACGAAAAACATGTTCGTGCATTATCGATTAGCATGAGTAATTCTGCTTCATGCCTATTGAGTACAAGAACATCAATAAATGGTAGTGCTTGACGCAACAGTGCTGCATGTTCTGTTAATTGACTTGTACCAGGATTAACAACAACATGTTTGTTCTGTTTTTTTGCATACTGCACAAGAGGTAATAAAACCACAGCTGCTTGATGACTTAATGAGGTTACATAAACACAATCAGCACTTTCTATGGCTTGTTGTGGTAAATCGGCTTCCTGCAAGGTTACATTAGCACCTCTATAAATAAAAATTGGTCTGTTTCCTTGCGGATGGGGAAGAATAAAAGAATGCCCCGTTGGGGCGCTGTCAGTTTTTACTAGGTGAGAGGTGTGGACGGGGTACTGTGACAATGCACGCACCACAAACTCACCCTCTTTGTCGTCACCTATTTTAAAAAATGCTTCTACATCAAATCCCAACTTTGAAAATGATACAGCGCTATTAACAGAGCCGCCACCGCTGTAATGAACAATGGTATCTAATTCTATTTTTCTACCAGCAGGAATAATTACCAACGAATCATTTTTATTATGCTCAGCATACATATCAATAGAATGACACTCCAAAAAAGTATCGTACATTGCACTGCCAATGGTCAGTATTTTCTTCATAACTACCAACTTTTTTACTTTTTTAAACACTCAACAACCGCAATCTGTTCAACAGATTCTTCTTGTCCTGTGACCATATTTTTTACTACAACCTTTTTTGTTTGCTGCTCAGTTTCTCCTAAAATAAGCACGTACGCGGCACCCAGTTTGCTTGCCTTGCGCATCATACTTTTGAGTGATCCTTCAAATAACACATCCACGCACAAATCATGAGAACGTACAGTGTCGGCTAGCAACAACGCCAACGCATGCTGTTCACCACTCAATGGTATAATGATATGTAATGGTGGTAAAACTGGCAACGCAAGTCGTTCTTTGTATGGTTCTAAAAGTAACAGCAACCGCTCAATACCAACTGCCGCACCAATGGATGGGTAATCTTGCGCTGCGCCTAATTCTTTTGCCAACTGATTATACCGTCCACCACCACAGAAAGTATCTTGAGCACCCAAATTCTTACTCACAAATTCAAAGACTGTTTTGTTGTAATAATCAAGACCACGCACAAGCGTTGGTTTATGAACATACGAAACTGAAAGCAATGATAACTGTTGTTGCAATTGTTTCCACTCTTGATCACACTCAACACACAAATGATCTGTCATACGTGGTGCAGAGCGGTAAATAGTTTGGCAATCACTATTTTTGCAATCATAAATACGTAAAATATTACGTTCTTTACGCTCCTGACATTGTGCGCATATTCCCTGCGCTTTTGGACTGTTCATAAAATTTTTTAAAATAGTACGAAACTGTACCCTATCTTCAGAACATCCTAAAAAATTAATAACCAGAGAATAACTCGCAATATGCAGTGTTTCATGAAAAAAACGATCGAGCATCATGATAAATTGCACATCCTGCGCAATAGACGTTGCACCAATAATTTCCATAGTTATTTGATTAAATTGTCGAAAGCGACCTTTTTGTGGCCGCTCATACCGAAAACAGGGGCCATATGAAAAAACTTTCCATGGCGTTTGTTGAATGCTACTATCAATAAATGTTCGCATGGTTGGTGCAGTTATTTCTGGACGCAAACAAATGCGCTCTTCATCACTTTCTTGACGTGACTCAATAATAAACATTTCTTTTGAAACAACATCTGTGTGTTGTCCCAACGAACGCTGAAAAAGATCAAGATACTCAATAATAGGTGTTTGAATTTCTGTAAAATGATAACGTAAAAGATGCTTTTTTGATTCAGCAATAACAAAATTAAATAGAGTCAGATCAATACAATCTTGCGTTCCTTTAACTCGAGGAATCATAAAAAACCCTTTTATAAAAATGATATATTTTACAACACTTTCAGTGTATCATCTTTTTTACTATTTTTAACTCATGCATTGATCGTGCAAAATAATTGACTTGTTCGTACATCCCGTGATACAAAACATACATACATGTACACATAAAAAAAGGAAAAAAAATGAATAAAAAAATAAATGTACTGATAGCCTTAAGCTTGGTCAGTTCGGTCGTTCTTGCAGAGAGTCCAAGTAGTTCTGATCATGAAGCATCAGGCAGAACAACACTTGAAAATATTCAACCAAACTTTACATCCGTCACACCAGAACTTATTTCCGCTGTACGCAGTGACTTTAACCATACACGCGAAAATGGTTATGCAGGCTGCTTTCAATTTGCTCTTTTTGGAAGCAAATCTACCGACAAAGAAGATCTTGCTGAATATTTTTTTCCTGATGCGTTAAGCTCATTGCTTGTTGTTGAAACACTACCAGTAGAAGGTGAAATAGGTTTTAATAGCGGCAAACAAAATCTTCTTGCGCAAAATTTTAATATTTTCACTGTCAACCAAGATTTTAAAAGCACCATTGAAATAGCTCCGCAACAAAGCAATGTTGGACTTGGTCTTTATTGGCGGCAAAGTTTTTGGAGAAATCATGACAGAGGGAGAGGTTTTTGGTTGAGTCTTTCCACACCCATCTCCCATGTAAAAAATAATATGAATTTAACAGAACAGATTGAAAAGGACTCAGAGGCAGATACAGCGTTTAATCCTAATGCCGTCAATAGCATGGTCGCTGCATTTAATCAACCAAGCTGGAAATATGGAAAAATAACGCAACACTCTATGTCAAAAACAGGTCTGGCTGACATAGAATTTAAACTCGGATACGAATGGTTGCAGCATGAACCAGCACACACAGAAACCTATGTTGGGCTTATTATTCCAACGGGCAACAAACAAAACGGTGAATATGTATTTCAGCCAATTGTAGGCCGCGGAGGATATCCAGGCGTTATGTTTGGCAGTAGTCTTGGACTAGAAATTTGGGGCAATGAAGCAGGCGACAAGAAAATTCGTTTTGAACTTGCAAACCACAGTGAATATTTATTCAACAGAACACAACGTCGTTCATTTGATTTAAAAAATAAACCGTGGAGTAGATATATAGACGTTTATGCCAACGAAGAACAAGCAGTGGAAGCAGTAACGTCACCATTTGGAACAACACTTGCAACCCCTGGCATCAACGTGTTAACACAAAAAGTTAAAGTAACTCCAGGCCTTGCGCATAACGTTAACTCAGCATTTGTATTTTCATGCAGAAGATTTGAAGGGGAAGTTGGGTATAACTTCTACGCAAAACGCGCAGAAACAATCAAACTTGCAGATGGTTGGGTAGAAGGGCCTGCTCTTAAACATTTCACCGGCAAAGGCAACACAAATCCTATTCGTGATATTACCGGTAATCCATACTTAGAACAAAACGTAAATACTACTCCACTCGGAACACCAACAGTTTCCATTCCACTCATTCCAGTAGTAGTTGATGACTATGCAACAAGCATAATCAAGGTCACCGATCTTAACCTGCTATCTGCCGCAACACCAGCACTCCTTGCAAGCACAATATACGCAACTGTAGGGTACCGTTCAAATGACAGAGAATATCCAATCCTTGCAAGCTTTGGCGGATCGTATCTTTTTTCTAAAAACAACAAAGCTGTGTTGCGACGTTGGACGCTGTGGGGTAAAGTTGGCTTAGCGTTTTAACATTGTAAAATAACTTTTAAATAATGGAGTGGTTCAAACCACTCCATTATGTTTTTATTCAGTTGTTTGAGATAGCTCAGTTAATCTTTTTAATGAATTACTGACAACATCGACAATAGTATATTTGCTATACTTATCTTTTCCTTCAAATACGTCTTTCAATATATCTTCTATGTAGGATGAATTATAGCTAATATTATTATTAGCAAAAATATGTAGTATATGATTCAATATATCATCTTGTATTCTCATATTCTCTTTAGAGATAATTTCCTCTACTGAAGTCTTTGGATTAGAAACTGTTCTATCCATATATGAACTCACCCCTATCCGCACCTTCTCTTTTTTTCCCTCTTGTTCCTGCTCACCTGGTTTTATTGTCGCCACGACACCACCAGTCTCTACTACCGCAGGTTTTTCCTCTTGAGTTGGTGCTGGTGATGCTTTTGGCACCACAGGCTCTTGTTCTTGTTCCTGTTTTTCTGTTTCTTCCTTCAGAAAAACCGGTTCTTCTATTTTTGCTTGTCCTTCAATTTGAACCCCTTGCCCTGGAACAATCTTTGCAGGTTCTCCTTGTTGCCCTTCTCTTTGTGCAACAAGCCTTCCTACATGGCCATCAATCATTTTAGCAATTTTTTCATAACGCGTTTTTTCTGGTATTTTAGCACCCCACAACCATTGAGCCCAACCAACATATATCGCATCATTATACATTTTCTTAATCTCACCAGCAGTTTCTATTAACTGATCGCTAGAAACACTCTCCAGCCATAATAGTGCATAATTGATAACATAAACATCCTGATCTGTCTCTTCTTTATCGGTTGTTGGTTTATGTGTTTTAAGTATATCCATTAATTTTTTAAAGTTTTCTTTTGCCGTTTGTTGTTTTGTTTTTTTCGTCTCCGCTTCCCGTTGTGCTACCTGTTGACATTGAGTAAGTCGAGCTACAAACCAAACCTTTGTCTCCTCTGAAACCTGCAATCCCTCCATTCTATATTTACTTTCAACAGCTACCATGAGATGTCCCAATAACGTAATAACCCTCTCTTGACTATGATCATAACGTAACGCATAACATGAAAAAAATAGGACCTCTGTTTGCCATAACTCAAGAATGTCCTTAGTTTTGGTATCCCAAAAAGCACCTTTTACAAGGAGCATCGGTACATACACATGATTCAACACGGCATCAATTATTTGGTTAACAGTTTCCCGTTTTGCTGTCTCTAAGTTGTCTGCATCTTTTTTATTGTCACTATATAACATCTTCAATATCTTGTAATCATAGCTATCAACAACAGTTTTTAATAAAGCGCTTGCTGCATTCAAACTATGAGAAAGTGTAACACCAAACAACTCTGGTTGTTTTAAAACGATCAGCCCCTCATTCAGCCATCCGTTCGGCAACTTTTCATCCCACTGTCCTAGATTTAATTGCTCCAAATGCTGAATAAATTTCTTCAGCTGTTCTCGCTTCCTTTGCTCTTTCTCTTGCATTTTTTTCCGCTGCGCAGCAGCCAAACGTTCTTGTTCTTCCCTCGCCTGTATTTCTTCAGGAGATGGTCCTTTTTTTTCTTCTACAGGGGCCTGCTGCATAGGTGCCGCATATTTGATATTTTCTACTATCTCTTTTAGTCCCTGAGTAATCTTTACATTTTCAGGATCTTTTTGTTGAATCTGTTCAAGCTGCTGCTTTGCCACCTCTACTCCCTTGCGCACGTACGCAGGAAGTGGTTTGTATTGTGAACGCGCTGCCCAGTTATACAAATTTGCTTGCAACAATTTTGCTTGATATTCTTGCGATTTTGTTAATTTTGCTTCACTTACAAGCGGTATTAACAAGAATGCAACTTGTAGCACTACGCATCGTTTTAAAAGATCCATAATATATTCCTCTTAAAAATCGTGCTGTTACTATTAAACCGCTATGAGATTTTTTATGGTCGTTACTAAACTAATAAGACTATTTGCTTCTTGGTCACTTAATGCCTGACCACCTTTTTTCATCACCGCAACAAAATAAACCTGTGCACCTATCTGTTGTTCTATGTCATTAAGTGGAACATTAAACACTTGCATCATTTTTTTTGCAGCTACCACAATCTGATTCTGCCATGCTCTATTTGGTAGACGGGTAAAATTATCCCAATTAGTTGCACTACCTACATTAAGAAGCAGACTTTGGAAGTTTTGATTAATATATTCAGGTGAGTTTACCAGCCCTATATTAGCTACATCTTCAAATATCGTGTTTACCATAAAATCAATGGTTTTCATATATAAACTACCTTCTGTAAACTCTTGACCAAATGCCTTAGCAAACGCCCCAACTAATGCCTCTTTTACATCTTTCAATTGCATCATACCATCAAGCACTAATTTTTTTGCTCTTTCATGAACAGCCTTAATCCACGCAGGTGTCAGTTGTTTATTTTGAGTCACCGGTATAAATTGCATAAGCTTATCAAACTGTTCTTTGTCCGTTCCCTGAAAAACATGTTCTGGTATACGCATTTTTTCCTCTTGTATACGCTGTGATACTTGCTGCGCTACTTCTTTGGCATACACTTTTAACATTTGAGTGACAGCAGTTATTTCATTGCCCACATCAAGATCTTTAGCTTCTCCAGATCGTTTCAATTCATTAGAAATAACTTCTATACAATAGCCTGCCAATAAGCTATTAATATTAATAATTTCTTTTGCTTGTTCAATAACAGTATCGAACCATAAAGTATATTCTTTAGATTGAGCTAAAAGATTAACATAGCTTTGAAACGTACTACTCAAAACCTTAAATTCTTCCTGCTGCTCATCTGACAATTTATTCCATACAATAGTATCCACCACCGCAGGAGCCGGTTTACCCACCAAAGGCCTAGCGGCGCGATGAGGCGCTGCTGGAGCTGGTGCTGGTTTTACGGGAGCGGCACCTCTTCTTACTGGCACTGGTTTTGGAGGCGTAGCAACTGTTGCAGCGCCGGCACCGGCCCTTCTACTCTGAATACCAAACAACGGCGATCCCACGACAAAACCAATCATCACAAACACTATGCTTACTCTTATTGCTTTCATGCTCTTTCCTTTTTTATTAAAAAAATACAATTTAAACAGTACCTATTTTAGTATTTCATAAATTATTACAAAAAAGCAATAATTAATAAAAAACGGCTGTCATGTACATGACAGCCGTTTTTTATTAATTTCAATAAAGCTTAGTCGGAAATAATAGTTCCCCATATAGGATTAATCTTCGATGCCTTCTCTATCATACTTTTTGCAGTGTAATTTATAAGCTCCAGTATTTGATCAAGATTAATAACAGGGTTCTCATTAGACAAAATAGCTTGCATAATTAGACTTAACACCTGCTTTGGTTTCACATCACTTTTTACTCGATTGCTCTCGATATCCTTTAGTGCTTCTTCTACTTTATTAGAAAACATCATTGATCTTAGTAAATCAAAAAATTGACTTAAGTCACCTGCAAACCATTTCTCTACAGATTCTTTTACAGCCTCTAGCTCTTTTTGTTCAGCAGCCGATAATGGAAGTCGCTTTTGTCCAAGCTCTTGTGCCCCAATAGTAACAGTTTGCACGACTCGAATTTCCTGAAGGCTTTGAACAGGAACGCCCCCTTGCATAACACCCTGAAACTGGTTGAACACAGCATTTTTACTTTCATTTGCTACATCTGGATTAAGAGCCATCAATCTTTGTATCTCATCATATATCTCTTTGTATGATAAAAAAGTACCTCCCAAATGATCTTTCAAGGCTTTAAATACTCTTTGTCTAACTTCTAAATTTCTTACCAATTCTTCTAACCCAGCACCGAAATAATCATTAAGAAGCTTCTTATACATATCTGTATTTTTTCGTTTCTGATCGTCAGAAACAACTCTGGCTGGAGATGCTTCCCCAGCTCTTCTTGGCGCTAAAGGCAACATTACTCCACTTTGCAAGCCCAACAGCAGACTCAAGGCTACTGCTATTTTATTAGAAAACTTCATATACATCCTTTCTTTTTGGACAATTATACACATTTAACTATCTTCAGTATTTCATGAAAAATTACAAAGAAGCAATGGTTTTTTGTGTTTTTTTTAAAATATTGCGATCTGATATTATATATTGCTAGGCTATATTTAAAGACAAAAATGCGATCAAAAGGGGAAGGGCGTGATATGAAAAAGATATTTTTAGCTTATTTAATGGGTTCTTTTATGTGTATATATCCATGTATGGTAACCCTTTATAATGACGGTAGAAGACCTATTCAGGTTACAGATCATAATAGCATGTCCAACAAAAATGCAGATCAGGGGCCAACCTCTTTTGCTATTATTCCACAAAAATCATCCCGTAGAATCGGCACCCCCCATGAACATGCGCATTTTACTGTTTATATTAAACACCCAAAGCATAATACGTTTATTGCAGCGTATGAAGTTAAACAGAATGAATGCAATAAAACTGGCAATCCATTTTTAAAATTATCCGATTTAAAAAATAAAACAGGCGAAGCGAACCTTTTCACTATCACGGACAAAAGCAGAAATCATACGTCTATGGTGAGGCAATTGCCGAGTATACAGAGAGCGGAGATTTACAAAGGGGCTGTTTAAGCCCCTTTGACCCCAAATATTTTTTTATGGGGGCTATGTGAGCCCCCATAACCCCACACAAAACCGTTCCGGTTTATCGTTTTAACGTCGTACTCAGGGCCGCAGTCTGCTAAGAAGCAGCCTAAGCCCGTGTCGGACTCCTGTCAAGGTATCAACACTAAAAAAAACCACGATGTGGGTTTTTGTTTACACCGCTCGGCCTGAGTTTTTTTGATCTTGCAAAAAAGTATCGAAGGCTAATCATACTTGCGTTTTTTCTGAATAGGGGCCCCCAACGAAGCTTTGCGTAGTTGAGGTAATTGTGAGTACCCTGACAGGAGTCCGACACGGGCTTAGGCTGCTTCTTAGCAGACTGCGGCCCTGAGTACGACGTTAAAAACGATAAACCGGAACGGTTTTGTGTGGGGTTTGGGGGCTCACACAGCCCCCATAAAAAAATACTTTATGGGATAAATAAGGGCAAAGCCCTTATTAAACACCGTGACATTTTTTATACTTCTTCCCCGACCCACAATCACACTCTTCATTTCTCCCAAGCTTTGGAGTAGAAGACTGGGAAGTGTCGCCTATTTCTTCAGCAACTTCGCCAGTATTAAAATGCAATTTATCCATTTCTTGTTCACGTTTTTCTTCAAACACACGTACATCAAATTCTTTCATATTAAGATGGAAAATATGATGAACAATATCAAAACGAATATGAGTCATCATTTCTTTAAACATATCAAACGCCTCACGTTTGTATTCAATAAGTGGCGTTTTTTGTCCCCAGCCACGCAATCCTATGCCCTCTTTAAGGTGATCAAGGTTGAGCATTTGTTGTTTCCATGCAGCATCTATGGTGTTGAGCACTAACCATTTTTCGGCAGATTTAATAACACTTTCATTCTGTTGTGTACGATATGTTTCATAGCGCTGCAATAAATGATTAAGTAAACTGTTCGTAAATTCTTGTGTATTAACGTGACTAATACCAGCCTCTTTTAAATCTTTTTCTTTCAAACCTGTTAGATATTCGACAGCTTCGTATACTTTTGCAATTTCGGTAGCCACAACAACTTTGCTTGGCATATTGTAATCAACAAGGTCTTCTATGGTGGAGGAAATAAAGTCACGAACCAATTCATAAATGCGCTGTTCACCTTCAAGCGCATCTCGCCGATGGTTATAAACAACAATACGTTGTTGATTTAACACATCATCGTATTCAAGCAAATGTTTGCGTGTATCAAAATTATGTTTTTCAACCCGTTCTTGTGCGCGCTCAATGGTCTTTGAAACCATTTTAGATTCAATAATTTCATCTTCTTGCATACCGAAAAATTGCATTTTACGCTTTAATGAATCTCCCGCAAAAATACGAACAAGATCATCTTCTAAAGAAATATAAAAACGTGATTCGCCAGGATCTCCTTGACGGCCAGAGCGACCACGCAGCTGATTGTCAATACGCCTACTTTCATGCCGCTCAGTACCAAGAATATAAAGACCGCCGGCTGCTATTGACTCTGATGTTAATTTAATGTCTGTACCACGCCCCGCCATGTTTGTTGCAATAGTTACACGTCCAGGCTCACCCGCATGCGCAATAATGTCCGCCTCCCGCTCATGCTGTTTTGCATTCAGTACATCATGCGGAATGTTACTAGCACGCAACACCGCGCTAATATATTCTGAAGTTTCAACAGCAATGGTACCAATTAATACCGGCTGGCCGTTTTTGTGGCGCTCTTTAATATCTTCTGCAATTGCTTTGTATTTTGCATTTTTAGTCAAAAAAATAAAATCTGGCTTATCCATACGCTGCACCGTTTTATTAGTCGGCACAGAAATGACAGCAAGATTATAAATATTATGAAATTCTTCAGCCTCAGTAGCCGCAGTACCTGTCATACCAGCAAGTTTTTTGTACAGCCTAAAAAAATTTTGCAAGGTAATGCTTGCAAGTGTTTGGCTTTCTTTTTCTATCTCAACACCCTCTTTGGCTTCCAATGCTTGATGCAAACCATCGCTGTAACGCCGCCCAGGTAAAACACGTCCCGTAAATTCATCAACAATAAGAACTTCTTCCTCTTTGACAATATAATCAACATCGCGCTTAAAAAGAGCATGGGCACGCAGTGATTGATTGGTATGATGCAATAGTTGCATATGTTCTATTGCAAAAAGATTATCTATTTTAAAAGCAGCTTCAACCTTATCAACACCAGCTTCTGTCAAAAGCGCTGTACGCATTTTTTCATCTACTTCAAAATCTTCATCTTTTTTTAACTGAGATACAACACGATCAACATAAACATACAAGTCGCTCACTTCTTCAGAAGAACCAGAAATAATTAATGGCGTACGTGCTTCATCAATCAAAATAGAGTCAACTTCATCAACAATGGCGTATGACAACTCTCGTTGCGCCAGATCAGTTTTTCTGAATTTCATGTTGTCACGCAAATAATCAAACCCAAGTTCATTATTTGTGCCGTACAAAATATCTGATTCATAAGTAGCTTTACGCTCTGCATCTGACATGGAATGTTGTAAACACGCAACTTTAAGATTTAATAATGTATAAATTGGTTTCATCCACTCAGAGTCACGTCGCGCTAAATAATCATTGACCGTGACAAGATGTGCGCCTTTACCAGCTAGAGCGTTTAAATAAAGTGGCAATGTTGCTGTTAATGTTTTACCTTCACCTGTTTTCATTTCTGCAATTTTACCCTGATGGAGCACAATACCACCAATCAGCTGTACATCAAAATGACGCTGCCCTAACGTACGTCGCGCTGCCTCACGCACGACAGCAAAAGCCTCTGGCAAAAGTGCATCAAGACTTTTTCCTGCAGCAAACTGCTCTTTGAATTCAAAAGTCTTTTGACCAAGCTGCTCGTCTGACAGCGCTTGTATTGCCGGTTCAAAATCATTAATTTTTTCTACAATGGGACGCAATAATTTTAATTGTCGCTCATTATTCGAACCAAACATTTTTGCGAGTATACGCGCGATCATGGCAATCCCCAATCGATATCAGCTTTTTTAGTAATACAACAATAACTAACATTATTTTCAAGGTTAACAAAAAAAGACTATTTACTCCAATGAATCACATCCATATATATGTCTTTATTTTGGCTCTTCCTTCTTCTGATTCTCATCCTTTGACATACCCACCAATAATTCCGCAACAAGAGCCTGTTGCTCAGACGAAGATGCTACCTGAATCATCTGCATAGAAATTGCCGTCGATTGTTGCTGTGCAGACTTTTGTTTCATCGCAATGAACGTAGTCAAACGCATTTTATCAAATTCATTCATAACTGACAGATAATTCTGTACAGCAAAAAAGGCTAATTTTATGCCCTCGGCGTGAGTTGAAACTGCATTAACCAAACGATAACAGTACCCGCGCCTACGCTCAAGAAATTGTAAATCATTCGCAAAGTTCTCACTAGTAACTTTATTGGATAAAATTTCTTCTCGATGACGTTTTTTAACAGTAAAAAACTTAGCAAGCTCCGCTTTATTCTTCGCGTTATCATCAGGAAAACCTAGCTTTGCAAAAGCTGCATCATCAGAAAGGTAGTTAGTCGCTGTTGCAACCAACGATGTTGCATTTGTTGTAATAAAGCCACTCACATATGCTGTTAACTCCATGGAAGATACGCTCTGCATACACATAACACTTATTATGCTCACAGCAATCGCTTTTTTACTCATCATAGATACAACCTTTTCTGCTATTATACAAATAAACAATATATAGCAGAAAAGTTTATCATCTTATTTTTATAAACAAAAATAGTTGTTAGTTTACCACAATAGTTACTTGTGATGTTTTTGCATCCTGCGCAATATGATGTGCATGCAACGCATTGTTGTGTGCAAGAAGTCTATTCTGTTCTTGTTGAGCATACAACTGCGCTCGTTCTATGCATGCTTTTTCTTGAAGTGCTTCAACCTGTAAACGCTCAAGACGTTCTTGCTCTGCTTGATATACTTGATACGCATAACGCTCATCAGAAGTTATTGCTTTTTTGATCCATTCAAGAGATTCAAGTAACCATGTTGCATAATGAATTCTTTCTGAATAATTATATGAAAGGGAGCGTATTTTATCCCGCAATGAGGCACAGTCTGATTCTATGTAAGACACAAATGCTAAGAATGAATATCTTTTGTCGCTATGATTCCAAGCAACTGATTGGCGAACATCGTGTACCATAGTGGAAACTAATGATCCAGATTTAACTATACGTAATTCTGTATCATATTTTTTGTTAAGTGATGCTTCTGCATCAAACAAAGTAAAATAATTTTTATGATGCTCTACATAGTCTGCAAACAAACTAAGATGCGGGAGGTATTCATCAATATAATGCATCAAGCTATACATATTATTTAATGTATGCGCGGTATGCGTGTCTACATATGAACCTTGTTGTTCTTTAATGCGAGAATGCAATTGAGAAGATAGTGACAATAATTGGCCTTTTGCACGTACAACATCATTAACATAGGAAGTGCATACAATACCTCTATCAAATAACGTTTTTGCGATGGTATATAAACATGGTTCATATAAACGATTAAATACAAGCTTACGTTCTTGAATATCTGCATAAACAATATTATAGGCTTGCTCAAAAAGACTCATTGTATCAACATACTGCGATGCGTTATTATATTCGCGTTCTGCTCGCGCAAGAAGCTGATCGTTAGTTTCTGAAAAACACCAATCTAATATTTTGTACGCCCCAACCCCTGCAGCAACTGCTGCTGCTGCAGTACCAACCACGTGCCAGAAGGTTTTTATTGGCGTGTTTGCGGCATGCATATTGGTGATGAGCAATGAGCTAACAAAAAACAGCAAAATTAAAGCTTTGTGATCTTTTTTCATGAGGTAACCCTTGTACTTAATAAAATAATTTTTCTGGTTATAAAATTTTATGCAGCAATTTTAAACTTTAAACGATTATTAATTTTCTTCCGTAGATGTCAATTTCAGGGTACTAAAAAAGAAATGTCATGTAAAAAGCCCCGATTAACGGGGCTTTTGTTTAAGTTACTCACTTTTTTGCCGCATAAATGTTGGAATATCAAGATCATTAAGATCTATTTCTCGATCAAAGAATGCTTCTGGTGCTTTTTTTCCCTCTTTAATAGTATTATCTACTGCCAAAGCATCCTGTTCACACGACATAATCATCTCCTGCTCTGATATATTCACAACATTTGTTGTAACATATTCTTGCTGTGCAACCTGTTGTTCATGATGCACAGGTTTTTCTACAACTGTTGCTCCCTCAATTTTTTCCGTAGTTACAGGTTTATTATGAAATTCTGTTGCAATAATTGTTACAATGACCTCATCTTGTAGATTTTCATCTATTACCGAACCAATGATAATATTAGCGTCCTCATGGGCTTGTTCGTAAATCACTGAAGCCGCTTCGCTTATTTCATGCAGACTAAGATTTTTTCCACCCGTTATATTAAATAAAACACCATGCGCACCAAGAACACTCATATTTTCAAGCAACGGAGAAGAAATAGCCTGAATAGCAGCATCTCGAGCCCTTCCAATACCAGATGCTTTACCGGTACCCATAACCGCAAGGCCACGGTCTTTCATAATTGCACGAATATCTGCAAAATCTACGTTAATATGCCCAGGCTTAATAATGATGTCAGAAAGTCCACGTACCGACTGGCTCAATACACCATTATTAATCATCGCAAAGGCATCAACCATAGAAACATGCTGATCAACTACTTCAAGAAGTCGCTGATTAGGAACAATAATTAATGTATCAACATCGTGTTTTAGTTTTTCTATTGCTGCATCTGCTATCATCGCACGCCGCTTACCTTCAAATAAAAAAGGACGCGTGACTATTGCAATACATAAAATATTTCTTTCTCGCAATGCGCGTGCGATCACCGGTAAACCGCCAGATCCAGTTCCACCACCCATTCCTCCAACAATAAAAACTATATCTGCACCACTTACCACATCCATTATTTTTTCTAGATCTTCTTCTGCAGCGCGCTTACCTACTTCTGGATTTGCCCCCGCCCCCAACCCTTTTGTCGATTTGACACCAATCTGAATCTTGTATTGTGCTTTTGATAACTCCAATGCTTGCGCATCTGTATTTGCAACAATAAAAGAAACTCCTTGGCATCCTGATTCAATAATACTATTGACCGCATTACCGCCAGCCCCACCTATGCCGATCACCTTAATCGAGACTATCGACTTTTGTCGATAGAGAGATTCTTGTTCAAACTCTATCATTACCCACTCCTTTATTTACATAAAACAGTATTTTTAAAAAAAATCTGCCACCCACAACCTCATGCGCTCCATAACGCGACGCGATAGCGGCTCGTCATTCATATGCATTGTTATTTTTTTCTCATTCTGTACTACATACAACAGCAATCCATACGCAGTCGAATATAATGGACTTTGTAATGTTTCAAGTAAATCAAATAATACTCGCGGTTTGCCAAGACGGACGGGACAATCTAAAATTTCTTCTGCCAATTGCTGCGCTCCCTGCAATAATGATCCGCCACCGGTAAGCACAAGACCATTCGTCATAAAATGACGCATATTATTTTTATCAATTTCACTGCGCACGAGCACAAACATTTCTTTCATGCGACACTCAATAATGCTCACCAGATCAGAAAGCCGTACAACATGCAAATCACTTCCCTGCATCATTTCAACTTCTATTAATTTTTCCTCTTCCATCATGCGCAACGCAGAAAGACCATATTCTTTTTTAATTCTTTCTGCTTCATTTTTCATAATGCGCAATCCAATGGCAATATCATTGGTCACATGATTACCTGCAACGGGAAAAACTTTTGTGTGGCGCACTGTTGCATTATGATACACAGCCAAATCAGCGGTACCACCTCCTATGTCAAGAATTGCCACTCCCAAATCTAATTCATCTTCACTTAAAACTGCCGTTGCTGAAGCAAGTTGTTCTAAAATAATATCTGTCACGGTAATTCCTGCACCATGACAACAATGCAACAAATTTTGAACAGACGATACGGCTCCTGTGATAATATGTGCTTGTACTTCAAGACGAACCGCATGCATACCGATTGGATCTTGCACACGATCTTGACCGTTTACAGTAAAATATTGTGGTAAAACATGTAAAATTTGATCGTCGTGAGAAAGGGGAACTGCCTGCGCAGCTTCAAGAACATGAGTAATATCAGAAGATCTGATAATTCCATGTTTGATGGGCAACAGGCCACTGGAACTAATTGAGTTTACATGATTACCAGAAATTCCAATACAAGCAGATTCTATAGAAACCCCAGACATCATCTCAGCTTCTTTTATTGCATTGTTAATGGAATTAATCGTTTTTGCAATATCAACAACGACACCTTTCTTAAGCCCATGCGAGGGAGACTTGCCAATACCAATAATGTCAATTTCATCCCCCATTTTTTTTCCTACAAGCACACAAATTTTTGTTGTTCCGATATCAATTGCTGCAAGTATAGTATCTTTACTAAACCGTGCCATTATTACCCCCTTTATGCCTTATACGCAATGATATAATCTGCAAAGCGAATATCAGCTAACCATTTTTTTTGTGCTCCACTTATTTCTTGCTTAAACAGAGATTGTTTTACCTGTTGGCATTGATTAAATAATTCCTGCGATATAATATGTTGCTCGAGAGAGCAACATATTATAAAATGATCATTTTTTTTGTCTGTTAATGTAACGTCATTTCTTCCATGAATTTCAACAACATAATGCTCATACGTTTCTTTTGGCAATACATGTAAAGCTTGTTTGGCTAACAAATTCGCATGATTTACAACCTCAGATGCTACGGTAATTGCAGGTAAACAGTGCCACAAAGAATCAGTGATTACTGACTTTTTGACAATATCACCATTTTCAAGCAATACACCATCATTCACTATGCACGACGGTTTATGCGTAACAATAGAGACAAGCGAGTGCGACGGCATGTAGGCAATAGATATGTTTTTAATAATTGAATGACGCTCTTTACAATGGTTAATAACATCACGTAAAGTTGTTTTTTTTGCTGCTGCATCAAGCAAATAAGCATGTAACTGAGACGTGCTCTCAGGTGAAATACGTGAATCTGTGCGAACATAAAATGAATGTGACATAGAAAAAGAAAAAAAATTTAAGCGAATACAAAACACAAAAACAATAAGCCCTGTAATTGCTACTACCCACTTCATATTCGCTCCCAGGAACAATTGCCAAGCAATCATCTTTCTTTCTTTTATTACCTATTTGAGAGTAAAATAGTCAATAATTTTAAATTAAAAAAAGGCCCTGGGAAAAATCCCAAGGCCCTCTTTTTCTGTTTTTAACAGAAATTATGAATGTGCAATAAATCTCTCAACTTGCCGTTTAACTAACGCAAGAGCCTCTTCTAATGTGCCAACTCTGTCAGCCATTTTTTGCAATTCATTAAGGAGTAATACTGGAAGAACTTCATAACGAACAGTAAATGGTTTGCCATCTTGATTGATTACAAGCTCAGGGAATACTTTTGCAACTTCTTCAGCAATTAAACCATATTGAAGAGTGTTTGTTTCATCATTTTTGTATGTGAATCGTACTGCGTTTAAATCATAAAGACGATCAGATTCTACTGTCATATCTTTAATATTACGTTTAAATTCAGCTGATGATACTATTGTTCCAAGTTGATTTGTTACACTATCAACAAGGACAGTTGACCCTACAATAGGACCCCTTCCAAAAATACCTTCTATATAAGTTTTTCCACCTGCGAGTTGATTTTTACCTATACGAATAGCATCTGACTCTCCACCAACAATACCCACACCATTACCTATATAGATATTATTAGTTGTTCCTCCTACATTTAAACCAGACCCTGCTTGATCACCAATCAGTATGTGGTATGTTCCATCTGTAACTACACTACCTGCCCCTGCTCCAATAACCACATTATTGGTTCCTGATACATTACTTAATAATGCTTGATAGCCAACGGCGACATTATTTCCACCTGTAAGATTATCTTGCAATGCACTTCTGCCTACCGCTACATTTTGTATGCCAATTGTATTAGCATTTAAAGCACCCCTTCCAATTGCTACATTCCTTGCACCTGTAAGATTATTTTCCAATGCAATATGTCCAACTGCAACATTGCTCGTACCTTCAGTATTATTCATTAATGTACGAACACCTAATGCCGTATTATGAACACCTGTTGTATTGGACAATAGCGCCTGAGAACCCAACGCTGTATTTTCTATACCAATAGTATTAGATGCCATAGCCTGATATCCCACTGCCGTATTAGAACCACCAGTTGTATTAGCATTTAAAGCACCCCTTCCAATTGCTATATTCCTCGTACCTTCAGTATTATCTTCCAAGGCAATATATCCAACTGCAACATTGTCTACACCTATCGTATTGGACAATAGCGCCTGAGAACCCAACGCTGTATTTTCTATACCAATAGTATTAGAGGCCATAGCCTGATGTCCCACTGCCGTATTAGAAACACCGGTTGTATTAGATGCCATAGCCTGATGTCCCACTGCCGTATTAGAACCACCAGTTGTATTAGCATTTAAAGCACCCCTTCCAATTGCTATATTCTTCGTACCTGTAAGATTATCTTGCAATGCAACATATCCAACAGCAATATTATCTGAGCCAGTTGTATTGGAAAATAGAGCCTGATAACCCAACGCTGTATTTTCTTCACCAATAGTATTAAAGGCCATAGCCTGATGTCCCACCGCCGTATTAGAACCACCAGTTGTATTAGCATTTAAAGCACCCCTTCCAATTGCTATATTCCTCGTACCCTCAGTATTATCTTGCAGTGCAATATATCCAATAGCAATATTATCTGAGCCAGTTGTATTGGAAAATAGAGCCTGATAACCCAACGCTGTATTTTCTATACCAATAGTATTAAAGGCCATAGCTTGATGTCCCACTGCCGTATTAGAAACACCAGTTGTATTAGCATTTAAAGCACCCTTTCCAATTGCTATATTCCTCGTACCTTCAGTATTATTTTGCAGTGCAAGATTTCCAACAGCAATATTATCTGAGCCAGTTGTATTATCTTGCAAAGTATCTCTACCTACTGCTGTATTTGCTGATCCTGAAGTTAAATTTGTTAATGCATTTACACCAAAACCACTATTGCCTGTACCTGTTAGAGTAAAATTACCTGCATCTTTACCCACAAAGGTATTATCTGTTCCAAAGTTGTGAACAAATCTTTCACCATCTTTAATAATATTACCAACAGCAGGACTCACTGAATCATTCATGCTAATATTACATCCAACCGTTAAATCACAACCTACAATTTCATCTTGAACAGTAAGTGTACCTTCAATGGTGACATCATCTTCAAATACTACTTCATCTTTAAACTTCACGTCGTCTTCAAATGTTACATGATCATAAAAACGAGCTCTTCCATGAACACGTAACTTTTTTTCCATAACAACGATGTTATCAAATATTGCTTTTCCTTTAACAAGCATTCTTTCATCTACAACAAGTAAGCGTAAATGAGGAGAACGCATTATTTCTTCTTCTGTCATATCTAATTCGCCATTTACTACCTGGTCAATAACGCGGGTTAAACGTGTGGTAAATTCTTGCTGAGCATCTCCTGTCAGTTGACCTACAAACCAGTCAGCATATTCTAAAACATTGAGGATTTCATCATGAAGACCTAATAAATAACCGCTTTCTAAATGTTTTTTTAATAAATGGACTGGCGATCCTTCATTGGTATCAAATGCACTTAGATCAAATATAAGATTTTCTATCTCGCTCAAACTTTTGTCAAGACAAACATATACGACATTTTTATTTTGGACATCAGCGTTTTTATTTGTTGCCGCTCCTTCATCCGCTACAATGATTGAGGAACAAAATAGCAATGACACGAGTACTAGCGAATAGTATCCCGATATATACGTATGTTTCATACAACTCCTTTTTTTTTGAAACAATTAACATCTTGATTTTTTCATAACAAATCATTTTAATGTAGTCAACTTAAATTACACACAATAAGAAACTGTCATACTATCCCATCCCTGATTGGTAGCATTAAGCCATGAACCAGCATTACCTTCCGTTGCTTTACGAATAACAATATCTCCAGAAGAATTAATAACAACACTTCCCATATTACTCGCCTCATAAGTGCTCACCCCTATTTTTGGTGCAAAAATAGCTTGTACTTGTCCATTTGTTGGTCGCAGGGTTGCAGGCACAACAGCTGAAGCTGTATAATATTGCGGTGAACCCGTTGCGGTGAATGTTGTTGCTGCAATGGTGATAGTTACAATATTTCCGATACGCGTATAGACAACATTTGATTCTACTGTTGCAGGATTTCCTGTATTAGCGGTAAAAGTAAATCCTGAAAATCCTGTTAAATAATACCCTACCGTTGATCCACCATTAGTAAATGTTACTCCTGTGTCTGCAGTAATAGTATTTGCCAAAAAATTACCAAAATTATCTCGGCGAACTAGTGCATTTGCTGTGTCAAGATTTGTTGCAGCATTTGCAAGTACTGTTGCATCTGCAACGTTGGCTGCGGATTGACCCCCAACAAAACTTACTACCGTTGCACTTTGTACCCCCGTTACATCTCCTGAAAGAGGGTTAGAAAAGTTGGTTGCTGTTCCATTTAATATTGCAGTAATTGTTCCTGCTGAAAAATTACCTGAACCATCACGACGCACTAAAGTATTTATGGTATTGGCGCTTGTTGCAGCATTAGCCAGCGCTGTTCCTGTAGCAACGTTAGAGGCGCTTTGTCCTCCGACTAAGCTAACAACTGTTGCTCCTTGTGTTCCTGTTACATCTCCTACTAATGCCCCGGTAAAACCGGTGGCATTACCATTTAATGCCGCAGTAATTGTTCCTGCAAAAAAATTACCTGAACCATCACGTTTAACTATTGTACTTGCAGTGTTTAAATTCGTCGCAGCATTAGCAGCTGTTGTTGCTGTCGCAACATTAGCAGCTGTTTGCCCACCAACAAAACCAACAACCGTTGCACCTTGCGTTCCTGTCACGTCTCCTGTAAGAGATCCACTAAAATTTGTTGCTGATCCTGCTGTTGTTGCCGTTGCTGCATTACCATTCAAGTCCGCAGTAATTGTTCCTGCTGAAAAATTTCCTGACCCATTACGCTTAACAATAGTATTTACTGTATTAGAACTTGTAGCTGAGTTAGCAGCAACTGCACCCAAAGCAACATTTGCAGCTGTTTGTCCACCAACCAAACTAACAACTGTTGCACCTTGTGTTCCTGTTGCATCTCCTGAAAGCGATCCGGTAAAACCGTTGGCATTACCATTTAATGTTGCCGTAATTGTTCCCGCTGAAAAATTTCCTGCTCCATCACGACGAACAATAGCGCTTGACGTGTTTGAACTGGTTGCAGCATTGGTTAAAGCTGTTGCTGCTGCAACATTGGACGCACTTTGTCCACTGACAAAACTTACCACCGTTGCATTTTGTGTTCCCGTCACATCGCCTGACAATGATCCTGAAAACATACTCGCTGAAAGAGCGGTACCATTCAACGTTGCAGTAATGGTGCCTGCTGAAAAATTGCCAAACCCGTCACGTTTTACAACGGTATTTGCTGTATTAGAATTGGTAGCTGCATTAGCCAACGATGTTGCAGAAGCAACATTTGATGCAGTTTGCCCGCCAACAGCACTGACAACTGTTGCTGATTGTGTTCCTGTTACATCTCCTGAAAGTGATCCACTAAAATTTGTTGCTGAATTTGAATTGCCATTCAATGTTGCAGTAATTGTTCCCGCTGAAAAATTGCCTGATCCATTACGCTTAACAATAGTATTTGCTGCATTAGAACTTGTAGCAGAATTTGCTGCTATTGTTCCTGCAGCAACACTTGCTGCCGTTTGACCTCCAACAATACTGACAATAGTTGCGCTTTGCGTTCCTGTTACATCTCCTGAAAGCGAACCACTAAAATTTGTTGCTGAATTTGCATTACCATTCAATGTTGCAGTAATTGTACCCGCTGAAAAGTTTCCTGATCCATTACGCTTAACAATAGTATTTGCCGTATTAGAACTTGTAGCAGAATTTGCTGCTATTGTTCCTGCAGCAACACTTGCTGCCGTTTGACCTCCAACAATACTGACAATAGTTGCGCTTTGCGTTCCTGTTACATTTCCTGCAAGAGAACCAGTAAAATTTGTAGCTGTTGTTGCACTTCCATTCAATGTTGCGGTAATTGTACCCGCTGAAAAGTTTCCTGATGCATTTCTTTGCACTATAGTATTTGCACTGTTGCTGCTTGTTGCGCTAACACCGATAGTAATATCATTGGCATTATTGGTGATAGTTGTATTAGTTCCTGCTATTAATGATTTGAAATTCAACGTATTGCCTGTTTTATTTCTAAAAATCGATCCAGTACCTGAACCAACATTGGCACCCGTTGTATCATTTGGCAAACTAAAAAGAACAAAAGTAATAGGATTGGTGCCAATAATTGCATTAGGCGTATTACATAACCAACTGGAACCAGCATTAATTGTTCCGGAGGTGATAAGTACATATGCTTGTCCAACAACCGCGCCTGATGCAAAATCTGCCGGTCGAATCCACGCACCAGATTGTGCAAGCCATAATCCATTTTGTACAGAAGATGCTTGCCCAACAAGAAGTACTCTGATATTTTCCGACAAAACAACGCCATCAATTGTTTGCAATCCACTTAAAGCTTTATTTGTTGTTGCAACAACAAGCGCTGGTTCTTTTGCTTCAAGACCAATGGTAGCTGCATCTACATACGCTTTTGTTGCCGCGTCAGTTGGATTGGTAACTACTCCTGCTAAAGTAATCATGTTCGCAGAAAAATTACCCAGCCCATCTCTCAACGCAAGAGTATCGGGACTATTAGCACTTGACGCTTCTGCCAATTTATTGTTTGTTATTGTTCCATCAACAATGTCATTATTAACAATCAGTGATGCTGACAAATTTCCAGAAGAATCATTATGTATCACCCCAGGAATATCAAACGAACTAATTGTTATATCATTGTCAACAACAATATCAGTAATGGATGCATCATCAATACACAAACTGTCCATACAACTGAGAACGGTTAAATTCGTAATAACAGCATCAGTACTCGTTAGTGTATTGAGAGATACATCAGTTACAGAAATGTCTGAAGTATGTAATGTTTGAATAACTGCATCATTAATAGTTAATACACCAGAAACCATTCCATTAGTAATTGATACATCTTGAACACACAAGAATGGTACGCAATTGACAACTTCTAAATTGTCAATAACAGCATTCTGCGTGGTTAAGGAGTTTATCGTCATATCTGCAATAGAAAAGCGATCGACCGCTAAAGTATCAATGATGGCATCAGACGCAATTATACTTTCCGCTGATAATTGATCTGAAACACGCACATTTTGCTTAAATTTAACATCATGATCAAATCGTGCTTTATGTTTGAATATTGCTTTAGCATATGCTTTAAAATATCCATGTAACCGCGTATTTTCTTGAACTACAAAACTATTCTTTATTTCAAGGGGTTCGTTTATTTCTTTTGCCCTTATAATGTCATTATTTTGTACATTCTTTGGTTGCGATGATAATTCTTCTGATTCTATTTCAGTATCTTTAGTATAATGTAATTCTTTATTAAGGACTTGGCGTATAATTTTTTTCAGCTTCTCCGCAAGGGATTTAATGCGTTTTTTGTCCATACCAGAAGATTTTTGTTTAATGAGTAATTCTGCATATTCTAGAACATGAACAACTTCATCGTAAAGGCCAATAGTAAAGCCCCGACGCAAATAACGTTTAAAATTATGTAAAACTGAGTTTCTATCTTTGTCTAATTTACTAAGTTCAAAAATAAAATCTTTAATCTCACTTTTGCTTTCATCTAAATAAATATATATCGACTGTGGATGTTTTCTTATTTTTGCATATTCTCTTTCTGATAATGGTGTGCTAGCGCACATTTGAAATGATGAAAATAGCAATGGAAATACAAAAAATAATACCGTAGTATAGCGACGAATTAGTATATAATGATTCATAAAAATCCTATTTGTTTTGAATAAGAAATATATACAAGCTTCATAACAAATTGCTACGAATAACATCAAGATTTTGGCGCATTCTGCATACGACTAACAGCATCCAACAGCTGCTCTATTATTACCTGCTGCGTTTGAACCTCTTTTAAAAATAGAATGGAAAGCATTTCATAGCAAACCACTTCTGGCTGACCATTTTCATCCTTAATCACAAGATCAGGAAGAACTTCTGCTACTTCTTCTGCTATCAAACCATATCGAACAGCGCCAGTTTCATCAGAACTATAGGTAAAGGCTATACGGATTATGAATGGGAAGATAATCTTGAATTTAAAAAACAATTTTTTTAGCTGCCAAAAGAAAGAAAAATTAGAAACGAAAAGAAAAAATGTAAATTCAAAAACAAGAAACGGGGTTGAGACCTCTTGCCGAAAGATACATGCTGTTACGACTAAAGGATTCGAATTAAAAATTATTATGATTGACCACTGTTAAAATATTTCACCACATCTCCTTTTTTGATACGCCACATCACGAGCAAGCTTCTAATCGTTCTACTCTTTCAACCAATTTTCTTATTATAAGATCATGCTGTTCATTAATTTCTTTTTGTTTTTTCATTTCATTCAAAAGAAGTACTGGTAATACTTCATATCGTACGGTGCATGGTGTCCCGTCTTCATCATATGCAACTAACTGCGGAAAGACTTCTTCAACTTCTTCTGCAATTAAGCCATATTGCATTGTTTCTGTGATATCTGAGTTGTAGACAAACGTCACTGGGCGAAGATCAAAAATTGAAGCTGATTGATTCAACATATCTGCTATATTATGTTTAAATTTACGTGATGATGTTGTAGTCCCAAGTTGACCAAAGCCGTTCACTCGTACGGCTATTCCGCCCAAACTAGTACTTCCATGAATTCCCTTAATAAAACAAGCTGTCTGCGCATTACCTATGCGAATAGTATTGCTTTCATTCCCTGGATTTAAACCAGTACCATCTATATAAATATTATTACTACCAGTTGAAGTAGTAGCGGCAACTGAAGCTCCTATCATCACGTTATTTGTTCCTGTGGTAACGGCAGCACCTGCAGTCGACCCTACCGCGGTATTTGAAACACCCGTTGTGTTTGCTGTTAATGCATTTCTACCAATTGCTGTATTATTATTACCTGTGGTATTTGCAGTTAATGCGCTCGTACCAACTGCTGTATTTTGTATGCCAATTGTACTTACCGCCAAGGCGCTTTGACCCACTGCTGTATTACTTGTTCCTGTAGTGTTTGCTGCTAATGCACTTGCCCCTACTGCAGTATTAACACCTGTTGTATTTACCGCCAATGCGCTTGCACCCACTGCTGTATTTGATCCTACCGTTGTCACATTTAATGCGTTATATCCTACCGCAGTATTATTTGTAACCGTTGCACATGTGGCTAACGAACCACTACCAACGGCTGTATTTTGAACACCAGTTGTATTTGTCGTTAATGCATTTCTACCAACTGCTGTATTATTATTACCTGTTGTATTTGCAACAAGAGCAGAAGCTCCAACTCCAGTATTATTTCCTGTTCCTGTCATAGTAAAATTACCAGCACTCTTCCCAACAAATGTATTATTCGTTCCAAAGTTGTGAATAAATGATGTTCCCGCTTTATTAATATTTCCAACAGTCGCGCTCGTTGAGTCAGCCAAGCTTATATTACCTGACACAACTTCATCAACTAAACTAATTGTTTGTGCCGCAAAGCTTCCTGTCCCATCACGCTTTACAAGAGTGCTTGCTGTATTGAGATTTGTTGCAGCATTAACCGTTGTCACACTTGAGGCTACATTTGCTGCTGTTTGACCCCCAACAGAGCTCACTACCGTTGCTCCCTGTGTTCCTGTTACATCTCCAGACAATGATCCTGAAAAATTAGTTGCTGTTGTTGCAGTGGTCGCATTACCATTTAAATTTGCTGTAATTGTTCCTGCACTAAAGTTTCCTGATGCATCTCGCGCAACAATAGCACTTGCAGTATTTGCGTCTGTCGCCGTTGTAGCAGAATTTGCTACTTTACCCGCAGTCGATATGGTCGCTAATTTAGTATCAACAATTGCTGCAGACGCAGAAACATCTGCATTCACAATTAATGAACTTGATAATAATCCTGATGTATTATTGTGAATAACTCCTGCTGTATTAAATGGAATAACTGTTATACTGCCCGTTGCAACTTCATCAACTAAACTAATTGTTTGTGCCGCAAAGCTTCCTGTGCCATCTCGTTTTACAAGAGTGCTTGCTGCATTAAGATTTGTTGCAGCATTAACCGTTGTAACTGTTGATGCTACACTTGCTGCTGTTTGACCCCCAACAGAGCTCACTACCGTTGCTCCCTGTGTTCCTGTTACATCTCCAGATAATGATCCTGAAAAATTAGTTGCTGTTGTTGCAGTGGTCGCATTACCACTTAAATTTGCTGTAATTGTTCCTGCACTAAAGTTTCCTGATGCATCACGAGTAACGATAGCATTTGAGGTATTTGCACTCGTTGCAGTTGTAGCAGAATTTGCTACTTTACCCGCAGTCGATATGGTCGCTAATTTAGTATCAACAATTGCAGCAGACGCAGAAACATCTGCATTAACAATTAATGAACTTGATAAATTTCCAGAGGTATCATTATGCACAACTCCGGCTAACGTAAATCCGTTTATAGAAACCGTTCCCCCCGATGATATTTTCATACGCTCTAATGCATTAGTGCTAAATGATAAGTTACTTGAACTTGCAGATAAGCCCGTTGTGGTACTCCCAGTAAATGTAAGAGATGGCGCAGCTGTTGTGCCTGCCGGCAATTGCAATGTTCCTGTCATAGTGTCTCCGGATCTGGATACTTTATTATTAAGTTGTGTTTGAACAGAAGAGGTTACACCGGAAAGAAAACTCAGCTCAGTATCTGTCACCACACTCGACGCTAAGAAATTTGATGCATTAGTAATTACTACTCTTTGAGGCGTTAGCGTACCAACAATAAAATTATCATCCGTTTTTAAAACATCCGCCGCATTTCGATATAAATTCGTATCGCCTGAAAATACAATCTGCGTTGCGGTCGTTGGTAATTGTAGTTGATTATTTACACCATCAAGTTGCATAACCGTGTATTGTGGAATAAGAGATTGACCAACAAGATCATTATTTTGATATGCAAATGATAATTGTGCAGCTGATCCGTTTTTATTGATACTCCAACCACGCAACGATGTTGTTCCTCCATATGAAGGAGCAGTGTCTGAAAATAAATGCACCCCGGCACTTTTAGTACGATCTGTAGTAATAGCATCAACACTGACATTATTATTTGACGCAACGAATAATGATGATGGATTACTCAATGGATTATTAATCCCAATAGCTTGAGATGAATATAAAGATGATTTGTAATCAAGGGATATGTGATTTGCAGGATTCATTTCGACCTGTAGAAGCTTAGTGTCAACATCAGTTGTAGATCCTATCGATAACGCACTATTATCATCAAGATCAAAAAATGCGAAAGTTACATTAGTTGCATCATTAATTGAAATTTTTGTACTTGTTGTAACTCCTCCGTTGAAATAGAGCGTTGAAGATCCTTGCTGTAACAAATCAGTATTACAATTACTAATGCTAGACGATGATGCAAATACATTAGTAGAAGATGTATCAGAAGATATGCCGGCTTGTATCGCAGTATCAAAATAATTTATACAGCCACCAATGATTTGCACCGATGCGCTATCGGAAACAGCTATTCCTGTGCCTTGCGCATTCCCTAAAGCATCTTTTCCATTAAGGTTACAGTTCGTTATTTGAGAAACCGTACCTGCTCCACTTATTTGAATATCAATATCTGCAGGAGAAATCGTTAATTGAAAATTACAACCAGATAAGGCTAGTTGAGAACCGCTCATTTGTACTACATCAAAATTATTAAGTTCAAATAAAATAGAACTTGCAGTCACCATAGCATTATTGCTTACATCAAGTCCTGTCTCACAAACACCACATACTCCCCCATCAATAACACTTATTGCTCCTGTTCCAGTAATTTTAATAGCAGTATTTTGAGGTGTAATCATAGATGCCGACCCTACGTAGGTACAATTATAACTTTCTGTTACGGTACCATTATTAATAAAACCGGTACCATTTTCAACAAAAAAGCAATTATTGAATGCATAGTTATCGAATGCACCACCAGAACATTCCACTCCTACTTGAAAACCAGTGACTGATATATTAGAGCACTGGGTAAATGGACCGCTGGTAAATGATAATGCTGTTGCAGTTGAAACTCCTTCTGCAACAAAACCCATCTGAATAATGCTAATTGACTCATTAATCAGCAATAAATCATTTGACAATGTGCTTGGCATTATAATAACGGAAGACGAAGAATCTCCTACAATAGCAATAGCCTCTGAAGAAACAATAATAGGCCCCATACTATTATCTTCAACATAGACTCCAGCATTAATAAATATACTCACCGGATCGGATATTGTTGCTAAACTATTTGCTATATCTACTGCTTTTGCCAACGAAGCATATGGTTTATCAAAGGAGCCATCTCCCGTTATGTCATTTCCATATTTTGTCACATACACAATTCTACTTATTGGAGGTGTAATAGATCCACCCTCTGTTATCCATTCTAAATTTGTTGAAGTCACAGAACCTGCCCTAAGAGTCTGACCAACACTCGGTGAATCAGAAGGAAGCGATAAAGTATAACTTGAGGATACAGAAGAAGGAGCATTAATGCCAACATAGTTGCTACCAAAACTATCTTGAAATTTTACTTGATTTTGTGTTGCCATGACAAGAGCTCCCGTCATGGTATCTCCCGTTTTTAACACATTTCCTGAAGCATTTCCTGTTAAATTAGCAGTAATCGTTCCTGCGCTAAAATTTCCAGACACATCTCGTTTTACGATAGTATTTGGAGTATTGGAGCTTGTTGCGGCATTAGCAGCAGTTGTTGCTGATGCAACATTAGCAGCACTTTGTCCACCAACAGAATTTACTACCGTTGCGCTCTGAGTTCCTGTTACATCACCAGCTAAAGATCCAGTAAAATTGATTGACGTTGTTGCATTACCCGTTAAATTAGCGGTAATCGTTCCTGCACTAAAATCACCTAACGAATCTCGCAATACAATTGCACTTGCTGTGTTAGCACTTGTTGCTGTTGTTGCAGAATTTGCAACTTTACCAGCAGTAGAGATAGTTGCTAATTTTGTATCAATAATTGCAGCTGCAGGAGAAACATCTGCGTTGACAATCAAGGAACTTGATAGATTACCAAAAAAATCGTTATGAACAACTCCTGCAGCGGTAAAGCTATCAATAGAAATTACTCCACTTGATGCTATCTTCATACGCTCTGTACCATTTGTATTGAATGACATATCTCCAGCACTTGCTGACAGCCCCGCAGTCGTGCTACCAGTAAATACTAATGATGGAGTTGCTGGCGCTCCTGCTGGCAATTGTAAAGCACCCGTCATGGTATCTCCTGCCTTTAACACATTGTTTGAGGCACTCCCATTTAATGTTGCAGTAATGGTTGAGGCAATAAAATTACCTGAAGAATCTCGAGAAACTATAGCATTTGCAGTATTAGCACTTGTTGCGGTAGTTGCTGTATTTGCTACTTTGCCCGCCGTAGAGATGGTTGCTAATTTAGTATCAACAATTGCAGCCGAAGGAGATACATCTGTATTAACAATTAGTGAGCTTGATAAATTGCCCGAAGAATCATTATGAACAACTCCTGTTGAAGCGAGATTATCAATAGCAACAACACCAAATGAGTCAATTTTCATACGTTCAATTCCACCGGTACTAATAGATACTGTATCACTATTTGCCGACAATCCTGATGTTGTACTACCGGTAAATGTTAATGATGGAACGGATGTAGTTCCTGCAGGAACAGTAAGAGTCCCAGTCATAGTATCGCCAGTCTTAAGAACATTATCCGAAGCATTTCCTATTACATTAGCAGTAATTGTCCCTGCGCTAAAATTACCAAAACTATCGCGTGAAACAATAGTGCTAACAGTGTTTGTATTTGTTGCATCTGTTGTTGCAGTGATATCATCTGTATTTGTCGTAAACGTTACATGAGGCCCTGCCAAAAGAGATCTAAAATTTAACGTAACGCCAGTTTTATTTTTAAATATCAATCCCGTTCCAAGTCCAACATTCGCTCCTGTTGTGGTATCGGGTAAACTAAATTGCTCAAAAAGAAGAGGATCTGTTCCTATAATTGCTGTTGGCGTATTACATACCCAACTTGCACCAGCATACGTTGAACCAGATGTCACAAGAACATAGGATTCTCCTGCCGTTGTTCCGTTTGCAAAATCAGCTGGACGAGTCCATACACCAACCTGTGCTAACCATAGGCCATTTTCAACTGGATTTGTTTGGCCAACCAATAAAATTCTATCATTTGCAGAAACTGAAACGCCATCGATCGTTTGCAAACCGTTAATAGTAATATTGGTAATACTTGCAATAAACGCGGGAATCTTAACAATCAATCCTGTAGAAGTAGCTGCATCTACATATGCTTTTGTTGCAGCATCAGTCGAATTAGTCACAGCACCCAAAATCGTAATTTGATTTGTTTGAAAATTACCAGATCCATCACGTACAACAATAGCTCCTGCTGTATTTGAACTAGAAATTGTTGCCAATTTTGCATTAGCAATTGTGCCATCTGTTATATCATTATTAACAATTAAAGAACTTGACAAATTACCAGAAGTATCATTATGCACAACGCCTGCCGAAGAAAATGCATTTATAGATACTGTTCCACCTGATGATATCTTCATACGCTCTAAAGCGTTAGTACTTAATGATAAGTCATTTGAGCTTGCAGACAGACCTGTTGTGCTACTGCCAGTAAAAATAAGAGATGGTGCGGTAGTTGTTCCTGCTGGTAATTGCAACGCTCCTGTCATGGTGTCTCCAGACTTGGATACTTTATTATTCAGTTGAGTCTGAACAGAAGAGGTCACACCAGAAAGAAAACTCAATTCAGTATCTGTCACTACACTTGAGGCTAAATAGTTTGATGCATTGGTGATGACAGCCCTTTGAGGCGTTAATGTCCCAACAATAAAATCATCTTCCGTTTTTAATACATTGGCTGCCATTCTATATAAATTAGTGTCTCCTGCAAACACAATCTTGGTTGCTGCAGTTGGTAATTGTAGTTGATTATTTACACCATCAAGTTGCATGACTGTGTATGGTGCAATTAAAGATTGTCCTGCAAGATCGCTGTTTTGATAAGAAAATGATAACTCAGCAGTACTGCCATTTTTATTTATGTCCCAGCCACGCAGCGCTGTTGTTCCTCCAACAGGAGACCCTGTATCTGACATCAACCGAACTCCTGCACTATCAGAGTTAAGTGTTGTAACCGCAGTTACATGAGCATCATCATTGGCAACAATATATAAACTTGAAGGCTGGCCAAAAGGATTATCGTATCCTATCGCTTGTGTAGAATACAGTGATGATCTATAATCAATACCGGGATGATTAGACTGATCTATTGCCGCTTGCAATAAAATAGTATCTTGATCTGCATTAGAACCTATTACCAATGAGCTGTTATCATCAAGGTCAAAATAAGACAGTCCTACATTTGTTGAATCATTAATAGTTATTTTAGCACTCGATGCCGTGCTTGTATTAAACTGCAGTGTTGAAGCTCCTTCTTGTAATACGTCTGTCGTACAACTATCTATGGAAATGGACGAAACCTTTAATAATGTCGATGCAGTATCAGAAGGAAGTCCGATATGAATAGCGATATCATAGCCACTGAACAAACTTCCTATTATTGAAACATCTGCATCATCAGAGACCAAAATTCCTAATCCTCCTGGAATACCAAAAGAATCTTTTCCATTAAATTTGCACCCTGAAATAGTAGCCCTTGTACCGACTCCACTTATCTGCACATCAATATCTATTGGGTTTGATGTATATTGAAAACTACACCCAGATAAATTCATTTGAGCACCGGTTGATTCTATAATATCAAAAGTGGTAAATTCAAAATTGACACCATTAGCGTCAATAACTGCTCCATTATTTACGTCAATTCCCGTATTACAAATTCCATATACTCCTCCATTAATGTTCACAACAGCGCCAGCACCTGTAACATAAAGACCTGTATTGGAAGGACTGATAAGATTACTTGATCCTAAGACTGTACAGTTATAGCACTCAGCAACAGTTCCAGAAATATACAAACCTGTTATATTGTCCACAAAACAGCAATTATCAAAAGCATAATTATCTAAAGGTGTACCGGTACACATAGCACCGACTTGAAAACCCACTACACGAATATTTATAAACTCTGATAATGATCCTGCCGTTAAAGAAAGTCCCATCGCGGTTGAAGGACCACCTGCAACAAATCCTACACGGGCAATTACAATTGATTGATTTATCAATAATAGATCATTTGACAAGGTACTTGGCATTATAATAACTGACGTTGGAGAATCTCCGATAATCGATATTCCTTCCGAAGAAACAGCTAAAGGCCCTGCGCTATTATCTTCAACATACACACCCGGGGCCATTGCTATGGCAACAGGATCAACAACTACAGATAAGCTATTTGCAGTATCAAGAGCTTTAGATAAAGAGGCGTATGGCAAATCAAAAGAACCATTTCCCGTAACATCATTACCATACTTAGCAACATAAATAATTCTACTAACTGCTGGAACTATAGAACCCCCTTCAGTACTCCACTCTAAATCAGTAGGAACCGTCGCTCCAGAACGTAAGGTTTGTCCTGTCGCCGGTGCATCTGCAGGTAAAGAAAGCGTATAGCTTGTTGGTACAACAGCTGGAGCATTGACTCCCACATACTGCCCCCCTGCTGCATCTTGAAATTGAACTTCGGATTGATTTGCCATCTGCAATGCACCCGTCATAGTATCGCCTGACTTCAGTACATTATTTGATGCGCTACCAATCACATTTGCAGTTATTGTCCCTGCGCTGAGATCCCCTGATGCATCACGTCTTACTATTGTATTAGCAGCATTAACACTGGTCGCACCATTGGCAAGAACTGTTGCAGCAGCAACATTGGCGGCTGTTTGACCTCCAACAAAACTAACCACCGTTGCTGATTGTGTTCCTGTTACATCTCCAGAAAGTATTCCGCTGAAATTGTTTGCAGACGTTGCGTTTCCATTCAAGTCAGCAGTAATAGTTCCTGCCGAAAAATTTCCAGATGCATCTCGCAACACAATGGTATTTAAATTATTTGTGCTCGTTGCAGTTGTTGCAGAATTTGCAACTTTACCAACCGTGGAAATAGTTGCTAACTTTGTATCAATAATACCAGCAGCTGGAGCAATATCAGAATTTACTATAAGCGAACTTGATAAATTACCAGATCCATCATTATGAACAACTCCTGCTAAAGTAAAGCTATCGATAGAAATTGTCCCACTTGATGATATCTTCATCCGCTCTAACCCATTTGTATTTAATGACAAATCTCCTGCGGCTGCTGAAAATCCGGTAGTCGTACTACCAGTAAATACTAATGATGGAGTTGCTGGTGCTCCTGCCGGTAATTGTAAAGCACCCGTCATGGTATCTCCCGATTTGGATACTTTATTATTTAGTTGTGTTTGTATAGAAGACGTAACTCCAGAAAGAAAACTTAATTCGGTTGAATTTGTATTACTAGAGGCAAGTTGATTTGTTACATTATTAGTAATAACAACTTTATCGGGAATAAGTGTTCCAACAATAAAGTTATCATCCGTTTTTAAAACATTTGCTGAGCTACGATATAAATTAGTGTCACCAGAAAAAACTATGTGCGTTGAATCTGTCGGTAATTGTACTTGATTGTTAGAACCATCAAGCTGCATTACTGCATACGCAGGAATAGTGCTCAATAAAATTGGATCATTATTTTGATACTCAAATATAAGCTCTGCGGTACTATTGTTTTTGTATATATCCCAACCCCTTAAAGCAGACGTGCCACCAACAGGACTCCCCGTATCAGACATCAAACGTACTGTTGACGTGTCAGCCCTATCTCTCGTTATTGTAGCCACACTCGCATTATTTTTCGAAATAACATGTAACGATGTGGGGTTTGATACAGGATTTTCTATTCCTATCGACTGATGATCATACAAAGATGATTTATAATTAATATCTATACCTTGCGTACTATCAGAACTAATTTTTGCTTGTATAAGAAGCGTATCGATGTCTGCACTTGAACCAATTGCCAAACCGTTACTATCCAAATCAAAAAAAGCCAACTTAACGTTGGTAGAATCATTGATAACTATTTTACTATCTGATGCGGTACTGGCATCAAAATGTAAAGTAGAAAGTCCTTCTTGTACAACATCTGTTGTGCAGTGATTAATTACAAAAGAAGAAGCAAACAGCTGAGTTGAAGATGTATCGGTATTATCACCAACACGCAGACCTATGTCGTAACTATCCATACTACCAGCACTTAAAATAACTTTAGCATTGTCTTGCACAAGCAAACCTAAACCCTGAGCAATTCCTGATTGATCTGCCCCGTTAAATTGACATGCTATTAATTCTGCAAATGTTCCAGCGCCGCTAACTTGAACATCAATATCTGACGGATCATTTGTTAACTCAAATGATCCTCCAATAACAGCAGTTCTCGATCCCCCATTCTGCACAATATCAAAGTGATTTAGCTTAAAGGATACAGCATTAATTGTTGTAATAGCATTATTTGTTATGGAACAGCCAGTTTGACATAAAGAAACAACACCACTATTAATTAAAACTCCCGCTTGCCCCCCTGTAACAGTAATACCATTATGAGCAATAAGACTGCTTGAATTTGTACCAAAAATAGAACATACATTAAGTTGTACCCTCACATCATTAATCGCAATAGCTGTACCGTTATTCATAAAGAGACATGAAGTAAAACCATAGGTATTAGCAGAAGTTCCCGAACAAGATACTCCTGTTTGAAAGTTAGTTATTCTCAAATTGGTAAAAGAAGAAAAAATTCCTGCACTTAATGCAAGACCTATTCCCAACGCAGAAGAAGAAGTTAAAGTAATATCAGATATACGAACGGGAACAGTTGCAGATAAAAGCGTGTTTACTGGAACCAAAGGCTTAATAATAACAGTGGCATTAGATTCTCCAGCAATCGCTATACCCTGGGCAGTTATAGCAAGCGCTCCTGCTGTATTATTTTCAACATATACACCAGAACTAATACTAATTGCGATAGGATTTACAAAAGAAGCAAGAGAATTTGCAACATTGATTGCCTTGGATAAAGTTAAGTAAGGATTATTAAATGATCCATCTCCCGTTGTATCATTTCCGTATTTTGCAACATAGATCGTTTTACTTGCTGCTGGAGAAACAAATCCTCCTTCTGTTGCCCACTCTAATTGAGTTGGATCGATCCCATTAGTACGCAAAACTTGATTTGATAATGGAGAAACTGATGGCAATTTTACAGAATAACTAGAAGGAACACTTGTAGGAGCTGTTATTCCAACATAATGTGTATTTGAACTATCAAGAAAGCGGTTGGAGTGTACAATATCCAAATATTGAATCGCCGCATCATTGGCAGAAAAAGTATTGCTTACAACAGCATCTGTCACTGATATATTTTCTACGCATAAATTTGATACGCAACCATTGACTTGTAAATTCTCTACAACAATATCTGTTGCTGTTAATGAATCTAGTGTTAAATCAGTAACATCCAAACCACCTGTCAATGTTAAATTGTCTACTGTTGCGTTTGTCATCGACACAGTATCTACGCATAAATTTGACATACAACCATTGACTTGTAAATTCTCTACAACAATATCTGTTGCTGTTAATGAATCTAGTGTTAAATCCGTAACATCCAACTCTCCTGTCAATGTTAAATTATCTACTGTTGCGTTTGTCATCGACACAGTATCTACGCATAAATTTGATACGCAACCATTGACTTGTAAATTCTCTACAACAATATCTGTTGCTGTTAATGAATCTAGTGTTAAATCCGTAACATCCAACCCCCCTGTCAACGTTAGATTTTCTATAACTGCGTCTTGAAGTGAGGCAACACCATCAACTTTAATATTATTTTTAAAGTGTGCGTTTTTGTAAAAGCGAGCCCGATCATGCAATCGTGCCTTTCCTTTAACAATAAACTCACTCTCAAACTTTGATTTACCTTTAACACGCATTCTTTTATTAATTATCCATAATGGATATTTACTTTTATGTATATCATTATGAGAATCTACGGTTAATAAACCGTCAATTATGGCTATTTCCAAATGATCTAAAGTTGTTAGTAGATCATTACATTTTTTATTTTTTATAGTATCGTGATATTGTTTTAATAATTGGTCTGTATATTCGAATACCGCTAAAATTTCATCACGTAATCCTATTGTAAAGCCATCTTGTATATAATGTTTTAATTGATGAACTGGTGACTCTATATCATCATCTAACTGACTTATATCGTTAATAAAATGTGCTATATTATGCGGTTCTTTCTGTAAATAAACATACTGTTCTTCATTATTAATTCTATTCTGTGCTGTCGTTATATTTTGCACAGCAGATTCAATCATTGCAGCAAGAGGCAGAGATGAAATTAATAATACAAAAGATAAAAATAATGAATAAAAACACGTCAAACGAATATGCTTCATAAGTCCACTTCTCTTATATTCCGTCTTCCAATGCCGATAATCTTTCTAATACATTTTGTATTACCAAATCATACTCTTGTTTCATTTTTTGCATTTCATTCAATAGTAAAACAGGTAATACTTCATATCGTACAGTAAATGGCAACCCTTCTTTATCCTTTACAACAATAGCAGGAAATACTTCATCAACTTCTTCTGCTATTAAACCATATTGCATAGATTCTGTTTCATCCACATTATATACAAAGGTAACTGGACGAAGATCAAAAATCGCACGTGAGTTGTCCATCATATCAACAATATTACGTTTAAACCGACGAGAAGATGAAATTGTTCCTAGTTGACCTGTAGAATCAATAAGAACAGGTATAGCATCAGCAACTCCTGTCGTAACACCTCTGATACCTGCAACAAAAGTCCTCATTGAGACATTCCCTGGATCACCTATACGAATGGTATCACTTTCATTTGCGGCTGGTATCATACCAGTTCCATCAATATAAATATTTCTACTTCCTGTTGTTGTCGCAGATCCTACACTGTGTCCAAGCATTACATTACTACTTCCCGTGGTTACTGCAGATCCTGCCGATACTCCCACTGCAATATTTTGATTGCCAGTTACATTCAAAAGAAGAGCAGAAAATCCAATACCTATATTTGAAGATCCTGTTAAATTTCCAAAAAGAGTGGATGATCCTATTGCTATATTGAATGCGCCAGAAGTATTTGTAGTCATCGCGTCAACACCGATAGCTATATTATTTATTCCTATTCCATTTGAGCTCAACGAACGATTACCTATGCCTATGTTGTTAAGTCCGGTTGTATTTGCAATCAATGACCGAGGCCCAATAGCAACATTACGTGTCCCAATAGTGTTTCCAGAAAGAGCAGAACTTCCTATTGCCACGTTATCTATGCCTGTTGTATTAGATAAAAGAGAAGAAAGCCCCAAGGCTATATTATTTGATCCTGTTGTATTTGCCCCAAGAGCGTTACGTCCAAGAGCAATATTGTGAAATCCAGTTGTATTTGCATCAAGCGCTGAACTACCAATTGCTATATTATTTTCACCTATGGTATTTACAAGTAAAGCAGAATTACCGATTGCGACATTATCTATGCCTATTGTATTTAAAGAAAGAGCACTAACACCAATAGCCGTATTAGATACTCCTGTCGTATTAGATAACATTGCGTTTGGTCCAATTGCTACATTAGAATTTCCTGTTGTATTTGTAAAAAGAGCAGTTGCCCCGATCGCAGTATTATTAGAAGATGTATTGTTTAAAAGAGCATTTGCTCCTACCGCAGTATTAGAAGTACCTCCTACATTAAGAAAAAGAGCGTTTGCGCCAACAGCTGTATTTTGTATTCCCGTCGTATTCAATGCTAATGCTCCGGCTCCCACTGCAGTATTGTTAGCTCCCGTTGTATTTGCACTCAATGCACTAACGCCAACTCCTGTGTTACTACCAGATCCACTCGTTACAAAATTACCAGCACTTTTTCCTACAAAAGTATTGTTCGTTCCAAAATTATGAATAAAATGAGTTCCACTTTTTATAATATTTCCAATTAAAGCGCTGGTTGAATCATTTATAGAAATATTGCATCCAATTGTTACATCACAACCAATTTCCATATTTGAAACAACAACATCTGTTGCAGACAATGTTGTAATTGTTGCCATGTCAATAATTGCATCATTTACCGATAATGTTCCTGTTACTGTTTCATCAGCAACTGATAAATCTGTGATAAACCCATCTGTTGCTGACAGATGTTTAATAAATCCGTCAATTACCGAAAGATTATCAATCACCGCATCATTTACCGATAATGTTCCTGTTACTATTTCATCAGTAACTGATAAATCTGCGATAAACCCATCTGTTGCTGACAGATGTTTAATAAATCCGTCAATTACCGAAAGATTATCAATCACCGCATCATTTACCGATAATGTTCCTGTTACTGTTTCATCAGTAACTGATAAATCTGTGATAAACCCATCTGTTGCTGATAGATTGTCAATAACTGCATCTGTTATTGTCGCTGTTGTTATTGTCACACTCGATAATGTTAACCCACTAGTCAAATCTAACGTTTGTATAACAGCATCATTAATGGAAAATGTTCCGATAACTGAACCATTTGTTACTGTTAAATCTTGTACACACAAATCTGGAATACAATTATTAACTTGCAAGTTATCTATTACTGCATCAGTCGCTGTTAATGTATTAAGCGTTAAATCTGTTATTATAAAACCAGGAATTGTTAAATTTTCTATTACAGCATCTTGTATCGATGCTACGCCATCAATAACTACGTTGTCTTTAAAATGAACTTTTTTATAAAAACGAGCTCTACCGTGAGCGCGTAATTTTTTATCAATGATAACATCATTTTTAAAAAATGATTTACCTTCAACTTTTATTCTTTTATTAATAACCCATAACGGTAAGCTTTTATTCTGATCCCAATCATTAAAATCAACTGTTAAAGAATCTTCAAGAACCGCCTGCACGATGCTATCCAAAAATAAAATTAAAGTATTCCGTTTAGCCTCAGTAACTGTAAGATCATCTTGTTCAAGTAACCAATCGGCATACCCAAGCACCTGTAACACTTCATCTTTAAGACCTATTTCAAAACCACTCAGGACATACTCTTTAAGCATATACAAAGGAGAGTTCTCATCTTTATCTAAGTCACTAATCATAAAAATAAATTCTGCAATATTATGTACTTTATTGTTCAAATAAACATATGGCTCATCATATACTAAAGTATTTTTTTCTTCGTAATCATAATGTGCATTATTATTTGCTATAGCAAATAATGGACCATTAGAAATCAAAAGAATAAATGACAAGAATAGAGAACAAAAACTCGACAATCTCATTTGCTTCATACTTCGGATCCTTTTTTTGATAGAAATATGATTTTTTTGTATCAAATACGCTTTACGTACGTCAACAAAAAAATGCAAAACAAAAAAACCTCTCATATGAGAGGTTTTTTTGTGATAAAAAAAAGTTGTCTGATCAAAAAATGCTATATTAAATTCTTGTGAGTTGAAACTAAAAACAATAAAATACCCGCTGCTACTGATGCATTATAAGAAATATCATTCTTTTTTTGGGGCAATGTGACACGCGTACCAGAAGAAAGAATTGACTTGGTAATACCAAAACCTTCTCCGCCAATTATCATACAAAGTGGCAATGTATATTTACAGGTAACAGCACTTTCCCCATCAAAGGTCGCTAAATAAATAGAATATCCTGCTTTTTTTAATTCTATAATCGCTTCACCCACCGACTGTGCTTGATATATCTCAAGATGTTCGCTCAGTCCTGCAGATGATTTAATTGCAACGCCCGTCAATTGTACGCCACCTTTTTTAATAATAATAACACCATCTGCCCCTGTACAATATGAAGAACGCAAAATTGCACCCAAATTACGCGGATCCTGAATACCATCTAACATCACCAAAAATGAATGCTTCTTTGGGTCAAAAAATGTTTTACGAAAAGGAAATGACTGAACCCATGCAATAACTCCCTGATGATCGGTTGTCCCAACCATGCGATCAAGTACTTGACGAGTCACATATTGTATTGGAACAGGATATTTTGGCCACAGTTTTTCAATATCAGCAAATGCTTGCGGAGTTGGTTTGGTTGTGTAAATAGAAACTAACTTGCGACGTTTAGCTTTTAGTAATTCAACAATAGGATGTATTCCAAATATAAGTTCACCTGTTTGCTCTTTTACTTTTTTTTTAGTCATATTAATCCAAAAAGTTTATACTATAGCTTAAATTCTTTAATAAGTCTCATAAAAAACTATACTACACTCTCATTGTTTTGGCTATAAACTATGTTTTCTACACAAAAAAAACATCTACGCGACAATCATCTTAATTTTTACATGAATAATGAACACACATATATAGAAATTAGCGAATCTGCCCTCAATCACAATATTTCATTTTACAAACAACATCTTAAATCCTCTGATGCGCTTGCTCTTGTCATTAAAGGTAATGGCTATGGCCACGGACTTATTGAAATGGGAATTCTTTCTCAAAAAAATCAAAATATTAACTGGTTATGTGTCGCACACTATCAAGAAGCAGTATGTTTAAGAAAAAATAATGTTATAAAAAATATACTTGTTTTGGGATATGTAGCAATTCATACCTTATTACCACTCTATGATAATATTTATTTTATGGTTGATTCACTAGAATATGCTCATGCTCTTAACAACTTTGGGAAAAACATAAAAAAACAGATATATGTTCACATAAAAATAGATACAGGACTTTCTCGCTTTGGTATTCCACCAAAAACGCTACACTCTTTTTTTCAGCAATTAAGCAAGCTGCCTTACATAAAAGTTACTGGCATTTTTAGCCATTTTGTTGCTTCTGATAGCAATGAACAATTAACTCTCCAACAACTGTTATTTTTTACGCAAGCTGTAGAACCGTTAGTGCACTCGTTAACACAAAAACCATATATTCATATGAGTAACACCGGTTCAATTACATCACTTTCATATGCTGCTTTTTTTAATTTTTTTCGACTAGGACTAGGCACTTATGGCTATGGAAACAATCAAAACCATTTACTTCCTGTTCTTACATGGAAAACTCAGATTATCAGCATAAAAACAGTTCCTGCTCATTCTTATGTTAGTTATGCATGTACATATAAAACTACCCGCCCAACTCGTATAGCATTATTGCCAATCGGTTATGTTGATGGATATCAATTACGCTTTTCTAACAAAACGTATGTTTATGTCAATAATATGCAAGCTCCAGTTATAGGAAGAATTGGCATGAATACCACCATAATAGACATCAGTGACTGCCAAGCGTGCATTGGTGATGAAGTTGTTCTCTTGGGACCAAATGATGTAACACATGCAAGCAATTTAGCAAAGATCGCTGATATACACAATATACGCGAAATTTTAACCGGAATTCATTCCTCAATAAAAAGAACAATTATCCCTTAATAAGCTCTTCTTTTTTTCACTCTTTTTTGACAAATTCTACCAAATCTTCAAGCCATCCTTCTGGTCTCTTTGATGTCGTCCAGCAAGACATTTGAAAACTATTTATCCTAAATTCATGATCTGTAGACACTTCTTTAGAGAGATGTTTAGGAGTTGATTTGTCTCGAATATACTGATCCTCTTCTTCAGCCTCCCCCAACATGTCCAACTTTCCAAGATAAGGATTCGCTCCTTTGCGTAGCAATAAGTATGCCACTGTATCATCACCTTTGCGCACCGCATCCATCAAAAGAGTATAGAAAACGATAAATTCTCTATAATCAATATTATCGGCAGCATTAATCAACAACTGCATTGTTGACAACAATCTCGAGTTCTTTTCTGCATTAATGGAGTCCCAGTGCCTAAATACCATTAAATCAGAAATTTGCCTTATAAGCTTCTTGGTTGATATTTTTTTTGAACCAAGTAATTGATTCAATTTTTTACCAAAACAAGGATTGTAGTCTTCAAGAATACACTTACCAACAACCATACCGAGCAACGTTCGTTGTCCTGTTCCTGTTGCATTAACAAAAAATTGATCAGCTAAATCATTATCATCAAATACTTTATCTTTTGATTCGGCAATATCAAAAAGTCTACCTATATTTTGTGTCATCATATTAAAATTAAGTACTTCTGCTGCAACTTGTGTTGATAATTTATATTTGTTTTGCAACACATCCACAAAGACATTAGCGTGCTCATTCAACCAGTTATTGCTCGCTTTGTTAATACAAACAAGGGACAATATATTTTTTATCTTTCCTCCAACCAACAGCTCTTCATTTTGTATTAATTCCACGCACAAACGAGGACCAATGTCACAGTGCGATATAACAGCTTCTTCAGGACTCATCATGCCTATGCTATGCATTCCATACAAACTTAAGACAATACCAACCAATATTTTTATCTGCATTTTTAACACAAGTCCTGCTTTTATATAAATAATTATTCTTTCTTATAATATATTTACTTGTATCATAATTATAAAAAAAACAATTATTTAATCTGAAAAACAATATCTCCAGCTTGCTGCCAGCCAACAACAGAACCCTTGCTTCTTTTTTGCACCTCTTGTCCTGCGTACACAATGTAACCATCTTCAGGTTTAGTACTTGCTAGCGCATTCCATTTATCAAGTGATGAAAAAAAATCAGAAACAATCGTTTGACCCGATTTAATTTCTATCGGTGTCAAGCATGCACCTCGTTCAATCAGACAATCTATTTCTATCAAGCCATTTTTATCACGCCAAAAATACAATGGTGCAGTGGTGCCTACATTAAAATATTGTTTAAAAAAATCTGCGATAATAAAATTTTCAAAAAGATGGCCCCTAAAAGGACTTACATCTAAATCGACAGCATTTTTAATGCCTAATAAAGAACAAGCAACTCCCGTATCATAAAAATATAATTTTGGCGTTTTGGTAATACGTTTATTAAAATTGCCGTGATATGGCTGCAATAAAAAAGCAATATAACTTGCTTCAAGAATGAACAACCAATTGTTTGCTGTTTTTTGTGCAATACCACAATTAGTTGCAATATCTGCAACATTCAGCAATTGACCAACTCTACCTGCACATAAACGCATAAATTTTTGGAAGGTACTCAAATTTTCAACATTAGTCAGTTGTCGCACGTCACGCTCAACGTATGTCTGAATATAGGAAGGATACAACTCATCGGAAGTAAAATTATCGGTATATAAGCGAGGATATCCGCCTTTGAGAATCATTTCATTGCTTGAAGATGAGATAACAGCATTCTGAGCACATTCATGAATCGATAATGGCAATAATGTTAAAATGCCAATTCTTCCAGCAAGAGATTGCGTAATCATTTGATTCATCAAAAAATTTTGCGATCCGGTAAGCGCAAAATAGCCAGGACGTTTTTTTTCATCCACTTCCAGCTGAATGTAAGAAAGCAATTCTGGAAAATGCTGAAATTCATCTAAAATAAGACCAAACGGATTTTCATGAACCTTTAAAAAACCTTTTGGATCTTGCCGAGCAAATTCAAGGGTTTCTGGGTTTTCAAAATTAAGATAGGTATATTTTTCAAAAAGAGACCGCATCAACGTCGTTTTACCCGACTGCCGTGGGCCAAAAAGCCCGATAACAGGAAATTTAGAAAAACGCAGAATAGTACTTGAAATATCGCGCTTTAAAAGCATTTTTTATCCTTTTTGTGCTATCGTGGTCATTGATTGCCATATTAGCACAAAATACATCTTATAAAAAATAGTTACCACAAAACTACCTTTTTGGATATACTATTGAGATAAAATATGTTGTATAAGAAAGAAAAAAATGCTCTTTTTAGTTATTTTATTATTTACTTTAATATCATGCGTACATGCAGCAGAACAACAAATAGATGCTCCTGAAAAAATATGGCGTAAAAACTTTGAACAACTACGCGAATTTAAAACAACTCAGTCTTTTGAGGTCGTCATACGCTGGCAAAAATTGCAACATGATCCACAGATAACTCTCGTAGTAAAAGACGATCCAACCATTATTCAGCAATCTGGACCTACACTTTTTATTCATGGATGGGGTGGCAACAAAGATTCATACACAACGTCACGCTTATGTTCAAGCAACAACATTCCTGGAGACGTCATCACCTTTAATTTTCCAGACGCATCTTATTGGATCAAAGAAACTATTCCTTATTGGATGCCAATTTCTCAATCAAGCTTTGCAGGGCACAAAGATATTGTTACGCTTCTTGCCGTTGTAAAAACACTTCATTCAGCAAATTGCCTTCCTGCTGTGTGGTACGCCCACTCGCGTGGAAGTGGCATAACCAAGGCCGCCATAGGGATCCTAAATAATCCTTCTAAAGATGAAAAAGATTTGTTAATCGAATGGGGAATTAACGATAAAGTTCGTAAAGATATTATCAACGCAATAAAAATTATCTATTTACTCAATCCATTAACTAATTTTGACATCGCGCTCAACAAACAAATTCAATCAAAATTAATGGTAATCGACTACTTCCTCCCATTTTTAAGAAAAAAAATAATTGCTCCAACTTTAAAGAAACACATTCTGCCATTTTTAACTCATTATGATCCCCAACAAAAAAATCCCATTGATTACATTCAGCAATGGAACGACTTACAGTGTAAAGTGTGGCTTCACTTTGAAGAAAATGATCAAAGTGTATCAAATGAGGACGATGTAAATCTCATCACTCAGCTTTCAGAAAAATTAAGCGACAATCTTTATGTGTCATGCACTAACAATGATGGCGGGCATGATGCATATCCAGTATTGATTAATCAAATTATTCATCATTTTAACCAAAAAAATAACTGCTCTCACAGAAACACCTCGGCAGAAATCTCAAACAAAACATCTCTTATCTCAGATGCAAAATTTGTTCCTTCAAACGCCACCCCCTTGCAACATCTCAATAGCTACTCGCAAAAGCATACACAAAACAATTTTTCGAATCATAGGATGACGAGGCGACTTGTATCAATTATCAAAATTTCACTCTTCAGCTTATTACTCTACTATCTCAATCAAAGCTCGTATGGTATTTTTGGATTGAAATTTGCAATGAATGATCAATTCTTCACTCTGTGGAAAGTGTGAATATATATTTCTTTTTTACCGAGCAGTGTACCAAACATTTAAGTTATCATGTTTGAGTTAATGGTAAGCAAATAAGGCATGACCCAATTGATCATGCCTTATTATAAAAAATCGAATATTATCAGTTTTATCGTGCCGGCTCAAACTCAATCTGAATACGTCTTCCTCGCAGCGTTGAATCTTTTAAAGATCGCATAATTGCTTGTGCTTTTTTACTATCTTCAACAGTAAAGAACGAACGTGTATTTTGCATAGAAACATGCGTTACGCAAGCTCCATCTACAGATGACGTTGTTGCAATAAATTTAATCAAGCCTTCTTTATTCATGCGATCAATTTTACCAACATTAATAAATAGGCGTGATGAACTCTCGCGACTACCACCATTGCTATTACGTTGTTGTTGATATCCAGAAGAGCGATCCCTACCACCTGAAGAACGACTATTATCTTTGTAAGAATCCATTCTTTGTGTTGGAGCAACCAAGTTTGGTGCATTTTTATAAAAGCGTAGCATCTCTCCACAATTAAATGCAAAGATACGCTCAACAAGCTCTTCTTTTGTCATCTCTTTAAAGTTATCTTGTATCATCGCCACATGAGATTGAATAAGCTCAGTATCAACAGGAGCATTAACAAGCATATGAGCAAAATATTCCAATTTTTTTTGACAAATCTGACTTCCTGTTGGCACAGCAACATGTTTTACCGTAACACCAACTTGTTGTTCTATCATTTTGATTTTACGCAATGGTGCACCAATAATAATAGAAACGCCTGACCTTCCTGCACGCGCAGTTCGTCCACTTCTATGTGTATAGTTTTCAATATCATCGGGCAAATTACAGTGCAACACATGCGTTACACCATCAACATCAATACCACGCGCTGCAACATCGGTTGCTATTAATACTTGTAACTGTCTATTTCTAAATTTCTTCATAACCGTATCACGCTGAGACTGTGATAAATCTCCATGAAGTGCATCTGCGTTGTATCCTGCGCTAACAAGTTGTGCACTCATTTCTTGTACATCTCGTTTTGTGCGGCAAAAGATAATACCAAACATATCCGGATAAAAATCGATAAAACGTTTTGTTGCTTGATAAATATCTGAGTTTTTTACCACGCAATACTGATGTTCAATATTTGTAGCACCACTATTACGTTGCCCCACTGTTATATGCTGAGGATTGTGCATATAGGTACGTGCAATTTTTTCAATTTTAGGTTGCATAGTTGCAGAAAACAACCATGTTTTTTTATCGGCAGGAGTGAATTTTAAAATTTCATCAATATCTTCTTGAAAACCCATATCAAGCATTTGATCAGCTTCATCAAGAACAACTCTGCCAATATTGCCTAATGTGATTGTTTTACGCGTAATATGATCAATTAAACGTCCCGGGGTACCCACAATAATATGAGCTCCGCGCTTAATGTCTCTCACCTGTACTTTAATATCAGTACCTCCATACACCGCAACAACATTAAATCCATTAATATGTTTTGCATATGATGTTAATTCTTTTGTAATCTGTAAACACAGCTCACGCGTTGGACAAATAACCAAACCCTGCATGTTATTATTCATAACCGCTTGAATTAACGGCAACCCAAACGCCGCGGTTTTACCGGTACCAGTTTGAGCCAAACCAATAAAATCACGATCTCCCTGCAAAAGAAGAGGGATAGCTTTTTTTTGTATTTCTGTCGGCTCGGTAAAACCTAATTCAGAAATAGCTTTAATTAAACGGGAATCAATACCCAAAAATTGTATATTCATGTTTCTCACAATACATTAAAAAAATAATAGATATAACTACACTTACGGCTACATACAACCAAAAACCAGCGTAGTTTATAAAAAGATATGTAATATCACTCTAAAATAAGAAAAAGCCAAGCCTACTGCCCGCACCTTATGCATCTACGCCAATTAACAGTTTTCTCTATTAGTATAGCCTATTTGAAGAATAATACAAACAGAATCTATAATTATAAAAATGTGATAATTTACAATAAGACATAATTGCTTAAAAGTAGCCATCGAATAGCGCTATCAGTTCAAAAAATAGTTTTAAAAATTACGTTTTATCGCTATACTACGCTTAATGTCATCATCTTATAAAGAGGGAAACCTATGAATTTCAAAGCTTTCGGTACTTGTTTCTTTACTTTTTTTGTCCTAACAACAAGCATATCCTCTGCGCCACAAAAAAACAGGACTGACACAATCAAAACCTATGAGCGTCAACTTGAAAACCAGCTCCAAGGGATTAGTAAAACAGATCGCGATAAAATCATCAGAGACTTTAATCAAGAGTTACTTGGCTATACACATGAAGAACTTGCAAATTCAGCAACAATCAACACGATAAAAGCATCAATTATAGGAACCTATATAAAAACTAAAGCTGAACAAGAAGCTCGCAAATATAAGCCAAACAAAGAAGACATTGAACAGTTTTCCTGGACCTATTATGGGATGATTATTACAGCTTTGGAAAATAATGAACCTTTATCTCCTATTTTTGAATATCTACCAAAAATAGCTGAAAATAAATTCAAGCCAAAAACCTCATCTCCAATACCAGCTCAGCCAAAACCATCAGCCCCACCAGCAGAAGTCTTTTATCCGCACAATCAACATGATCCTCGCTTATTGGCAGTCTACTATGCATCAGAAGCAGATAAGAGACGCATAACAGAGGGCAACAACCAATTAAACAGTATTACACCGCAATTACTTAATAAAGGAATATCAAATCGCAATACATCACGTTTTGGCGTATTTTTCTTACAAAGCGTTCTACAGAACCCCGCTTTTTCAGCTGTTACGCCAGAAGCGCATACACAAAATGCTTTCATCGAACTTTTCAATCACGAGTTAAACTTTCTTAAAAATAAACTTTCTCAGGAGATACCGCCGCACATCATAAAAAAAGCAGTTGAAGCAACACGAACAAGTCTTATACCAACCATTAAACAATTGACTCCAAACTCTGCGGAACGCTTTCAACACATAATAAGCACACTCGAAGATACAATTATTGCAAATGCTGGAGTATCATGTTCAATATGTACCGAAACATATAAAGAAAATGATTATTTTGGTGTTGTTGACAAACTAGTTCTTCAATCTACAGGAAAGCCATGCCATTCTATATGTAAAACATGCGCAAAAAATGGTCATTTAAGTAGTTGCCCTGAATGTAGAAAACCAATAGATCAACATGATTTGCGCCAAAAGATGTCACAGCCTGATTCACCTGCAAACTGGCGACCATAAAAACAACAAAAAAGCCTGTTGAAAACAGGCTTTTTTGTTGACAAGGTACACATAAATTTATACGCTACATATAATTAAATTCAAAAAACAGGCTGTATTTTACATGAAATTTTCATTAGAAAAAACAAGTATCGGAAAAGACATTTACAATAACTGGGTAGATGCCATGGTCTGCCCAAAAAATGATGTTCATCGTGTGCTTGAATTATATCATGAAAATGCCATTCTTTTGCCTACATTTTCTCCTGTTATCTGCACAAATCACGAACAGCTTTATAATTATTTTAAGAATCTCATAACACTGCCAACTCTTTCAATCAGAACTGATGATTTTTTATCTGCAGAATGCAATAATTTAATCATCAATTCTGGAATTTACACCTTCCAATATCTTTCAAATGGAAGACCAGTTATTGTTCCAGCCCGCTTTTCTTTTGTGTACAAAAAATATGATGAAAAATGGCTCATTCTTAATCACCACTCTTCAGTACTGCCGGTACAACCAACATCATTTTAACAACTACTTACTGCGCACTAAAAATTGTGCTTCTTTAATAGCATCAGCTTTTAAATCTTTACTACCTTTTAAATGCGTAACAAGATCAGATGGTAATTGTTATTACCCCACAAGTGCGCCAACAGAGCGTCAGTCATTGAAGCAATACTATCACTGTCTCCAGACGTATGAAAACCAAGATAAATAGCTTCCATTACATCATCAGGAGACACTAAAAACGCATACACGGTGGCTGCTATTGTATCATACGCTGCCCAACCAGGAAATATCGCAAACACATGTTCATTAAGTTTTTTAAATGCAGGATTTTTATACGCATCAAATAACGTTGGTGATTCTTTTCTCAATTTTTTTGCGTTGTAAGCACATTCACAAGCATCTTTCATTTTGTTTGCAGTCGTGCTGTCATATTTTTCTGCTCTGCTATCATTTTTACAACTATAAACTCTGGATCCTTGCCTTGCACAGCATAAGACACCCCTATTGCCATAGCAGCATACAGCAAGGGCCATAGAATTACCGTCTGCAAGTATAGAACCGGTAAAACTATCTGCCTGGCTGTCATTTTTTGCATAGGAACCATTAACGCATAAAACTATCCCCATAAAAAGAATAAGCTGTTTTTGTATGTTTTTCACAAGAAATATCCTTTATATAAAAATAAATATCTATTTATTATTAGTATATTTTTTTAAAAACCTCAAATGACCCCATAGAATCGATAAAAGGCTAGAATAACCAATGCTTTTTTTCTTCTTTATTTTTTGCTATAACCGCTATATTCTTAAATAGTAAAAATTTTTTCTTCACCCGAGGTCTTTTATGAAAAACACATCAACTTACATACTTATCGCCCTTATTATTGGCACCAGCGTCGCATTATGGCGCAGTGCTCACAAAGTGACACCTGCCCCTTCCTTTGAAACCATAACAATTGGTACCAACGCTGAATTTCAACCATTTTCTTTTAAAGAAAACAATGAAATAACCGGCTTTGATATAGATGTTATTAAAGAAGTATTTAATCGCCTCGATAAAAAAACAATTATCAAAGACATGCCATTTGATGCACTTATTCCAGAACTGCAGCTTGGTAATGTTCATGTTGTGGCAGGAGGAATAACACCAACAAAAGAACGTGCTCAGCGCGTACTTTTCACACAGCCTCATTTAAGAGGAGATCAACTTGCAATTATTACCCTTAAAACTAGTCCCGAAGTACACTCCATTCACGATCTTATGAGCAAAACAGTAGCAGTAAATGAAGGTTACACTGCCGATTCTTACATGTCAGGTCAACCTGAAATTGATGTTCTCCGTCTTTCTTCCAGCTCTGTTAGCGATGGTATTTTAGCATTACAAAGTAACCGTGCAGATGTGTTTGTAACAGCGTTGCGACCAATGCAACCTTATTTTGAATTATTTGGTAAAGATACTTTAAATATCATTCCAATAGAGGGAACGGAAGAGAGCAGCGCTTTTGCAATTTCAAAACACTATCCAGAACTGCGCGATCTTATTCAGGTTACTCTTGACCGCATGGAAATGGATGGAGCATTACAAGAACTCAAAAAGAAATGGAAATTAGAATGATAATTGATATTAATTTAATTATTGAATATACACCAATTCTATTACAAGGACTTAAAGTTACACTGCAAATCGCAAGCATCGCCTGCTTGACTGGATTTGTTTTAGGAACAGCACTTGCTCTCATGCAAACAAGCAACAATGCATTTTTACGCTTTTTAGTAACTAGTTATGTCATTATTATTCGTGGCACGCCCATGCTTATTCAAATTTTATGTTCGTTTTATGTGCTTCCGCAACTAGGATTAAAACTAGATACATTAACAACAGCTATTATTGCTATTGGTCTTAACAGCGGTGCGTACATAAGTCAGATTATTAAATCTGGCATAATGTCTGTTAGTAGAGGTCAACGTGAAGCTGCAAAAGTGCTCGGACTATCACGATCAGATACGATTCGTTTTATTATTCTGCCACAAGCGCTACGCGTTGCATTGCCAGCACTGGGTAATGAGTTTGTCACACTCGTAAAAGATTCCGCTCTTGCTTCTGTCATTGGCGTATCAGAACTTTCTAAACAAGGCCGTTTTATTATCAGTAAAACATACGATGGAATTTCTGTTTTTTTTGCGCTTGCCACTTTATATCTTATCATCACTTCAACCATTTCACTTATTGTTGCTCACCTAGAAAAGAGGATGTCTCTCAATGCTCAAAATTGAAAAAATAAATAAATTTTTTAAAGACAAACAAATATTAAATGATGTTTCATTATCGGTGAACAAAGGTGAAATTGCTGTGTTACTTGGCACCTCTGGTGTCGGCAAATCAACTTTACTCCGTATCTTAAATAACTTAGAAACAATAGACTCTGGTGTGTTGTCATTAAATGAAAAACCTCTTAATTTAGCAACCATCAATACAACGCATAAGATTGGCATGGTATTTCAACATTTTAATCTTTTTGAGCATCTTACTGTTGAACAAAATATCACACTCCCCCTAGAAAAAGTCCTCAAATATTCTACTGATCAAGCACAACTCATTGCGCACAACTTATTGAAACGCTACGGTTTAGAAGATAAAAAAAACGCATACGCTGCACATTTATCTGGCGGACAAAAACAACGACTTGCAATTGCACGCGCAATTGCAATGAAACCAGATGTCATCTGCCTTGATGAACCAACATCGGCCCTCGATCCGGTACTCACATCATATGTCGCACAAAATATTCAACAACTTGCCGATGAAGGATATATTGTTCTTGTTGCAACCCATGACACGGGTCTTCTCGCAAAACTCAATTGCACTATTTATCTGATGAGCAAAGGTTCTATTATTGAAACTGCACAATCACAAGATTTAAAAAATAACCCAGATGAATATCCTTTTATTAAAAAATTTATAGCTGGATATGAGTAACAAAATTTAGAAAAATGGTCAGCTTGACAAAGCTATAGGTGCTTGTTAGCATTAGGCAAAACATTAGCGAGACTATAAAATGTCCCTAATTGAACAATGCTTTTTTTACGTGTTGTTCACCCCCCTAACCCTTCAGCTTATTCACAGTTGAAGGGATTTTTTACCCCATACCAGGATAAGAAAATATAAAAAAATTATTTTTTTATATTGACATCACCACAACAAATTCCATGTCACATTCCAGTCTCAACATATTTTCATCAATACGCGTCATTGACCACTGATTAATGGTAATCATTTTTTGCGAATTTTGAATTTTTTCAAAAAAATCTAAAATCTGCTTAAGATTGCCACTCACGTCAAAATGTGCTCTCTCTTTTTTGTACCAATTTTTGTTTTTTTCTTTTTGCACACCATACGAATTGAGCTTTAATTCTGCATTGTGTAACGCCTCAAGCACAAACTGCACCTGCTTTTTTATAAAATCATGCGATTTTTCATGTTGAACCTGCGACATCATTCCATTTTTTGTAGAATCAATCATCACAATTAAGTCTTTATTTTTTTTCTCTAAATGCTGACTCTCACGATACATTTTTTGCAACAATGCTACTTCTTGCAGATAAATATCTTTATACGTTGTAACCAAACAGTGTAAAAAATAAGCTCCAAAAAGAATTGTAACTACAAAAAAACCGGTACATACATACCGGTTTTTTACACGCGTGTGTGCTATAAAATCATATATCGAATTATTACGTGAAATAAAATACATTCACTCTCTCCTTAAAAAAATCTAAAACGCCATCTTTGTCCACTGTAGAGGATCAACAGGAATATTATTAATACGCATCTCCCAATGTAAATGATATCCTGTCGCGTAACCAGTTTTGCCTATAGTTCCAATAGGATTACCTTGACACACCTTCTGGCCAAGCTCAATATCTGCAAAATTATCAAGATGATAAAAAAGAGAAAACAGACCAAGGCCATGATCTAAAGCTACCGTGTTACCACTTGGAGCAAATCTATCTTTTATGATAACAATACCATCTTGCGGTGCCCAAACAACACTTTTTGGCGTGTTAATAACGTCAATTGCTTTATGTGCATAACGTCCTTTATGCTGCGTTGTACGAATAGTTCCGTATTCACACGTAATGCGCTCTATTTCTATCGGGGTACAAAACGCACCTTTCCATAATTTTTCAGTCGGGGACTGTGCAACAAGCTGCAATAACATTTCTTCTAAATCTTTGCCATCTCTTCCCAGTGATTTTTCTTCTTTTACTTTTTCAGTACCAACGGTCAAAATTTCTTTTTTAAATGGGAACACTACCACTTGAAATTTATTGTCCAAGCGTATACTATTGCCAACTTTATCTTCTATTTCTATCGTAAACAGATATTCATTTGGTTGCTCTTCACACTCGATTGGAATAAAACATTCATAAATGTTTGAATTTTTTGCCTCAGGAAAGCATTCATATTTACGTGATAATGTTTGAACAAATGCTTTTTTTATCTCTTTATTTGTCTGAAATTGTAAATGCAATGTTCTACCTTGAAATACTTTGTATCCTGAGCCATTTTTAACAAGCACCGCCTGTAGGGGCTGGTTATCTACGTAAAATTCACAATCAAAACTTGTTTTGTTTTTATTATAGGTATTATCAGTAAATTCAATTTTTAGAGTATGCTTACCATTACTTAACGTTTTTGTAGGAATTGAAAATACATGCCCATCATGTTGAGCCTTAATTTTAAAGTTATTCGCCAATGCCTGATTATCCAACCATAATGAAATGAAACCATTCTTATCAGCCTGTACCCCACATTGCACTTCGCCACAATGATACACATTTTCTGTAATACCACTTACCATCACGCAAGGAGTTGTTCTGTCGCAAAAGTATGCATATGTGTACCAACCAAGGAAAGCGAGAATACTAATAACAATCAGCTTAGAAATATATCTACTTGGAATCATGCTATGCCTCAAAAAATCTACAATGTATTAATAATTGATGTTCAGTATAATTATTTTTGACAAGAAGGTAAAAAAGTAAAAAAATCCGTAAAAATTTTTCCTCTTATTTCAATAATACATACTCCAAACAATTAGTAGATGATACAATATCAAAGGATGCCCTTGGACAATCCTGGAACCAATCAGATGGCGCATGCACCTTTTTTTTTGATTGACCATTTTGCTTCAAAACCCGACAAAGTCCCTTCTATTTGCTCAATAAAATCAACTTCTTGTCCCTGATATGTCCGCCAAAATATCGCCTGCCATAAAAATCGGTATACAGAGTTTTTTAAGTCTTTCAATGAACACAAAATTTTCCCACAGCCCACCCACATCGTTACGCATTTCCAACGGATTAAATTGCGCTACAACAGCATTACGTATACCAAACCTGGAGCTGCTTAAAATCCAATTAGAAATTATGACTTGTTTGTGCTATACTTATCAACATGGAAACACAAAAAAGAGGTTTTAATATGTCTCACTATAAAAAAACACCGCCGCAAGAGCTGCCAAAGCTAACGGGAGTTTATATTTTTAAAAACTCCATGGGGGAAATTTTGTATATTGGCAAGGCAAAAAATCTACATTCTCGTGTTAATTCTTATTTCAAAAAATACGTAACTGATTGGAAAATTAAACAACTTATTGATGAATATGCTGACATTGAGCATATTTTGACCAAAACTGAGCATGAAAGCTTACTTCTTGAAGCGCAACTCATTCAACAACACAAGCCACCTTTTAATATATTGTTAAAAGAAGGACAACCATTTTTATTTGTCCTTTTTGTTAAAAAGGACAAAATTCATACGATTAAACTTGTTAGAAATAAAAAAGAAAAAGGAATGTATATTGGGCCATTTTTGCAAAAAATACCTATCAGAAAAGCGTACGCTTTTCTAATAAAAACGTTTCGTCTTAACTTATGTAACAAAAAATTAGAGCATGGATGCTTGGATTATCACATTGGTAACTGCGCAGGCAATTGTAAAGAACAGTTTGATATAAACGACTATAACTTTCGTGTACAACTTGCCTATGATGCCCTTAAAAACAATCAACGCGATTTTATTAATAACATTAAAGAACAAATGGGCGTATACAGTCATCAGCTGCAGTTTGAAAAAGCACAACAACTCAATGAATATTTACACAATGTTGATCTTATCTTTGCTGCTATCAACACCCACTTTTCTGAAAATAAATTTGAAACAGATATATTTGTTGTCAGTACACCAACTCCTTATGTTGAACAAAATTCAACAATAAATCATGAACTTCAACATTTTTTAAACTATAAAACCCCCATACAAACAATTGATTGCTTTGATATTTCACATTTTCAAAGCAGCCATATTGTCGGTTCATGTGTACGCTTTACAAATGGCAAACCAGACAAGAATATGTTTAGGCGTTTTAAAATTAAAACATTACAAGAACAAAATGATTATGCAGCACTGCAAGAAATTGTAACACGCCGTTATAAAACTAAAGATGAATATCCGGATCTGATTGTCATTGATGGTGGCAAGGGACAGCTCAGCGCGGTACAACAAGTCCTTCCTGAAGCGCATATTGTTAGCCTTGCAAAGCGAGAAGAAATTCTTTATGGTAAACAATTTCCACAAGGCATCCACCTTGACATCAAAACGTCTGTAGGTAGACTGATTATTGCACTTCGTGATTATGCACATCATTTTGCAATTAGTTATCATCGATTGAAAAAGAAAAAAGAATTTAAGTAAATACCCCGAAGATTTTTATCTTCGAGGGTGCCGACATTATTTTTAGTTTTTTCTACATTCTTTTTTACGGTAATTACAACAGGAATTGATGTAGTGCCAACTTCATTTATTCCGACCAAGTAATAAGCATAGATAACTTTTGACCTAACACTAGTGTCAAAAAATTCTCAAGCAGTACCAGGAAGTGCTACAACTAAATCAGTCAACGCTGCATCACGATAAATTGAAAAACTTACTGGCAATGAAGATTCAACTACTTTCCATGTTAATTTATTAATAATTTCTTTTTCACGCTTATCTTTAATGTGACATCCTTTAGCAGAAACAATATTAAATGATTGCAGAACAATGACATTAACCGTATTAGATGTATAATTTGTAACATATACAAATTCACCATTTGAGAAAATTGCGATGCCCGCAGAAGATTGATCAACTGCTAATGTACCAGCAACTACATTTTTGTTGCTGTGTTTATCACTCTTCTTGTTGTGCCATTACTATTAGTTACATACGCTTTTGTGCGAGATGGATTAAGCGTTATTGTGTATGGTTGATTAAAACTTGCATCAGTAATTATGTGCCCAGGTAAATTAATTGTAAGGTCCAGCACACTTACTGAATCTTGCCCTGCAATACCATAGTTATTATTGTTTGTAACATAAGCAAATACATTATCAGGTGTTAGCGCAATTCCTGCAGGAGTAACACCAGTATTAATTGTTGCTACAACAGTATCTGGTGCAACAGCATAAACATGTGGTAATAGCACTAACAATGCTACCAATAATAGATAATGAGTATGAATTTTTTATACTATGCTGGTCATAAGTAAAGCATTTATCCTTGGCAATAGATTTTTTACTTGGTTATAATGACCACAAAAATATTAAAATATTTGGCTAAGGTCATACCACATGAACAAAAAATACATTTTTGTCGCAAATTGGAAGATGCGAATTCACTTTACACACGCCATCAATTACTGCTCAGAAAATAAACAAGAGTTAGAACATGTGAGTAACAACCATACTCTTATTATATGCCCTTCTTTTGTTGCATTACCCCAGATAGCTCAAATTCTACACAATACTACCGTAAAAATCGGCGCCCAGGATTGCTCTCCTTTTATTGAAGGTTCGCACACAGGGCAAGTGTCAGCTATCTCACTTAACGAGATAGGTTGTTCATATTGTATTGTTGGACACAGTGAGCGGCGGGCACAATGCAATGAAACAAATGAATCTGTCGCAGAGAAAGTTATACGCTTACTAGAAAATGATATTATCCCCATTGTCTGCGTCGGTGAAACTGGACTTGATGCGCTCAATTCACGCACTTACAACGTACTAAAAGAGCAATTAGAGCCCATTTTTATTACTTTACAAGCACATCACAAAAAAAACACTCCTCTTCTTTTTACTTATGAACCAACGTGGGCTATTGGCACGGGCGTCATTCCTCAACAAAGCTATCTCTCAGACATATTTTTATGGCTTAAGAAAGCCTTTGCTAGAAACTTTGCTGAATATAAAGTTCTGTTGCTGTATGGTGGCAGCATAGATGAAAAAAATATACAACAAATAGCACAAATATCCGCTATTGATGGCTTTTTGATTGGGGGAGCAAGCACAGAATTTTCACAACTTAAAAAAATAATTACCGCTGCCTCAACACCAATTTTATAAAAATTTTAAACATGCTATACTCAAAAAAAACATATACCTTAGATCAAGGAAACGTACATGCTTTATGAATTTTTATTAACACTCTACATTGTCAATTGCTTATTTTTAATTCTCATTATTCTCATGCAAAAAGGTAAAGGCAGTATGGGTCTTGGTGGGCTTGGTGGTGGAGCGCAAATGTTATTTGGTGGTGGAGGCGGCCAAGACATCTTTCAAAAAACAACATGGGTCCTTGGAGCAATTTTTATGGTTGGAGCATTAAGTCTGTCTCTCATGAAGTCTGCTGAACACAAAAAATTTAGGTACGTCACGACAGATTACACTGCACAATTGCCATTAAACCAATAATAATTATTGTAAAAAAAGGGTTTGTATGACGTTTCCATACATACAACTTTTGGGTAGATTAGTAATAAACATATGTGCAATCATTGGTAGATTCACAATTTTTTTTATTGGCGCAGTACACACATTTGTAACCACACGACTCAAAGTGAGCAAAACATTTGCTCAGATAAATCGTGTTGGCGTTGAATCACTCACTATTATTATTTTAACAGGACTATTCACCGGAATGGTTTTGGCGCTACAAACTTATATTGGTTTTCAACGTGTAGGCGGTGAACAACTTATTGGTGCAATTGTAGCACTTGGCATTATTCGTGAATTAGGGCCAGTGCTGACTGGTCTGATGGTAACAGGACGGGCAGGATCTGCTATCACTGCTGAAATAGGTAGTATGATAATCACCGAACAAATTGATGCCTTGCGAACACTGCGCATCAACGTTTTTCAATATTTAGTAGTTCCTCGCATTCTTGCAAGTACATTTATTTTGCCCTTTTTAACACTGTTTTCTATGATTTTTGGCATCATAGGTGGATATATTGTATGCGTACATGTGTTGGAACTCAGCCCTGAGGACTACGAAAACAGCATTCGTAACTATGTTGAAATGCAAGATATTAGAGGCGGCCTTCTTAAGGCCTCTTTTTTTGGACTCATCCTTTCTTCTGTGGGAACATACAAAGGAATTTATACGTATGGTGGAGCGCGTGGCGTGGGAATAGCAACAACGCAAAGTGTTGTTGCCGGATCAATTCTTATTTTGATCGCAAACTATTTTCTCACAAAAATGCTTGAACATCTTTAAAAATAAAATTATGAATAATAAAAAAGAGACAGCACCAAAAATTAAAGTTGTTGATCTACAAAAGGAGTTTGATGGCCACTGGGTCTCTCGAGGAGTGGACTTAGAGATCCCTGCCGGAAAAATGACAGTTATTATCGGTAGATCTGGTGAGGGAAAGTCTGTTTTATTAAAACAAATTATTGGTCTTATTCAACCAACATCAGGACATATCTTTATTGATGGCACCGACATCACGGTTTTAACAGAAAAAGATCGCGATGAATTATTTAAAAAATTTGGTTATGTGTTTCAATTTGCCGCTTTACTCGACTCTTTAAATGTGTATGAAAATATTGGCATTACCTTGATAGAAAAAGGCATATCACATGATGAAGTTGCACCCATTGTGAAAGAAAAATTGTCATTAGTACAACTTTCAGAAGACACGCTCAACAAATACCCCTCAGAGCTTTCTGGTGGAATGAGAAAAAGAGTTGGATTAGCACGAACACTGGTGACTAATCCCGAAATTATTCTCTATGACGAACCAACAACAGGGCTTGACCCCATCACTTCGCGCATCATTCACGAATTGATGGCGTCTATGCAAAAACAGTTTACTATGACCTCAGTTGTTATTTCTCATGATGTAGAAACTTTTAAATATGCTGATTACGTTGCATTACTTCATGAAGGTAAAATTCACTACTTTGGTGATGCAAAAACAATCTGGGAATCAGACAATCCCTACATTTATCAATTTATTCGAGGACTTACAGAAGGTCCCATCACCAGCGAAATTCCTTATTTTAAAGATAAAGAATAAAATATCATTCAACTACGTTCTGAAAGTCTTTATACAACATGCTTGGTTGAATGCCGCGATTGTTTTGATATTTGTTGCTTACATATGTAAAATAATCGCCCTCTATGGTGTGGTAAAAAATTTGGCAAATTTCAACATTTGGATAAATACGCACGGGACGTACACAAAATATTTCTAGTGTCCAATAGCCACGAAAACCTATATCCCCAAAACCGGCAGTCACGTGAATAAATAAACCAAGTCTGCCAATTGAGGAACGCCCTTCAATCATAGGAACAAGAGTGTCTGTTCGTGTATACTCAACAGTGCGCCCCAAATATAATTGTCCCACTTCAAGTAATAATCCTTCTTCTGGAATAATAAGAGATTTAATATTGTGTTCCTTTTTCATATCAAGAAAAGGTTCATCATACACAAGTAATTCATTATGTAAACGCAAATTATAACTATTAGGACCTAACTGCGCCTGATTAAATGGCTCAATAAAAACATCTTTTCCCAAACGTCGTCGTATCTCATTTCCAGAAAGAATCATAGTACTCCTTGTTGAACTCATTAAAATATAATGGTAACGTAATATATAAAGTATCAGGATTATTTTTTTAGTAAAAAGATATTACTATGATTAATACTATGTCGAATATGCCATCTCAACATGTCATAGAACAAATTAAAGAAGAGAGTAGCAAGTTTCACTCACTGCCACTTGAAATAAATAAAGTTATTGTCGGACAAAGTCATATTATTACTTACATCATCACCGCAATTTTGTGTAAGGGACATATACTGTTAGAAGGAGTTCCTGGCGTTGCAAAAACCACGATGATTAAAGCAGTTGCTGCAATTCTTGGTTTATCTTTTAATAGGATACAATTTACACCTGATTTACTGCCATCAGATTTGATCGGCACACTTATATTTAATCCAAAAATAAATGACTTTGAAACAAAAAAAGGTCCTATTTTTGCAAATCTTATTCTTGCTGATGAAATTAATCGTGCACCTGCCAAAGTACAAGCTGCATTGCTGGAAGCAATGCAAGAACAACAAGTAACCATAGGTTCTACATCTTACAAGCTAGATGAGCCATTTCTTGTTTTTGCAACACAAAATCCCATTGAACAAGAAGGTACCTATCGACTTCCTGAAGCTCAGTTGGATCGATTTTTGTTTAAACTGCATGTAGATTACCCCTCTTTGTATGAAGAGCGTCAAATTTTAGGAAGATCGCTTGACACGACCACTCTTTCTCGTGTTCTTACAAAAGAGGATATAGTGCAAGCACAAAAACTTATTCAAAATATTTACGTTGATGAAAAAATAGTTAATTATATAGTTTCAATTGTTTTTGCAACACGCAAGCCATCTGAGTATAATTTAAAATCTCTTTCTTCTTACATCACTTATGGCGTCTCTCCGCGAGCAACACTTGCTCTTTATCATGCAGCAAAAGCAAATGCTTTTTTAGAAAATCGTTATTATGTAACACCTGATGATGTAAAAAAAGTATGTCATCCAATAATGCGACATCGTTTACATCTTTCATATGAAGCAGAAGCTGAAAATATTAATGCTGATACCTTAATAACAAAAATACTAACAACAATACCAACACCTTAATCTTGCCTAGTCTATATTTGCATCATGTATGCTTGACAATAATAATGCAAGAGAAGTATTGTGGAAAAAGTAAAAAAACAATGCAAGGAACTGTGAATGAAACATCCTTTTTGGATTATCAATACTGGACTTCTATTCTTTGTTCTGCTTGCTACACTATTTATCTACTTTTCGCGCATTACCATACCATTACGTGAAAACATAGAACCAGCACAAGCTGCTCCGCGTAAAGAATTAAAGGTAGCAATTAATATACAAAAAATTTATGAAAATGATCTTTTTGGTACCTATACAAAAGAATTACCTAAATCTCAAAGACTTGATGTTGCTCTTCCATTCCCCCATCCCCCCGCACAAGAACGTATTATGGCTCCAAAAATAATGGAACCAGAATTTCTTGATCCTCTTCAAATAACACTCATGGGTATTATTGTTGTTGGCTCCAACGATACAAAAAATAGAGCAATTATTAGAGAAGATAAAACTAAACAAGAAGGCACCTACAAAGTAGGTGACATTATTCAAGATTCACAGCTCATCCGCATTTTCAAAAATAAAGTAATATTGTTGCGTCTTAATGGACAACAAGAAGTATTATATCTACGAGAGCACGATGCCAAAGCTGATACAGCCTATACACAAGAAAATCAGTGGGAAAAAATCATTAAAAAAACAGGCGATGTCGCTTACCTTATCAACCCACAAGCTTTTGTTGAACATGTTCCCAATCTTTCTCAATTTATTGAAATGATTAATGCAACGACTGCATATCAAAAAGGAAAAAGCATAGGATTGCGCGTAGGGCAACTTAATCCACAATCACTTGGAATAATGCTTGGATTGCAAAAAGGCGATATCATCTTGAGTATTAACAGTATTCCAACAGAAACGACAGAAGAGCGTCTTGCTATTTATAAAAATATAATTCATTTACCAGTGGGACATTCAGTTAAAGTTAAAATCTCACGTAAAAATAGAGATCTCACATTAACATACACGCTAGAAGATTTTATAAAAAAAGAAAATCAGCAGGAAATGTTAAATCAACAAACTGCACTGATTTTGAATAAAAATGCATATGAGAGCAAAAAACAACACTATGCATTTGCCCCTACTATTAATAAAATAAGAAAGACGGACCATCAAATGATGCTTGAAAAAGGAAATTTTTCAATGCCTATTGATAGTTGAATAGAGTAAAATATGAATAAACAGAAAATACTATATATAAGTCTTGTTATCATACTTGCAGTCACTGCGTGCACTACGCAAACAAGACACAGTAGAAAACGGTACCAGAAGAAAAAACAGCAAGAAGCCTCTCTCAATACACACCTTGACATTAAAAGCCTCTCTCGCAATAGTATCTTTAGTCAACAAACAACTGCTTTACCTTCAACGTTATCAAACAACCTTGTTTTTGCTAACAACAATAATAATAATAGGACATCACCTGACAGTGAAGATGTCTACACTCCTCTTGCAGAAGAAAAAAAAATACCTGCTCCCATTTTTGAAGAAGAAACAGATGAAAATAGTATAGAATTTAATTTTGAGCATGCAGATCTACAAAACTTTATTAAACAAATAGAAGAAATTTTTGAAGTAACCTTTATCAGTGATGATGCTCTTAACCCACTTCCGCAGGGCAAAAAATCTGTTAAAGGTAATAAAATTACCTTCAAAACAAATGTTCCTCTGTCAAAAAAAGAAGCATGGAATTTGTTTCTGTCGTTTCTTGATCTTGCTGGATTTGCCGTTATTCCACACACCGATCCAAAAGTATTTCGTATCACAACCATTGAAACGGCTCGCAAATCACCGCTTCCTGCATATATTGGTGTTGATCCAGAATCGTTGCCTGATAGTGACGAAATAATTCGCTACGTCTATTTTCTTGAAAATGCTTCAACTGACATTATTAAAAGTATTATTGATCCACTCAGAAGCACAACCTCGCAAGGGTTTGTTGAACTGAAGGAACACAAAGGTTTTATGCTCACCGACAAAGCATACAACATAAAAATGCTCATGCGCATTGTAAAAGAGCTTGATAAGGTAAGTATTCCAGAATCTATGGCAATACTTAAATTACGCAACGCTGACGCTAAACAAGTACAAGAATTATATGCAAGTTTGTTGCCAAAAGAAGAACCAACATCACGGTTTTTCACCAAAAAACAACCAACCTCTTTGTATTTTCCTGAAAACACAAGAATCATTGCTGAACCACGAACAAACACGCTCATTTTGCTCGGATCTGTTGATGCGATAAAAAAAATTGAAACGTTTATTATCAAATATATTGATGTCGAACTTGATCAATCATATTCACCATTGTATCCCTATCAGCTCAAGTACGCAGATGCAGTAACTATTGCAGACATCATGAATAACGTAACTGCATTTGGTCGTGATTCTGAAGCAGGTAAATATGGCGGCGTACGTGGTGGCGATCAGTACATGCGTCCAATGGCATTTATTCCCGAAAGAGAAACAAATAAAATTATTATCAAGGGATATTACGAAGATTATTTAAAAGCTAAAAAAGTTATTGATCAACTTGATGAAGCGCAACCACAAGTTGCAATAGAAGTTCTTGTTGCATCAGTTACCATCGACAATTCAAAAAGTCTTGGTGCTCAACTCAGAAGTAAAGTTCCTGGGCCAAATGGACTTCTTGGTAACAATATTAAATTCCAAACATCTGGGTTATATAACACAAGCACAATTGAGACTCAACCAGGCAACGTCAGTGGTGCAGACCGACTTCTTGGTAATCTTTTAAACCTTGTCAAAGGTGCTTCTCCAGGGACAACGTTGGTACAACTTGGCGCTGATGCATTGGGCATTTGGGGAATTTTTCAAGCATTGCAAACAGTAACTGATACAGAAATTTTATCAAATCCATTCTTACTTGCTACAAATAACACCAAAGCAACAGTTGCTCTTGGTCTTGAGCGGCGTGTTCAAACAAGTACTGTTGTAGGTACAACTTCACAGGATGCATTTGGTGCAGATGACGCTAATTTAGAAGTAATTATTACACCACAAATTAACTCCGATGGTATGATAGTACTAAAAGTCAGCGTAACTCTTGATGATTTTGTTGATCTTAATGATCCAACAAGTGCAACAAAAACAACAAAAAATGTAACAACCAATGCTATTGTTGCAAATGAAGAAGTGCTTGCTCTTGGTGGTTTAATTAGAACTGACATTAAAACAAAAGAGAGTAAAGTTCCTGTTCTGGGTGACATTCCAGTACTTGGATGGTTCTTTAAAAACAGAAGCAAAGAAGAAGTTAAACAAAACTTACTTATTCTTATTTCAACAAAGATCATTTCTCCAAAAGATGATAAAGATGCTCGTGAGTTTACCAAATATCATGTTGCAGATTATCATGAAACGCTCGCTATGATGCACAATGCAGCAGATAGTCATGATCCTATTTATCACACATTTTTTGAAGATAAAAAAGAAAGAAAGAAAAAAACGGCAGAAAACTTTATCTTTAAGCGTAAAGAAAAAGTTGAAGAAGAGAAAAAAATAATAATAAAAGAAGAAACTCCACCTCAAGAAAATGTAGAACCGTTTGCCCCCCCAAATAATCACACCGTAGCTCAAGGAGGGTTACTGCATACGTTGCAACAAAAAAAACGTACAGAACTTTCTCTTTCGCAGTTTATGCAGGACAAGGAGGCAGCTTCATGAAAAGCATGATAAAAAATATATTCCTGCCAGAGAAAATAAAAACACAGTATCTTTTTGCCAAAACCGTTGTTGCTGTTTCTATTAACAAAACAACAGTCACTGCAACAAAATCCTTTCTGAAAGGATCTGATACTACCATTCAGAGCATCGTGGAAGAAAAGATTGAAGCGGGAGCTGCTGAAGAAACTGACAGTGATCGTATAACGCGAACATTAAAAATAGTTTTTGAAAAAATTGGTACATATGATGAATTACACACACTATTACCAAGCGCTTTGGTCGTATTTAAAGAATTGAAGCTTCCGTTTTTGTCGCGAGAACAAATTAGTATGGTGATTGGTTTTGAAATTGAACCGCTGCTTCCCTTTGCACTCAAGGACGCTGCTGTAGATTTTGTAATAACTAAACAAAATACAGAAGAAAAAAGTTCAGAATTACTTGTTACAGCAGTACAAAAACAGTACATAGTGGAACATGTTGCTCTTTTTGAAGCGGTACAAAAAAAACCTGATATTATCTCCGTTGATACTATCGCATTATACAACCTCTATGATGCAATACCTTCCTATCATGACCTGCAAGGTGGTACCGCTCTCATTGACATTGGTCTTTATACAACGCGCATTACGCTCATGATTAACGCACAACTTAAAATGATCAGAACTCTACCAAAAGGCATTATAACTATCACAAAAAAAGCAGCAATTGAACTCAATACAACTCCTAACGAAATAATGGAAAAACTCATCCGTTTCGGATTAGAGCCAACTGAATCTTTTGAATACACACAAAAAATAGAGCTTGCTGCATCCGCGCTGTGGGATGATATTAATTTCACCTTTACATCATTTTCCGCACAATTTTTGGGCGGCAATCGTATAACAAAAGCATTATTACTCGGAGAAGGCTCACTCATTAAAGGATTTTTACAATCTCTTGCACAAAAAATTACCATTTCTTGTGACCTGTTTAATACATCTGCTCTGCAAGAATTAAAAAATATACATGTCTCACCAAATATACACATTACACCAGTAAATATCATCAGTGTTAGCGGAACAATTCCATCGCTTACAACAGATGATTATACATTACTGCCAAAAAACCTCAGTACTCCTGATAATGCAACACTTATTAAGCAGCTTGTTGTTTTTGTGGTACTAACCATTGGACTGGGGACAGCCCTGTTCTTACAGTATTCACTGCAACTTAACAAACTCAAAAAAGAAATCGCATCGTCTGAGCAAGAAGCGCTTACAGCACTCAAAACAAAATTTAAAGGCTTAGAAGATGAAAAAAAACTTGTTGATGCAATTGATGCTGCAGAAGAAGAAGTAAAAAAACAAAAAGAGACATGGTTTGCATTTTCCAACCAATCTCGATCTTCATTTTTACAGTACCTACTTGAACTCACATCAAAAATAGATCGCCAGAGCGTAGGTCTTGAAGTAGAGCAAATTACACTCGCTGAAAATGAACTTATTCTCAAAGCACGAGTCAAAGATTATGAAGCACTCAAAATTCTTGAACGTGAACTCAGTCAATCAAAGCTCTTTAGTTATGTTGAACCACAAGAAAACTTACAATTTGCTATGAAAATAACATTAGCCCCTAGCGCAGAGGAATTCTGATGGTAGTATTTGACAGAATCAGAATCTTTTTTGATGAAATTGAGTATAAGACATTTTACTATTATGCAATCGGATACTTGAATGTATGCTTACTATTAAGCGGACTACTCGTATTTTATTACTATAAAAATGCCACTTTTTTACAAAAAAAATTAAAACGAATTAACACCACCCGTGAAGACACGATTCGTGCCATTCTCGAATCAGCACAATCCATTGAACAGCAGCGCGCTGCTGTTGAAGAAATTCTCTCACAAAATCCAGATTTTAAAATAGCAGGATATTTTAAAGATCTTCTGACAAAATTAAATTTGAAAAATAAAGAAATTCAGGAAGCGGAAACCACCAGCACAACAGAACGTGAAGACAACTACCGAGAAACTGAGCTTAATGCAAAATTCGAAGGCCTTACCATGAAAGAATTAACTGAATTATTACAGGCAATCGAGCAAAATCCTCGTATTTCAACAAAAAGACTAGAAATTACAAAAGCAAAAAAAAATCCTAAAACAATTGAAATTCAAATAACAATCACTACATTATTACCAAAGATAACAGAGGTTTCTTAGACCTAAGGAACACGCCCCTATGAATATAAAAAAAATTATAATGCTACTCTCTTTTACTTTCATTTTCTACAACGTATCATACTGCGTAACCCCTACAGATGAACTTGAGCAAACAGAAGCTCAATCAACAACTTTTCTTTTTAGTTATGAAAATGAAGACTTAACAAAAATTATTGACGACTTTGCAAAATTAAAAAATATTAATGTCTTTTTTCCTCAAACAGAACCAATCAATACAAAAGTGTCTCTGCATATTGAAAAGCGTTTAACACTTAACGAATGCTGGGACTTAATTACAACACTTCTAGACGCCACTGGGTATGCGATGGTGCCAAAAGATAACACCATTCGTATAACCAAAAGCACTACCAAAGATATCTCTCGCGAACCCATGCCAACGTACATAGGTGTTAGTCTTGATCAAATACCAAAAACAGATCAATATATTCGCTATCTTTATTATCTTGCAAATATCAAAGTATCTGATGCCCCTGAAAATGAATTAAATGGATTACTCAAAGATTTATTACCCGACAATGCACTCTTTAAAGCTGATTCAACCACGAATGGACTTCTTTTAGTTGCGCGCGCAAATGATATTCATGCGGCGATGAAAATTATTACAGAACTTGACACGGTTGGCTTTCAAGAGAAGGTTGACATATTGCCACTCCGACACACTTCTGCAGGTATTGTAGCACAACTTGTTAATGACCAAATAATAAAAATGGAAAGTGTAAATGCATACAGACTCGACACAAAAAAACCAAAAGAAGTTCCCTACTTTTCTGGATTTACCAAAGTTGTTCCTGATGAACGCCTTAATAAATTAATTTTACTGGGAAGAGCACAAGCAGTTGACCGTCTCAAGGCCTTTATTCAAACATATATTGATGTTGAACCAGATAGCGGAAAATCAACACTTCATGTGTACCGCTTACAATATCTTGAAGCTACTCAATTTGTGCCAGTACTCAAAGCTATTGTTGAAGGCACTCGCCAAGGCGGGCCAAGCCAAGCACGTGGTGGAGAAAAAACTGTCGGCGGTGTCGAACGCTTTTTTGATGAAGTAATTATTTTTGCAGATAAACCAACAGAATCAGAAGAATCAAAATATCATGGTGGTAACAAACTTATTGTTGCCGCACGCAATGACGATTGGCGTCAGCTGAAAAAAATTATAGAAGAAATAGATCAACCTCAAGATCAAGTTCTTCTTGAAATTTTAATTGCTGATTTAACAGCAGAAGACACTCGTCTTCTTGGCTCAATGATGCGTTTTCCAGACAAAGTTCCACTTCCTGATCAAATAGCAATGCAAACGTCCAACTTAGGCTCACCACCAATGCCTAATGTTTTTCCAAATCCTACATCATTAAATGCAGATTTACTGCAAAATGCATATGCCCAACAAACAACACTTTCTGATGCTATTCCTGGAGACCCCAAAAGCACAAAAAATATTGCAAATTTTGCCAACGTTGGCACAACCATGCTCTCACTCAATGATAATGATGGCCGCACATGGAGCATTTTAGAGTTACTTCAAGCATTTACCCACTCAAAAATTATTTCTCATCCTCACGTTGTAGCAACAACAAATAAAGAAGCTTCTATAGCGGTTGGTGAGCAACGTTACCTACGTGACGCTGCCTCAGGAAGTTTGGGTGGTACATCAGTCATTACCTTTAAACCTATTAATGCCGATCTTAAAGTAAAAATCACTCCTCGCATCAGCACAGCAGATACCATTAATCTTCAGGTACTTATTAATATTAATGAATGGGTAGATGAAACTATCGGCGCCACCAATAATACCCAAGCAATACGCACACTAGAAACCAACGCAAACATTAAAAGTGGAGGCATTTTTGCTCTTGGTGGATTAATTAAAAACAATACCATCAATAGTCAAAGTCAAACGCCATTCTTAGGAAAAATACCGGTACTGGGATGGTTCTTTAAAAGTAGAAAAAGCGATATTGTTCAAAACAATCTTACGGTATTTATTTGTCCTACTATAATTAAACCACGCCTGCGCGGAGGAGTAGGAAAACACACAGGAGATTATATAAATCTGGCTAAAAACTACTCCAACGAGGAACTCTTTAGCAACCTTAAAGATCCAATTACCCACTGGTTCTTTAATCCTACGGATAAGTCCGATGAAAAAATTGACGACTTTGTAGAACGATGCCAAATGTCTTATGAAAAGAAATTTAACTCAAAACAAGAAAAAAAAGCGACCAAAAAGAAACCCGCAAAGCAAAGATCAGTGCCGCAAGAACATGCAGCACCACTACAAACCCCAACAGAAATGGTAGCGCAAACAAGCCCTTCAGCGTTGCTCGATTTAAAAGAAATAATCAAAGATGATGACCCAAATCCATTTATAAGGACATAAAAAAGCCCTGAAAACCCTTGCTATTTGAATAAAACCTCCTCTATTCTGTTAATAAGAGAATAAAATAAAAGTATGCCTTTTATGACAAAAAGGGATAAAAAGGAGGATTTTATGAAGACAATAAGGAGCTTTTTAACATTACTAATGCTACTATCCACACAATCTTTCCTATTTTCTATGACGAACCCATCGGACCCTGATATGGAAGATTTTGTCATGGTAGAAGTTAGCAATGAACCTGCCAAAAAAGCTTCCATGGACGTGGAAGATGCTAAAAAATTAATTACTCAAGCCAACAAAAAGCTTATGGCTGTTAAAAGTGTTGCAGAAAGTGCTGAATTGAACGCTGTAATTAAAACAAGTAGAAGCATCTTAGATGCTATCAGAAAATTAAAATTTAAAAATGGCCCTGGCTTTGAAATAAGCAATAAAACAAATAGCCCTATTTGGATGTCTGTAGTATCCAATGGAAAAATAAAAACAATAACTAAAGAAGTTGGCTGCGATCAAATTGATGCTCACGAAAAACTTGCCATCGATTTAAGCAATCTTAAAGAAAATATGAAATTTGGGATTTACTTGCGTAATCCGGGAGAAGTTACCTATTCTAAAGAAACAGAAGAATTTATGCCAGCTCCTCATTATGTTTATGAAACAACAGACGGTGCACAGGGTAAAACTAAATACTTCACCTGGAATCCCGAAAAGCATCGTGTAGCTAAACAATATTTATATCCTCAAACTGGTCGTTGGAGCGGTTTGGCTAAAGGTTCGTCATCCGGATATCTTTTAACTAACAACATCAAAGCACATCAACTTATTTTGACATCTACAAATAAGTTAGAAGAGGAAGAAACAGAAGAGTAAAAATAGACAGCATGCAAAAATATGAAGAGGAGCTAAAGCTCCTCTTTTTTTTTCATTACATTATCTTTTTTGCTATAGCTACTCGCTTTATTTAAATTTGTTATACGTTTGTCTTTCTTTACGGTATAATCAACATATTCGATTTATAGTTAAATCAATCGACAACATAAAAATGTGGTATGCTTTCAGCACATTTTAACAAAAATGAACCGCATATTCTTACTGCTTCAGATGATAAAACAGCTCGCTTGTGGCAAAAATATACTTCATGGACATGTGACCAACGATTGCTATGCAAGTTATTATTTACTTGGTTGTTAATCCAAAAGACACACGAATCTGTCAATTCTATTCACGATTTCATTGCAACAATATGTATTTATGTTGAGAAATTGATTCTCAACATGTTAATATGGTCTGGAAATCATTTCCAGAACAAATACAAACTGCTATCTGGCAGAAAATAAAACTCTCTATTGATAAATATGGAAAATAGGAACACAAGATGATTATACTCTTTTTTTTAATTCAACTTTTTATCTTCTTTCAACCACTCGATGCAATGAACAACGATACAAAATTATCTTTGGTAGAATACTACTGCCAATCGCAGCATAATTTATCCTCCTCGTTCAGGCAATTACATCAAGAATTACAGCTACATACTTTAAGTTGTATACCCATTCCGCAAGTATGCTTTGAAAAACAACGCTTTAATCATAATAGTAGTGTGCTTTCAGCATGTTTTAACAAAAATGAAACACATATTCTTACTGCTTCAATTGATAAAACAGCTCGCTTGTGGGATATTTCTTCTGGTGCTAAAAAACAACGCTTTAATCATAATAATGATGTGCGTTCGGCATGTTTTAACAAAGATGAAACACATATTCTTACTGCTTCAGATGATCAAACAGCTCGCTTGTGGGATATTTCTTCTGGTGCTGAAACACAACGCTTTAATCATAATAGTAGTGTGCTTTCAGCGCGTTTTAACAAAGATGAAACACATATTCTTACTGCTTCAATTGATAAAACAGCTCGCTTGTGGGATATCTCTTCTGGCGCTGAAATACAACGCTTTAATCATAATAGTTGGGTAAATTCAGCATGTTTTAACAAAGATGAAACATGTATTCTTACTGCTTCAGGTGATAAAACAGCTCGCTTGTGGGATATTTCTTCTGGTGCTGAAATACAACGCTTTAATCATGATGGTTGTGTAAATTCAGCACGTTTTAACAAAAATGACACATGTATTCTTACTGCTTCAGATGATCAAACAGCTCGCGTGTGGGATAGTTCTTCTGGTGCTGAAAAACAACGCTTTAATCATAATAGTTGGGTATTTTCAGCGCGTTTTAACAAAAATGAAACATGTATTCTTACTGCTTCAAGTGATAAAACAGCTCGCTTGTGGGATAGTTCTTCTGGTGCTGAAACACAACGCTTTAATCATAATAAGTGGGTACGCTTAGCACGTTTTAACAAAGATGAAACACATATTCTTACTGCTTCAGATGATAAAACAGCTCGTGTGTGGGATAGTTCTTCTGGCGCTGAAAAGCAACGCTTTAATCATAATAAGTGGGTACACTTAGCACGTTTTAACAAAGATGAAACACATATTCTTACTGCTTCAGATGATAACATCGCTCGCTTGTGGCAAAAATATACTTCATGGACATGTGACCAACGATTGCTATGCAAGTTATTATTTACTTGGTTATTAGTCCAAAAAACACACAAATCTGTCAATTCTATTCACGATTTCATTGCAACAACATGTATTTATGAAGAAATTGATTCTCAACATGTTAATATGGTCTGGAAATCATTTCCAGAACAAATACAAGCTGCTATCTGGCAGAAAATAAAACTCTCTATTGATAAATATGGAAAATAGGAACACAAAATGAAATCATTATCTAAAAAAGTTGGCTGCGATAAAATTGATGCCAATGAAAGACTCGAAATAGATTTGAATAATCTTAAAGAAAATATGAAATTTGGTGTCTATTTAAGTGATCCGGGAACAGTCAACTATTCTAAAGAAACAAAAGAACTTATGCCAGCTCCTCATTATGTTTATGAAACAACAGACGGTGCACAGGGTAAAACTAAATACTTCACCTGGAATCCCGAAAAGCATCGTGTAGCTAAACAATATTTATATCCTCAAACTGGTCGTTG
>WBZV01000051.1_pt1 | contig 80213 bp, 69 predicted proteins | sample 5204221 | NCBI WGS metagenome assembly WBZV01 (sample SAMN12344360, study PRJNA552823) | activated sludge metagenome | biome: Activated sludge suspended growth; feature: Nitrification reactor; material: Wastewater; isolation source: activated sludge from nitrification reactor of wastewater... | reverse complement strand
ATGACTTGGTCGAGGATGCGGCCGTCGCGCAATCGGTCGCCCAGGCGCGCGGCCTATGGCATTTGCGGGAGGCCATCTCGGAAGCCCAGAAGCTGGAAGGGATCAGCTTGAAGCATGACGTTGCCGTCCCGCTTTCCGCCCTGCCGGAGTTCCTCGCGCGCGCTGCAGCGATGGTGGAGGAGGCGTTTCCCGGAGTGCGCATCGTCGCCTTCGGCCACGTCGGAGATGGCAATCTGCACTACAACCTCTCGCGTGCCGATGCAGGCGAAAACGCCGCCTTCGTCGCCCGGCAGGCCGAGGTGGCCCGCCGGGTGCACGATCTGGTGCATGAACTGAGTGGATCGATATCTGCCGAGCACGGCATCGGGCAACTGAAGAAAGAAGAAGTTCTCCGCTACAAGAGCCCCCTCGAGATGGCCCTCATGGCCCAGGTCAAGAGCGCATTCGATCCCCGCGGACTGATGAACCCCGGCAAGGTGCTCAGGATTCAGTAGGGAAGGTTGTCCTGCGGGAGGGCGAGGGGGAGTTCCAGGCGGACGGTGGTTCCAGCGTCCGGGCGGCTTTCCACCGCGAGGGTGCCCCCCATGGCCTCAGCGAGTCGGTGGGCGATGGGGAGACCGATGCCGGCGCCCTGCTGGGCGCAAGTCAGGCTGGCGCCTCCGGCAAAGATCTCGAACAGGTGCTCCTGTCTGGCGAGCGGGATTCCTGGGCCGCTGTCCTCAATCTCGAATCGCAGGCGAAGGGCGGGGGCGGCTTCCCGTGCCCGGATGGCGCGGACGATAACGCTTCCCCGGGCGGTGAATTTGACGGCGTTGTCCACCAGGTGAAGCAGGATCTTGCGCAGCTTGTCGAGGTCGCCGACCACCACTTCCGGCAGATCGGGCGCCTGCTCCATGACGAAGTCGAGGCCTTTGGAGAGGGCGCTCCGGCGCTGGTCGCCGAGGATGGCGGGCAGGAATTCCGCAAGGCTGAAGGGCGCTGGGTGGAGCGGAATGAGTCCAACCTGAAGATCGGCCAGTTCGATCATGTTTTCGATCTTTTCCAGCAGATCGGTGGCCGACTCGCGCAGCGGGACGAGCAAGTCCCGCTGGGCCGGCGTGGGCGACTCGTTGGCCAGGAGGTCGGCCATGCCGAGGATGCCGTTCATGGGGGTGCGCAACTCGTGGCTGACGCTGGACAGAAAACGTCCCTTGGCGTCGGCGGCGGCCTCGGAACGCGCCTTGGCGGCGGTGAGGTCGGCGAGAAGGCGATCCTTTTCACTTTCCAGGCGCAGAGTGTCGCTGAGCGCGGCGTGAAAATAGTCGGCGCTGCGCGTCACGCCGTAGAGGAAGGCCAGGGCCATGACGCAAAAGGCGATGTGCAAAAAGTCCGTCCCGAACCCGGCAACGAGGGTGGCGGTGACGATGGGCCAGGCGTAGAGCCGAAAGGCGCCGCGGTGTGCGCCCAGGACAGGCACCGCTCCGGCAGCCATGCCGGCCATGACGAAGGCAGTGAAAAAGACCTGGTGGTCCTCGTGACCCACCATGAAGAGCAGCGCGCCGCCGGCCCACACGAGACCTGCGCCGGCCGCCCCGATGAGGGCCGCCTTCAGCCAGGGCTGAGGGTTCGGCGGGGCGCCCACCGCAACGCCCCGGTAGCGCTTGGCGACGACGATGCGGGCCGCCGCCACGGCGGCGACCAGTAGCCACCAGATGAGCGCAACGTGCAAACCGACGCTTTCCCGCCACAGCCCGGCGAGAAATGTGGCGTTGAACAGAGTGAGCGCTTGGCCGAGAACCGTGTTGCGATAGAGGAGCTCGACCTGGCGGGCAAGAATGGCACGGTCGGGCATGGTGGGCTCCGGGCGCTCAGTGCAGGGTCGGCGAAGCGCTGGCGCCGAACAGGGTCTCGACGTCGGCCGGGGAAAAGCGGTAATCGCGGTTGCAGATGTCGTCGCGGATGACGATCTCTCCGCGCTCCCGCACCAGCGCCTCGGCTTCTTCGCGGCCCAGGCTGCGCACGATGTCGCGGATCTTGTCCCAGTCCTCAGGGCAGTGATGGTGGATCGGACGAGGATCGTAGAGGCGCAGCCCGCCGGCATCCAGGTCTTCGTGGAACAGCCGACGCAGCAGATCCTCTGGCGGCAGATCGAGCAATTCCGCTGGTGTGACCGTGGCGGCAAGACCGCTGAGCCTTCGCCAGGCGTCCGGGTCGCGCCGCTCGGCATCGGGAAGCTTCTGGAGGAAAAGGCAGGCGACACGATCGCTGCTGGCGGCCAAGAGGATTCGGGACGGCTGCTGTTCCGACTGTTCGAGGTAATGCTCGAAGATGGCGGCGATGCTGTCACCTTCCAGGGGAACGATGCTTTGGTAGGGCTGGCGGGTTCCGGGGAGTTCCAGACTGAGGAGCAACTGTCCACCCGATGCGGCGCCGAGGAGTTCGGTCACCGGCAGGGAAGGCACCGCAGCCGCGGCCTGGGCCATGCCGCGCAGGCGCAACTGCTCGTCGCAATCCATCACCAGAAGGCGGATGGGACCGTGACCCCGCAACTGCAGGGTGAGCCGCCCGGGCTGCTTCAACTGGGCGGCGATGAGAGCGGTGACCGCCGCGGTTTCGCCCAGCGTCTGCGCGACCGGCGCCGGGTACTCGCGCCCCACCTGGAGCCGCTGCCAGGTATCGTCGAGACGGACGATGGCACCCCGGATATCGAGGTTTTCGAACAGGAAACGGCGTACGCAGTCGTTCATGGACGCACCGCGAGGAGGAACGCCGCGAAACGGCCGGGGCAGCAGGCGGAAGGCTCGACGCCGCGGGCGGTCATTTAAGGGTTCGGCCGTAGAGTTCCGGGTCGAATCCCACCAGGAGCTGCGCGCCGTCGTCGATGACGGGCCGCTTGATGAGGGCCGGGTAGCGCGCCATGAGATCGAGGGCCTTCGCCTCGTCCACGTCGCTGCGCTCCGCCTCGGAGAGCTTGCGCCACATGAGGCCGCGGGTATTCATGAGCGTCTTCCAGCCGGCTCGCCGGTTCCAGTCCGGCAGCTTCGCGGCGGCAACGCCGGCCTTCTTGTAGTCGATGAATTCGTAGGCGACGCCCTGGGCCTCCAGCCAGGCGAAGGCCTTCTTCATGGTGTCGCAGTTCCTGATGCCGAAGACGTGGATCATGTCACTTTCTCAACTTGGCGAAGGCGGCGGCCATGGCGCCGCCGGCCGGGGGAGGCGTGCCGGTTCGCGGCTGCCCCCTGGCGGGAGCGCGTGTGGCGGGGAGAACATCCGGACGGCGTGCGACAGTGGCCTCATCCGTCATGCGCATGGTCAGGGAAATCCGCTGGCGCGGCAAGTCGACCTCCAGGACCTTCACCCGCACCACCTCGCCTGCCTTGACGACTTCGTGAGGATCCTTGACGAACTTCGTGGAAAGCGCAGAGACGTGGACCAGACCGTCCTGGTGGACACCGATGTCCACGAAGGCGCCGAACGCGGCGACATTGGTCACCACGCCCTCCAGGATCATGCCGGGGCGCAGGTCCTTCATCGCGTCGACGCCTTCCGTGAAGCGCGCGGTCTTGAACTCCGGGCGCGGGTCGCGGCCGGGTTTTTCCAGTTCGCGAATGATGTCCTGCACGGTAATGAGCCCGAAACGCCCGTCGGCGTACTTCTGGGCGCTGAGGCCGCGGCCGAGGGGGTTGCCGATGACTTCCCGGATCGGCTTCTTCAGATCGACGAGGATCCTTTCCACCAGCGGATAGGCCTCCGGATGTACGGCGGAGGCGTCGAGGGGATTGTCGCCGTTGGGGATGCGCAGGAAGCCCGCTGCCTGCTCGAAGGTTTTGTCCCCGAGGCGTGGCACTTTTCGGAGTTCATCCCGCGTCCGGAATGCGCCGTGGGCGTCGCGGTAGCCGACAATGTTTGCGGCCAGGCCGGCATTCAGCCCGGAGATGCGGGTCAGCAGGGGAATGGAGGCGGTATTCACGTCGACGCCGACGGCATTGACGCAGTCCTCCACCACGGCATCCAGACTCCGCGCGAGCTTCGACTGGGAGACGTCGTGCTGGTATTGACCGACGCCGATGGCCTTGGGCTCGATTTTCACCAGCTCGGCGAGCGGATCCTGCAGGCGACGGGCGATGGACACCGCGCCGCGCAGGGTAACGTCCAGGTCGGGAAATTCCCGGGCGGCGAACTCGGAGGCCGAATAGACCGAGGCGCCGGCTTCTGAAACCACGATTTTGGTCAGCCGGGCTTCCGGGTGCCGCTTGATCACGTCGGCGACCAGCTTGTCGGTCTCCCGGCTGGCAGTGCCATTGCCGATGGCCACCAGACTCACACCATGCCTGGCCGCGAGGCGGGCGATGGTCGCCATGGCGCCGTCCCAGTCGCAGCGAGGTTCGTGGGGATAGATCGTGGCGGTGTCGAGCAGTTTGCCGGTAGCGTCGACCACGGCGAGCTTGCAGCCCGTGCGTATACCTGGGTCGATGCCCATGGTGGCATGCTGGCCGGCCGGGGCTGCGAGGAGGAGATCCTTGAGGTTGCGCGCAAAGACACGGATGGCCTCGTCTTCGGCGCGCTCCCGCAGGGCATTCATGAGTTCCAGTTCAAGGTGGGTGTAAATCTTCACCCGCCAGGTCCAGCGTACGGTGTCGAGGAGCCACTTGTCCGCCGGCCGGCTCTGGTCCCGGATGCCGAAACGGGCCGCGATGCGCTGCTCGCAGGGATTTCTGACGTTTTTTTCGGCGTCGCCGAGTTCGCTATCGAGCACCAGGCTGACCGACAGAAAGCCTTCGTTGCGGCCCCGCAGGAGGGCCAGTGCCCGGTGGGAGGGCATGCTGCCGACCGCTTCGGCGAAGTCGAACCAATCCCGGAACTTGGCGCCTTCGGCCTCCTTGCCCTCGACCACGGCGGACTTCACCACACCGTGCTCACGCAGGTACTCCCGCAACTGGCCCAGGAGTTCGGCGTCCTCGGCGAAGCGTTCCATGAGGATCTGGCGGGCGCCATCCAGGACCGCCCTGGCGTCGGCGAAGCCAGCTTCTTCGTTGAGATATTTCCCGGCCTCGGGCTCGGGGTCCAGATTCGGGTCGGAAAGGAGAGCGAGCGCCAGGGGCTCGATGCCTGCCTCCCGCGCAATCTGAGCCTTGGTGCGACGTTTCTGCTTGAAGGGCAGGTAAAGGTCTTCCAGGCGCTGCTTGGTTTCCGCGGCCTCGATCTCGGCTTTCAAAGTCGAACTGAGCTTGCCCTGCTCGTCGATGCTGGCCAGAACCGCGCTACGGCGCTCCTCCAGATCCCGCAAATAAGCGAGGCGCTCTTCCAGGTTGCGCAATTGGGTATCGTCGAGTTCGCCGGTGGCTTCCTTGCGGTAGCGCGCAATGAACGGCACGCTGGCGCCTTCGTCGATGAGTTGGACAGTGGCGATGACCTGGGCGGGGCGCACCCCGAGTTCGAGGGCGATGCGGTGTTCGATGGGGGGAAGCATGGGGCTGCGGCTGCTCAAAAAAAGGGCGAACTATGCGCAAATCGTCGGCAAATGACAAGCGGGCGGGGCCCCTCCTGGGGTAGCGGGCGGGGCTGAAATTGCCCGAGCTTCAGAGCGCTTGCAGGCGATCCCGGTAGCGGGCGGCGTTGGCGACGTAGTGCGCCGCGGAATGCTCCAGGCGCAGCACCTCCTCGTCGGTGAGTTCGCGGATGACCTTGCCCGGTGATCCAACAATGAGCACGCGGTCGGGGAAGCTCTTTCCTTCGGGAATGAGGGTGTTGGCGCCGACGATGCAGCTGCGGCCGATCACCGCGCGGTTGAGAATCACCGAGCCGATGCCGATCAGGCTGCCATCGCCGACGGTGCAACCGTGCACCATGACCAGATGCCCGACGGTCACGTTGCGGCCGATGGTGAGCGGCACCCCTTCGTCGGTGTGCACGATGGAACCGTCCTGGATGTTGCTGTTGGCGCCGATGCGGATGGGATCGTTGTCGCCCCGCAGGACCGCGTTCCACCAGATCGATGCGCCGGCCTCCAGGTGCACATCGCCGATCACTGTGGCGTTGGGGGCGACCCAGGCGGCGGGGTCGATGCGGGGCGTCTTCTCGTCGATGCGGAAAATAGGCATGATGCGGGCTCCTCTGGATGGACCGGGAGATTGTAAATGAGCGAACTCGATGCGCTGCGGCACGCCCTCCTGAGCTTTCGCGACGAGCGGGAGTGGCGACAGTTCCATACCCTGCGCAGTCTGATCGTCTCCCTCAACCTGGAGGCCGCCGAACTCCTTGAATTCACCCAGTGGAAGGGCGATTCCGAGGTCGAGGCTCTGGCGGTCGATCCCGTCGGCGCCGAGGCGCTGCGGGACGAGTGCGCCGATATTCTCCTTTATCTGCTGCTCATCGCCGACACGGCGGGTATCGATCTGCTGGAAGCAGCACGCCAGAAGCTCATCAAAAACGCCAAGAAATACCCGGTGGAGAAGAGCCGTGGCCGCAGCACGAAATACAACCGCCTCGAATAGAAAGCAGCCTCGGATGTCCGTGGGCGAGGCTTGCGGCTGGCGTTCAGCGCGCCTCCCTGGCCAGCGGGACCGGTGTCGTATCGGGCGGCATCCGACACGGCGAGGCATCCGGCAGCTGACACCGGCCGGCCGCCGGGTTCAGCGCGAGGAGCCTGTCGAGAAGCGTGGCGACGCTCGCCGGGCTGGTCCAGCCGGTGGCGGGCAAGGACGCGAAGGGGCCGATGCCGGCGAGAACGTTCTGTACGGCTGTGGCGCAGAAGAGCGGGGCCGCATCGGCTGCCTGCGGAAAACGTTCGAGTAGCGCCGTCCGGGTCGCCGGGTCGACGGGGAAACGATAGCTGCGGATATGCGGGCCGTCCACCGTCTGGAAGCGGACGTAGTCGGCGAGGCCGGGTTCCCAGTCCGCCACCCGGCGGCGGATGGCGACGTAGCTGCCGGCGGGGTCGCTGAGCTGTCTACCGACGAAGAGTCCGGCGTGATTGCCGAAGGCGGCATTGGCGTTGATGACCACGACCACCTCTTCGGCGGACGGCTCGTCCAGGCGGATTGACGCGGCGGGCAACTCCTCCGGGCGGCTGGACGCCACGTCGAACTGCGCCCGGGCCGGCGCCGCGAGGGCGAGGCAGGTGAGGGCGATGCTCCCGGCGGCCCTCCGGCGGCGTGCCCGTCCCCGAAGACTCAAGGCGCTTCCCGCTGGTCGAGAGCAAAGCTCCCGGCACCCTCCTGGCCGAGGGTGGCGGCGAGGAAGGGCAGGCATTCCCGGAGGTCGGCGGCCAGGGTCCAGGGCGGATTGACGATGAACATTCCGCTGCCCTGCATGCCAAGCCCGTCGCGGCGTGGCGGCGCGACGTTCAGACTGACATCCAGCCAGGCATTGATCGGCAGGCTGCGCAGGCGGCCCGGCAGGCTGCGCGCTTCGCTGCGTGCGAGAAGGGGATACCAGACGGCGTAGATGCCGGTGGCGAAACGCTCGAGTCCCTCGCGGAGGGCCCGGATCACCTGTCCGTAGTCTTCCCGCGTCTCGTAGGAAGGGTCGACGAGCACCAGACCCCGCCGCGGGGGGGGCGGCAGCAGGGCCTTGATTCCCGCCAGACCGTCCGTACCCGCGACGCTGACCTGGCGACCCGCGTCGGCGAAAGTGCCGGCCAGAATTTTGGCCTCGTTGCTATGCAGTTCGAAAAGCCGCAGACGGTCCTGCGGCCGCAACATGGTCCTGGCTAGCCAGGGGGATCCCGGGTAGTGGGCCAGCCGGCCATCGGGATTGAGGTCTTTCACCCGTTGGACATAGTCGGCGAGGGGGGGCGGAAGATCGTCGCGCCCCCAAAGGCGGCCGATGCCCTCGCGGAATTCCCCGAGTTTCGCCGCCTGGACGCTACCCAGGTCGTAGCGGCCCGCACCGGCATGGGTGTCTATGACCCAGTACGCGCCCTCCTTGCGGTTCAGGTGGGCGAGGAGGCGAAGGAGGACGAGGTGCTTGAGGACGTCGGCGTGGTTGCCGGCGTGGAACCCGTGGCGGTAGCTGAGCATGGGCCGGGATTTTACCCGGGCAGTGGCTCAAGGGCGAAGAGCTCGATGCGCGGATGGCGCTCCAGAGGGGCACCCACGGCGTACTGGATACTCCGCTCGGCATCACGGAGAGTGACAGACTGGCCGCTCTTGAGGCAGCCGGGTCGGGCCAGGATGCCGGCGACGCTGGCGTAACCCGGGAGCCGCGGGATGAGCACCGCCTGCTCGACGAACTCCCTGGCCGGGTGCGGCAGATCGACGACCACGCCGGAGCCGGACAATTCCTGCAAGCCGAGTTCCAGGCGGTGATGCTCGGTACTGGCGATGCGCCGGACCAGGCAAATGTGAAGCCTGCTGTTCTCCCGCGGTTGCAGGGCGACGACTTCGCCCGCCTCGATGCGGGACTTTTCCCCCTTCAGATAACGCACGCCGAAGCCTTCGGGGCTCTCGTCCACCAGAGACCACTCGCTCAGGGCGACCGGCCAATGGCGCTCGCCGCCGCCCGCGTCGGTACTGCGCCTGCTCAAGGCACGGCCGTTGAGAAAATCGATGACGCCGTCGATTCCCGTCACCAGATCGGCGCGCGGCTTGAAGCGGGTGCGAGAGTAGCGGCGGGCGGCGTGGCTTCCCAGGGCGCTGCGCATGTTCTGAAGGAAGGATTCGGGAATCGCCAGGGGGACGGTCGGCGCTTCGTCCGGAAGCTTGCGCAGGTGCCGGTCGAGCATGGCCAGCACCGGCCGGAAATCGACGATGAGACAGCCGGTGAGGGAGGCGCTGTGCTGGGTACGCAGCAGGGGGTGGCCAGCGGTGCCGTCGTCGCCGCGCACGACGAACTGCCCGGCTGGCGAGCGGGGGATGTGGAAATCCGCGTCGGCCTCGCCAATCTGCGCCAGGGGGGTGAGGGCTTCGACGGCGGCGTGCAGGGCGCCCAGCGTGCCGCGGGGATACTTGGTAGGGTCGATCGCAGCCAGCAGCAAGGCGCCACAATAGAGGTATTCGACAGGCGCTTCCGAGCCGTTCGCTCGGCTCAGGCCGCGGCCGCGGGCGAGACGGTAGAGCTTGTGAAGCATCTGCCAGGAGGTGGCGGATGGCAGCGCGTAGGCGCGGTAGGCCAGATGCTGGCGGCGGCACACGGTCTGGCAGGCGCGTCGGACGGCGGCCTCCTGAAGCCGGGCGAGCCCCCCGTCGAGCTTGCGTTTCTCGATCCCCAGAGCGATTCCGGAATAGGCGGCCGCCAGGGCCTTGAGGAGGTTGTCGGCGGAAAGGGCCTGGGCGGTGGCTGGCGAGGCGAGGGGGAGGGGTGAGCGTTCGATGCGGGATTCGATGTCGGCCAGGGCAGGTTCGCCACCGGTCCGCACTTCCTCAAGCAGCTTGAAGCGCATGTGCAGATTGCCATGGCGGGCGATTCCCGGGATGATTTCGCCGGCCAGAGCAGCCACCGCCTGCTGCGCGGGGAAAGCGCCAATGGCGTCGAGGGCTTCCCGGATTTCGGCAGCGGCCGAGTCGTCACCGGCGGAGCGGCGGAAGGGCAGCATGTCGCGCAGGAATTGCAAGGCTGTCTCCATGGGGCTTTTTGGCTGTCAGGTTGCAGGCATTATGGGCGAGTGCGGGAGAATCGAGCTATGGATAAATTATCACCATGCGGGTCTTGGTCATGCCGGGCAGTGCATGGAACTTCTTGAATTGTTTGTCATTGCTCTGGCTGGCGGTGGGGTCTGGTTGTGGCTCGACAGCCTCAAGGCCCGCGAAATTGCCGTGGCCATGGCACGCCGCGCTTGCGATGACGAAAACATGATGCTCCTCGATGATACCGTAGTCATCCGTCGTCTGCGATGGGGACGGGACGATACCGGGCGCCTCCGCCTGCGGCGCAGTTACGGATTCGAATACAGCGATACCGGCGACAACCGGCGCGGCGGCGAGCTGACCCTCCTCGGGCACGAGGTGGAAATTCTTTACTTGCGGCCGCGGGTGGTCCCGTTTTCGGAGGGGACCCATGACCTGTACCGTTGAAGCGACGACTTTTTGCGGGGTCGAGGCCTGGCGCCTCGGCGGGCCGCGAGGCTCCCAGGCGGTGGTCAGCCGTCGCGGCGGGCAGGTTCTCTCCTGGATCACCCGGGATGGCCGCGAGCGCCTCTTCCTTTCGCCGCGGGCGGTCACCGACGGGTCGGCGCCGATCCGCGGCGGTATCCCGGTCTGCTTTCCGCAGTTCGCCGGCCGCGGCCCCTTGCCCAAGCACGGTCTTCTGCGCACCCGCCTGTGGGAGTTGGGCGATTCGCGCACCGGCGACGATTTCGCCTTTCTCACCCTCGTCGCCGAGGACGACGCGGCGAGCCGAGCCGTCTGGCCGCACCGCTTCCGGGTCGAACTGAGTGTGCTGCTGGAGGCCGATCGTCTAGACGTCGAATTGGCGATCGAAAACCCCGGCGCCGATCCCTGGGCCTTCACCGCGGCCCTGCACACCTACCTGCGTGTCGTTCAGGTCGAGGATGTGGCGCTGGAGGGACTGCGCGGGCTTGTCTTCGAAGATTGCCTGGGCGGCGGGAATCGCCGCGAGACCGGGGTGGAACTGATCTTCGAGGAGGAGATCGACCGCGTCTATCGCGGCCTCGCGCGCCCGCTCCTGCTGCGGGCGGGCAACCTCAGCCTGGGCATCCACGGGGAGGGTTTCCCCGACGTGGTGGTCTGGAATCCCTGGCAGGAGAAGTGTGCCGCCATGGCCGACATGGAAACGGCGAGCTGGCGGCACATGCTGTGCGTCGAGCCAGCCGCGGCGGCGCAGGCGGTGGAGGTCCCGGCGGGCGGCAACTGGACTGCCCGCCAGACGCTCGTGGCGCTCTGAGCCTCGACTGCGGGCTGCTTGAAGAAGACGCCCGAGGCGCGGTATAGGCGGCTTTTTTGATGCGCGTTAGAGCCAGCACGGCGCCGCTATGCTGGAGTTCCCCTCTTCCAATCCGCCGACGCCGCCCATGACCCTCGTCCCGCTTACCTTCGCCGCCCTCGGGCGCGCCCTCGCCGCCGGCTGGCGGACCGCCAACGCCACGCGCGGCGTCAGCATCGCCTACGCCGGCGTGTTCACGCTGGCCGGGCTGGTCATCATCGGCAGCCTGCTCGTTCTGGGACTGACGCCGCTGGTCATCGCCGCTGCCGGCGCCTTCATGCTGGTCGGGCCGGCGATCCTGGCCGGATTCTTCGGCATCGCCGCGGCCTGGGAAGCCGGGGAGCGGGTCCGTCTTAGCCACGTCGTCAGGGGCTTTCGCCGCGCCAACGCCGGCCTCTGGGTGGTGGCCCTGGTCTGCGCCCTGCTGTTCATGATTTTCGTCACCGACGTGGCCACCCTCTACAGCTACATGATCGGCGCCGTCCCCGTCTGGCTGGGCGATCTCGTTCCCACCGGCGCCAACGTGGCCGCTTTTCTCAAGTGGGGAAGCGTGTCCGGGGCGGTGTTCGCCCTGCTGCTCTACGCGGTGGCGGCCTTTTCGGTCCCCCTCCTGTGCGAGAGTCGCGCCGGCCTGGTGGCGGCGGTGGCAACCAGCGTGCGGGTCGTCTTCGGGCGCTTTCCCGTCGCCCTGGTTTGGGGAATCCTGCTTTCCGCGCTGATCATCGGCAGCATCCTGCTTCTGCCGCTCCTGCCGCTGACGCTGCCCTGGCTGGCCTATGCCAGCCGCGCGCTGTACCGCGAGACCTTGCCACGGGATTGAGGTGCGCGGCGGGTATAATCGCGGCCCGTCCGCTTTTCCCGCAGCCCCGCCGTGACCCCCCTCGATACCGAAATCTCCCGCCGCCGAACCTTTGCCATCATCTCCCACCCGGACGCCGGCAAGACGACGCTGACCGAAAAGCTCCTGTGGTTCGGCGGCGCCATCCAGGTGGCCGGCGAAGTGCGGGCGCGCAAGGCCAGCCGCCACGCGACCTCCGACTGGATGGAGCTGGAAAAGCAGCGGGGCATCTCGGTGACCTCCTCGGTCATGCAGTTCCCCTACCGGGAATGCATGGTCAATCTGCTGGACACTCCGGGTCACGAGGACTTCTCCGAGGATACCTACCGCACGCTGACGGCCGTGGATTCTGCGGTGATGGTCATCGATTCGGTCAACGGCGTCGAAGCCCAGACCATCAAGTTGCTGAACGTCTGTCGCCGGCGCGACACCCCCATCCTGACCTTCATCAACAAGCTGGACCGGGAGGGAAAGTCGCCCATCGACCTGCTCGACGAGATCGAGGACGTGCTCCAGATCCAGTGCGCCCCGATGACCTGGCCCATCGGCATGGGCAAGCGCTTTCGCGGCGTCTATCACCTCTACGACGACAGCGTCGCCTTCTTCGACCCGCGGGCCGAGAAGGGCACCGCCGAGATCATCCAGGGCCTCGACAATCCGCGCCTGGACGAACTGATCGGCGAGCAGGCGGAGGAGTTGCGCATCGACGTGGAACTGGTGCGCGGCGCCTCCCACGCCTTCGACGCCCAGGCCTATCTGGCGGGTCGGCAGACGCCGGTGTTCTTCGGTTCGGCGGTGAATAACTTCGGCGTCCAGTCCCTGCTCGACGCAGTGGTGGAACTCGCCCCCGCCCCCCTTGCGCGCCCGGCGGCCAGCCGCAGCGTGGAGCCCGGCGAAACGCGCTTTTCCGGCTTCGTCTTCAAGATTCAGGCCAACATGGATCCCCGCCATCGGGACCGCATCGCCTTCCTGCGCGTCTGCTCCGGGCGCTTCGAGCGGGGCATGAAGGTCCGTCAGGTAGCCGGCGGCAAGCTGCTGGCGGTGAATAACGCCATCACCTTCATGGCGCGGGACCGCAGCACCACCGACGAAGCCTACCCCGGGGACATCATCGGCATTCCCAACCACGGCACCATCCGCCTGGGGGAAACCTTCACCGAAGGGGAGGACCTCAAATTCACAGGTATCCCCTCCTTCGCGCCCGAGCACTTCCGCCTCGCCCGCATCGCCAATCCGCTCAAGATCAAGCAATTGCACAAGGGCCTGCAACAACTGGCCGAAGAGGGCGCCACCCAGCTCTTCAGGCCCCTGTCCGGCAACGACCTCATTCTGGGTGCGGTGGGGATCCTCCAGTTCGACGTCGTCGCCCACCGCCTGGAAAACGAATACGGTGTGCAGGTGATCTTCGATTCCTACAACTGCGCCACCGTGCGCTGGATCAAAGGCGACGAGGCGGAACTGCGCCAGCTCTCCGACCGCTACGGCGCCAATGTCGCCCTGGACGGCGCCGATGACCCGGTTTACCTCGCTCCCAACAATGTCTACCTGAAAATGATGCAGGAGAAGTATCCCAAGCTGAAATTCCTGGACGCCCGGGAAGTGGCCTGAGGCGAGGGCCGGCTTTCAGCGCAGCGGGAGATCGATGCCGAAGCTGATCACCGGTTGCGCCCGATACACCGGGTAGGCAGGTTGGTAGATGACCGCCGGCGGCGCATAGGCGGGTTGGTAGACCACGGCCGGCGGGCCATAGACGTAAGCGGGACGGTATTCCCGGACCCAGGGCGCGGCGCTGCGATAGTGGCGATGATGGTGGTGGCCGTGCTGCGAGTATTCCCAGCGCGAATCGTCGTGACGGTGGCCCCGGTCGTGGGCCTGAGCCGGCAGGGCAGCGAAGGTGACGACGAGGGCGGCAAGGAGCAGGGAAGGGCGGCGGACATTCATGGTGGTCTCCGGTAGCAGAGCCCAGACGGGCACGGCTCCAGAATAGGGAAGGGCGGCGCGGCCAGGTGTCAGCCTTTGCTACAGGTTGTAAGGTCCAGGGATAATCACCCCACCCTTAGAAAGACGAGCAGCGATGAGCATCCAGTGGTTCCCCGGACACATGACCTCGGCTCGCAAGAAGGCCGCCGAGACCCTGGCCCACGCCGACGTGGTGGTGGAGGTGGTCGACGCCCGCCTGCCGGAAGCCAGCAGCAACCCGATGATTCACGAACTGCGGGCCTTCCGGCAGCGGCCCTGCCTGAAGCTCCTCAACAAGGCGGACCTCGCCGACCCGGCGGCCACCCGCGCCTGGCTGGACCACTTCGGCCGCCAGCCGGGCGTCAAGGCGGTGGCCATTTCCTGCAAGAAGCCCGCCGACGTGGCCCGCGTCCCCGGCCTCGCGCAGCAGCTCGCCCCCCACCGCAACGACGCGATCAAGCCCCTGCGGCTGATGATCATGGGCATTCCCAACGTCGGAAAATCGACCCTGCTGAACGCCCTGGTCAAGAAGAAGGTTGCCGCGGTGGGCGACCAGCCGGCGGTTACCAAGAGCCAGCAGCGCATCGACATCAGCTCCCGCCTCGTCCTCTACGACACCCCGGGCTTGTTGTGGCCCAAGATCAAGCACGCCGAGGACGGCCTCATGCTCGCCGCCAGCCACGCCGTCGGCATCAACGCCTACATCGACGAGGAAGTCGCCACCTGGCTCGCCGGCTTTCTGCTCGCCCACTACGCGCCCTTGCTCAGCAATCGCTATGGCTTGGCGCAGGCCGGCCTGGACGCGGTGGGCGTCATCGAAGGAATCGCGCGCAAGCGCGGCTGCCTGCAGAAGGGCCGCGGCGGCGAGCCGGACCGCGAAAAGGCCGCCAACATCCTGCTCACCGACTACCGCAGCGGCGCCCTCGGCCGCATCAGCCTGGAAACGCCGCCATTGCGGCAGGCGCGGCTGGCTCCAGCGCAGCAGTCCGAGGAATCCGAGGACTGAGGCCGACGGCGAGCTTCCCGCATCGACCGGAGTCTGGAGCGTCCATGGGCCGCGACGCTCGGTCGAGTCACCGTCGCGCCCCTCACCGCACCGCCACCGTCCCCGCCTTCCACAGCGGGCTTTGCCAGCGGTAGAAGCTGCTCAGGCTGGCCGGCTTGTCCGCCTGCTTCTTCGTTTCCAGGGTTGCCCGGGAGAGCACTTCGAAGGACTGCCGGTAGCGGCCTTCCGCCTTGATTTCGCGGGCGGCGAGCAGTTCCGCGCCGCCGGGCACCCAGCCGGCGAATTCGACGTAGCCGAGGGTGGGGGCATCCAGCCCCGGCGGCAGGATGTCGATACTCCAGCCGTCGCCGCTGCGCTTGAAGACCCACATCTCGCGCCAGGTGTCGAGGGGCTGCACGGCCAGGGTCAGGGCGGTGCCCTGGGCGTCGGCGGCGGCGGAAGCCGGCCAGACGATGCCGTAGGTGCAACGGGTGGCGAGGGGCGTCTTGGCATCGTGCTTGGCATCTACCAGATGCACGCAGGTTTCGCCGGGCTGGCCGGGACTGGTGACTACCGACAGCTTCGCCGGCTTGCCTGGCGCCGGCCCCGTGGCCGGTTCCGCCGCCCAGCGCGAGGCGCCGACGCGGATGGCGGCGTCGCTGTAGGCGGCGGCATCGGTCTCCATCAGCTCATTCTTGTCGATGGCCGCCAGGGCGTCGATGGCGCGTTGGGCCGCTTCCTGCGTGGCCTGGGCAGCGAGTTCCGGACGCCGTGCCCGCTGGTAGGCGAGGCTCGCCCACACGCCGGCACGGCGCAGATGCAGGCGATTCTTCAGCACCGTCGGCAGCTTGGCCGTCTCCACCCGCTCCAGCACTTCCGCCCGCCAGTTGTCGAGGGAGTAGCGATCCACCGGAGTGAGACTCGGGGAGACGCATTCGTGGCGTGTGATGGCCAGGGCGGCGACAGCCTTCTGCACGTCGCTGGAAGGCAGGGCCAACACGCGGCGCTGGGCTTCGCCGTTGGCGCAAAGCTGCACCTGGCCGTCGCGCTCGAAGGTGGTCATGGCGACGCCGTAGGCGGCCACCACTTCCAGGTGGGCGGCCGTGGCTTCGCCCAGCTTGCCGGGGCGGCCGGCGCTGGCGCGGCGGGCCAGGCGGTCAGCCATGACGCCGAGGGCGTCGAAGACGTCGGCGCCGATGGCCTCGGCCGGGGCGGCCCGCAGGTAGGCCGCCGCATAGGCGATGCCGAGAGCCTCTGACCCCGGCGCCTCTTTCAGAAAGCGCACCACGGAGAGCAGTTCCGGCGCCGCCTCGGGTTTGAGGGACTGGACCCGCACCTGGCTGGCGCGAATGTAGCCGGCCCGCTCGCGGCGATGATCGTAGACCTGGAGGAAGTCGCCTTTCTCGCCGCGGATTTCCAGGCTGTCGCCTTGCCAGAGGATGGCCTGGGGGGCGGCGGAATCGCGGGGGGCGGCGCGCAGGGCGCTCTGGTCGGCGGCGACGATGGCGATGACGGTGAGGGTGGTGGCGAGCATGGTCATTCTCCTTCCTGGTCGGCCGGCATTTCGGCGTGATTGACGGGCTGGGCGCGGCCGGCCTTGCCGAGCAGGGCGGCGCCGATGAAACCGCCGTCGCCCGGGGGCGGGGCGATGATCACCTGGATCTTGTCGGAGAGCTTGTCGGCCATGGCCTTCTGGATGAGCAGCGGGTTCTTCTGGATGAGTGCCCCGTCGCGTGCCAGTTGCTCGCTGGCGATCTTGCCCAGGCGCTCCTGGCGGTAGGCTTCGGCGTCGGCCAGCTTGCGGCGCGACTCGGCCTCGCCCTGGGCCTCGATCTGACGCGCCTGGGAAGAGGCTTCGGCGCTCTTGATGCGGGCGACCTTTTCGGCCTCGGCCTCCAGGCCGCGCTGCTCGATCTGCTTCTGCTTGAAGGGCAGCACATGCTTCATGGCCTCGGCCTGGGCACGGGCGGCGATGATCTGCTCCTCGCCGGCGGCGGTCGCGGCCGTCTCGCGGCGGGCCTTGTCGGCCAGGGCTTCCAGCTCGGTCTGCTTGACCTGCTTCTCCTTCAGTTCCAGGGTGTAGCGCATCTTCTCGGTGGCCAGCTCTTCGGCCAGCAGGCGCTCCATGCCGGCCTTGTAGTCGGCGGGCAGGTCCACCTTGCCCACCAGCACCTGTTGCAGCTTGATGCCGTCCTTTTCCAGCAGGGGCTTCAGCTCGCCCTCGATGGTCTCCTTGATCTCCTGGCGCTTGGTGGAGAAGATTTCGCGCACCGTGTAGCGGGCCAGGGTCTTGTAGAGCACGCCCTGCACCGCCGGCGCCACCACCTGGCCACCGATGTCCTCCGGCAGGCTGCGGGCGGCGCCGGCCACGCGGGCCGCATCGAGGGCGTAGCGCACCGAGACGTCGACGCCGATGGAAAGCCCCTCGACGCTCTGGAAGGGCGCGCTCCCCTCGGCGCTGTCGCCGCCTTCCGGGCGGTAGATCTGGTCGCGCAGAGAGAAGCGGCGCAGTTCGTGCAGGCCGGGGATAACCACCACGGCGCCTTCCTTCACTTCGGTGGCGTCGCCGGTGAGCTGATTCACCCGCACCCCCACCTCGCCGCGGGCGACGCTCTGCATGGGCGGGTTGGTGTAGAGACCGTAGGCGCCGATGCCGGCCACGGCCAGGGCGATGAGGCTCCAGCGGGCGCCGCGGGCCTGGCTGGCGAGGCGGCCGGCGCCCCGGCCCGAGCGGGTCGCGAGTTTGCCTGCACCGGCCCGCAGGTCGTCGAGCAGGTTCAAGAGGCGTTCTTTCATGATTTTCTCCTTGAAGTCGATGTTCCGGTCAGGGGCCGGACCCCCGGGGCGGCGCCGTGGAACCTCGGTTCCCCTGGCTGCGCCGCCATGGAAGCCATCGTGGGGCAAGGCCCAAGGAGCAAGCCATGCCGCCGCCGGGCGACTTTGGTCAGTCGGTGGGAGCGCCCGTTCCCGGGTGTGAAGAGACGTTCACAAGCGCCGCGAGGCGGCAGGGTGGCGGGATTCGCGCTGGCGGGTCAGGGCGCGAGGCGGCGCAGGCGCTCGCGGGCGGGACGGTCGCCGGCCCAGGCGGCCTGGGCGAGATAGGCGAGGGCGGTGTCGCGATCGCCGGAAGCGCCACGCTCAAGGCGCATCAAGGCCGCGTTGTAGGCGGCGATGGCGTTCCCCAGAGCCGCGGCTTCCTCGAACAATTCCCGCGCCCGCTCGGGGCAGAGGAAGAAAATGTCGGAGCCCGCCGCCGCCCGCAGGAGGCCGCTCGCATCCCGGGCCTGACGCAGGCTGTCCTCGACCGTGGCGGGCCAGCCGGCGGCGAGCGCCGCCATGACGTCGTTCCCGGCCTTGATGCGGTAGGCCCCGGAACCCGCCATGAGGGAAACCGCCTGGCGCGTGGTGCGCAGGGAACCGTCGGCGGTCAGCCAGAGAAATCCGTCCTGGCCTTCCACCGGCATGCCGCCCAGTGCTTCGGACAAGCGGCTGGCCAGGGATTTTTCGGCGGGCCCGGGCGCGACGCCGCTCCAGGAGGCCTTGAGCACAACCCGGCGCACCCCCTTCTTGCGGTAGGGCTGGACCGTCTTGGCCAAATCCTCGACCGTGAGAATGCGCATTTCCGGGTCGTAGAAGCGCCAGGGGCTGGCGTGGAGAAAGATGTTGAGAGCCGCCGGGTCGTCCTTGCCAGACCCCTTGGCTGCGTATTCGTAGAGTGCCTGGACGGCGGAAACGCAGGATTCGCCTTCGGCGCAGCGCTCGATGGTCATCGTTCCCGCCAGCGGGAGCTGGGAAGGGCAGCCCGAGGCGGCAGGCGCAGCCCAGGCGAGGCTGGAGCCGAAGCCGAGCAGGACAAGACAGAGGGGCGCCGTGTGCTTCACGGAGTGTCCTCACGCGGCTTCTCCTGTACCGACAGGGCCTGGAACAAGGCGTCGACGCGCTGACGCGTGCTGGCGTAGGGTTCCTTGGCGGTCACCGAAAGGTGGAGGTCGATCCAGGTTCCCGCCTGTATCCGGTGGGCGCGCACATGGGCGCTCGATCCGCCGGGGACGGGCATGGCGTAGCGCACCGCCTCCCACGCGCCGCGCGGCTCGAAGACCACCTCGGCGGGGCTGGGCAGCCCCCGCTCTTTCCAGGCGGCGCTGTCCTGTTTCCAGTGGGTCTCGGCGCCACGAAAACGGCTGGCGGGCTCGAACCAGCCGGAGAGAACGGCGCCATCCCGGGATTCGAAATGAAAATAGCGCGGATTGGCTGTTGCGCCGCCCACGTCAGCCGCCTTCGCTGTCCATGTTTCCCGCGGTACTTCAAGCACCAGCCGGCTCACCGGGACGGTGAGGCGGAAGGCGGAGGCGGTCTCGCTTACTGCCAGTCGATCCGCGGACTGGGCGCCGGCGTCGCCGACGAGGGTAAACAAGGCCAACACTGCCGCGAGGCGGCGCGCACGGTGGATCATGGCAGGCTCTGAACGGGTTTGATGAGTTGAACGGGCGGCGGAGCGGCCCGCTTGCATCTGCCGCGGAGCCGGTCGCGCCTTGGGGTCCAGCGTTGCGCGGCGGGCGGGTCTGATGCGGATCAAATTATAACCAGGGCATTTTGCGAAGACAATGGGATTTTCCCTGGAGGGACAGTCGCCGCGTGAACGAAGACTCACGCCACCCCCGTGTTCCCCGCGCTGAAAAACGGGGATACTTGGCCCAGCCAGCTACCGGAGCCGCCCCGCCATGACCCGCGTCGCCATCATCGAAGACGACCTGCCCACCAGCAACCAGTTGAAGGACTGGATCCTCGCCGCCCGGCCGGGCATCACCGTGGACCAGTGGTTCAACCGCGACGACGCCGAGGCCGCCATCGCCCGCGAGGACTACGCCCTGGTCACCCTGGACATCGAGCTGGGCCGCGAACGCCATGCGGGCGTCGCCGTCATCAACGCCATCAACAAGACCGGCCGTGGCACGCCGGTGCTGGTGGTTTCCGCCATGCCGGCGGCCATCTACCGCAGCATCATGAAGGCCCTGGACGCCTGGGATTACCTGCAGAAGACCACCTTCGAAGAGGCCGATTTCATCGAGACCTTTCTTGAAATCCTGCGCGCCGCCCGCGAACGCCCCAACGGCAAGGCCGCCGCGGCGGCCCCCGCCGGCGACGAACTCTCCCTCGACCCCCTGCGCCAGGCGGCCCCCCTCTGGCGCGGCCAGCGGGTAAACCTGCCGCTCACCGCCCAGCGCATCCTCGCCGCCCTCTACCAGCGCCGCGGCGAGGTGGTGTCCTACGACGAACTCTTCGCCGTGGTGAAGAGCGGCCGCAACCGGGACAACATCAGGAAGCACATCAGCACCATCCGCGAGGCCTTCCGCGAGCTGGACGAGAGCTTCGAGCGCATCGAGAACATCCCCATGCGCGGCTTCCGCTGGTCGGACCAGGCCAACGCGGGCGGGCCGCGATGAGCGTCCCCGCCCGGCCGCCCGCAGGGGGCGCTCTTCCTCCCGCCGGGAGGGTGAGGCGGGGGTTTCGCGAAGCACCGCTTCGTGCCCGCCGAACGGGCTGGCCATGCAAAGCCAGCCCTCCGTCGCATCGCGACCGGAGGGTCGTCGAGTGAAAGTTTTTTTGGCCTGGCTGGCCTCCTTCCGACTGCGCGTCCTCTTCCGCACGGCCTTCCTTGCCCTCTTCCTCGCCGTGGTGGGGCTGGCCGTCACCGTGCTGCAGGAAGAAAAGCAGCGCAGCGTCGATAATTACGCGGCGAGTTTCGCCAAGACCAAGGCCCAGATCGTCGGGCGCCTGCGTCACCCCTCCGGCCAACTGGCGCTGCTCAACCCGGGCTGGAACGCCCAGCTCGCCGCCGCCGGCCGCCCGGTGGTGCTGCCCTACGCCGCCCTCGATTTCGACGACCAGAACAAGGTCAGGAACGCCGTCGAAATGGCCGACTGCCTGGTCCAGTACCCCGACCACGGCAGCCTCTGCGTGGCCATCGGCAACAACCCCTGGGCCGGCGGCTACATCTACGCCGCCGGCACCTTCCGGAGCGGCCCCCTGGCGGCCCACCGCATCGGCGACGAATTCCTCGACGGCGCGCACCGCCTGCGCGTCAGCGTCAGCCTGCGCGGCCAGACCTGGCGCTGGCTGGCGCCCTTCGAGCCACTGCCCGGAACGGCCGGCCCGGAGGGCGTGCGCGGCCGCTTCACCGGTTACGTGGAACTGGCCGAGCGCGATTACACCGGCGCCAAGCCGGTACGGGAGTTCCGCGGCTGGGTGTGGCAATCCGGCAAATGCCTGGACGCCGCCCGGGAAGACGACCCGGCGTGCCCGCGCCAATCCTTCTTCTCCCTGCGCCTGCCGGTGGAAGCCCTGCGCGAGGCTCTCTTCTCGAAGGAAAAGCCCACCTGGCCGCCGCCGGACCTCGACCAGTTCAAGGTCCATGTCGAAATCCTGCCCCCCGGCGACGACGCGGCCCTCTTTGACAGCCACAGGCCTGGCGCCACGCCGCCCTTCGCGCTCTCCGACCTGCCCGGCCTGCTGCTGCCCGGCGAGACGCTCGCCATCCAGCGCCTCACTGCCGGCAAGGCGGTGGAAGTGGCGCAGTTTTCCGGCCGCGACGAGGCCCTGGAGCAGACCTCGCCGCTTCTCACAAGGCTGATCCGCAGGCTGCCGGTGGAAAGCCTGGAGGCCCCGGTGGTGGAGCTTTCCGACGAGGTGGCGACGCCCCTGGGCAACTACCGCCTGCTCCTGAAGGGCGACGCGCGCAGCGTGAACAAGACCCTGTCCGCCGTCGCCACCCGTCTTTCCTGGTTCGTCGGCGCCATGCTGGGGGCCATCGCGCTCGCCTGGCTGGTGATCGAGATCGGCGTCATCCGCCGCATCGCCTCCCTCACGCGGCGCACCCGCGGCCTGTCGCAGACCGTCCATGCCGACGGCGGCCTGGAACGCTTCGACCTCGCCCCCCTGCGCGGCCGCGACGAACTGGGCCTGCTCGCCGCCGGCCTCGACGACCTGCTGCACCGGGTGAAGGAAGACGCCGGCCGCGAAAAGATCCGCGCCGAGCAGGAAAGAGACCTGTGGCATGCCGTCGGCCACGAGATCATGTCGCCCCTGCAAAGCCTCCTGGCCCTGCACGGCAACCCGGAAGACCCGAGCCACCGCTACATCAGCCGCATGCAGCAGGCGGTGCGCGTCCTCTACGGCAGCGCCAGCCCGAGCGAGGCCTTCCAGTCATCCACGCTGCAAGTTCAGGCGGTGGACATCGCCGAATTCGTCAAGAACGTCGCCGACAACGCCGGCCTCGCCGATCTCCGCTGCACCGGCGTAGACGCCGCGCTCCTGGTGCGCGCCGACGAATACCCCCTGGAAGACGTCTTCTCCCACCTCCTCAAGAACGCCGACCGCCACCGCGCCCCCGGCACCCCCATCACCCTCGCCCTAGCAGCCGACGACGCGACGGCCACCGTCACCATCCACAACACCGGCCCCGCCATCCGCCCCGAACTGCTGGACAGGATTTTCGAATACGGCGTCTCCGACCAACCCGGCGCCGCCGCCCACGGCAACCGCGGCCAGGGTCTGTTCGTGGCGAAGACCTACATGGCCAAGATGGGAGGCACCATCACGGCCCTGAACGACGGGGACGGGGTGAGTTTTGTGCTGGGGTTGCAGCGGGTGAGGGGGTGACGGCGGCACCCGACCCACTGCGGTCATTCGCTTCTCGGATCAACGAACGGCGGCTTCTCGAGGTTTAGCGGCCATCCGTCCGCGATGGCACTTCGGAAACTCTCCTGATTCGCTTATGCGGAAATTCACTGACGCGATTTGAACTCAAAGGCCCGCACCCGAAGTGCGGCTAGTTGTGCATTCTCAATCCCACGTTGCTTAGCCAAGTCTGCAATTCTGATGACCTCATCAAAGCGTCCCTGAGCAAATTGCCATTCCGCCTCTGCGATGGAAACCGGAAGGTATTTGCTACCCCTATTGACCATCCGTTGTCGTATCCGAGATGCATCTTCATTGCGCCCCAATGCGCACAATACCAACGCCCGCAATCCATTTGCGAATTCATTTCCCAGTCCTCGCTCGTCGAGGATGTCCAATACCTGTAGAGCTTCATCAGTCAGTCCGTTATCAAGCAACCATTTCGCTTCCGCTGTATAGAAAGCTGGGTTGCGACTGTTTGTATTGATTTTTTCATTTCGCAGTTTGGATGCATCCGGCCCCTTGCCGGTCGCTTCAAGCACAGATGCGCGGATAGACAGTGTGTATTCGTCTGAGCCGCCGAATTCACCAACGCGATCAAGCAGCCGCGCAGCCTCATCGGGGTTGCCTTGCTCTAGCTGCCACTTTGCTTCGTCGTGATATATCGCCGCATCCCTACTATTTCCGTCAATCAGTTTCATGCGGTACCTTGAAGCCTCGGCTTCCTGGCCCATTTCACCAAGCACATGGGAGCGAGCAGACGCGATGTATTCATTACCACACCCTCGCTTATCTGCCTGCTCAACTAGCTTCTTTGCTCGACCTAGCCTGTTCTGACCGATCAGGTGCGCAATCTCTGCCGAGTAAATGGCCGGATTGCGAGTCCCCCGGTCAATCATGGCTTGGCGTAGGCGGGAAGCATCTCCTCCTCGCCCCAACTTTTCCAAGGCTGTGGCTTTGATGGATGCGGTTACCTCGTCGCCACATCTTCTTTCATCGGCGAGATCAAGTAGACGCAGTGCTTCGGCGGGATCACCGTTCTCCAATTGCCAAGAGGCTTCAGCGCCGTAAAACGCAGCATGCCGACTGCCCGAGTTAATCAATTCAAGTCGCTTACGTGAGGCAGCCGCAGAATCAGGTGACACGAGATCAAGGCAGTCAAGCTCTACCGCCACAACATAATGATTGACCGCGTTGGGGTTCTGTTTTCTTGCCAGATCGACTACTCGAAGATACTCGCTGGCACCCTCTGCCCCCTGGGCCAGAAGAGAGACGCCAAGGTTTGCAAGGTTAGGCGGATATGACGGTTGTACTTCAAACGCACGTTGGAAGCATGTCAGGGCTTCTGCGTCGTTCCGCCCGCGTACTCTGCGGAGAGTTTCGCCCAGGAACCGAAGTGCCTTGGGATCATCAGGGCTAATCTGAAGAATGTATCTGAGTACGCACTCAAGATGGTCATCCCCTTTCTTCTCTTCGTGCAGCCGTCTACAGATTGTCCAGAGGCGGTCCAGTGCCCCGTCGTAATGACCGGCAATCAAATCGATCGCAATTTCCCTTACTGCCAAAAGCTCACCGGCGGCGATCAAATGGTGGAATGCTTCTAGCGCCCGCTCGATGTTCACTGCTGTCACATGTCGCCTACCGCGAACTTGCTCGAGCCAGCATTCTCCAATGGCCTGATGGAGTTCCTTCGCGAGGTGATGCGTAACCTCCTCATGAGCAGTCTGGTCGGCGTCCGATCCATCCTCGCTTTGATATCCGAGTTTTTGCCGAAGCCACGCAGACAGAAAGCCGTGAAGATAGAACCGCTCCTGTCGGCTATCCGCCGGCAACAAGCAGCGTTGGTCTAGCCCTGTCCACGCGTTGGTTACGGTTATGCGCGCTTCCAGTGGCTCAATGTGGTCATGTGGAATTGCTCCTCTATACAGGCTCAATGCGAGCAGCAATTTCTGTTCTGAAGCCGACAACACATGATTGAACAGATCGGCCAGCAGGAATTGTTCGACTTGGTCTTCGGCTTGCTTCAAGAACCGCTGCCGTACCTCCATTGGCGACACACCTAAACCCAGTGCGACGTCTATCAGAAGCCTCGTGGCGAAAGCATGCGCTTGGTGCCCTTGTCCGCCACCAAGCCACTGGTACATGGCGCGTAAGTCATTGCCAGAAATTTGCCAATCCGCGTTATCAGTATCAGGTGCCGCATTGGTAAGCCATTCCCTCAATGAGTCCTTATCGAGGCCAGTAACCTCGACTGCTGTTCCCTTAGGAAATAAGCCTTGGGGAGGTCGCTCACGAAGCTCAAATATCCAACCCCACTGGTCACCGACAACTCGCTGAAGCGCTGCAACCAACACGCCCAACTGGGCATTTCGCCAGTTATCACGATCAAACCAGAGATGTGCCTGATCGACCCAGACCACCGTTCGTCTTAGTCGACCAATTCTTCTTGAGAGCGCTTCGATTTGTTCGATAAGCGTACCTGTCGGTGGCTGCGGACATTCGTCACTGATACCCAACGCCTTGGCAACCCAGCGAAAAAAATCCGATGGCTCACGTACAACGCTGGCCAAGATGCGAATTTCGGGATCCCAGGAGGTCCAAGGTTCCTGGCCAATCAACGCATCGATGACAGATGACTTGCCATTGCCACGCATTCCATAGAGCAATAAGCATCCCGTTGCACCAAAATCCCTAGAAAGCCATTCGAGCAGCTTGGCTCGGCCGTAGAGCCTTGGGTGCGAGGCGGAACGTGGTTTCTGCACATCATCCTTGGCCGGGGGCAACGCTCCACCCGAATTTGATTCGCTAGCGAAAGGTGTGGGGAACAGGGTTTGTGACTTCGAATCTGTATCCGGGCGGCTGTTACCTGATCCTGCTCCTTCTTGAGTGGGTCTGCGTTCTTCTTGAATCCCCAGTCGCAAATTGCCTTAACTATTAGCCAATTGACCCGACCGCTCGTCATCCGGCGCAAGGCCATGAGGAGACCGCCACCCTCCATTTCTCCGCCGATTACTTGGCTCTGATCTGCGGCGATGAATTTATCGCGCTGTTGCTCGTCGTCGAACAGTGTCTCAATCGATATCAGCAATCCCTCGTGAATACGCTTGCCGACAAGGTCGGCGGCGTGGATGAATGTCTTAAGCAAGGTGCCATCGGGCGCTTCGATCGTTCCGCGGGGGATGATCGCCTCTGTCGTGACCTTGTGGTGCTGGGCGTCACGTAAGCGCGTGGAAAGAAGGATATCGCCAATGCGCTGTCCGTCTGCGTTCTTGGCACCCCATGCGATTCCCACGGCTATGATCACCTGGGGCGACAGATCGTCAAGGATATTTGTGACCGTATCGAAGGATGCGCCGGAGCCGGTCGAGCCAATCAAAGACTTCGCGACCATGACTCGCTGGCCATTAATCTCGCCAGCATCGAGATAGACCTCGTTACTCGCGCCCTGAATCGGCTCCAATCGATGATTCAAATGGTGTTCGAGGACGGCTGTAAGCTGCGTCTGTTCATGTTTGTTGACCATCAATAGCACGATATCCGCGCTTATTTTATGACTCACGGTCGCCCCTCCCTCCTCGATGGCGGGGCAGCGCAGATTCTTGCCCCGGACCGTACAATTATCTGCCAAATATCATCGGCATATGCGAGCCATCAAGTGATGGGTTGAATAGCACCTCAATAGAGACTGGCTGAGGCAGCCCCCGGTTTTGCTTTTGACAGCTTTGGTCGAGTTCTGTGAATTGGCCCGACGGCAGATTACGTAGTTCTGCGGTCACTCAACCGGCGGGCTCGTAGAAGCGACGGACGGCCGCTTCTGGCCGAACCCCGCCCCTCACCGTGCCTCATCCAACATCTGCCGAAGTTTCTCCTCGATTTCCCCCGCCGTCGCCCTCACCGCCGCCCCAGGTTCCAGCGCCGCCAGCAGTGACCCGGGGCTCACGAACCCGATGCGGGTGTTGCCAGCCTCCGTATAGACCGCGATTCGCCACGGCAGGGCGAGGGCGCAGCGCATGTCGTGGGTCAGCAGTTGCTCGGCGTAGCGGGGGTTGTCGATGGCGAACACGGTGCAGTCCTCGTCGCAGGCCACGTCCCAGCCGCTGCCGGGCGCTCCCAGTTCCTGCACGTGCAGGATGTTGAAACCGAGGCGCAGGATGGCGGCGCGCAGGTCTACGCTGGCCTCGTAGAGGGATTTTTCGCTGGCGACGACCGTATGCATGGGGGCGGGGGGGGTCAGACCGATGCGCTGGCGCCGCCCGGGCCAAGGGCTGACCAGGCGGTCCAGTGTCCGCAGGCGGAGCGCGCGCGGCGCTCGCTGCCGTTCCAGGGGCCGCCTTGGCAGGGGCCGCAGCTGGTTTCCGCGGTGATTTCGACGTACTCGGGGGGGCAGGCGCGGCGCTCGCCGCCCCAGCGTTCGCAGGAGGCGCAGCGGCGCAGGGCCGCCGGTTGCAGCATCAGCAGGTGCGGTCGGCGCGGCAGGCGGCGAGGGTGGGGGCGGCCGGGGCGGTGGCCCGGCCCTCGGCAATCCAGGCGCGGATGCCACCCTTGACGTTGTACACCTTGGTGTAGCCGGCCTCCTGGGAGAGGTAACGGCTGACCGCCTTGGTGCGGTTGCCGCTGCGGCAGATCACCGCCACCGGCTGGCCGGCCTTGGCGTAGGCCTGGGCCTTGGCGAGCCACGCGGGGGGGTCGGCCTTGCCGTCGTCGTCGAAATAGGTGAGAAGGCGGCTTCCCGGGACGATGCCGGTCTCCTTCCATTCTCCCGCCGTGCGCACGTCGATGACGGGAACTCCGGCCGCCATCAGGCGGGCCAGTTCGGCATTGTCGACGTCGACAATGTCGGCGCGGGCGGCCAGGGCGAGGCCGGCGAGGGCGGTGGCGAGGACGAGGCGGGAAAAGGGGTTCATGGCGATCTCCTGCTGGGGCTATGGGCGGGGACGGTGGTTCGACAACGGCAAGAAGGGGAGATTCTCGCCGCGGGTCAGAAACGTGCCGGCCATCAGTATCCTGCGCCTGAACGCTGCTGCCGCATCATCTTCTGCATCTCCGGGTCGTTCATCCTCTGCTGCATTTCCTGCATGTTCATCTTGCCGCCGGGCATGCCCTGCATCATCACGTCGCCTGGTTTCTGGCCGGCCTTGCAGGGTCCGAGCCAGCGGGCTTCCTGGGTCATCTTCATGTCGCTCATGCCGTGCATGGGCGGGTTGTAGCTGACCTTCATGTCGCTCTTGTAGCTGGTGTTGAAGTCGCCGCTGATGACGGCATCGGTGGTGGCGGTGGTCTTCTCGATGCGGCAGACCGAGTGCAGGATCACTTTGCCGCCGGCGGCCGTGCTGACCTGCATGACCGGGCAGTCGGGCTTCTTGCTCCGGGCCTCGTCCTGGATGAGGTTGTCCGTATTCTGGTCGACGCACATCTGGATCGGTCCGCCGGAGGGCATGCCTTCCATCTGGGTCTTCATTTCCCAGAGACCGGACTTGCGCCGCGGCAGGTCGGCGGCGGTGGCCACGGTGGCGAAGGCGATGCCGGCAAGGGCTGCGGCGAGGGCGGGGCGGACGAAGCGGGGGTGGGTCATGGCGGTTCCTCAATGGACCAGGGGATCGCCCATCCTAGACGGCTTTGGGAAATTCGTCAGCCATCCGGATAATCCATACTTTTTGCGGGATTGCCATGGCCCTCAAGGCGACCATCTTCAAGGCCGAACTCCAGGTTTCCGACCTGGATCGCCATCACTACGAAACCTACACGCTCACCCTCGCCCGCCATCCTTCCGAGACCGACGAGCGGATGATGGTGCGCCTCTTGGCCTTCGCCCTCCATGCCAGTCCCGACCTTGCCTTCGGCCGCGGCCTGTCGGCGGAGGACGAGGCGGACCTGCTGGAGACGGCGCCGGACGGCAGCCTGCTCACCTGGATCGACGTCGGCCTTCCGGACGAGCGGGCGGTCCGCAAGGCGTGCCACAGGGCGCGGCGGACGGTGGTGCTGGCCTACGGCGGCCGGGCGGTGGATATCTGGTGGCTGCAGAATCAGGCAGCCCTGGCGGGTTTTGCCAATCTCACGGTGCTGCGCCTGCCCGCCGAGCAGGGAGCCTCCCTCGCCGGGTTGGCGGCACGCAGCATGCGCCTGCAATGCACCCTGCAGGAAGGGGTGGTGTGGCTGGGGGACGAGGGGAACAGCCTTGAGCTGAGGCTGGAGCGCCTGCGCGGCTGAAGGTTAGGCAGGGTTGCCGTTCAGGCCACCCACCAGAAGCGGACGATGTGGAAGAAGATCGGCGCCGAGAAGCTGAGGGAATCGACCCGGTCCAGCATGCCGCCGTGGCCTTCGATGAGGCTGCCCCAGTCCTTGACACCGCGGTCCCGCTTGATGGCGGAAAGGACGAATCCGCCGAAGAAGCCCATGACGTTGATCGCCAGGGCCACCAGGGCGGCCTGCCAGGGCAGGAACGGGGTCATCCACCAGAGCGCCGCGCCGACGGCGGTGGAGCTGAGGACACCGCCGATCAGGCCTTCCACGGTCTTGGAAGGCGAGACATTGGGCGAGAGCCGGTGGCGTCCCAGGATCTTGCCCCAGACGTACTGGAAGACGTCGCTGGCCTGCACGGTCAGGATGAGGAAGACCACCAGGAGGACGTTCTTGCCTTCGAATCCGGCGATGGGCAGGGTCAGGAGGGCGGGCACGTGGGAGAGGCAGTAGACGCAGATCATCAGCCCCCACTGGACCTTGGCCGCCCGCTCCAGGAAGCGGGTGGTGTCTTCCCCCAGGGCGGAGGACACCGGCAGGAGCAGGAAGGCGTAGACCGGAATGAGAATGGCGAAGAGCCCGTACCAGTCGATGGCGATGAGGGCGTATTGCAGGGGCAGGAAGAAGAAGAAACTCCACACCAGGGCGCGGTGGTCCCCCCGCCGGGTGTGGGTGAGCGAGATGAATTCCCGGAGGCATTGCAGGGAGATGAAGGCGAAGAGGGCGATGATTCCGCCGCGGCCGATCCAGAAAGCCAGCGCCAGCAGGGCGATCATCACCCACCAGGCGCGGATGCGGGCGTCCAGGTTGTCCAGGGTAGCGGTGGGCGCGTCCGGCGCCAGCCGGTGGCGCAGCAGGGCGGCGATGCCGGAGGCTGCGGCAAGCAGGGCGAAGACGCCGGCGAACAGCGCGAAGAGCGTATCGGTGACGGTAAGTGCGGCCATGGCGGGGGCGGTCAACCTGGATTCAATCGGCGGGCGGAGCCAGGGCCAGCATGGCGGCGCGGCAGCGGGCGAGAAAGGCTTCCTTCTCTTCGCCGGCGGCAAGGCTCAGCGGCTGGCCGAAGGTGAGGGTGCACAACAGGGGTACGGGAATGAGGGCGCCCTTGGGCATCACCCGGCCGAGGTTTTCGATCCACACGGGAACGAATTCCACGCTCGGCACGCTGCCGGCCAGATGGTAGATGCCGCTTTTGAAGGGGAGCAGTGGTGTGTCGGAAAGATTGCGGGTTCCCTCAGGAAAGATGATGAGGGAGTCGCCGTTTTTCAGCGCGGCCGCCATGGTTTCCACCGGATTCGGGCCGCCTTCCTGGGCGGAACGCGTGCGATCGACCAACACCGCCCGGAAAACGTCCTCGACCAGGAAGCGACGCGGCGCATCCTTGAGCCAGTAGTCGGCCCCGGCCACCGGCCGCGTGCGCCGCCGCAGCTCGGGCGGCAGGGATGCCCAGACGAGGATGAAGTCGAAGTGGCTGTTGTGGTTTGCGAAATAGACCCGCAGGCGGTCTTCGGGGGCGCAGCCGCGCCAGAGGGCGCGTACGCCGGTGATGAGTTGGGCGAGGCTGCCGATGGCCGCCCCGGTGAGCCGGGAGAGGACGGACACGGCCTCAGGCTCCGGCGGCCGCCAGACCGCTGCGAATGCGGTTGACGATATTGACCACGATGAGGACGGCGGCGATCGGCAGGAGCCAGAAGGCCCATTCGGGCAGCGAGCCGGCCAGCCCCAGCCAGAGCCCGAGGGCGCCGAACAGGGCGGCGCGGTCGCTCTTCCCCAGGGGGCCGTCGTACTGGCGGGGCGCGCCGATCATGGGGCCGAGGGCGCCGGTCATTTCGGACAGGGCGGCGAGGAAGATCACCGCTCCCACGCTGCCCCAGCCGAAGGGGGCGACGGCGACGAAGGGCAGATAGAGGGCGGCATCCGAGATCACGTCGGTCAATTCGTTGAGGTAGGCGCCCAAGGGGGATTTCTGGCCGAATTCCCGCGCCAGCATGCCGTCCACGGCGTTCAGGGCCATGCGCAGGAACATCCACAACGGCAGGAGGAGGAAGAGCGCGGGTTCGGGGTGCAGGAAGAGGAGGGTGCCCAAGGCCAGAGAAACGAACATCGCCAGCAGGGTGACCGCGTTGGCCGTCACCCCGGCCGCTGCCAGGCGCCGCACGCCGGGGCGCAGCAGGGCCTGGAAGCGTGGCTTGATCTGGTAGATGGAGAGCATGAGGGGTTTCGCGGGGCGCGTCGACGGTGCGCGAAGCGGCTTACTGGCCGAAGAGTTTGCCCAGGCTGCGGCCGATCCCCTGAGTGGCGCTGCTCACCCCCTTGGCCACCGATTCCAGGCTGATGCCGAGGGTCTCCGCCATCGAGGCGCCGACCCGGGTCATGAAGGCTTCGTTCAACGAGAAGCGCGGGTCGTCGAGGCGGCCGTCGAGGACGAACTTGATGGTGATGCGCCCGCTGCGGTCCTTGAGCAGGCCGATGACCGCGGCCCGCGGCATGCCCATGAAGGTGGCCGACGCGCCCTTGCCGGAGGCGAGTTCCAGGTTCGCGATGGAGAGGACGCCCGGGGCGTGCAGGCGTTTTTCCTTCACCTTGGCCTTCAGGTCCAGGTCGAGGCTACCCTGGCGAACTCCGGTTTCCGACGCCTTGATGAGGTAGGGCTGCAGGCCCACCAGATCGACGCCCTTGAGTTGGGTTTGCAGGTCGGAGTCGCGGCTCGCGACTTCGATCCATCCGCCGATCGTGAAACTGCCGCTCTGCTTGACTCCGGCGATGCCGCCCTTCAGGTCGAGCTTGGTCTGGCCCGTGAGTTCGGGGAGTCGCAGCGGGCCGACCCGCGCCTGGAGTCCTTCCAGGCGCACCCGATGGGGCGGTTTGGCGACGGAAGCGTCGTAGAGTTCCACCGCGGAATCGGCGAGTTCGACGCTGTCGATTCGCACGGGGATCGCCGTGTCGGTCGTTGTGTCGCCGCTGCCGGCCGGGGTGGGCTTTTCCAGCATGCCGGGCAGAAGGCGCAGTTTGCCTTCGCGAGTGCGATAAACGGAGAGGTAGGCGTCCTCGACGACGATCCGATTCACCCGCACTTCGCGCGCCGAGAAGAGGGCGGCGAAATCGGGGGCAACGACGATCCGCGCGGCGCGCAGCGCGTCCCCAGTCGGCCAGTCCTTGGGTGCTGGCACCCTGACGCCGCGGACTTCGACCGCCGACCACCCGAGGCGGATTTCCGCCACTTCGCTTTCCGGTCCCAGGGCTTCCCGAACCTTGTCCCGCAGGGCGCCGGCAGCGAAATGCAGGCCGATGGCGGCCCCGGCTCCCACAAGAATGACGAGAACGGCGAGGGCGATGAGGACGCGGCGCATGGGATATAGGAATTAGGAGTTGGGATTCAGGATCGAGGATTCAGGGGGTTGGGACCGGGAGCGGGGATTGTGGGGCGATCTGGAGTTTGACGCCTTTGCGCAGCTTGCCGACGACGTGCATTTCGCAGCGCTTGCAGTCGAAGCGCAGGGTGAGTTTGTCCTTGCCGTGCATCAGGACCAGGGGGTCGGGGCGGATGCCTTTCACCTCCTTGGGGCAGAGGTTGAAACTGTAACGCAGGCAGTGCTTGGTGATCATGAGGGAGACGGCGCCCTTCTCGTGGCCGGCCTCATAGGCATCCTCGATCAAGCGCACGCCGTGGCGGGAATAGAAGTCCCGTGCCCGGGAATTGAGCACGTTGCCGAGGTAGCTCAACTGGTCCTGGGGATAGACCGCGGGCGGCTCCACGGCCTGCCGCCGGGGCGGCCGCGGGTGGGCGGCGAGTCGGGCAGCCAGCAGGGCCTCGACGGCCTCCCGGCGCAGGGCGTTGGCGACGGACGCCGGAAGGAAGCGGGGCTGCGGCAGATCGATGCTCACGGCCGTCGCGACGAAGAGGGTATTGCCCAGGCGAACGAGGTGCTCCCGCAGGGTCTGCTCGGCGCGAGGGGCATCCCGCGCGGTTTCGTGGGGGTGTTCGACGCTGCTGCGAACGGCGATGCCGTCTTCGTCCTCGATCGCCAGGGCGAAACCGGAGGGGGTTTCTTCCAGGCGCAGGCGGACCGCGATGTGGCGCTCGGCGGATTTCTTCTCCAGCAGGCGCTCGAACTCCTGATCGCGGTTTCTATAGACGGCGGTCCCCGCGGCGAGTCCACGGGGCATCGCCAGAGGATGCAGGCGGCGTCCCTCGACGCGGCTGATGCGCAGGCCGGCCAGTTCCTGGTCGGCGTCGTAGTAGCTCAGGCCGTCCCCGTTGTGCAGGGGAAGTTCGCTATCGACTTCGAACCACTGGGCTTCCACCCGGGTCACCCGCCCCAGGGGCTCGCCGACGAACTTGGGCGAATCGAAGGCGCCGATGTCGGCCTGGCGGGCGTTCACGAAGTAGTCGGTCGCGCCGCGGTTGAAGGTTTTTTCGGGCTGCGGTTCGAAGCTGTAGGTGCAGCGCCCTGAGGACGAGCGGCAGAACCTTGGGTCGTCGGCGATGAGGGCGTCCAGGAGCTGGCGGTAGTGCGCAGTGATGTTCTTGACGTAGGCCAGATCCTTCAGCCGTCCCTCGATCTTGAAGGAGCCGATGCCGGCGTCGGCCAGGGCGGCGAGATTGGCGCTCTGGTCGTTGTCCTTCATGGAGAGCAGGTGTTTGTCCTGGGCGATCACCTGCCCGTCGGTCGCGCTGAGGGTGTACGGCAGGCGGCAGGCCTGAGAGCAGTCGCCCCGATTGGCGCTGCGGCCGCTGTGGGCGTGGCTGATATAGCACTGGCCGCTATAGCTGACGCAGAGGGCGCCATGGACGAAGAATTCCAGGGTCGCCGGGGTCTGGGCGGCGACGGCACGGATTTCGGCGAGGGAGAGTTCCCGCGCGAGGACTATCTGGGAGAAGCCCACTTCGGCCAGGAAGCGCGCCTTGGCCGGCGAGCGGATATCGGTCTGGGTGCTGGCGTGGAGCTGGATCGGAGGTAAATCGAGTTCCAGGAGACCCATGTCCTGGAGGATGAGGGCGTCGGCACCGGCCTCCCAGACCTGCCAGGCGAGGCGGCGGGCGTCTTCGAGTTCCTCGTCGCGCAGCAGGGTGTTCAGGGCCACCAGGACGCGCGCGTGGTAGCGGTGGGCGTGGTCGCAGAGACGGGCGATGTCGGCGACGCCATTGCCGGCTCCAGAGCGGGCGCCGAAGGCGGGACCGCCGATATAGACCGCATCGGCGCCATGCTCAATGGCAGCCATGCCGAAATCGGCGTTGCGGGCCGGAGCAAGGAGTTCGAGGGGGCGTTGGGGGAGGGGCAGAGGCATCGATGCGGGGGGGTTTCTGTTTTGAAACCGCATTTTAGCGCGTACCAGCCAGGGTCGCCGCCTTTGATCTGGCGCAAAGGAGGGCGGGGGCGCCAGCGTATCCTGGAACCAGAGATTCCTGGGACCGAGGCGGGGTCGCCCGAGGAATCCGCGACGAGAGGCGCCGGCCATGGCCAGAATTCCCGGCAAGATCGACTGCCCCGCTGCCGAGGCGGGCGCCACCCTGTCCTGCTTCCGTCTGTTCGAAGCGGCACCGGCGGGGTTCTTCCTGCTCGACGTCGATGGCCGCATCCTGGCCGCCAATCACGCGGCGGAAGCCATTCTAGGCCGTCCCGCGGCGGCGATGAGGGGGCTCGGCATCGCCGACCCCGCCTGGCAGCTTCTGGGCGAAGACGGCAGCCGCCTGCCGGCGGGAGAGCACCCGGCCCTGGTATGCCTGCGGACCCGCCGCCCGGCGCGGGATATGCGCGTCGGCGTCTACAACCCGGAGCGCGCCGCCATCCGCTGGTTGCGGATCAACGCGGCGCCCGTGTTTGGTCCCGGTGAGGAGGCGCCGCGTCATGTCTACGCCCTCTTCGACGACGTCACCGAAATCCGTCGCGCGACCGTCCGCGATTTCTGGCATCGCGAGGTTCTCGAAGGCGTTGCCTCCGGCGCCCCTCTGGGAACCATCCTCGACATCCTGGCGCGGGGGGTGGAGAACGAGGACGCCAGCCTCAGTTGCAGCATCCTCCTCGCCGATGCCGTCGGGCGCCATGCCCTGACCGCTGCCGCACCCAGTCTGCCCGCCGCCTACAATCGCGGACTTGAGGCGCTTCCGCTGGCTGGCGGGTCGACGTCCTGGATTGCCGCGGCCTTCTCCGGCGCGCCCATGGTGGTCGCCGACATGTCGACCGATCCCCGCTGGCAGAAGACTCCCGACCTGGCGCGCCTTTCCGGTCGGCACGCCTGCTGGAGTCTCCCCATCCGCTCTTCCCAGGGCGCCGTGCTCGGCGTAGTGGCCATCTATCGTCACGAAGCCGGAGCCCCGGGGCCCGCGGAAAACGAATGCCTGGAGGGCGCGGCCCGTCTCGCCTCCATCGCTGTGGAGCATAGCCGTAGCCGGGCGGAACTTGAGCGCCAGGCCCGCACCGACTATCTCACCGGTCTCGATAACCGCCGCGCCTTCTGGGAACGGGCGGAAAGCGAACTGGCCCGGGCGCTTCGTTACGGTAGCGAACTGTCGCTCTTGATGATCGACGTCGATCGCTTCAAGCGCATAAACGACCGCTGCGGACACAATTCCGGCGATCGCGTCCTGCGCTCCCTGGCCGATACCTGCAGGCGGGTTCTGAGGGAGGTGGACGCCTCGGGTCGGCTGGGGGGCGAGGAGTTCGGCATCCTGCTTCCCGCGACCCCTGGACCCCAGGCCCAGGAGGTCGCCGAGCGCCTGCGGGAAGCCTTCGCCGCCGACGCGGTGCGGCTAGACGACGGGCGTGTCGTCCGCTACACGGTGTCCATCGGGCTGACCACTCTCGCCAACCAGCGGCTCGATCTCGATGGCCTGTTCGGTCAGGCGGATCGGGCGCTGTACGCGGCCAAGGCCCAGGGCCGCGACCGCGTCTGCGCCTATGCGACGACACATCCGGCCGGACTGCCGTAAGGGTTCTTGCCCGCCGGCCGCGGCTGGCCCACTCGGCTCAATAGACGAAGCGGGACGCCAGGGATTCCAGCCCGAACTCCCGCAGGAGCCACTCAGCGCGGCGGCGGGGCGCGCTCTTCGGTCCGCCTGCCAGGCTGGCGACGATGAGTTCGTTCTTCATCGAATGCTCCCAGCCGACCAGTTCGGTGACGCTGACCCGATAGCCGTGACTTTCCAGCAGTAGACAGCGCAGCACATTGCTCAGTTGACTGCCGATTTCCCGGGTCTGGATGGGGTGGCGCCACAATTCCGCGAGGGGCGACGCCGCGAGGGCGACGGCCTTCTGCTTGCGCAGAGTCGCGGCCACTTCCGCCTGGCAGCAGGGCACCAGTACCACGTGGCGGGCCCGGCGACCGAGAGCGAAGCGGATGGCGTCATCGGTGGCGGTATCGCAGGCGTGCAGGGCGGTGACCACATTCACCTCCGCCGGGAAGAGGGGCGAGGCGACGGCTTCATCCACCGTCAGGGCGGCGAAAACCATGCGCTCGAAACCCAGGCGTTGCGCCAGCTCGCGGGAGCGCTCCACCAGTTCTCCCCTGGATTCGACACCGAAGATGCGGCCGAGGCCGCGGGGCTGGCAAAACAGGTCGTAGAGGATGAAACCGAGGTAGGACTTGCCGGCGCCGTGATCGACAAGGGTCAGGTCCCCGGCGGTGGCGGCCGATTCAAGCAGCGGCTCGATGAACCGGCAGAGATGATGCACCTGTTTGAGCTTGCGGCGGGAATCCTGGTTCAAGCGCCCGTCTCGGGTCAGGATGTGAAGTTCCTTCAGGAGTTCGACCGACTGGCCGGGACGAAGCTCGGGCAGGCTTTCCGCGGCGACATTCTTCTTCATTGCGGGGCACTGAATTGAAAAGCGTGAATTATCCCACGGCCGCCCAGCGGGCTCCTTGTCAACCGACCTCCAGGGGACGGCGTTATTCGCCACAAGTGATCCAAACGACGATCACCCCAACGAATGCAACGAGGTCAACGAGCATGGGCAGACTGAGCAACGAATCCTTTGAAGAATTCCTGCAATCCCTCAAACAGGCCGGCGTCGTCATCACCAACGAAGACGAACTCCGGGAGCGACTGGCCGAGGCACAACGCTGGCGTTATGCCTTCACCACCCTGGCAGCCAACGGACGCCTCATCGGCATCAGCTTCGAGGAAACCTGCTCCGGCTGCGACGAAGCCGAAGTGCGCCGCGCCTTCGACGCCTTCGAGTTCCCCCACCGTGCTCAGGATGCCTTCGCCGCCAGCCTCAAGACGCATCACTGAGCGTTTCCGGCCCGGCCAACAAAAAGCCCGCATGTGCGGGCTTTTTGTTGGCCGGGTTCCGGCAGGGCGGCGCCTCAGCGCGCGCGGCGACGGGCAATGCCGAGACCCAGAAGCCCCAGGGAGGCAAGCAGGAGAGGCGCCGGTTCGGGAACCGTGCCGGACTGGCGGTCCAGGCCATCATTGTTGCTGAAGATGGTCCAGAAGGTGGCACCCGGGGCCATGAATTCCGCTTGGTGAACACCGTCGCAGCAATCCTCGAATCCGTATACCTCGATCGTGTGGTTGCCCGCGCTCAGGGAGAGGCTGGCCGTGAAGATTTCGCCGGTATTGGCGAAACTGCCCGACCACCAGAGGTTGTCGTCGGCGAAGGCAATCGCGGCTCCGTCGATGAACAGGGCGCCACCCCGGCCGAAATCGGGGCCGACGCGGAATTGCCAGATTCCCGCCAGACCGGAACCGACGCCGAAGTCGGCGCGAATGTCGAAGGCGATGTCGCTGGCCACGCCGCCACAGACCGCCTGGTTGCTGAGCCCGCTCCAGGACGTCGGCGAAGCATCACAATAGCCTCCGGTAGCGGCGGAGGCGGTCAGCCCCTCCACGGTGGTGCGGTAGGCGTTGGCGCTGCCCAGAAACTGGTCGCTGGAGGCTCGGGTCTGGAAACTGATGGTGCTGGCCTGGGACGCCGTTGCCAGGGTGGCAAGAGCGACGGTGATGGCGAGACTGATCTTTCTGGGGTGCATGGAATTCTCCGGGGGGATGTCGGGCTTACGCGCAGAGGATAAGCAATTTGCATTCCATGCCTTCCGTATCCCGATAAAACATGGGCTTGCGTTGTGCCGCCGATTTCTGCGTTGAGCGAATGTAAAATGCGCCGACATCCGTTGCCCGCTACCGGCTGATGGGCTTGTAACGGATGCGCCGGGGCTTCGCGCCTTCCTCGCCCAGACGCTTCTTCTTGTCTTCTTCATATTCCTGGTAGTTGCCGGCGAAGAAGGTCCATTGGGATTCGCCCTCCGCCGCCAGGATGTGGGTGCAAATGCGGTCGAGGAACCAGCGGTCGTGGGAAATGACCAGGGCGCAGCCGGGGAATTCGAGCAGCGCATCCTCCAGGGCGCGCAGGGTCTCCACGTCGAGGTCGTTGGAAGGCTCGTCGAGCAGCAGAACGTTGCCGCCGGCCATCAGGGTCTTGGCCAGATGGAGCCGCCCCCGTTCGCCGCCGGAGAGGTTGCCGACATTCTTGCCCTGGTCGGCGCCCTTGAAATTGAAACGGCCGATGTAGGCGCGGCTGGGCATCTCGAACTTGCCGATCTGCAGGATGTCGCGCCCTTCGGCCAGTTCGTCGAAGACCGTCTTGTTGCCGTCGAGGCAGTCCCGGGACTGATCCACATAAGCCATCTTCACCGTCTGGCCGATGACGACTTCGCCGGAATCCGGCTGCTGCTGCCCGGTGATCATCTTGAACAGCGTGGATTTACCGGCGCCGTTGGGGCCGATGATGCCGACGATGGCCCCCGGCGGCAGGCTGAAGGAGACGTTGTCCATGAGCAGCTTGTCGCCGAAGGCTTTGGTGACGCCGTTGAACTCGATGACCTTGTCCCCGAGACGCTCGCCGACAGGGATGAAGATTTCCTGGGTCTCGTTGCGCTTCTGGTATTCATGGCTCGAGAGTTCTTCGAAGCGGGCGATGCGGGCCTTGCTCTTCGCTTGCCGCGCCTTCGGATTGCTGCGCACCCACTCCAGTTCCTGCTTCATGGCCTTCATGTGGGCGTCGACCTGCTTGTTCTCGGTTTCCAGGCGGGCTTCCTTCTGCTCCAGCCAAGAGGAGTAGTTGCCCTTCCAGGGGATGCCGTGGCCGCGGTCCAGTTCGAGAATCCATTCCGCGGCGTTATCGAGGAAATAACGGTCGTGGGTGACGGCCACCACGGTGCCCGGGAAGCGGCAGAGGAACTGCTCCAGCCATTCGACGGATTCGGCGTCCAGGTGGTTGGTGGGTTCGTCCAGGAGGAGCATGTCGGGCTTGGAAAGCAGCAGCTTGCACAGCGCCACGCGGCGCTTCTCGCCGCCGGAGAGGTGCTTGATCACTGCATCCCAGGGCGGCAGGCGCAGAGCGTCGGCGGCGATTTCCATCTGGGTTTCGGTGTCGGCGCCGGAGGTGGCCAGGATGGCCTCCAGGCGGGCCTGCTCCTCGGCCAACTTGTCGAAGTCGGCGTCTGGGTCGGCGTAGGCGGCGTAGATTTCGTCCAGCTTGGCTTGGGCCTCCATGACTTCGCCCATGCCGGATTCGACCTCCTGGCGCACGGTCTTCTCGGGCTCAAGCTGTGGCTCCTGGGGCAGGTAGCCGATCTTGATATTGGGCAGGCGCTGGACCTCGCCGTCGAATTCGCTATCGACGCCAGCCATGATCTTCAGCACGGTGGATTTGCCTGCGCCGTTGAGGCCCAACAGACCGATCTTGGCGCCGGGGAAGAAGGAGAGGGAAATATCCTTGATGATCTGCCGCTTGGGGGGAACGGTCTTGTTCACCCGCAGCATGGACATAACGTATTGAGCCATCGTTGCCTGCCGAAATTGGAAAAGGGGGCAGTGTACGTGGCCCCGGCGGGCAAAAAAAGGGGGCGGCCGCCACGGGGGATGGTCAGCCGCCCCAGCCAGGGACGTCGTCAGCGCTCGTCAAACGCCGACGGCGGAGGAAAGCTCTCGTTGGCGCTCGGCTGCCAGTGGGGTGCCGGAGCGGGGGGGAGGGGAGTGGGGAATTCACGGTGCAGCAAGATCGCCGGGGCGTCGACCCGCGGGCAGTGTCGGCGGCTGCCGAGGGGGCTGAAGCCAAAGCGCCTCTGGTAGTAGCGCGCGTGGCGTGGATTGACCTCGATGACTGCGTCGGTGGCGCCAAGAATGGTGCGTCCGTAGGTCTGCGCTGTGCGGAAAAGCATGGAAAGAAGCTCAGGACAGCCGTGATCGGGGTCTGCGGCAAGTCGGGAGATTTCGCATACCGTGCGGCGCGCCTTGCGAAGACGGGTCAGCTCGTCGCCATAGAGGGTGTCGGCCAGCAAGCCGGCGGGAGAGTCCCGGCCCAGGGTGAGAGTGGCGAGCAGTTCGCCGTTGCGCCAGGCGGCAAGAACCAGACGACAGTGCTCGTCTCCCGCCTGACTGCGGTAACCGCGCCAGGAATACATGCGGCGCACGAGAGCGGCGGCTGCGCGGCGCTCATGCACACTGCTGGCCGGCCGGACGACGACGTTGCGCAGCGCGGAAGGAGGGTCGGTCACCAGCACCAGGCGGGAAGCCGCCTGCGGAGCCGCGCTTCCCAGGGCTGGAGGCGGGAAGCGAAGTGAGACGGGCAGCTTGGGCATCAGCCGGCCACCGACAAGGGGAGCGGACTTTCGGCGCGCAGGCGAGGCGCCGTCGCTTGCGAGGCCGGCGCGTCGCCGCCCAGGGCACTGATTTCGCCGCACAGCTCTCCGCCTTCGTCGATCACGAGTTTGCCGTAACGAATCTTGCCGCTTACCCGACCGGTGGAGTGGATGATGAGTTGCGAGCGCGCCGTGAGCTCACCTTCGAAACGTCCATGGATTTCCGCCACGTCGATACTCACCTTGCCGGCAAACGAACCCGCATCGGCGATGCGGATCACGCGGCTATCCATGGTCGCTTCGACGCGGCCTTCGACAACCAGGGTGTCGCAGTCGAGGATTTCGGCGCCCTTCAGTTTGACGTCCGGTCCCACGATGAGGCGGGCGCCCATTTCTCCCGTTGCAGCGGAGGCAACCGGAGGCGGCGCATCCTTGGCCGGCGGGGCATCGTTGGCAGCGGTGCCGGCGGGAATCGCGGTGGCGGCCGTGCGGGCAGGGTCTTCGCCGGTCCGGCCGCTGCTGCTTGCGGATGTCAGAACGGGAAGGCCATCGCGACGGGCGAGGGCATCGTTGCGGTTGAATACTCCGGGCTTGTTGAACATGGGCACTCCTTTGCGTCAGAAACGAATGCCTTCCCCCTTGCGAATCCCGTGCCAGGTGTGAAATTTCTCACGGAAACAGGCCGTTGGCCCACGGCGGTGAGCCTGGATGCAACGGTCGGCGGGGGGTGGGTGTCGGGAAACGGCGACGCGAAATTCCTGGCCACTTGAATAGGGCTTGCGGAACAATGGCTTAACGTGTCGCCAAATGCCGACAGTAATTGCATGGTTCTGAAAATAAAGGGGTTTTCCTGGGTTTTCTGGGCTGGCCCGAGGTTCAAATCTTCGCGTTGCAGGACTACACTACGCACCTTTCGGGCTCCTCACGCCGTACCGCATCCCATGATCCTAGAAACCTCAGTTGACCGTTTGTCCCGCCCCCTACGTCACATGGCTGCCTGCGTCCGCCCACCTGGAACCGCTCACCCGGCGGGTGGGACCGCTACGAGCCCGCTGGCGCATCCGACCGGGCACCTGGCTTTGTCGCTCCTCCTGAGAGGCATGAGCCTGCCGCGTCGCCGCTTCGCGCCAGGCACCCGCCCGAACGCACCAATGGACTCGTCCAACTGAGATTTCTAGGATGATTCGCGTCTCCTTCCGCCAGAGTATGCTGGTGGGCTTTCTGTTGATTTCCTTGCTGCTGGGTTGGGCCGCGGTGCGCAGCTGGCTCGTGGTGGAGCGTTTCGTGGACCAGAGCCGGCAAGTGAGCGCCCAGGCCCTGCGCCTCACCGCGCTAATCCAGGATTTGACTGAGCGGGCGCCGGACCTGGAGCGGGCAGCCCGCCAATACCGGGTGTTGGAGGATCCGGTTCTGCTGGTGCGATTCGATGAGCACCTTGCGCATTCGCGGCAGGCGGTGGAAGGCCTGCAGAGCTTTCCGGAGCGTCCCCTTGGTCTTCTGGCCGGCGAGTGGCTCGACTCCGCCCTGCGGGTTCGGGCAGCCCTGCAGGACAGCGGATCGGGAGCCGATCTGGTCCAACTGCTCTCTGCCCTTGGCGAAGTCAGCGGGCGACTCTCGCCTGCCGCGCGGCAATGGATCGAGGCGCGTAATGCCGAGGTGATGGATGAGTTGCAGTCGAATCGCTTGCAGCTCACGACGCAGGTCGCCGCCGCGGTGGTCGGTGCAATCTTGGTCGCCCTGGCCATGGGATGGTGGCTGGTGCGGCCGATCAGGCAACTGGAGCGCAACATCCATCGGCTGGGAGAAAGCCGCCTGGACCAGGAGGTTCGGGTGCGCGGGCCCGCCGATCTGCGCCGCCTTGGCCGCCGTCTTGAGTGGCTCCGCCAGCGTCTCGCCGAATTGGAAGCGGATCGTGAACGGACCTTACGCCACGTTTCCCACGAACTCAAAACGCCGCTCACCGCCCTGCGGGAAGGCATTGCGCTGCTGCAGGAGCGGGTGGTCGGCCCCCTGGACAGCGCGCAGCAGGAGGTGGTCGATATTCTGCAGCACAACGTGATGGTCCTGCAGGATCAGATCGAGAGCCTTTTGCGGCTCAATGCCGCGTCCTTCGATGCTCGTCGTATGACGAGCCGTCCCCAGGTCTTGCGTCGCATTCTGGCGAGTGCCGTGCGGGCGAGGGAGCTTCAGCTTCAGGCTCGGCGCATTACGGTAAAACGGGCTGCCCCAGCTGTCACCCTGCCTCTGGACGGCGAGAAACTCCAGGTCGTGGTGGATAATCTGCTGTCCAACGCCATCGACTTCAGCCCTGACGGGGGCAGCATTCGCCTCGAAGCGCGGGTGGCGGACCGGCGCCTGATCCTGGACTGTATCGACCAGGGCCCCGGGGTGGCGCCCGAGGATGCAGAGCGTATTTTCGACCCCTTCGTGCGTGGCCGACGTGAGGCGCCGGCCCCTCGCCAGGGAAGCGGTGTAGGGCTGTCGATCGTGCGCGAGCTGCTGACCGCCATGGGAGGGCGGGTGGCGGTGGTCGGCGACCGGTCGGCGGGTTCCGGAGCCCATTTCCGCGTCGAGGTGCCTTGTGAGTCCTGAGTCGATTCGTCTGCTGAAGCGCGTCGGCAGGCCCTTTGCCCTGCTTGGACTCGCCCTCGTCGCGGCCTGCACGACACCCCAGGGCGAACCCACCGCTGCGGCGCCGGCGCCCATCGTCGAAGAGTCGCCGCTGCCTTCCCTCCTCGCCTACCACCAAAAAATTGGGCGGCAGGCGCCGCAGGAACTTGCGCGCGAACGTGCCGCACTGGCCGCCCAGCCGGTTTCGCCCGCCCAACAGCTTCGCCTCGCCATGCTGCTGGGTCATTCTCGGACGCCGGCCGATCTTGCGCGTGCCATCGCGCTGCTCGACGGAGTGCTGCGCGGGAGCGCTCCGGCGGCGGTGGCGCTGCACCCCCTGGCCCGCGTGCTGGCCGACCACTATGGGGAACGTCAGCGGCTCGAGCAGCAGGCCGAGCGCAACGCGCAGCAGCTGCGGGAAAGCCAGCGGCGCGCCGCCGATCTGCAAGACAAGCTCGACGCCCTCGCCGACATCGAGCGCAGCCTGCCGCCCCGCTCGCGTGGTCAGCGTCCTGCCTCCGGAGTAGCCCGATGAACGCCATGCCTACCGATGCCGGGTCAATTCTGGTCATCGACGATGACGAAGATATTCTGCGTCTGCTCGCGCTGCGTCTGGCGGCACGCGGATTTCGCGTCGAGACGGCGCGCTCGGCGGAGGAGGGCTTGTCCCGCATCGCCGTCGAACCCCCGCGTCTCGTCATTAGCGACGTTCGCCTTCCCGGCAAGGACGGACTGGCGCTCTTTGACGAGGTGCGGGCCACCTGGCCGACCTTGCCGGTCATTCTGCTCACTGCCCACGGCACCATTCCGGATGCGGTGGAGGCCACCTCGCGCGGCGTTTTCGGCTACCTGACCAAGCCCTTCGACAGCCGCGTCCTGCTGGAAAAAATCGACCAGGCCCTCAAACTGGCACCCCTGCAGGCGCCCGACGCCGATGGAGGCCGCGGCGGCGCCGGCGGCGAAATCGTCTATCGCAGCAGCCGCATGGCGGAGGTCATGGAGGAAGCCCGTCTGGTCGCCACCTCCGACGCCAGCATCCTTATCCGCGGCGACAGCGGAAGCGGCAAGGAGGTTCTTGCGCGGGCGATCCACCGTATGAGTCCGCGGGCGACGGCGCCCTTCGTGGCGATCAACTGCGGGGCGATTCCCGAGCAATTGCTGGAGTCGGAACTTTTTGGCCACGTCCGCGGAGCGTTTACCGGCGCCGGAGCCGCCCGTACCGGCCTGTTCCAGGCCGCCAACGGCGGAACGCTCTTTCTTGACGAAATCGGCGATATGCCGCTCGCGCTTCAGGTCAAACTCCTGCGCGTGCTCCAGGAGCGGGCGGTGCGGCCGGTGGGCGCGGACCGCGCGGAGCCGGTGAATGTGCGGGTGCTCTCCGCGACCCATCGCGACCTGGAAACGGCACTCTCCGAGGGTCGCTTCCGCGAGGATCTCTACTACCGCCTCGACGTTGTGACGCTCACCCTGCCTCGCCTGGACGAGCGGCGGGAGGACATTCCCCTCCTTGCCGCCCACTTCGTGCGGCAGATCGCCGCGAAATATGGCAAGAACCTGGCCGGCATCGCGCCGGAGGGCCTCGCCCTGCTTGCCGCCGCATCATGGCCGGGCAATGTGCGGCAATTGCATAACGTGGTCGAGCAGTGCTGCGCCCTGGCTACCACCAGTCTCCTGCCGGCCGCGCTGATCCAGCGCGCGCTCCGGTTGCCGGCCGTCGAGCCGCTTTCCTACAGCGAAGCGAAACTGCGCTTCGAGCGCAATTATCTGGTGCAGCTCCTCAAGCTCACCGATGGCAACGTGGCGGATGCAGCCCGCATCGCTGATCGCAACCGCACCGAGTTCTATCGTCTGCTGCAAAAGCACGATCTGGCGCCGGCCATGTTCCGGGGCGGCGAAGGCGAAGCGGTCGCGGCGCCCTGAATCCCTTGTCGATCAGGAAGCGTCCCGCTCGATGCTGACGAGCAGCGCGCCCTCGCCAACGGTGTCGCCGGCGGTCACGTGGATTTCGACCACAGTCCCCGCGTAGGGCGAGGGAATGTCGAGGGAGACCTTGCCGGTTTCCAGGGTGAGAATGTTGTCATCACGCTCGATGTGTTCTCCCGGCGTCACCAGGATTTCCAGGATGAAGACGTTGCCATTGGCGCAGTTGCCGCAGGATTCCCAGCATTCGGGATACTTGGGCATGCGGACGTTGGCGATGGTCATGGCGGTGCGGGCAGGATGGGCGGGAAAGGGGGGTTGTGAAGAAGGCCCGGGCTTGCAATTCGGGCGCCTTACCGTATAATGCGCGGCTCACGAAACGCGCCCGTAGCTCATCTGGATAGAGTACTTGGCTACGAACCAAGGGGTAGGGAGTTCGAATCTCTCCGGGCGCGCCAGAATATCACGACGGGTTGGGCCGGTAACGGTCCGGCCCGTTTTGCTTTGTGTTCCGCAATATCCCGGGTGCGGCCTTGGCGTATGATCCCCGCGCAGACGCTTTCCCATCATGAGTGATCTCTTCGCTTCCGATCCCGCGCCCAACGATGCCGGCGTTCCCCTTGCGGAACGTCTGCGGCCCCATTGCGCGGATGAAGTGGTGGGGCAGCGTCACCTCCTTGGGCCGGGCAAACCGCTGCGCCTCCTTTTCGATTCCGGAGAACCGCATTCCCTCATCCTCTGGGGGCCGCCGGGAGTGGGCAAGACCACCCTCGCCCGGCTCATGGCGCACACCTTCGAATGCGACTTCGTCGCACTTTCGGCTGTCCTGTCGGGGGTGAAGGAAATCCGCGAGGCCATTGCCCGAGCGGAGGGCAACAAGCTCCTCGGGCGACGCACCTTGCTTTTCGTAGACGAGTGTCATCGCTTCAACAAGGCACAGCAGGACGCCTTTCTGCCCTTCGTTGAGTCGGGCCTCGTCACCTTCGTCGGCGCCACCACCGAGAATCCCTCGTTCGAAGTCAATTCGGCCCTGCTCTCCCGCGCGGCGGTCTATGTGCTCAAACCGCTGGAGGTGTCTGAACTCTGTGAGCTTTTCGTGCGTGCCCACGCTCGCGCCATGCCTGAACTGGAGTTCGACCCCGCCGCCCGCGATCGCCTGGTTGGCCTGGCCGATGGTGACGCGCGCCGTCTCCTGAATCTCCTCGAACGCGTGCGCACCGCGGCCAAGACTGCCGGCTGCGAGCGTATCGACGGAGAATTCGTCGCCGCTGCGGTGGCCCAGAACCTGCGCCGTTTCGACAAGGGCGGCGACGCCTTCTACGACCAGATCTCGGCGCTGCACAAATCGGTGCGCGGATCGGCCCCGGATGCCGCCCTTTACTGGCTCGCACGTATGCTCGACGGCGGTGCCGATCCGCGCTATCTGGCTCGCCGCATTGTCCGCATGGCCTGGGAGGACATCGGGTTGGCCGATCCGCGCGCGGCGCATCTTGCCCTGGACGCGGCACAGACCTACGAGCGCCTTGGTTCTCCCGAGGGCGAACTCGCCCTGGCCCAAGCCGTCGTCTACCTGGCGGTGGCGCCCAAATCCAACGCCGGTTACGCGGCCTGGAACGCTGCCCGTGCCTTCGTCGCCCAGGATCAGTCTCGGCCCGTCCCCGAGCAACTGCGCAACGCGCCTACGCGTCTCATGAAGGAACTCGGCCACGGCAAGGACTATCGCTACGCCCACGACGAACCGGAGGCCTACGCCGCGGGCGAAAACTACCTGCCTGCCGGAATGCCCGCGGTCATCTGGTACCAGCCCAGCGAGCGCGGCCTGGAAGCGCGCATCCGCGAGAAACTGGCACATCTGCGGGAACTCGACCGCAAGGCCGGCAAGTGAGTGATCTCGTCCAGACCCTGGCGCTCTCTGCCGGGCTTGCCTGGGCGAGTGGTCTACGCCTTTATCTCGTCGTTTTTCTGGCAGGAATTCTGGCGCGCCTGGGCATGTTGCAGTTGCCCGGAAGTCTGGATTTTCTCCAGCATCCGGCGGTGATTGCGGCGGCCGGGGTGCTTGCCCTCGCCGAGACAGTGGCGGACAAGATTCCAGCCTTCGATTCCCTTTGGGACGGTTTTCAGACGTTCATCCGCATTCCCGCCGGGGCGCTTCTCGCCGCGCTCGCCCTGGGAGAATCGGATCCCGCGTGGATGGCGGCTGCCGGCCTCCTGGGCGGTGGCATTACCGCGGGGACCCATTTTGCCAAGATGGGAACGCGTGTCGCCTTGAACACCTCTCCGGAGCCGGTAAGCAACTGGCTCGCAAGTGCGGGTGAAGAGGGCCTGGTGCTGGGCGGAATGGCGGCTCTGGTCACATCGCCCCTGATATTTCTCGGGCTGCTCCTGACGGTTCTTCTTTTGACTTTCTGGCTGCTATCGCGGCTGGGACGCCGAGTGATCCGGCTCTTTCGCTAAAGAAACCCGGACACAATTCGTTAACGTCCGTATCCGTGGCGTCACCGCCCGTGACAGACGCGGATGCCCGGCCTGCCTAGAATCTTCCTCCATGCCGGGCGGAAGTCGCCTGGCAGATCAGCGAAAAAGGAGAGAGTCATGAAACGTACGTCTTCCACCACCCAGATCCCGAACACCGCCCGCCCCATCGCTCACCTCGTCACGCGTGGCGTCTCCGCCACGAACGCCCAAGCAGCGCCGGCACTGCCCAAGGCCGACACTTCGGTCAACAAGGAAGTCGCGAACGTCGCCGTCACGGGCTACAACTGAGGCGACGGAGCAAGGGCCACTCCCAGACCTTGCCGGCCAAAAGGGCCGTCGCCGCCGCGGCCCGTCAGGCCTTGGCTGCCGCCGGGGCTTCCCGATCCCCGAGCATGACGCCTTTAGGGGTGAGGATCTTGCCCTTCTTGTCAAAGAGAAGGATCGGCGCGCAGCGCTGCGGGTCGTGGTAGATGCCGACGCAGTCCAGGCATTGGAAGCAGGCGTCGTAGCGGATTTCCCCGGTGGGTTCGATGGCGTCGTAGGCGCACTTGGCTTTGCAGCTCTGGCACGGCTTGCCGCATTCCGCCCGGCGCGTGAGCCAGTTGAACACCCGCAGCCGCCCGCCCAGGGACATGACGCCGCCCAGTGGACACAGGAAGCGGCAGAAGGCCTTGTAGTAGAAGGCACCGGCCAGCAGCAGGGCCACGGCATAGGCGACGAAGGGCCAGGTGCGGTCGAAACCCACGGTGATGGCGGTCTTGAAGGGTTCCACCTCGTTCAGGCTCTCGCCGTGGCGGGGCAGGAAGAAGGCGGCGCCGACGAGGACCGCCAGCACGACGTAGCGCCCCCACTCCAGGCGCTTGGCCAGGGCCAGCGGAATGCGCACCTTGGGCAGCTTGAGCTTCCTCGCCACGGTACCGACGAATTCCTGAAGCGCGCCGAAGGGGCATAGCCAGCCGCAGAAAGTGCCGCGCCCCCAGACGACGAAGGTCAGCAGCGTGAAGACGATGAGGAGCAACGAGATCGGGTCGTAGAGGTAGCTGGAGAGCCCCTGGCCGGCCTTGAGCGACTTGATGGCGCCGGTGACCTGGACGATGGAAAGCTGCCCCTGGGCGTACCAGCCGATCCAGACCAGGGTGAAAGCCAGGAAGGCGAGGCGGAAGATGCGCAGCCGGCGGGCGTCGATGGAAATCCAGCGGGGCCGGGCGAGGACGACGGCGAGCAGGGCCAGGGCGGCGCCCAGGATGGCCAGGTCACCGGCCCGGCCCTTCCAGGCCAGCAGCCACTCCGGCGGGGGTTCCGGCGGATAGACGAAGAGGGCGGCCGGTGGCGTGTATTTCAGCGTCACCGGCTTGTGGGTGAGGATGGGCAGGATCATGCCCTTGGCGCGGGTGATGGTGATGGTGAGGTCCAGGGTGCGGGCGGGGTCGAGGCCGGCTTCGGCATAGACGCCGAAGAGGCGGGAGACGTTGAGTTCCGGCGGCCCCTGGATGCCCTTGGGCTCGAAGCCCTGGTCCCGCAATTCGTAGAAGAGATCGTCCTGGGTCATGGCCATGCGGTTGGACTGGCCGCCGGGGACGAAGCTGTCGTCCACGATGGGATAGCGGCCGGCGGAGCCGATCCACCACAGGTGGCGGTTGTCGAAGTTGCGGTCCATGGCCACCTTGTACTGGGCGTCGCCGAGGACGGCGCGGCCGATGGTGGGGGTGTTGAGGTAGGCGATGTAGAGATCGAGGAAGACCTCGTCCGGGTGGGCGAGGGCCTCGTCATCGACACCGGCGCCGTCGCTGCCGGCAAACAGCTTTTCGACGTCGGCGTTGGTCAGGCGCAGTCGGCCGACCATGCCGTTCTTGAGCATCTGGTCGAAGGTGACCGGGTCGTAGATATCCGGGCGGGCCTGGGCTGCGGGGCCATCCTTGCGCTTTTTGGCGTAACCGAGCTTGGCGCGGGCCACTTCCAGGGCGGCGCCGAGAACCGTCTGGTTCACGATGCGCACCGAAGCGGTGGCCTTGGCCACGCCGTCCAGGGTGGTCTGGCCGCTGCGGCTGGCGTTGGCGCCGGTGCGGTTGCGCGCGGAGTTCAGCGCGATGAGGAACTGCTGCTTGATATTGCGGCCTTCGTACTGGGTGATGAATTCCTTCAGGGGGGGTTCTCCCAGGCCGCCGAGGAAGACGGGTTCGTGCTGGTGCAGGAGTTCGACGCCCAGAAAATTGCCCTTCTTGTCGATGGCGACGAGGAAGTTCATGGGAGTGCCCTCGAAGCCGGGAATGGGCGCCAGGTCGATGGATTCGAAGGCATAGCCGATGGGACCAGCTTCTGGCTCGAGTTCGCTGGTCAGGGGCCAGACGGGTACGTCGGTGAGCTTTTCCTGGACATGCAGCGGCGGGCCGAAGCGGCGCTCGATGTCGGCCTTCTTGAGGTCGCCGGCCCAGGCTGGCAGGCAGGCCGAGAAGACGACGAGCAATCCGGCGAAGACTGCCAGGAGCGCGTCCCGGAACGATAGAGCCGCGACGTGGGTGGGCGGGGGCGAGAATTCCTCGCGTGGCGCAGGGCAGGGTCGGCCCATGGCGATCTCCATTGGGGTAAGGCGCCTGTCGGCCGCCTCGGTGTCTTTTACCGGATTGTAGTCCAGGGGCGGCATGGCGCCGCGCCAACGCGGGGAGATCGGTCAAAATGCCTGGTCAGCCAGGGAAGGCGGTGACGGTCGCGTATAATCGCCCCCTGCTTTCGCTCCAGGTGCGCCATGCTCGACATTCAACAACTCCGCTCCAACCTCGATGCCGTCGAGGCCGGTCTCGCCAGCCGTGGCAAGGCCATCGACTTCTCCGAATTCAAGGCCCTGGAAGCCGAACGCAAGACGCTCCAGACCCGCACCCAGGAATTGCAGGCCCAGCGCAACAGCCTCTCCAAGCAGATCGGCATGTTGAAGGGCAAGGGTGAGGACGCATCCGCCGTCATGGCCCAGGTGGGCGCCCTGGGCGACGAGCTGAAAGCTTCCGAGGCGCGTCTCGCCGAGCTGCTGGACAAGTTCAACGCCATCCTGGCCACCCTGCCCAATGTGCCGGATGCTTCGGTGCCCGTGGGAGCCGACGAAACGGCCAACGTGGAGCAGAAGCGCTGGGGCGTGCCGCGCCAGTTCGGCTTTCCGGTCAGGGACCACAGCGATGTGGGCGAAGCCCTCGGCCAACTGGATTTCGGCACCGCCGCCAAGATTTCCGGGGCGCGCTTCGCCCTGCTCAAAGGGGGAATCGCTCGCCTGCACCGGGCCCTCGCCCAGTTCATGCTCGACGTGCATACCGGCGAGCATGGCTATACCGAGGTCTATGCGCCATATCTGGTCAATGCTGCCAGCCTCTTCGGCACCGGCCAGTTGCCAAAATTCGAGGAAGACCTGTTCAAGGTCCTCCGCGGTGACGCTGATCCGCTGTATCTGATCCCCACCGCCGAAGTCCCGGTGACCAACATCGTGCGGGATGAAATTCTCGCCGCCGAAGCGCTACCCCTGAAGCTGGTCTGCCACACGCCCTGCTTCCGCTCCGAAGCCGGTTCGGGCGGGCGGGACGTGCGTGGCATGATTCGCCAGCACCAGTTCGACAAGGTGGAACTCGTGCAGATCGTCCATCCCGAGCAGTCGGCGCAGGCCCACGAGGAGCTCACCACCCACGCCGAGGCCATCCTGGAAAAACTGGAGCTGCCCTATCGCCGCATGGTGCTGTGCACTGGCGACATGGGCTTCTCCAGCCAGAAGACCTACGACCTGGAGGTCTGGCTGCCCGCCCAGAATACCTACCGCGAGATTTCCTCCTGCTCCAATTTCGGCGCCTTCCAGGCTCGCCGCATGCAGGCCCGGTTCAGAAACGAAAAGAACAAGCCGGAACTGGTGCATACCCTGAACGGCTCAGGCCTCGCCGTGGGCCGTACGCTGGTCGCCATTCTCGAAAATTACCAGCGCGCCGACGCCAGTGTCGACGTGCCGGTGGCACTGCGCCGCTACATGGGTGGGCTGGAACTTATCGAGCCGGCGGCTTGATTCCGCTGCCGCGCCGCGCTTCCGGCGCTTCGGCGACCAGGAAACGCGCCGGCTCGTGGCGTAGCAGGATGTCGTAATAGCTGCGGATATTTTCAACCAGGATGACCGCTTCGCCCCCCCTCGCGCGGCCCGACTTGAGGCGCTCGTAGTATTTCGGTTGAGCGAGGAGCGGGAGAATGCGCTTCATCTCATACCAGGAATCGGCGTCGGCTTTCAGTTGTCGGGCGAGGCTGCGGCCTGCGTTGAAGTGTCCGGGTCCAAGGTTGTAGGCGGCCAGGGCCTGCCAGGTTCGATCCGGCTCGCTGACGCTTGGTGGAAGCTGGTCCCGCAACAGACCGAGGTAGCGGGCGCCGGCGAGGATGCTCTCGCGCGGGTCGAGTCGGTTCTCTACGCCCAGCCGGTCGGCGGTATCTTCGGTGAGCATCATGATTCCCCGAACTCCCGTGGGACTGGTCGCCTCAGCCTCCCATTGCGACTCGTGGTAGGCCAGCGCCGCAAGGAGGCGCCAGTCGATTCCGGTCTGTCCCTGGGCGGCGATGAAGTGCCGACGCAAGCGCGGGAGTACCGACTCCATGCGCTCCAGGAAGTGGCGAATGTCGCCGTTCCGGTGTCGTCGCACGTGGCCGAGGTAACGGTCCTTGATGCGCGCGAGGGTCCCGTCCTGCTCGGCCCGCTTCAGGAAACCGCCGGTACGCGCCATGAGCTCCGGGTTGGGGTGGGCGCCGAAGAGCCAGACCACCGGCTCCTCGTCGTCGAGTTCTAGGCCTGTCTGTAGGGAGGGGACGAATTGCAGGGCGATGGCGAGCACGGCGCTATCCACCAGGGCGAATTCGATCTTTCGCGCGGCAACGTCTTCGAGTAGCGCGAAGGCGTCCCCGTCGCTGCGTTCGACAACCGAAAAAGCGGTCTCGGCGGCCAGGCGGCGCGCCGAATCTGCCTGACGCGACGCGGCCAGTACATGAACCTCGCGGCCGGCGAGGTCACCGGGCGAATCGGCGGGGAGCGAGGCTTCGTGCTGCACCAGGATGTCCCGGCTCTTCGCCACGGGCGGCGTCGAATTGCCCTTCGGCGCGCTGCGCGGCGAGGCCCAAGCGGCAGCGAAATGGGCCTCTCCGCGTTCCAGGCGGGCGGGAATCTCGGCGGCCGGGGCGACGATTACCCGCGTCGAGACCCCCAATTCCTGCGCGAAAGCCTGAATCAGATCGTATTCGAGGCCGGAAGGGCTGCCCTGGTCATCGAGCGAATAGGTCAACGGGCCTGGCGCCATGAGCACGACCAGGTCGTGCTGCCCGGAAGTCGGGAAGGGGAGCGGGCGAGGCGCAGGGTCGCAGCCGAAGAGGCTCGTGAGGGTGGCGAAGGCGAGGAGGAGGGTGGGCAGGCGCATAGGGCTTTGTGCTATTATCGCGCCCTTCCCGGAGAGGTACCGAAGTGGTCATAACGGCGCCGACTCGAAATCGGATGGTCGGGTAAAACCGGCACAAGGGTTCGAATCCCTTCCTCTCCGCCAAATCAGCCAGCCTGCGTGCTGGCTTTTTTGTTTCTCCCTGTCGCCTACCAGCCCGAAGGACGCGCCAGCTGCCAGCCTTCCGGGCAGTAGGCGGTGTCGGGGTAGAAAAGGCCGGCTGAGGCGCAGTAGTAGCGGGCCGCCGCGGGGGCCGGCGGGGGGGCGGGCACATAGGCGGGCGGAGGCGCGTAGCGCGGGGGAGCGTAGGCGGGTGCGGCGCGCTCGGGTTCCGAGAACGCAGCGCCAAGCGCCAGACCGACGATGCCCAGGGCGATGGCGGGACCGACCCAGTCACCGTCGCGATCCCTGCGGTGACGGTGCTCCTGGCGATACTCGGGGCGGTAGTGCGGGCGGTGATCCTGGGAATACCGATTTCCGTCGCCATGGCCGCGTGCTCCCGCGGAGTAGCCCCAGGCGCCATCGTGCGCGAAGGCGGTGCCGGAAAGGGATCCGGCGAGAAAGAGGGCTGCCACGATGCGCGTCAGTATGGGGGCCGGTGATTTCATGGGGTGTCTCCGCAAAGGATGTGAGCACTCAACGTCCGACGTCCCGCGGCGGCGGACGCCATTTTGTAAGGGCGCGTATCGGCGGCCTTCGTCGCGCCATGGACCGGAAATTGCTCGATGTTCTCTGGGGAGCCACCGGCTCCCGTCGGCCGACGAAAGGAGCAAGCCATGTCGATCCGATTGAACGAGGAAGCGCTACTGTGGATGCGCCTCGCGGCATTTGCGCATCTGTCCGAAACCGTGCTGTCCACGGGGGCTTCGGCGGCGGACACCGAGGAACTGCTGCTCGGCCTCAACCTGCCAGGGTCGCTGCCATCGCGTTACGCCTGCCTCACCGGCGGCGTCGCCAACGCGTCCGCCGTCGGCTGAATGCCGCGGCGCACCGCGACGGCGGGCGAGCGCACCGCGCGGGTGCATGGGCTGCGAGGCAGGGAATTGCTATTCTGTCGCCAATACGACAGCCACCTTGGAAGGAATCCAACATGCTCAAATTTCTCGGAATCGCTGGCAGCCTGAGGCGTGCATCGACCAATCGGGGACTCCTGCGGGCAGCGGCGGCGCAGGTTCCGGCAGGAGTGGAATTCATCACCGCCGATTTGAGCGACATTCCCTTTTTCAATGCCGACCTGAGCGAGCGACCGGCGGGCGTCGCCCGCGTCCTCACCCAGATGGGTGAAGCCGATGCCCTCGTTCTCGCCTGTCCGGAATACAACTACTCCCTGGCGCCGGCCCTCAAGAACATCCTCGACTGGGCCTCGCGCGAGCCGGCCAACGCGCTGCTCGCCGGCAAGCCGGTAGCCATTCTCGGGTCTGGCGGCGGCATGGGAACTGCGCGCGCCCAGTACCACCTGCGTCAGGTCTGCGTTTATCTGGATCTGCACCCCCTCAACAAGCCGGAGGTGTTTGCCAATGCCTTCGCGGGCGCCTTCGATGCTGACGGAAATCTCGGCGATGCCCGCCTGCTGGGCCAGGTTGCTGACCAGATGGCCGCCCTGGCGGCGTGGGCTGCGCGATTGCAGAAAACCTGAATTCGCCCCGTCCCTAACGTTGACCGGGGTTTTCCGCGACGGGGGGAAGATCGATGTGTTCGTCGAAATCGACGTGCTCTACCTGCGGATGCCGTCGTTCCGGGGCGCGTCGACGTTCTTCGTACCCGGGGGGCGGCCCCAGGTCTACGTGGCGGCGGTCGATGCGCTGGCGGCGCTCGTGGGGCGAAGGTCGGTTGGGCATGGGGGGAACTCGATTCCGTACCGTGTTACCGCGCTTATGCCATAAGCCATGGCTGCGGGCAAGGCAGGATTACCCCCGATTTCGCCGTGCCCTGCCCTCCACCGGCCATCGCGCTCACTGAATGATGAAATTGGTGAACAGGACTTCCTGGACGCCGGTTTTCGGCTTTTCGTGGATCACCTTATTGACTCCCTCGACGATGTGGTCCGCCAGTTCGTGCTTGCCCTTCAGGGTAAGCAGTTGGGCGACTTCCGCACTGCTGAGGATGAGGATCAGCTCATGGAGCACCTTGGGGCGATAGGCTGAAACCGTCTGGAGCACTTCGGGTGCGGCCTCGAAGACCATTTCGACTTGCAGATAACGCCCCTCGCGGTTGGGATCGCCCAGATTGACGGTCAGTTTGACGGGCTCGGGGGCGCCACCGCCGTGATCGCCAGCTTGGACGGCGAGGGGAAACGCGGCGAGGCCGGCGGCGAGGAGCAGGACGGGGGCGAGACGCAGGGTGCGCTTCATGGCGGCAAGGGGCTGGTTTTGGAGCGGGCCATTATCCAGGATTCCGCCGACGAAGTGCGTTGGTGTCGCCAGGGAGCTTCCGACTGATCTATGATGCAAAAGCCATGAAAATTCCGGGCCTTGCGATGAAGTCGGCGGCGACGCTTTCCCTACTGTTGTTTCTCGCCCTCGGCGCTATGCAGTCGGGACGGGCGGTCGGCGACGCCTATTTCGACCGCTATGATCTGGCGCCGCGGGAGGATCGCCTCGACCTCGGAGTGCAACCCCTGGGGTATCCCACCGGTGTGGTCGGCGCGCTGTTGCGGCGCGACCGCATCCTGCGCGACGAGTTGAGGCGCCTGGGTCTTGCCCTTAATGTCCATGCCTTCCGGCGCGGGCCGGACATGCTCCCCTTTCTGGGGGGCGGACGCCTGGAGGCAGCCCTGCTCGGCGACATGCCCACCCTCGCCGCGGCGCTGCGCGAGCCGGTCTGGGTCGCTGGCCTGGTCAAGCGTTCCTTCACTTCCGTAGTTTCCCGCGAAGAGGGATGGCTTGGCGCGTTAAAGGGCAAACCGGTCGCCTACGTCGAGGGTTCGAGCGCCCACTACACGCTGCTTCAGGCGCTTGAGTCGGTCGGTCTTGGAGAGACCGACGTTCGGCTGCTTCCTCTCGGTGTAGATGAGATGCCCGTAGCGCTGGAGGAAAAGCGCATTTCGGCGTTTTCCGCCTGGGAGCCGGCAGCCTCCATCGCGCTGGCGCGCTCGGTTTCCCATCGCGTGGTTTTTCGCAGCCCGAGTGCAGATTATCTGGTGGTGGCTCGCAGTTTCGAGGCACGTCACCCCGAGGCGGTCCGCCATCTGACGGCGGCCCTCGTGCGCGGCGTCGCCTGGCTGCGTCAGAGTCGGGAGCATGTGGAAAGCGCGGTGCGCTGGACCCAGGCCGATGCCCAAGGCTTGGTCGGCGGTGCGCCGCAGCCCGACGTGGGTCAGGCGGTCGCCATCGTGCGCAGCGAGCTTCTCGACGTGCCTTCGGCCCCCAAGTTGCCGACGGGTGGCGCGGCGATTGCGCCCCTCGCCGGTGAATTCAAGTTCCTCCAGCGTCTCGGCAAGATCGGTGCGCAGGCGCGCTGGGAGGATGTCGCCTCCGCCTTTGTGTACCGCGGGATCGAGGAGGTGATCGCGGCGCCGGAGCGCTTTCGGCCCTATGCCTTCGATTACGACCCATAAACGTCCGTGACCAGTCCCTTCAATCTGCGCACCATCGCCGGACGCATCGGATTGATGCTGGGGGTCTGTGTCGGCCTGGCCATCGCCCTCCTGGTTCTGGCGTGGTACGGCGGGGTTCCGGCTCTCGGTATTGCAGGCGCCAAGGATATTCGCCTCCAGGACGCCCTGGACGCCCAGGAGCTCCTTGCCGAGGCGCGCGGAAACGCCATTGCCGCCCGCCTGGAGGAAAGACGAGGGGATGTTCGCGCGCTGGCCGAATCCGAATTGCTCGTGCAGCGGCTTGGAGAGGCTGGCGGCGGAAGGGACGCCGGGCGGTTGCAGCGCTCCGTGGAGCGGGCTTTCCACACGCTCACGGTCGCCTACCCGGATCGTTATATTCGGCTGCGGCTGTTGGAGCCTCGCCTGGGTCGCGTTGTCGCCTCTTCCGCGCCGCGCGAGGTGGGAGTCGCCATTTCGCCCGCCTGGCTGGAGTCGGCCAGCGCGCTCGGCAGCGAGGAGTTCCTCAGCCTGGAGGGCCAGGGCGGCGGTGCAAGCTTGGTCATCGTCCGCCAGATGCGCGATGAGGATGGCAAGGTTGCCGGCCTGCTGGCGGCCTACGTGGACGTGCGCGATCTGCTCGGCCGACTGACGCGCAGCGACGAGACCATTCTCGGCCGGCAGGGAAGCCTGACCGTCTTCGACGCCGCGGGCGGGCAACTGGTCAGTTTTCGCGGCGAGGCGCTGCGGCTCGATGGCGAGCCCGCGGCGCCGCAGCGCACGGGTGTCGAGGGGAGCTTTCTGGAAGCGGGCGGCGAGGGCCGCGTCGACATCGTCACTTACCGGGCCCTGCGGGTCGGGGCCGCAGAGCACTGGACTCTCGTCGTGCGACGCGATCGCGACGAGGCCCTGGAGAAGTCCGATCTCATGTTTCGCCGCGGCCTCGCCTTCGGTCTCGTGTGTTTCCTCGTCACCCTGGGGTTCGTCGCCGTCGTCGTGCATCGCGCCACCGCTCCGGTCAGGGCCATGGCAAGGGCTGCCCGGCGGATCAGTGCCGGCGACCTGACGGCGCGGGTCGACGCCGAGGAGATCGAGGGCGGCGAAGAATTGCGTAGCCTGGCCGACAGCTTCAACGACATGGCGGCGACCGTCGAGAACTGGCACGACTCGCTGGCCCGCGAGGTGGCGACACGCACCCGGGATCTCGAACGCGAGAAGGATCTCGCCCAGCGTTATCTGGACGTGGCCGGCGTGCTTATTGTCGGCCTGGACCCCGACGGCCGGGTGGTTCGCATCAATCGCGCCGGCTGCCAGTTTCTTCACGCCGGGGAGGCACAGATCGTCGGTTCCGACTGGTTCGAAAACTTCGTTCCCGAGGAGCGGCGCGCGGCCGAGCGGGAGGCTTTTCTCGCCGCCCTGGCGGAGCATGCGCCGCCACGCCGTTTCGAGCGTGGCGACGTACGAACCCGCTACGGTGTGAACCGCACCATGGCCTGGTCGACCATCGTCCTGCGCGACGCGGCGGGAAAAGCCGAGGGAATGCTCGCTTCCGGGCTGGACATCACCGAAATTCTCCACGCCGAAGAACGCCTGCGGGAATCGGCGCTGGAAATGCGCAAGCTGTCCCTGGCCATCGAGCAGTCCAGGGTCGGGGTCATGATTACCGACACCGCGGGCTGCATCGAATACGTCAACCCCGCTTGCGCCGCCATCACCGGCTACACGGCCGACGAATTGCGGGGCGCCGATCCCCGCGTCTTCAAGTCGGGCGAGACGCCGGCCGAGGTCTATGCGGAGATGTGGGAAAACATCCAGGCCGGCCGCACCTGGCAGGGCGTTGTGCGGAATCGGCGGCGCGACGGCAGCCTCTACTGGGAATCATTGCAGATTTCGCCCCTGGTGGATGCCGATGGACGGGCGACCCACTATCTCGGCATCAAGGAAGACATCAGCGATCGCCATGCCGCAGAGATCGCGTTGGCTGAACGGGAGCGTCTGCTCAGCACTCTCTATGACGCTTCCAGCGTTGGCATTTTCCTGGTGGATACCGGTGGACGCATCAGTCACGCCAATGCGCGCATGGGCGAACTCTTCGGTTACGCGGCGGACGAGCTTCCCGGGCTGGAGTACGTCGCCCTGGTGCATCCCGAGGACCGGGAGCAGAGTCGTGCCAAGCTGCTGGAGCTCCTCGCCTGTCACGTCGATAGCGTCGATGTGGAACGGCGTTACCTCAGGAAGGACGGCGGCACCTTCTGGGGCCGTCTGACCGGTCGTCGCCTCCTCAACGCAGAGGGGCAAGGCCTCGGCCTGGTGGGCGTGATCGCCGACATCAGCGAGCGCAAGGCCGCTACGGAGGAACTGCGCCGCCACCGGGACCACCTGGGCGAACTGGTCGCCGAGCGCACGCGGGAGATCGCCGATCTCAATGCTCGCCTCGCCTCGCGCGCCCAGGATGCGGAAGCCGCAAGTCGCGCCAAGAGCACTTTCCTGGCCAACATGAGCCATGAGATCAGGACGCCGATGAACGCCATCCTCGGCTTCACCCATCTTCTCCAGCGCGGCGCAAGCGACCCGGGCCAGCGCGACAAGCTCGACAAGATTTCCGCTGCGGCGGCGCATTTGCTCGACATCCTTAACGACATTCTCGATTTCTCGAAGATCGAGGCCGGCAAGATGACGCTGGAAGCCATCGACTTCCGTATCGCCACAGTGCTCGACGGCGTTGTCGCGCTCTTTTCCGGGCGTGCCGAGGCCAAGGGAATCGACCTCTCCTGCACCGTCGCACCTGAATTGGTCGGCGATGTCGTCCTGCGCGGCGACCCCACCCGTCTGACCCAGGCCCTGGTCAATTACGTCGGCAACGCCGTCAAATTCACCGAGCGGGGCGGGGTGACCCTGGGGGTGCATTGCCTGGAACGAACCGCCGAGAGCGCCCTGCTGCGCTTCGAGGTGAGGGATACCGGCATCGGCATCCCGCGGGAACAACAGGGGCGGCTCTTCTCCGCCTTCGAACAGGCCGACGGATCGACCACCCGCCGCTACGGCGGAACCGGGCTCGGGCTTGCCATCACGCGGCGGATCGCCGCGCTCATGGGCGGCGAAGTCGGGGTCGAGAGCGAACCTGGCAAGGGGAGTTGCTTCTGGCTCACCGCCCGCTTCGTTGCCGGTTCACGGGAAGCCGCGGCGCAACGGGGCAGGGGAGATGCCGAGGCTACCCTGCGCCGCGACCACGCTGGCGCGCGGATCCTGCTCGTGGAAGACAATCCGGTCAATCAACAGGTCGCCGTAGCCATTCTGGAAGAGGCCGGGATGACTTTGACCCTTGCCGAAGATGGCGCCCAGGCCGTCGACCGGGCGCGCGAATCCCTCTACGACCTGGTGCTCATGGATGTTCAGATGCCGGTGATGGACGGTCTGGAAGCCTCCCGGGTGCTCCGCCGCCTTCCCGGATGGGATTCGGTGCCCATCCTGGCCATGACCGCGAACGCCTTCGAGGAGGATCGCCGGCGTTGCCTGGAGGCAGGCATGGACGATTTCATTCCCAAGCCGGTGGAGCCGCAACTGCTGTTCGGGCGCGTTCTTGCCTGGCTGGAGGACGGGCGTGGCGGAAACCCCGGAAGCTTGAGGGACATCCTCGTCCAGATGGAACGTTCCCTGGAGGAGGACGGCTTCCTTGCCTACGGTCTGTCCGCCGAAGCCGAGCCGCTTCTCCTCGATGCGCTGGGTGAGGACGGCCGCACGCTTCTCCGGCACATCCGCGCCTTCGACACCGCTGCCGCCCTGGAGGCGGTGCGGGTGGCGCGCGACCGCCTCGACAGGGAAGGTGAGGGCGGCGGCTCAGGGTAAACCGGGACATCGCCGCAGCGCGCTTTGCGGCATCATTTCGCATGAAGGAGTGCGCCATGTCCAAATCCCGCCAGTCCCTGGCCGCCACCGACGGCGGCAAGGTCGTCTCCGCCCGCGAGGCGGTCGGTCTCATTCGCGATGGTGATACCGTCGCCACCAGCGGCTTCGTCGGCATCGGCTTTGCGGAGAATATCGCCGTCGCCATCGAAACCCGCTTTCTCGAAAGCCGTCAGGCCGATCCCGCCGGGCTAGGCCATCCCCGCAACCTGACCCTGGTCTATGCGGCGGGCCAGGGGGACGGTCGTGAGCGCGGTCTCAATCATCTGGGCCACGACGGCCTCGTGGCGAAGGTCATCGGCGGCCACTGGGGCCTGGTGCCCAAGTTGCAGGAGCTGGCGGTTTCCGGACGCATCGAGGCCTACAACCTGCCGCAGGGCGTCATCACCCACCTTTTTCGCGACATCGCCGCCGGAAAACCCGGCACGCTGACCCACGTCGGCCTGGGGACTTTCGTGGACCCCCGCTTCGGCGGAGGGCGGCTCAATGCGCGCACCACCGAGGACATCGTCCGCCGCCTGGAAATCGACGGCGAAGAGTTTCTCTTCTACCGGGCCTTTCCCATTCACGTCGGCATCATCCGCGGCACCACCGCCGATCCGGACGGCAACGTGAGCATGGAAAAGGAGGCGCTCACCCTGGAGGCGCAAGCTATCGCCATGGCCGCCCGCAACTCCGGGGGCATCGTCATCGCCCAGGTGGAGCGCATTGCCGAGCGGGGCACCCTGAACCCCCGCCAGGTGAAGATTCCCGGCATTCTCGTCGATTGCGTCGTGGTGGCTGAGAAGCCCGAATACCACATGCAGACCTTCATCGAGCAATACAACCCAGCCTTTTCGGGGGAAATCCGGGTTCCCATGTCGGCGGTACCTCCGATGGCCATGAGCGAGCGCAAGATCATCGCCCGCCGCGCAGCCCTGGAGCTTGCCGCCAATGCCGTGGTGAATCTGGGCATCGGCATGCCGGAGGGGGTCGCGAGCGTGGCTGCCGAAGAGCGCATCATCGACCTGCTTACTTTGACTGCCGAACCCGGCGTGGTGGGGGGGATTCCCGCCGGCGGCCTCAATTTTGGCGCCGCCGTGAACACCCAGTCGATCATCGATCAGCCCAGCCAGTTCGATTTCTACGACGGCGGAGGCCTCGATCTGGCCATTCTCGGACTGGCCCAGGCCGACCGCGAGGGCAACCTCAACGTTTCCAAATTCGGGCCGCGGCTCGCGGGAGCGGGCGGCTTCATCAACATTTCCCAGAATGCCAAGAAGGTGGTCTTTGTCGGCACCTTCACCGCCGGCGATCTGGAGGTGGCGGTTGAGGACGGTTGCCTGCGCATTCTGCGGGACGGTCGTGCCAACAAGTTCGTCCACGCGGTCGAGCATCGCACCTTCAGCGGGGCGCAGGCCCTCAAGTGGGGCCGCGAGGTCGTCTATGTCACCGAGCGCTGCGTATTCCGCCTCACCGCAGAGGGCCTGGAATTGAGCGAAATCGCCCCGGGCGTCGATCTGCAACGGGACATCCTGGAGCGCATGGATTTCGTGCCGGTGATGCCCCGCCCGCCGCGCCTCATGGATGCCCGCATCTTCAGCGATGAACCCATGCACATTCGCGCGGCCCTGCTGGACAGGCCGCTGGCCGACCGCCTGGCCTACGATGCGCCAAGGAACCTCTTTTCCATCGATTTCGGTGGCTTCCATGTGGAGAGCGAGGATGCCGTCGCGCGCGTCCGCGAGGCGGTGGAAAACTGTCTGGCTCCGCTCGGGCACAAGGTCAGGGCGATCGTGAATTACGATCGTTTCACCATCGCCCCCGGCCTCATCGACGCCTGGAGCGTCATGGTGAGCGGCTTGATGGATCGCCACTACCTCGAGGCCACCCGCTACGGCGGCAGTGCATTTCTGCGCATGAAGCTCGACGAGGCCTTGACTAAGCAGAAGGTAATACCGCATCTTTACGCGACAAGGGACGAGGCGGTAAGCCACCTGGGGAATGAACCCGGGCCATAAGTTTCCGCATCGGGGGGCCGTGACTAGGCCCCTTTTTATTTGTTGGGCACGCCGGGAAGAAAAAGAATGGCAGTCAGGGAACGCATGCGCAGTGCGGCGCGAGGATTGGCGGTGGCGCTTGTCCTTGTTGCCGGCGCCCTGCCCGGCCCGGTCGTCGCAGATTCCGCCGCAAGCGCTAGTGAGGGCAAATTGCGGGTGATTGCCGACGACAACTACCCGCCCTACCTCTTTCGGGACGAGCAAGGCCGCCTTCTCGGGTACGTGGCGGATCTCTGGCAGCACTGGGAGCGGGTCACCGGCACCCGTGTCGAACTCGTCGGCACGGACTGGAACCAGGCACTTGCCGATTTTTCGTCTGGCAAGGCGGAGGTAATCGATACCATCTTCCGTACTCCCGAGCGGGAGGGACGCTTCGATTTTTCGCCTCCCTACGCGGCCATTCCCGTCGGTATCCACGTCCATCGCGGTGTTGGGGGAATCGTCAATGCGGCTTCGCTGCGGGGCTTTCTGGTGGGAGTGAAGAAAGGCGACGCCTGCGTCGAACAATTGCACGCCCAGGGCATCGACACCCTGGCTCCCTTCGCGAGTTACGATCGCCTGATCGAGGCCGCCGCCGCCGGCGAGGTCAAGGTCTTCTGCATGGACGTGCCGCCGGCCGAGTACCTGCTCTATCGGGCCGGGGTGCACCGCCAGTTCCGGGTCGCTTTCACTCTGTTTACAGGCCAACTGCACCGCGCCGCCCATGCGGGCGACCAGGCCGTTCTGGCCCAGGTCGAGAACGGTTTTGCCCGCATCCCGCCGGAGGCGGTGCTGGCACTGCAGAACAAGTGGCTCGAAGCGCCAGCCGTCTTCGAACCCTTAGAGCGTCCCCTCATCATCGCCCTGTTGGTGGCTGGCGGGGTGGGCGCCCTGATGGTCATCTGGGTGGGCCTCTCCCGGCGGGAGGTACGCCGGCGCACGGCGGAACTCGAACGCGAACGGCGCCTGCTGCGCACCCTGGTCAATACCGTGCCGGACCTCGTGTGGCTGAAGGACGCAGCCGGCGTCTACCTCGCCTGCAACCACGAATTCGAGCGCTTTTTCGGCGCCAAGGAAGCCGATATCGTGGGCCGCACCGACTACGACTTCGTCCCGCGGGAACTCGCCGACTTCTTCCGCGCCAAGGATCTGGAAGCGGCAGCACAGGGTGGTCCGCGTTCCAACGAGGAAGAGGTCGTCTACGCCAGTGACGGGCGCCGCGCCCTGCTGGAGACCGTCAAGACGCCCATGTTCGATGTGCAGGGGAGATTCATCGGTGTTCTCGGCGTTGCCCGCGACATCACCGCCCGCAAGAACTACGAGGATTCCCTGCGGCGCAGCGAGGAACGTTACCGCAGTCTCTACGACGGCATGCAGGACGGCTACATGCGCATGGATATGGACGGCCACATCGTCGAGAGCAACGCCGCCTTCCGCGGCATGATCGGCTACAGCGAGGAGCAACTCGCCCAATTGACCTACCGTCAGATCACGCCGGTCGAGTGGCGGGAAGCCGAAGCCGAGATCGTCGGGGAGGAAGTGCTCGTCTATGGCCATTCCGGCATCTACGAAAAGGCACTGCGGCGCAGTGACGGCATCGAGTTCCCCGTCGAATTGCAGGCCTATCGCCTGAATGACGCCGACGGCAACCTGATCGGCACGTCCGCCATCGTGCGCGACATTTCCGAGCGGCGGGAATACGAGGAGAAGCTGCGCCTGTGGGCGAGCGTTTTCGCGTCCGCCGGCGAGGGCATCGTCATCACCGACCCGCAGGGCGAAATCGTCGCCGTCAACCCCGCCTTCACCACCATCACCGGATACGCGGAAGCGGAGGTGCTGGGCAAGAATCCGCGCTTCCTGCGCTCCGGCCGCCACGACGCCGAGTTCTACACTGCCCTCTGGCGATCCCTCTCGGAGACCGGGCGCTGGCAGGGGGAACTCTGGAACAAGCGCAAGAGCGGCGAAATCTACCCTGAATGGCTGACGATTACCTCGGTGCGCGACACCCGCGGGCGCCAGACGCATTTCGTCGCGGTATTCAGCGACATCACGGCGGTGAAGGAGTCCCAGGACGCCCTCTATCACCTGGCCCACCACGACCCCCTCACCGGGCTTCCCAACCGCACCCTGCTGCGCGACCGCCTCGACCACGCCCTGCAGCGTGCCCGTCGGGACAAGCAGGGGGCGGCCGTCATCTTCGTGGACCTCGACCGTTTCAAGCAGATCAACGATACCCTCGGCCACCCGGTGGGCGACGAAATCCTCAAGCTGGCCGCCCGCGCCATGGCCGCCCAGCTGCGCGCCAGCGACACCATCGCCCGGGTGGGGGGGGACGAGTTCATCATCGTCCTGGAAAACGAAGTCTCCTCCTTCAGCGTCTCGACGGTGGCGCGCAAGCTGGTGGATCTCTTTTCCGACCCCTTCAACGTCGCCGGCCGCGATCTCTATCTCACCGCCAGTCTGGGCGTCGGCCTCTATCCCAAGGATGGCGAGGATCCCGACACACTCCTTCGGCATGCCGACCTCGCCCTCTACAAGGCGAAGGAGCTGGGCCGCAACAACTTCCAGTACTACGAGCCCTCCCTGGGCGCCGGTGCGCTGGAGCGCATGACGCTCGAGAACGCCCTGCGCACCGCCATCGAGCGACGGGAACTGCATCTCGTCTATCAGCCCATGTACCGCCTTGCCGACCGACGTTTCGTCGGCGTCGAGGCACTGGTTCGCTGGCAGAACGCCGAGTTGGGCGACGTTCCGCCGGCGCGCTTCATCGGCGTGGCCGAGGACATGGGCTTCGTCGTCGAACTGGGCGCCTGGGTGCTGCGCGAAGCCTGTCGCCAGGTCGCCGCCTGGCGTCTGGAAGGCTGCGAAGTTCCGCGGGTGGCGGTCAATCTTTCCGTGCGCCAGCTGGAGCGGGAAGAACTGGTCACCGATGTCGCCGATCTCCTGACTGAATGGGGCCTGCACCCCGGAGAGCTGGAAATCGAAGTCACCGAATCCGCTCTCCTGCGGCAGTCCGGGCCGGCCCTGGAGGTGCTCGAAGGGCTGCGCCGCCTGGGAGTCTTCCTCGCGGTGGATGATTTCGGCACGGGTTACTCATCCCTGCTCGCCCTGCGTCAGATGCCCGTCTATCGCCTCAAGATCGATGGTTCCTTCGTGCGCGACATTGGCCGTGACCCCAACGACGAAGCCATCGCACGCGCCATCATCGCGCTCGCTCACAGCCTGGGCCTTGAAGTCGTGGCCGAAGGCGTCGAGCGCCGCGAGCAGTCGGCCTTTCTCGCCGAAGCCGGCTGCGATGTCGTGCAGGGTTACTTCTACGGCCGCCCCATGCGGGCGGACGAGATCCGGGAGCGCGTCGCCGAGGCGAGGTGAGTCCCCACCGCGGCGTCGCCAATTCCTTCACGAAGCCGCAATCTTCCCACTGGAGAATCTCGCAGGCAGGGCCTAGAAATAGAGCATGCCCGGCAGAGATACCGGCACCGTCCGGAGACAGACGAAAGTGGTGAAAATGAAAAACAAGCTCCAGCAGTACGTCGGACGCATCGTCCGGCTCAAGAAGGCCAGCTTTAAGAAGCTGGCGGAAAAAGCCGCCCGTTCGGGCGAAATCCTCGAAAACTGCTTCCTGGTAGGCGCCGTGAACCGGGGCATGCGGCAGCTGATCTGCTACGGCGGCAATATGCGTATCGCCGTGCCGGTATCGGAGATCGTCCTGGTCTGACGCGCGGCGCGCGACTTCGTCGCGACCCGGGTAGGCTTCACTTCGGGCTCACTAGCCGGTTGACGAGTCTCGAGTCGGTTCCTCAAAAGGAGGCCGTGAGGGAAATCGAGTTGCCCCGGAATTGACCATCATAGAGCACGACATTGGCCCGATTCCGGTAGCCAGAGAAAGTGCCTCGCAACGCGATGTCCCTTGCGATGGCGTAGCTCAGAGTGAGGTCAGCGGAGGCAAACACTTCTTTCCGGGCGGGCAACTCGTCCAGCAGCGGGCCATCGAATCTTGCCTTCTGTAGCGTTCCGCCCAGATTCCACTCAAGGCCTAAAGTTTCAAAGCCGGCACCGAGGCGGATGTAAAACTGTCGATTGGCGAGATCGGCGTAGCCAAAACGATTGACCTCGCGGGCCGTACCGACCTCCCAGGAAAATTCCTGGACTCCCCGGAAGAGCTCGGTGAATTGCCTGCGGAGGAGGAGGAGGCCGGAGCGCCCGTCAAGCTCACGGAAACGCCTACTGTGGCGGTTGTCGCCAATTTCCAGGACGATGCTCGTATAACCCTGGTTTTCCCGGGCGTACGTCCAATCAAGCTGAATGGCTTTGCGGTCGCGAAAATGCCGGCCTCCGGAGGCAATCTGCTGAATCGACGGCCCGAACCCGATGCTTGCTTCGCCCCATTGGTATCGGACAAGGCCATCCGCACTGAAAATGCCGACGTCGAGGTCCGCGGCATCGGGAAAATGGCGGCTCCAGAGGGCCGCGGATGCCTGAAAGCTGAAATCCTGCGAGAGCGCGAAATGCTTCATTGCCGAGCCGCTGACATGCCGGAAATTGCCACTGTTTTGGCGGCGCCCGACAATTTCGATCAACGGCCCTTGATCGTTGAAGCGCACCAGTGGCGCCGAATACTGCTCATGTCCGTAGCCGAACTCGACTTCCGCCTGTAGGTCATGGGCAGTCTTTTCAGGAAGCGCGCCACCCTCAACGGCAGCGACGCCGCTGCTGAACAGGAGCAGAGACACAAGGCTGGCGCGGGCTATCGATTTCATGGTCATCCAAAAAAAGGGCTTCGAGGCGATCGCCCGAAGCCCGCTTTGCCGCCAGCCCGCGCGGGCCAGGAAAGGTCAGATCCCTTTGCGACACACTTGCTTATAGGTATTTGCGCCATTCGCCGAGCTGACGAGCACCCAATAGCACTTTACGCCATGGCCAATGCTATTGCCTTCGCGGGCGAAGGTCGGATTGACCAGTCCGAAACTCAGCGACGTGAGGGCGAGGGTGACGGCGGCGCCATGCATGGCAATTTTCTTGAACATTTTTTTCTCCTTGGGTTGATTGATCCAGACCCGGAACGGTTTTCCGGACAGCGAGGCTGACGCAGCAAGCGTGCCAATGCATTTAGTAATTTAAAAACAATAGATTGAGCGCTTTCCCTGGATGCCGCTGCGCCATATGCCCCGGAGACTGGGTTCGGATTGGGGCTTGTCACCCGCCGAGGACGGCTTTTCGCCCCATGATTGCCTGGCAGTGTCCCCCTCGCAAACCATCCTGAAGCCGAGTGCCGACGCTTTGGCGCCGTTCGGCGGCGGAATTTTGCTCCGTCCGGGTCGCTGGGCTATCCTCCAAGGAAGTCCTCTTTTCGGAGAACGCCGTGCCCATGACTCGTCCCCGTCGCCTCTGGCTCGCCCTCGCGGCGGCGCTGGCGTTTTGGGCGGGGCCGGCGCGGGCGGGGGGTTCCCTCGATGCGCCGGCGGCAGCCGGCATGGTGAGCCTGGGGGGCGGGGTCTTCGTCGATCCGGCGCTTCCGGCGGCGCAGGTGGCGCGGGTCAAGCGTCTGGTGGAAGGGGCGCGGCGGCGGGTGGCGCTTTTCTATGGTGCCACCGCGGCGACCCCCAACATCGTTTTTTGCGGCAGCGACGATTGCTATTGCGGTCTGGGCGGCGTCGGGTTGGGATTTTCCGACGGCTCCCACGTCCTCATCTCGCCCCAGGGGCAGCGGCTGGCCATCGTCGCCCATGAACTCGCCCATGTGGAGCTGGCCAACCGCCTCGGCGGAATGGAAAGGGTGCTCCAGCTGATCCCTCAGTGGTTCGACGAGGGTCAGGCGGTGCTGAGCAGCATGGCCGGGGAATTCAGCGACGAGGCCTGGGCCGAGGCCACTCACGACGGCGCCGAGGCGCCGTCCCTGAGCGAGATCGCCGCCATGAACGACTGGGTGCAGCGCACCGGACCGAGCGGCGAGCACATGCAGATGACCTACGGCACGGCGCGCCGGGAAGTGGCGCGCTGGTTTGCCGTGGTAGGCGTAGATGGCCTTGCCGATCTGATGACCGCGCTGGAAACCCGAGAACCCTTCGCGGAAGCCTATGCCCGCATCGAACGGCAATATCGCGACGCGGCGGGCGGCAACCGGGCCTACGTGGAAGCTCCGGCCGGGGCGGATGGCGAAGCCCGTGCGCCCTTCAGCATTGCTCCCCTGCGCGGCCGCGCTGCCTGGTAATTTCCGGGCGACCGCCGGTAAACGCTGCGTGCCCAAAGAAAAACCCCGGCGCAGGCGCTGCGCCGGGGTCTTTCGGTTCCCATCGATCAACCGTTGCCGTTGAAGGCGGCGCGGTAGATCGCGTGGCCGTCGATGCCCGAGGAGGAGCCGAAAGCGGCCTTGCCGAGGGATTCGCCCTTGGCCGGCGCCGTCCCGTTGTCGCTGCCTAGGGCGCGCTGGTAGGCTTCGTGGCCGCTCCAGGCGTTACCGGAGGGGCTGCCGAAGGCGGCCTTGCCGACGACGGTGTTGGTTTGCGTTTCGTAAGCCAGGAAGGCGCGCTGGTAGCCGTCGTGGGCGCCGGCGGAAGCGGTGCCGGCGATGGCGGACAGGGAAGCGATGGCGATGATGGAAGCAAGAGTCTTGGTTTTCATGATGGTTCTCCGTTGAAAGGTTGAGGTTGCTGCCTATGCGGGAACTTTCCTGAAGGTTCCGGCAGTCCCCGCAGGCCGCCGAAGCCCAGTTTCACGTCGGATCGCGTTTGCTGCGTGTTTCGCTGCGATCGTTCATGTCTTACTGTCTTTGTCGTGGAAGCCGCCGAATGCTTACGGGAATTCCTTGACCGTTTGTAACCGACTGTGACATCCCGGGTTCCTGTGCTTCTGAGGCTCCCGGATTGCTTGGCCTGTTGCATCGGTCTACGCGGGGGGTGGAAATCCGGATGCAGGAAGATGCAGGATTTCTTCATCGCCGGAAAATTCGATCAGGACATCCTGCTCGATGAAATATACGGCGGTCCGCAGCGGCAAGGCACTTGCATTACCTGGCACGGCGAACAACGCGGCGTAGCGGGCGAGTTGCGCGCGGTGCTCTGCAGCGTGGGGGATGAGGTCGGCGGGCACCGCGGCAGGCATGCGCAGGGTCTTGTAATCGACGATCCAGCGGTGGCCGCCGCTCACGAAGCAGCGGTCGACGACGTGATGAACGACGTCCCCCTCCTCGCGGCTGCTGAGGGCCAGTTCCGCCGCGCCCTCCGGGTGGCGGGCGAGAATCCAGCGCCCGATCGGGCTTGCGAGGCAGCGTTCCAGGGCCGTGCGGGCGCGCAGGGCACCGGCCCTCGCCGCTTCGGCGTCCAGCCCGCGCTGGCGCAGCCACTGCCGCCAGGAGTCTTGCAGGCCGGCAAGGCGCGCCGCGCTCCAGGCGTCCGCTCCCTCGCGGGCCACCCGCTCCAGGCCCCGATGGACGAGGCTGCCCACCGCCGCATCGGCAGCCGATGCGCTGCCGGCTGTGGCGTGCGTCGCGGGCACGGGGACGGCGGTGGAGGGTGCCAGCGGCGCGGCGAGGGCGGCGCGCGGCAGGCGCAGCAAATCGGGAACGAAGTCCTGCGGGTCGGCGGCGGCTTGTGCAGGCGCCGTCCGGTGGGCTTCTGCCGCGGCGGCGAATTCGGCAGCGGCGTCGGCGTCCCACAGCAGGCGCAGCAACGAGCTGGAGGCGGGCGCCTGGAGCGCGGAATCCCCCAGGGTGGCCACGCCGACGAGGTGCAATTGCCGTCTGGCGCGGGTCGCCGCCACGTAGAGGAGGCGTTGGGCTTCGTGACGGGCGCGTTCGCGCTCCAGGCGGCGCAGGGCGGAATAGGCGCTGGGGCGGCCGGCGTCGCCCGCCGTCGGAAGGGGCGCGGCGGCTAGCAGTTCGCCGGTGGCGGCGGGAATCTCGTCCCAGACCAGAAGGGGTCGGTCATCGACCCGCGGTGTGCGGTGCAGGCCGGGAACGATGACGGTGTCGAACTCCAGGCCCTTGGCCTTGTGGATGGTCATCAATTGCAGGCTGCGGGCTTCCGGTGCGGGGTCGGGCGCTGCGTAGAGCGCCGCTGCCTCCTCGGTGAGGATGGGCGCCGAGAATCGTCCGGTGGCGGCAAGCCGGTCCATCAATTCGAAGAGGGCGGCCAGATCGGCGTGGTCGCCGGCGCCGGCGAGGCATGCTGCGCCACCCAGGGCGCGCCAGGTGCCCTCGATCCAGCGGCGCGGCGAGCCGCGGCCCTGCTGCGCGAGGGCTTCGGCCAGCGCCGCCCGCAGCGGGGCGAGGCGGGCGCGGCCGTCCTCGGAGAGCCGCGCCAGGCGCGCCTCGTCCTGCAGGAGCTGCCAGACCGTGCGCGCGAAGTCGTCACCGGCCAGGGCGTGCAGGTCGGCCAGGCTGAGGCCGCACCAGGGCGCCCGCAGGATGGCCAGCCAATGCACGCGGTCGGCGCGGTGCAGGAGCGCGTGGGTGAGGGAGAGCAGATCCTGGATGGCCTGGCGATTGCCCAGGGGCTCGGTTTCCACCGCCTGAAAGCGCAGCTCCGGCGCCTGCCTTCGCAGCGCCGCGACGAGTCCGGCCAGATGCGGGCGGGCGCGCACCAGGACGGCGATCTCCCGCTCCGGCCACTGGCGACGGTTGGCGGCGACGAGGTCGAGGACGGCTTCCGCCTCGCGCAGGTCGGCGTCCTCGTCACGGCGGGCGATGAGGGCGTGCAGCTTGATTCCGGATTCGCCCTCGTCCTCGCGGGTGGCGAGGCAGGGGGCGTAGCGCACGGCGCCGTGCAGCGGTTCGTCGGCGGCGGGGAAGACGGCAGGGAAGACCCGATTCACCCACTCCACCACCTTCGGCCGCGAGCGGTTGTTGCGGTACAGCCGCAGTCGTTCCGGGAAGAGGCCGCCCAGGCCGCTGTCGCGCACCTTGAGAAAGAGGCCCACGTCGGCGCGGCGGAAGCGGTAGATGGACTGCATGGGGTCGCCCACCAGAAAGAGACTGCGGCCGTCCCCCGGCTCCCAGCCGCGGGTCAGGCCGGCGATCAGGCGGGCCTGGGTGGGGCTGGTGTCCTGGAATTCATCCACCAGCAGATGGCGGATGCGGTAGTCCAGGGCCAGGGCGAGGTCGGTGGGCGCCTCGTCGGAGCCGAGGGCGGCGATGGCGCGCAGGGCCACCTCGCCGAAATCCACCTCGCCGGCTTCCTGGAAAACCAGCCAGAGTTGGGCAGAGGCCAGATTGAGAAGGCGGGAGAAACACTCCACCGTGGCCCATTCCGCGTCGTCCAGGCTGGGCGCCGCCGTCTCCGCCAGGCTTGCCAGGGCCTCCTCGGCGCCGGCGGGCAGCGCGTCGATGGCGGCCTGGAAAGCCTCCTTCCAGGGCTTGCCCTCCGGCGTGGCGGGGAAGCCCTCATTGACGGTGAGCCGCCGGCGACGTTCGCCCTTGCCGGTGAGCGCCAGACCGGCGAGGGCCTGCCAGCGGCCCAGGTCGTCCGCCGTGCTGCCCAGGATTTCATTCCAGGTTTCCAGGCAGGCAGCCGCCGGCGGCGGCTGGCGACTCGCGAGATTGGCCGCGGCGTAGCGCACTGCGGGCATGGCGAGCTGCTGCCAGCGCGAATCCGCCGCCGCCAGCGCCGCCGCCAGGTCGCGCTCGGCGAGGGCGGCCAGGGCGGCTTCGGCTTCCTGCCGCAAACCGGCTTCACCGCTGCGTGCCGTGTGCGGCAGCCACTGATCGCGGCGCCCCAGGAGCGCCACCAGCAGGCGTTCCAGCAGGCCGGTGTCGTTGTCCAGTCGCTCCAGGGCGCGGGCGACGACCTCGGCTTCCGGACCTTCATCCTCCACCAGGGCCAGGGTGCGGCGGGCGGCGCTGCGGTAATGGCTCTCGGCGTCCTCGGCGACGCCCGGCTGGGCGCCGAAGCGTGAGAGGCAGGGCATCTGGCGGGCCAGCCGGCTGCACAGCGCATCCAGGGTGGTCACGCACAGGCGGCCGGGATGCTCCAGGAGGCGCCAGCCCCGCTCGGCGTCGCGGGCCAGCGCCGCTCTACCCAGGTCGAAGGTGAGTTGCCGGTGGGGCGCCTCGTCCCCCGGCCGCGGGCCGCGGGCGGCAAGCTCCAGGCTGCCGAGAATGCGGTCGCGCATTTCCGCCGCCGCCTTGTTGGTGAAGGTCAGGGCGACGACTTCCTCGGGATGCTCGACCAGGGCCAGCAAGCGCAGGGTCCGCTGGGTCAGCAGTTCGGTCTTGCCCGCCCCCGCCGGCGCCTCGACGACGAAGGAAAGCGGCTCCAGAGCGCGCTGGCGGGCGGCGGCATCGGCGGCGAGGAGGTCGATCATGGGGGAAGGGACGAAGGGGGAAATCAGTCCATCGGAAACTCGATGATCGCCTTGACGATCCACGGGTCGGTGGCGGTGTTGAGGCCGCGCCCCAGGCCCAGGTTGATCTGCCAGCCGGCGCGCTCCACGTCCAGGGTGAGAAAGGCGGTATGGGTCTGTTCGGGGCGCGGCGCGAAATGGGCGAGGCGGCCGACTTCGGAATAAAGTTCGACGCCCAGGTGGAGTTCTTCCCCCATTGCACGGGAAACCTTGAACGCGGGGCTGAATTCGAAGCCGCTGCGGTAGCCGCGGGTGAGGCCGTGGCTCGTGAGCAGATTCGCGATCAGCAGCCACTCCCGATTGCGATAGCCGACGATGGGGCGGATTTCGACGCTGTTGCGGGCGGCGTCGAAGTGGCGGGTCGCCGTCACCAGTTCCCAGTTGATACCGGCGAACCAGCCGCCCTCCTCAGGGGCCTTCAAGGGCAGCCACTTGAGCTGAAGTTGCTGGCCTCCCAGATACATGTCGCCGCGGCTGTCGATCACCGTGGGGAAGAGGATGCTGATTTCCGTATCGTCGTTGATGCCGTAGGAAATCTCCGGCGTGAGGCGGAATCCGCGGGTGGTCGGCAGTTCGCCGTTGGCCTCCCGCTGCGGGCTGCGGCGCAGGGTGCGGCTCATGTGGATTTCGAAGCCGAATTCCCCGGGCTCGCCGACCGAATCGTCGTAGACCCGCAGTTCCGCGGGCAGCTCGGCCTGGGCGGCGGGGGCGGCCAGGGCGGCCGCGAGGAGAAGAGCGAAGAGGAAAGGTGGACGGCGAATCATGGCGCGGGGAAGGAAGGGGAATCGATGGCGGGGAAGACCGGCGCTTCGTCCCACTGCTGCGCCCGTTCGGCCAGGCGCAGGAGCGGAAGCACTTCGCAGTGGGCGAGGGCCTTGGCGTCACTGAAGCGGATGGCCGCCTCGCCGGCGCCCACTTCGGCGGCGATGGCGGCGAGGCGCTGGCGCCAGTGGGCGAGCACCGCCGGCCAGTCGGGAAAGGCGGTGGCGGGGAAGAGCTTGCGCGCCGGGTCGTCGAGGCCGGCCACGCCGGGCAGCAGGTCGGCCTCGTCGGCTACCCCGGCGAAGGCGGGTTCGTCGGCACGCACCTTGGCGAAGGCGGCGCCGGCCACCGCTTCGTTGCCCGCCAGGGGCGCCGCGATGGCGGCGTAGAGGGGCAATTGCGGCTCGCTGATGCGCATTTCGGCCCAGTTGCGGGCATCGATGTTCTTGCCCGTCTTGTAGTCGAGCACCAGGCAGCGGCCGTCGTCGAAGCGGTCGATGCGGTCGATCACGGTGCGCACCTGGATGGGGTCCAGGTTGAGGAGCACCTCCAGTTCCCGCGCCACCACGGTGAAGTTCTCCTGGCGGGTGGCCTCGAATTCCAGCCACACGGCGAGCAGGCGCTCCAGACGCCCTGCCTCCAGGCGCCGAAAACGGGGCGGCAGGACGCGCCGGGTCTCCTGCTCGAAGGTCTGCAGGGCGGCGGAAACCGCTTCGCCGATGGCGCGCTCCAGCGCCGCGCAGTCGAGGGCGTGCAGGCCGGCGAGGCTGGCGGTCGCTCCCCAGAAATGCTCCAGGGCACCGTGCACCAGGGTGCCGCGCGCCGCGGCGTCGAGTCCTTCGACCGGCTCCTTGAGGGCGCGGGCGCCCAGGCGGTACTGAAAGAAGCCCCAGGCCGGGCAGATGGCCTGCGCCTTCAGCAAGCCCGTGCCGCCCGAGACCTTTTCGCCGGCGGCCACCGGTGGGCCGACGGCGTCCCGCAGGCGTTCCAGGCCCGGCGCAGCCGGCGGCGGCGGGGCGGCGGCGGCAATGCAGGCTTCGGCGATGCCGTCGAGGAGGGGGCTGGGTCGCAGGAGGCGGGTGCCTTCCTGGCGGCGCCAGGAAAAGATCAGTTCAGGCGCGGCACCCAAGAGGCGGGCATGCACGGCGCTGGCGAAAGCGAGCTCGACCTCGGCGCTGGCGTGGGGCGTCCCCGCCCGCCGTTGCAGTTCCGCCGGCAGCAGGGGGTTGGGGCGGGGCGACGGCGGCCAGGCCTCGTCGTTCATGCCGGCCACCCACAGGGCGTCGAAGGCGAGCCCCGTGCTTTCCAGGATGCCGACGATCTCGATGGACGGCCGACCGCGGGTTTCTGGCTGGAAGACCTGTTCGCCGCACAGCCGCGCCAGACGGGCGTGGGCTTCTCCGGCGCCGATGGCGGGGAGGAGTTCGTCGTAGCGGCCGAGGCTGTCGAGGGTCGCGAGAAAAGCCTGGCGGGCCTGGAATTCGCCGCTCCATAGACTGCGGTCGCCGGGCCAGGCGATGGCCTCCAGCGCCTGCCGGAAGACGCCCGCCCAGGCCGAGGGCGGCCGTCGCCGGCTGCCCGCCGCCGCCCACACCGCGGAAAAGGCGGCCATGTGGCCGGCCAGCCGCGGCGCCTCGATGCCTTCCCGGCCGTAGAGCCTGCCCACCAGCCGCTGCAGGGCCGGCAGGTCGGTGAAATACTCCAATTCTTCGCGTAGCGCCGCGTCGATGCGGGCGCGGCTGTCGGCTTCCCCCTGGCCGGCGGACCAGAAGGGCGAACGCAGAAGTTCGGACAAGGCCGCCTGTTCGTGACGGGGCGTCACCCCCAGGGCGAGCAGATCGAGGGCGGTGCGCACCAGGGCCTCGCCCCCCAGGGGAGTGCCGAGGGAAAAGTTGTAGGCGCGGGCAAGCGACCCGCGACCCGGCAGGACGGCCTGCGGGTGCAGGGCGTCGTCCAGGGCGAAGGCGAGGGCCTCCCGGCGGGCCGAGAGATCCGGGACGACGACGCCGAGGCGGGCATCCGCCCGGGCCGCCAGGCGCTCTCTGGCCCAGGCCGCGATGGCGCGGGCTTCGGCACCGGCGTCGTCGCAGGCGATGCTGCGCTGGGTGGATGGCGCTGCGGCGGGGCGCGCCCCTTCGCTCACCGCGACGCCGCGGGCGGCCAGGGCCTGCCAGAGACGTTTTTCAGCGGGCGTGTAACGGTCGAAGCCGGCGAAGGCGATTGCCGGCGGCAGTTCCACCGCGCCGGATTTGATGAGTTCGCGGGCCAGCGCGGGCAGGCGGGCGGATTCGGTCCAGCCGCGGGCCGCGGCGCGACGGCTGAATTCCCGCCGCCAGGCCAGGAAGCGGCGGCCTTCCTCGGCCAGGTGCGCCGGCTGCGGCTGCAAGTCCCAGGCGATGCAGAGGGCGTGGGCTTCCTGGGCGGCGGCGGCGAGGCCGGCCACGTCGAAGAGGGGGAGGGCTTCCGGCGGCAGCCCCTCGGCGATGACCTGCTCCCACAGGAGGCGCTCGCAGGCCGCATCGAGGAGCAGCACCGGCGGGCAGGCGCCGGCCAGCGCAGCGTCCTCGACCACTCCGGCAAGCCAGGCGCCCAGGGTGAGCGCCCGCGGCGTCTCCCAACTGGCGCCAGCACCCTGCGGCACCTGCTGCCGCAGGGCCTGGGCGAGACGGGCGGTGGCGCAAAGGCTGAGGGGCAAGGCGGCCTCAGGGCCGGTGCAGGAGCGCTTGCAGGAAGCGCCCGGTGTGGCTGGCCTTCTCATCCGCCACGGCTTCCGGCGTGCCGGTGACCAGGATGCGGCCGCCGCCGTCGCCGCCTTCCGGGCCGAGATCCACCAGCCAGTCCGCCGTCTTGATCACGTCCAGGTTGTGCTCGATGACGACCACCGTGTTGCCGTGGTCGGCGAGGCGGTGGAGCACGGTGAGCAGCAGTTCGATATCGGCGAAATGCAGCCCGGTGGTGGGCTCGTCCAGGATGTAGAGGGTGCGGCCGGTGTCGCGCTTGGAGAGCTCCAGCCCCAGCTTCACCCGCTGCGCTTCGCCGCCGGAGAGGGTGGTCGCGCTCTGGCCCAGGGTGATGTAGCTCAAGCCCACGTCCACCAGGGTTTGCAACTTTCTCGCCACCACCGGCACGGCGTCGAAGAATTCCCGCGCCTGCTCGACGGTCATGCCCAGGATGTCGTGGATGTTCCGGCCCTTGTACTGGATTTCCAGGGTTTCCCGGTTGTAGCGCTTGCCGTGGCAGACGTCGCAGGGGACGTAGATGTCGGGCAGGAAGTGCATTTCCACCTTGATCATGCCGTCGCCCTGGCAGGCTTCGCAGCGTCCGCCCTTGACGTTGAAGGAAAAGCGACCCGGCCCGTAGCCCCGGGCGCGGGCTTCCGGCACGCCGGCGAAGAGGTCGCGGATGGGCGTGAGCAGCCCGGTGTAGGTGGCCGGGTTGGAGCGCGGCGTGCGGCCGATGGGGGACTGGTCGACGTTGATCACCTTGTCGAACAGGTCCAGCCCTTCGATTTCTTCATGGGCGGCTGGCTCGGCGGTGGCGCCGTAGAGGTGCTTGGCGGCGGCTGCGTAGAGGGTGTCGTTGATGAGCGTCGACTTGCCGGAGCCGGAAACGCCGGTGATGCAGGTAAAGAGCCCCACCGGGATCTCAAGGGTGACGTCCTTCAGGTTGTTGCCGCGGGCGCCGATGACCTTGAGCAATTTTGCGGAATCGGGCGCCCGCCGCCGCTCTGGCACGGCGATCTTCTTCTTGCCGGAAAGATAGGCGCCGGTCAGCGACTGCGGGTGGGAGGCCACTTCCTCCGGCTCGCCCTCGGCGACGATGGCGCCGCCATGGACACCGGCGCCAGGGCCGATATCCACCACGTAGTCGGCCAGGCGGATGGCGTCTTCGTCGTGCTCGACGACGATTACCGTGTTGCCGATGTCGCGCAACTGCTGCAGCGTTTGCAGGAGCCGCGCGTTATCCCGCTGGTGCAGGCCGATGGAGGGTTCGTCCAGCACGTACATGACCCCGGTGAGCCCCGAGCCGATCTGTGAGGCCAGCCGGATGCGCTGCGCCTCGCCGCCGGAGAGGGTTTCGGCGGAACGCTCCAGGCACAGGTAATCCAGGCCCACGTTGATGAGAAAAGACAGGCGGGAGGTGATTTCCTTCAGGATCTTTTCCGCCACCTGGGCCTTGTGGCCGCTGAGCGCCAGCAGATTGAAGTAATTGCGCGCTTCCCCCAGGGGCAGGCGGCTGATCTCGTGCAGGGTCTTTTCGCCCACCCGCACGTGGCGGGCCTCCGTGCGCAGCCGCGTGCCGGCGCAGTGGGGGCAGGCGGTGTTGCTGATGAATTTGGCGAGTTCCTCGCGCACCGCCACGGAATCCGTCTCCTTGTAGCGGCGCTCCAGGTTATGCACGATGCCTTCGAAGCTGTGCTCGCGCATCACCAGGCGGCCCCGTTCGTTCAAATACTGGAAGGGCAGCACCTCGCGGCCCGAGCCGTAGAGCACGACCTTTTGCACGGCTTCCGGCAATTGCTCGAAGGCGGTGTCGATATCGAACTTGAAGTGGGTGGCCAGCGACTGGAGCATCTGGAAGTAGAACTGGTTGCGCTTGTCCCAGCCGCGGATGGCGCCGGCGGCGAGCGACAGTTCCGGGTGGGCGACGACCCGCTTGGGGTCGAAGAACTGGATCACCCCCAGGCCGTCGCACTTGGGGCAGGCGCCCATGGGGTTGTTGAAGGAAAAGAGCCGCGGCTCCAGCTCCTGCAAGGCGTAGGAGCACACCGGGCAGGCGAATTTGGCGGAGAACAGGTGTTCCTTGTCGCTATCCATCTCCAGGGCCACGGCCCGGCCGTCGGCGTGGCGCAGCGCGGTTTCGAAGGATTCGGCGAGGCGCTGGCGCATGTCCTCGCGCACCTTGAGGCGATCCACCACCACATCCACATCGTGCTTCTGCATCTTGTTGAGCTTGGGCACCGCGTCGATTTCATAGACCGTGCCGTCCACCCGCACGCGGGCGAAACCCTGGGCGCGCAACTCGGCGAAGAGGTCCAGCTGCTCGCCCTTGCGCGCCGCCACCACGGGGGCCAGGATCATCAGCCGGGTTTCTTCCGGCAGGGCCAGCACGTGATCGACCATCTGCGAGACGGTCTGCGCCTCCAGCGGCTGGCCGTGCTCCGGGCAATAGGGCGTGCCAGCGCGGGCGAAGAGCAGCCGCAGGTAATCGTGGATTTCGGTGACCGTGCCGACCGTGGAGCGCGGGTTGTGGCTGGTGGCCTTCTGCTCGATGGAGATGGCCGGCGAAAGGCCCTCGATCAGGTCCACGTCCGGCTTTTCCATCAATTGCAGGAACTGGCGGGCGTAGGCGGAGAGGGATTCCACATAGCGCCGCTGGCCCTCCGCGTAGAGCGTGTCGAAGGCGAGCGACGATTTGCCGGAACCGGAAAGCCCGGTGATGACGATCAGCTTGTCCCGGGGCAGGTCCAGGTTGATGTTCTTGAGATTGTGGGTGCGGGCACCGCGGATGCGGATTTCTTCCATGACGGCAGGCGGCGGGGGAAACCGGCAACTATACGCGGTGTCGCCTTCAAAACAGAGTGGCACCCGTTGCCGAAAGCGCTTTGCGCAGGGCCACATCCAGGGTGGCCAGGGGTAGGCCCAGGCGCAGCGCCAATTCAAGATAGGCCGCGTCATGGGTCGAGAGGCCGAAGCGGCGAGCCAAGTGCAGCGTATCGTGCAGGGCGTGGCGGGCGGTTTCGTCGTCGGTGACAATGGCCATGTCCTGCAGCAAGCCGAGGAACTCGGCGCTGCGGGCTTCGCTGAGCAGGCCGCGGGCTTCGGCGCGGGCGATCACGTTGCCCCCCTCCAGGGGCCACAGCGCCGGCACGAGCGCTTCGGCACCTGCCTGCTCCATGCGCTCCAGCACCTGGGCCGCGTAATCCCGGTCGGCGGTCGAACCGTCGGCGAACAGCCAACGCATGGCCACCGAGTTGTCGAGGACGCAGCGCATCAGTCGCGCCCTTCCTCAATCAGCGCCTTGATGTCGATGCCCCCAGCGGGCGGCGCCGCATCCATGAAGGCGTGCATGCGACCGGCCGCCGCCGCGGCGTCCCGCCGCGTGGCAGACTGCACCGGCACCAAATCGGCAACCGGCTTGCCACGCTGGGTAATCACAAAGCTGCAGCCAGCCTGAACTTTGCGCAACACTTCAGGCAGATGGGTCTTGGCCTCGTAGGCCCCGATTTCGGTAACGTCGGTCATGGCGATCTCCTTGCTCAATAGACCAGTATATAGACCGGTTTTTTCGGGGCAATTTCGCAGGTAAAGACGCGGCAGTCTCACGCTGTGAGACCGCGCCCCGCGAGAATGGCATCTCCTGCCCACCGGAGCCCCGCCATGCCGTCCGCCGAAGATATCGATCTTTGGGGAGACGAGAGACGGGCAAGGAAGCAGGGAGGGTCGGTCTGATGGAGCAGCATCCTCGCAAACATGTCGCTTGCCGCATTACGGAAGTCGACGATGCGACCGTGCCAGACCATCGCGGCCGCGAATACGGACTCCACGGCGTTCAAGAAATGGCGAGCGAACGTGACCGGTCGCCTCCTCCTGCTTGCGCCGCGTGAGCGGCACGCCCTCCCGGATGACCATTGGGTCGTCCGGGAGGGCGTTGTAGCTCCCTCTCTCACCCCGGAAAGCTACAATCAATTCCTCGCAAAGGAGTTCCGCACATTTGGTTGTAGCTCCCTCTCTCACCCCGGAAAGCTACAATCGCCGTGGTGAAGAAGGCGAGCAAGATTTTTGTTGTAGCTCCCTCTCTCACCCCGGAAAGCTACAATCTTTCAGAACTTTCCATATACGCGTATGAGAGTTGTAGCTCCCTCTCTCACCCCGGAAAGCTACAATCGCAGGAAGATGGCGAGGGTGTCGCTGTACTGTTGTAGCTCCCTCTCTCACCCCGGAAAGCTACAATCACCACGGTCAGGGGCAGCGGGTCGCTTTGCGTTGTAGCTCCCTCTCTCACCCCGGAAAGCTACAATCTCGGATACCTTCACCCTGCGCACGCAGGGCGTTGTAGCTCCCTCTCTCACCCCGGAAAGCTA